>ERZ836939.1965-NODE-1965-length-21621-cov-3.681582_pt1 | contig 21621 bp, 16 predicted proteins | sample MGYA00519912_ERZ836939 | MGnify/ENA primary metagenome ERZ836939 (study PRJEB31850, sample SAMEA3708810) | human gut metagenome | biome: human gut; feature: human-associated habitat; material: faeces | place: China | collected 2014 ...
AGAAATCTTCAGGGTTGGTTATACTGTTCAATTATCAAGGTTCTTTGTGATTTTTCTTTGCCGTCTCAGTGACAGCTCATCTAATATATCACAGTTGCTTGCGTTTGTCAAGCACTTTTCCAACTTTTTTGTTTCTTTTCAAGAAATTATTTCTCTATTCATAAAATTCCTTGAATTGTTTCTAAGTTGTCATTGTTGTGTTGCCATTGTTCGCTGCAACGTTGAATATAATACCACTCCTTTCGCCAATTGTCAACCACTTTTTTCCTTTTTTTCAAAATTCTTCTTGTTTTTTTTCGACAAACAATTTATAATTTCCCCTAGAATGCAGGCATTCTTTTTTCGCATTTCAAATGAAAGGATTTTTATTATGAAGCAAAAAATAGTTTTCTTTGATATTGACGGCACGCTGATTACTGAAGATGGCAATCAAACACTCCCGGAGAGCACTGTCTATGCAATTCAGGAACTTCGCCGCCGCGGTCATCTGGCATTTATTAATTCCGGACGTACCTTATTTAATGTAATTGAGCAGCCATACATTCTTCGTATTGGCTTTGATGGCTATGTATGCGCCTGCGGTGCTCATATCTTATACCGTGGCGAACACCTTCTTACTGCTACAGTTCCTTCTGAGGCGCATGCTGCTGTTATTGATGCAGCCCGCCGTTATCATATGGAACTTTTGCTTGAGGGACCAGATTATTTTTATTTTGATCTGTCCATACCTATGAATGCTTCCAGACAATCTCTCTATGACCGCTTCCCAAACCACAGAGAGAATGTAGATATTCCAAATAAATGCTTTAACAAATTTGTTACCTGGGAAACGCCAGAAAGCGACGCTGCTTCCTTTGTAAAGGCAGTATCTCCATGGTTTACTTACATTAATCGAGGCGGCGGATTCGGTGAATTTTGTATGCATGCCTACAGCAAGGCAACTGGCATTCAGTTTCTCGCAGACCGCTTCGGACTGTCACTAGATGACTGCTATGTAGTTGGCGATTCCATGAATGATCTTCCAATGCTTGATTATGTACAGCACAGTATTTTAATGGGAAACGGAACTCCTTCTCTTCGCTCTCACGTTGAATATGTCACAACTGATATTCTCGATGACGGAATTGAAAATGCACTGGTACACTACAATCTTATCCCATGATAAAAGCCCGGAAGCAAAAACTTCCGGGCTGATCTTTTAAAGGAGCAATTTATCAAGCATGTTTCCATCCCAAAGAAGAATGTTCAGCTCATTTGCAAGCGTCACCGCATTCTTCGTAAAGCGGCTGTTCGTCATAACAACACCTACCATGCAATGATAAAAATCGCGTCCACTATAAATTTCCTGCACAGCGCGCACCCCAACTGGATTAGTATAATATTTGCACTGAAATGCCCAGCGCACTCCATCCTTTTCTGCAAATATATCAACGCCATAATCTCCTGTTGTTGGTGTCAGTTCTACATTCTCGTATCCTTTCGCCGTTAAAATCTGCGTACACAATACTTCAAATTCCAATCCATCCTGAACTGGCTGATATTTGCGGAATTTCCGGCGCAGAAAAAATCCAATTATAAGTACTGCAACAAATGCAGCAATAATCGCTGCCAAGTAAATATATTCTATTTTTATTCTGTCCACAAAACAACTTCTCCTGTCTGAAGTGTTTTCGAAACATCAATCAGGCGCTGGTTCTCAGAACCACGAAACTGAAGTGAAATATTTTTGCGTGCCTCAATAAATGGACCATCCACGCAAACATCAATCAGCGATAAAATTTCCTTTGTTTCAGGACATTGCTCGCTCATCCATCCGCAAACGTCCTTTTCCCACACATAACCAGTATAACACCAAACATCCTTACCGGGACATTGCTTTTTAACCTTTCGAAGCAATTTTAACACTCCCGGCTGATTAGATGGATCAAGCGGCTCTCCTCCAAGCAGTGTAAGTCCTCTAACAACGCTGCTGTTTAGTTTCTCTACAAGCGCATCCTCCACTGTTTCGTCAAATAAATTGCCATAATTAAAATCCCACGCAATCTCATTAAAACAATTTTTGCAGTGATGACGGCATCCGCTCACAAAAAGCGTCATGCGCACACCTGGACCATTGGCAATGTCATATTCCTTAATTTCTGCATAATTCATATTGTGTTCTCCCTCTTCTGCAGCCAACTATGATTTTTTGTCTTGCACTGGTACATTCTGTGATCTGCCTCACGAATCATCGTATAAATATCGCCCGGCATTTCACCAAATTCTACCACTCCGTATGAAAAGCTGATGTGGCGCGCTTCTTCCTGCAGCATAAACACAATCGGATTCTTCCTTAAAAGCTCATCAAGCATCATTTCTATTTTAAGTTTACTGCGGTTAGACAGCACAATAAATTCATCACCTGCATATCTGTACAAAAACTCATTGTGGCTCAATGCGTTTTTCATCATCTTAGCAAATTGAAGCAGATATTGATCTCCACTTTCATGACCATACTTATCATTTACTTCCTTTAAGAAATCCAAATCAATAAATACAAGACATCCCTCTGCGTGATCGCTAAGATAACGCACTCCCTCAATCTCAAATGTAGCACGGTTACGACAGCCCGTAAGTGAATCTCTTGCCATCGTCTTTCTAAGACGCATAAGACGAAGCTCTTCCTGCGTCAAAGAACGCACCATAGCATTATAATTATTCTGTTCCTGCTCTAACACCTCAATATAGCGCTTGCTTATCTGCTCATACTCACTAGGATGTCTGGAATTTTGCATTTGCTCAGATGCCTTCATCATAAGGCTGTAGATCATGCTTGTACTTCCAGTAAACAGTTCTGATTTAGCAAGAAATTTTCCAATTTCAATTACATCCGAAAAACGATTCTTAACAAGAAGAAGCTTCAGAAATTCCGCAAAATATCTGATACAAAATGAAATTCCGCTCTGTGCGAACCCTGATGACTGCAGATTATGAATATAATGAACAAACTCATCTGCCACTTCTTCTGACTGCGGCTGCTTGTACAATTGCAGGTAAAGGCAGGTAAAATCCTTTTGAATGTCGAAAAATGATTTCTGATCATCAGGCACCTTCGTTTTAATCAGTTCCTCTAAGCCCTTCGCCGCATCAGCTGCATCATCAAGCTGTCCGAGTCCAATTTTAATATATACAAGACTGTCAAGGTACACAATTTCATTGATAATATCACTATTCCAAAAATCCACTCCTTCTGCTGCCGGATCTTTTCTTGTAACGTCAATCATTTTTTCCAGATAATATAATGCCTCTTCAAACAGATCATTCTCTGCAAAAGCAACTACAATACTATTATAGGTAGATTTTAAATTCATTCTGTTTGCATAGCCAGTCTCCACATATTTAAGTCCATATTCCACAATTTTAGGCTGAAAACCAGTTACGAAATAAAGACGCATAAGCGCCAGATAATACAATGCCTGATCTGCCGAATTAGGACAGTCCTCCAACAGCTTCTGGCAAAGTTCAATCATAGGAAATACACACTCGCGGTAGCTGCTGGCAAAGATACCATAGCTGGTAAAATACACGGCAAGACTATAATCTTCACGCCACTCTTTTGTCTTACTGCTCTGCAGATACTCCTGCTCTAAATCCTTTGTACAATTAAATGCATCCTGTGTACTCCAAACACCGGATTTAATTTTACTCATTAACTCTTCTACATCAACCATTTCATCTTTCCCCATAAAAATGCAGCTGCCTATCTAACACATGTTACAGCGACAGCTTTTTTTCCAAAAGCCACGTTGTAAGAATCATAAAAAGTGCCAGCTCAGCCAGATTAGCAAGTGCATATGGCCATGACTGCTGCAAAAGATAAATCAAATCAACTGTATCACGATATACCATCGGATGCAGATCTGTAATTACGCCTTGAATCTTTGACTCTGCATATATGCCAGCCACAAAAAGCGCAATCGTAACAACAAGCTTCAATCTACTGTTTTGCAAGAGTGTTGCCGCCAGTGTAATGCAAAGATAAAGCATAGCCACTGTAGAAAACACAGAAAGCAGAAACGTAATAATACCAAACAGCGCCATTGATGCTACCTGTACTGTATCAATTCCAAAGTTTTTCATTACCTCTGAAATCACCTCACCCATGCTTTTATACACGGAATAGTGATTTAAAAACAGTGAAAAATCAAGCCATCCCAGTGCACCAAGCGCTGCCGCAAGTATCACTCCAAGCACAAGAACAGTCAGCATCTTTGACAATATTATGGAAAGAGCGCTCACAGGCGTCATAAACACAAGATAGCTTGTCTTTGAGTTAATTTCCCTATAATAATTAGTAATTGCAAAAATAAACACGGCAAAATAGCACACTACTGCATACAAAACAAGAATAGTTGACCATATGATTGCATAGTCCTGCGTCTTTCCGCGAAGTGCAATCAAAAAGCAAATCTGCAGCGCTGCCAGTCCTGCAAGCAAAACAAATAGTGCCGTTCTATTTTTACGAAGCTCATACTTTGATAAACGAAACATTTTTCTGTCCTCCAAATGATCACATCACACAGTCGCTGTAAACTTCTTTGTAAAGCTCTGTCATTGTTTTTCCGTGATGTTTTGTCAACTCATCCACCTTGCCACACATGACAAGACCACCATTTTTCATAAATATAGCATCATCTGTCATGCGCTCTAAGTCATCGACAAGATGACTTGACACAAGAAACGTTTTCGTTGGAGAGCAATACTTTTGAATCGTTTCCAAAATCTGATCTCTCGCAATAATGTCAATGCCATTTAGCGGCTCATCAAGCATAATAAGACTTGCATCACGCGAAAGTGCGAGCGCTGCCTTACCCTTTGCCATCATACCAGAAGACATCTTTGAAATCTTCATTTTAGGTTCCAATGAAAATGCTGACAATAGCTGTTCATATACCTGCGGCTTAAAATCTTCATAAAAGTCTGCAAAATAATGACCGGCATCCTTCCATGTCATATATGAGTAAAAATATGATTCTGTCGGCATATAGACTGTCTTTGCCTTACTATTTTTACCAACTAACTCCCCCTCAAATAAAATCTTGCCGCTGCTTGGATGAATCAGCCCTGCCGCCATCTTCATAAACGTACTCTTTCCGCTTCCATTTGGACCAAGCAGCGCATAGACACGACCACGTTCAATCTGCAGATTCAAATTATCTACCGCTCTGTGTGAACCATATTTTTTCGTCAGCTCACTGCATTCAAGTATTGTTGCCATTAAAGTTCCTTTCTGTCCTCGTCTGACTCGCCTTCATTTATAATACTTTCTGGCTGTTCTTTTTGCTCTGTTTTTTCCTGTGTCGTCTCCTGCTTTTCTTCTTCCTCTGACCAAAGCTTTTCCTGCCGCGGCGTTATTTTTGACTTTTTGACATATTGCTCATCATATGCCATTAACATATCGTCTCTTTGATTATAGCGAAGTCCTCTCATTACAAGTCTTGTGATGACATCATAGATAACTGCAAAGAACGGTACGCCGATAATCATGCCGACAAAGCCCCAAAGTCCGCCAAAGAATAAGATAGAAAACAATACCCAAAAGCTAGACAAGCCTGTGGAATTACCAAGAATCTTCGGTCCAATAATATTTCCGTCAATCTGCTGAAGCACAATAACAAAGATCAAAAAATAAAATGCATGAAGCGGATTTTCAAGAAGCAGCCAAAGAGTTGATGGAACTGCACCAATGTACGGTCCGAAAAATGGAATTATATTTGTCACACCGACAACAACACTGACAAGAAGTGCTGACTTAATTCCCATCATATACGTTCCAATAAAACAGATCACTCCAATAATCAGTGAATCAACAAGCTTGCCCATTAAGAAACCGCTAAACATCTTATCGGCATAAATGATTTCATCCTCAATCAGTCTTGCCCATTTTTCCTTAAAAACACCATAAAGAATCAGTCTGCCCTGCGCAAGAAAACGTTTTCGTCCTGCAAGCAGATAGATAGAAACGATCAATCCTAAAAATGCATTTTTTAAGAAACCAACAATATTTACTACCTGATTGCTAAGACCGTTGATTATAGTCTGAAGCATCGGTGTCAAATCTGTCTTTAACCATTCACGCAGACGTGTAGACAGCTCTGCATATAAACCATCCCAGCTTTGCTGCATAGTTGGATATTTTTCTAACATATCGTGAAGCCACTTATTGCTGTTGTCAAGTTGATCTGGCAGCACACTGACAAGTGACAATATACTTGTTATCACCTGAGGAATTACAAGCATAAATAATGCAGTTACAATAGTAAGTGTTAAGAGCTCGCAAAATGTGATTGCCAGTGCAGATGCAATTCCCTGCGCATGTTTTACATGGGCGCGCACTAAAAGCTTCCTTAATTCTTTCTCCCACCAGCGACATGTCGGCCTAAGCACATAAGCAATAACAAAACCATAGATAAACGGCTCCAAAATGCCTATCAGATCATGAAAAAAGGCGCCAAATCCGCGGATTCGATAAAACAAAAAGAAGCAGACCATCCCGATCAGTAGGATGGCTACTCCCGTGACAGCGATTTTAAAGTATTTCTCATCTTCCTTCTTTCTAAGCACTAAATTCACCTCCAAATTTTCTGCTGTTATTGTACACTTTTACATGCGCAAAGTCAAGCAAAGCTGGAGGATATGAAGGCGGACCCAAAAAATTAACCGCCCACTACTATTATAGTGGACGGCCAATGAAAAACCTATATTTATCATTTGTCACAAATTTTATTTTTTCAGTTCTCTTCTTACTATCAGCACAATTGCGATTGCCATTAGTCCTACGCCTGCTGTGACCATCATCATACCGATGCGTCCTGTTGGATCTTCGATACCGAGGATACGTCTTGGTGATTCTGGCGGTGTGGTGGGCTGCGGTGCTGTTGTTTGTGGTACTGTGGTTTGTGGTGCTGTGGTTGGTGTTGTCTGACTTGGTGTCGTTGGTGCTGCCGGAGTCGTTGGCTGATATGGATTCGACTCTTCTTCCGGTGTTCTGCTCTCTGACGGTGTCGTTGACTCCGCTGGGCTTGTTGGCTCGGACGGTGTTGTCTCTTCTTCAGATGACGTACTCTCGTCTGGAGTTGTTTCTTCTGGTGTCGTTGAATTACTCTCGTGCGGATTGGTTGGTCCGTCCGGCTCATCTTCTTCTGGAATGGAATGCTTTGGAATAATACGGTTTTGGTAGATCAAATCGCCGTTTGCATCGCGTCCCGGAAGAAATACAAGTGACATAACTACTGGACCATAGTCATCATAGGAACTTGGAACAATCAGGTACATACCAAATGGAACAGAAGAAATACTGCAGCGTCCTGTCACATCTGTTGCCAGTGTATATGTTGGCTGAATGTTTTTCTCATCTATCCAGATCTTTAAGCGTCTGCTCAGTGCAACTAGCTCTTTTGCAGTCTTCACATCTGTCTTATAACCACAATCTTCGAAATCAGGCATAAACTTTAATGACTGTCCGTCTGGTGCCGTGATGCCGTCTGTGATCTGATACATGCTGAAGATGACACCCTCCATAGGAGTGGATTCATCTTCCAATGTAATCTCCAATGAAACATCCTGCTCGTCTGCATTGACTGCTATAATCTGTGCGCATGATGTTACCAGCAGACATATTATCAATAACAGGCCTTGCAAATATCGCTTTACTTTCATACTTTTCATACCCTCTTGTCTCCTTCCTATTATCACTTTCTCTTGCGGCTATGCAAGAGAACCCAGATCAACAGCACTACTAGAATCGGCACTGCTACGGTTGGTGCAACCAACTTTGGTTCTATCTGAATCGCATCCGCTGTTACGCGAATGGCACTTGCGCTTGCCTTTGTCTCTACGCGGTGTCCTCTAACTAGAAGACGATGCGTATTGATTCCATACGGGGTACAAGTGACCAGTGTACACAGGTCTTTGTCTTCTTCAATCTCCAGATCTGACAGATCATCCGGTTCTACAATCCGAATCTGATCTACCTCATATGTCAATGTTTCATCCAGAACACGAATTAAAAATTCATCGCCTACTACCAGCTCATCCAAATTGGTAAAAAGCTTAGCAGAGGGCAAACCTCTATGTCCTGATAATACGGCATGTGTTCCCGGTCCTCCAACCGGAAGCGATGAGCCTTCGATATGACCAACTGCAATCTGAAGGATACCTTCGTCTGTACCATGATAGATTGGAAGCGAAACCTTTATCTTTGGAATTTCTATATATCCTAAGATTCCGTTGTCACTGACATCTAACAGTGATTCATATTCTTCTCGCTCTTCGTCTGTCATGATCCAGCGGTTTGACTTGCTTTTAAGCTGCTGGTTATATTCGTAAGCATCATCCCACATGTGCTCATACTGCTTATCATCTACTTCGGCAACTGCCTGTGCATATGTGGCAATTGCTCTCGACTGATGCAGCGAGTTCCAATAATCGCTGACGGTCGGATACAGCAGTAAGGACAGACCTACCAAGAGAATCAAGAGTAATAAGATGGTAGTCATATTTTTTTTGATCCACTTCATAAGCTCTCCTCACGGTTGTATCTGGATGCCTCAAAAGAGGCATCCGATTGCAACCTAGTTTGTTTCTTTGTGTTATCTTTGTGTTACCTGGATGTTCTACGAAGGAGCCTCGACTACCGTTTACGTAATGATAGTCATCTCTCGCACAAATAACTTTTTTGCTCTGTTTAACTGATTAATTATTAACGAATCAATCGTGCTGACAAAACAATTAGCGTGCGCTCATGCGCTTCTTGGTGATCAGAAGGATAGCTGCGCCAAGAACAAGGATAGAACCAACAACGTAGAAGATTGTGGTACCCATGCCACCAGTGGATGGAAGGTTGGCACCCTTATTATTTGCGATAGTAACTGTTGCTGTTCCTTTTTCTGCATTACCAACTCCAGCTACATCATTTGCGGTTACATCAATTTTCACTAACTCAGAAACAGCACCCTTACCAGTCTGTCCATTTGATGTGTTAGCGGTAATTACTATCTCTACATCATCAATGCTATTGTAACCAGGAAGTGGCTTAATCTCGTGGATATAATAAGTACCATCATCCAAACCTGCTACCTTGATAAGACCGTCTGTATTAGTCTTTAATTCAGTAGCTCCTGCTTCAGCTTCAGTCCAGCCAGCAAGCTTTCCGTTAACTACCTGCGCATATTTCTTTACATCATTTTCTTTCTTATACAAATTAAAAGTAACGTTTGCCAAATTCGTCCGGTCTGCTCCATCAACCTTATTTACATCTAATTCATATGTAAATACAATTACCTTATCAACAGGAGTCTGACCCTCTTCTGGTGCTCCATCGCCACTCTGATTTGGATTGTTGGAATAAGTTAAATATACTTCATTTGTATTTCCAGGTTCTTTTTGTCCAACGCGAGCATTGGAATTTAAAACAGCTTTATACTCAACAATGATATACTGTCCTTTTTGTACTCCAGTTTCAGTTTCAGCACCTTTCGTATATTTAATTGTTTTTAAATCGTCGGTTGAAACTGTAATTGAAACTGTTTTATCCGTATTAACTACTATATTTGGTGTAAATCCATCTGTAACTGGCATCTTATCAGTGCCTGCTTTATCTGATGCAACATAAACAGATATTGTGATTGGCCGATCAAATGCATTTGATAAAGTATCATGGAAAGTATACTTATATTTTGCATACTGGCTCATATCCGGTACAGTACCAATCAGCTTGAATGGAACTGCATCACCGATATTATAGTCAGCGGTATCATTATAACGATCTCCATAACCACCAGTAGTATTATCTGTCTTTACATTTTCCTGAACTTTCTTTTCAACAGATGGCTTTTCTCCCTTAGGAGTAGCTGTTACATTTCTAACAACCTGCATGATATATGCTGTATAACAATCATCTGCGCTAGTTAATGTATTGTTTCTATCCTTAACAAGATAATAACCTGCTTGTAATCCACTAATTGTATAAACATCGTTAGCATAATTGCTCTCGTGAGCATTTTGCAAATATGGAGCTACGGCCTTTGCAAACGCTGCTGCCTGTGCTTCAGTAGTTAAAGTAGCTGCCTTATCACTTGCAGCTTTTAATTCAGTCTGTCCAGCATCACTAACGCCATCACCCCACTGAATATCAGATAAGGTATCCTCGCTTAATGTACCTGTAAAAATCTGATATGCTTCATATGTATGACCAGTTTTACTGTTGTTAATTGTAATTGTGTAAGTACCACTTGTTGCCGGACTACCTGGTTCTGTTGCAAATGCTACTACGCTCATTGCAAGTACCATGACTAAGCTGAGTAACAGAGCCATGACTTTTTTCATTTTCTTCATATTTTGCTTCCTCGCTTTCTTTTCTATTCCTATCCTTTTTTGTTTTTGGGCTGTGCCCTCCCTCTGAATAATGCGTAGAAATTGCGTATATTGAGGGTTCCCCATGCTTGGGGAGTTTAGAGAATTTGTTACCAAATTCTCCTGCCTCCTTTCTGCATGTGTTTTTTATATATCAGGAATGCTGCCCCTGCTGTTAGGAGCACGCCGCCCATGGTATACCAATAAGTACCGGTTCCACCGGTTTCTGGAAGAACATATGACTGACTAACTTCATTCTCAAGATACGAAGTATGCGAAGCCTTGCTAAGATCAAATGCTCCTATTGGAAGCTGCGATGGCAATACATTAGTTTTATCATTCTCATCTGAGAAGTAAAACTCAATACTCGGTGCTTCTCCATCTGGAAGCTTATAACCTGATGGAGCTTTGACCTCTACCAACCTATATAAAACATTTTTCTCATACAAGCTAGCATCCCATAAAACAGTAATCTTTCCTTCCTGATCAGTGGTAAATGTTTTTCCATCTATGTTCTGATAATCTCCATTTATATACTTTTGAAGTTGGAAAACAGCACCACTTACAGCCTTTCCGTAATTTCCTTTCTCCACTTTGTATAATACATAGTTCTTATCAGTTGTAACACCACCACCTGCTGCCTGGCGTTCCCAGAGATAGGATTTGTCACCTGTAGTACCCTCATGAGATGTTCCTGATAATTTAGCTGTATTGTTTATATTCACACTTACCTTTGTATGATTCTTATCAGGTACATCTACCGTAATCAAATACTCATATTTAAAGATCAAAGCTGTACTGTCAGGTACTCCAGTCGCCGTTATAATATGTTTTGTATGATCATACGATGGCGGTTCTTCCTTATAAGTCCATGCCCATCCAGTAACCTCATCACCTGCTGTATATCCTCCATTTCCGTCAGGAACAGCATAATATAGCTTAACTGTACTTGGAATCAGCTCTGCCTGAACTGTTACTCCATCGTTACCACCCTCAGCCCAATATGTTTTATCATAACTGTCAAGTATATCTTCTAGTGTAAGCTTATCAGTTCCTACAACAAGATCATTTGCATCTGGATTTAACACAATCGAGTATTTTACTCGCCTTGTTGTATTATCATAATCTCCCGACTTGTCGACTACTTTCTTGGCTACCGTAGTATCCTTCTTCGTCCACTCCTGTGTCTGACTTGATGATCCAATGCTCACATCATCCAGCTTTGCACTTGCCTCATTAGTAAAGATATATTTTGTGCCAGCTACCATTTCCTGAGCACCATTCACTTCACATTTAACAGTGATCTCAAACTCCATTGCTGTAGGAAGCGGTTCTCCACTTTGTCTCTTTATCACTAATGTGAATGTGTCGTTTTCATACTTGCTTCCTTCTATCGAAAATTCTTCTTCAAAGTTTCCGCTTTGTTTTGAAAACGTGCCATTCGAATTAACAGTATACTCTGAATCGCTACCATTTTCCTTTTTCACCATAAATCCAGTAAGTTTTACCCCCTTCGGCAACTTATCAGTAACAGTTAATGTTTGATGATCCTTCGTATCTGTTGTTACCTTGATTTTCCAAATCAATTCACCAGCAGTTGTTGTACTAGTAGATTTCGTTTGATTATTTCCATCCGTCTTAACAATTTCACCCTTACTATATGTATAGTGGTAAGTGTCTTCAGCCTTCTTTCCATCAACCTCTACCTTATTGACATAATTATTTCTTCTACCAGTTACAGCTTGTGTCAAATCGGCAGTTGTCGCATAGCTGAATACCAATTTATTTGCTCCATCACATGAAATATCATTTTTCAATTCCACTTTAAAGCTTGTAAATTTCAGTTCTGATGAATCTTCCATATTAGCAATTTCAGAGTAACTATATGTTTTTCCATCGCTATCTGTAAAGGTCATTGCAAAATCAGATTCTGTAAAGACTCCGTTTCGAATAGTGGTATCATCCTGACTCTTCCAAGTGTATTTACCACCCCAGTCTTTAATCTGCTTTACAGTCAGATAATTTCCTTTACCATTTCCAGAACTCCAGTTATGTGAGCTTGACATAGAATCTTTAATGGTGGTCTTTGGCAGCTTTCCATCTGGAATAACAAGAGATACTGTCCAATTTACCTCTGCGGTTTTTCCATCAGGAGCTTCCACTGCACTATCTTTTGTTTTCTTAACGTCGCCTCCCTTTATTGACACATCGCCTGTACCGCTAACATCGTCACCACCATCTGGCTTAAATGTTGCCGTATTCCTTACAATCTGATCTTTCCATGTCGACTCTGCTTCTGTATAATAAGTAATTGTATACTGGTTTGTATTCTTTCCATTGCTAACAGGCTCGAAATCAATTGATATAATCTTACCATCTGCTCCTTTTACGATCTTTGCTCCATTTGAAGGTGTTATTGTTACATCTGTTACACTCTTGATCATACTAAGCATCTCATCTGTCAGCTTGCCACCTACAATGTTCGCATTTTTCGAATTAAGAGTAATCGTCCATTTGATTTGGTTATTCTCTGAATCAAAGTCACCTCTCTTAGCAATTTCATACTTATTCTCAATGGTTATATCCTTTTTATCCTCATCGCGAATTATCTCACCAGTCTTTGAATCCTTTGATTCAACATGAGCCTTATTATTTGCTGTCAATGTGCCTACATCCATACTTGAAACATCATATGAGTATTTAATCTCATAACGCTCATATTCTACATATGAATTATGATCCTGCCCCTCCTTACCTTTTTGAAGCTGAGGTAGCTTCATCTTAATCGTATTCGATTCATATGTAGAACCTACTGTTATCGTCTCTGATTTAGAAAGAGTTCCTACCTGATCCCAGCTATATTTTTTCATGGTCTGTTTGTTAACTGTAATCTGAGGTGTTCCAAGCGTCATTCCCATAACTGTAATGGTATCAGAAAAATCAATATCATCTGGTGTTCCTTTTATTGAAGAAACATATACGGTATATTCCAATTTTCCAGTTTCCTTGTTATAGGAAGCTTCTTTCTTCATAACATCAATGTTATACTTGTCATTCTCATCTTCCGGATATGTTATTTCTTCCCGTGGAATTTCAAGTCTAACCTTATCTTCACCAGAAATTACAATCTTGCCTTCATCTGTTACAGTTGTCTTTTTCAATTCACCTTCAAACCAAAGATGACCTGTAATTGTAGTACCAGCATTATTTACATAACCCTGATCAAAATTAATTCTTGCTGAGTAAGTTCCATCATCATTTTTTACAAAATGGAATGTTCCTGCTTTCGTCTTATTCTCATCTTCCAAAGGGAATGTTTGACCAATCAGTTTATCCGGTACTACGATTCCTTCTGGATACTTCAGTTCATAAGAATAATTTGCATTTTTTATATCATTGCTTGGAATGCTAAAGTTAACCTTCAAATCACTCTTATAATTTCCTGTTGTTTTATCATACACTGTTCCAGTTCCAGCCATTGATGTAACATATTTTTTAAAGTCTGTATATGTAGTAGTTTCTGGAATTACCAACGCATCGTTTGGATCAGCTATATATGGCATTAAACAGCATCCCATCAGACTTTCTTCACCAGCACTGTAGACATGTTCCTCTACTATACCCTGATCATTTGTCTCAACAACAGTGAACTCTGTAACAAATCCATCTTCATCGAAAGTGGCATTTACTACTACACCAGCATAATCTGCACTGCTATCGCCATCTTCGTCAAAGAACGCTACATCACCTGGATTTGGATCAAACTCATCTGCTGTACCATACAAATCGTTTTCCTGCAGACCTTCAATCCACGCATCTAAATCAGTGTTAAATGATACGCCATATACACCAACATAGTTTAAGCAAAATTCAACAAAATCTTTATTCTCGCTTCCTACTAAAGCACTTGCTACCGCTATCATATCCTGCGGCCAAATGCCTGTAAGCTTTGGAAGTTCACTACTCTCCTCTTCTGCCTCTGAAGTGTTTTCCTCGGTAGATTCTTCTTCGCTTGTCAGCTCTTCTTCGGATGTTTCCTCAGTAGAAATCTCTTCGAAGCTCTCCTCTTCAGAACTCTCTTCCTCGGTACTTACTTCCTCTGAGCTTTCTTCTTCGCTTTCTGCCTCGATGGAAGAACTTTCCTCTGGCTCACTTTCGGACTCTGACTCAACCTCGGATTCAGATTCAACCTCTTCTGTTGACTCAATCTTGGATTCTACTTCTGTTTCGTCTTCTCTTACTGCTTCAAGGCTTGTTTCTTCGATGCTTGTTTCTTTTGTACTTGCTTCTTCTAAGCTTGTTTCTTCGCTTGATGCTTCTGTACTTGATTCTTCTGCATCGGTGTCTGCCTCGCTTGAAGCTTCTTCTGTTGAGGTTTCTTCGATTGAAGCTGTTTCGCTGCTTTCGTCTTCGCTTGATGTTTCTTCGTTCTGACTAGCGGTTACTGCTTCACTGGTTGCTGTTTCTTCGGTGCTCTTTTTATAGCACTCGTCTGTATGTACATGCTCTACTCTGTCACAGATTAATGTCTCTACGAGAACCTGCTTTTCTGTGAAACATGTTTCGCTGTGCTTATGCTCTTTTAATTCTAGCTTTCCACATGCGAGTATGCCGTCTTTGTAGCACTCTGCTGTGTGTGTATGAAGCTCTGCTGGCTCTTCACAGATTAGTACCTGCACATCCTGATAGCAGGAAGCATCATGTGTATGTCCTGCACTTTCTGGAATCGTACATGTCAGTACGTCATTCCACTCGTAGCATTCGTCACTGTGCGTATGCTCTTCTAGTGTGCAGATTAAATTGCCTTCTGCATCGTAGCAGCCTTCGACGTGTGTATGCTCTTCTTTGCCGCAGATTAATGCGCCCTGCTGTTTTGTGTAGCATTCAGGCGTATGAGTATGACCAACTGATTCTTCCAGAGTGCAAACTAGCTGCTTTTGCATCTGATAGCACTCTGGTGTGTGCTGATGCAGCTTATGCTCTGGAATGGTGCATACTAGATTGCCGTCTTTGTCGTAGCAGGATGCGTCATGTTCATGAATCACAAAGTCTGCATAACCACAGATCAGCTTATGCTCTGCATCGTAGCAGGCATCTGTATGCTTATGTACACCTAGTGAATCTGTCGTACAGGCAAGCTCTTTCTCCTTCTCATAATGCGAGCTGTAACAGTTTGCGTCGTGTTTGTGCTCTGTAATACCGCACTCTGCTTTGTTTTCCATCGTTATAGCTGGTAGAATCAGCATATATGTCGTTACAAACACAACAACAACCGCCAGTGTGGTGACTATTCGATACCACATTTGACGTTTCTTATGATCCTTCATGATTGAACGAATCTGTTTTCTTAACGGATTTTCCAAAACAGACGCCCCCTTTCTCCTACTTGATCTGGCCAAAGTTTGTAAATGGCCAGACACAAAATACTAATTTCCCAACAATTTGCTCCTGTGCCACACATCCGACAGATGTGCTTCTGCTATCAACTGAAACGCTTCGATGATCACCCATCACAAATACTCTTCCTTCAGGCACTTGATATGGCAGGTCAATATCACATTCGCCAAGCGCCTTTTCAAATACGTATGGCTCGTCGAGGGGTGTTCCATCAACTGAAACATTTCCCTCTTCGTCGATATCTACCCACTGTCCTGCTGTTGCAATCACACGTTTTACTAAGATCTTATTATTGTAGTAAAATGCAATTATGTCCTGCGCTTCAAATTCCGAACCAGAAACAGAGACAACTATGTCTCCATCTGATAAGGTCGGCGTCATGGACGTACCATAGATCTGTAAAACAGGCAACACTAAAGTAGCCACCAGTACTGCTACTGCCGCCACTGTAATGAGTGTATAAACCGTGCTTCGAAGCGTGCTCCTGTAGCTCTTTTTGTAAAGCTCTCTGTGAAGCTCTTTTTCAAGAACCTCTATCGGCGGCACTTCAAGTGGTTGTTTTTTATTTTTTTTCATGAGACACCTCCACCTACACTGGGAGATGTCTCAAGGCTCGTCCATGTGGTTGGATCACTGCCTTCACTAGAATTGTTTTTCTCGATCTCTTCTTTTTCTAACTGAGCATACAGAGCGTCTCTTTTTGCCTCGCTCTCATAACGAAGCCGCCTGCAATACTCCTGTGTATCTTCTCTCATCACAGCACATGCATCGAGTGTCTTCTGGCGAAGCGCCTGGAACTCTACATTCTTTTCGTGCTCCATACGCTTGATACTTTCGATGTATTGGGATGCTGCCTGATCTGCAGCTTTGAATATGTCGTTTAATGCGAGAGCTGCTTCTGCAATCGAACCTGTCTGCTGCAACTGAATCGTTCGATCATCAAGCTGTTTCTGAAGCTGGTCAACCTTCTTTTTAAGTGACTCGACTTCTTTTGACTGCTCAATAAGCATTTCAAGAAGCTCCGCGCGACTTAAACGTTTGCTGTCTTTGCCCTCTTTGCTGTCATCTCCCTGCATATTCCATACTCCTTCCAAGTTTTCACCGTTGCCAGTTTAACTGGTGAACATGCTGTTTTTTTTCGCTTGCTTAAACAGTAGCACATTTCAAACACTTTGTAAAGTACTAATTTTGTTTTTTTTTCATACTTTCTTGTGATTTTTTTCATTTTTGTTGTAATTATCTATAATCATAATTCATATATATATCACTGTTTACTGCAAATCACATAATAGGAATAGGTTTGACTTCTCTCCTCTCTTATGCTATAATGTAAGAAATTTTTAAGATTTGTATTTAATGTGATTTTTATATAACGGGGGAATTTCAATGGTTGTTATAAGTAAAACGTTTTCGATCCCGCAATTTTATGATTCTCATGCGATTGCACCCTTAAAGGATCTTGTATTTCTTGATATTGAGACGACAGGACTCACACCTGCTACCTCTTCTATTTATCTGATTGGTGCAGTCTATCATCAGCAGATGGAGTGGCATATCAGACAGTGGTTTTCTGATTCGCTTAATTCTGAGCAGGAGATCCTTGAGGACTTTTTTTCTTTTATAAAAAATTATCAGGTTATTGTTTCTTTTAATGGCGAAACCTTTGATCTTCCTTTTTTAAAGAAGTGTGCTGCTGCCTATGGCATTAATACTGATGTGCTTGACAATATTCGCAGCTTTGATCTGTACCGCCACCTGCGTCCTGTAAAGACACTTCTGCAGCTTGAGAACTTAAAACTTGCAACACTTGAAAGCTATTTAAATATTTCAAGACTAGATCAGGCTACCGGCAAGGAGATGATCGCTGTTTATCATGATTATCTTGAGACTGGTGATAAGCGTCTTTATCAGGTGCTTCTTCTTCACAATGAGGATGATTTAAAGGCTCTTCCTCAGATTATGCCGCTTTTGTCTTATCTTGATATCTTCCGCAGTGAGTGGACACTTGCCGGCTATTCGTTAAGCACTGCATCGTCCTCTCTTACTATTGTGGTGGACTGTTCTGTTAAGGTCCCGGTAGCTGTGACGCGTGAGCTGCCGCTTTGCCGTTTATCGATCCGTGCGAACCAGATCATTATTGAGATTCGTGCTTTTGTCGGGGAATTAAAGTATTTCTTTGATAATTATAAGGATTATTATTATCTTCCTGATGAGGACCGCGCTGTTCATAAGAAGGTCGGCCAATATGTAGACCCGGAGCATCGTGTTCAGGCAAGTGCTTCTACCTGCTACACAAAGAAAAGCAGTACTTTTCTTCCTCTCTCGCATGAGGATATGTTTGATCTTTATAAGGAGGAGTATTCTTCCAAGCAGCTTTTTACAGAATATATAGCTGATCCTGATTTTATTCTCGCCTATGCACATAATGTACTCGAAGATGCACTGAGATGTGCTGTACCTGTTCCTTCTGAGGAGGCGCAGGAAGCACCGCCGGAATTATTTTCTTGAACCGCTTGCTTTAATCAAAAAAGACCGGGTAGTTTTTTCTACCCGGTCTTTTTAAATTCACTTTATTTGATGTATTTCTTACGGATTATTCCTGATCCTCATCGTTTGCAAGAGCCTTCATGCTCAGGCTGATCTTCTTTGCATCTACGTTCAGGTCTACTACCTTTGCGGTGATTTCCTGACCGATGGACAGAACATCTTGTGGCTTCTCTACGCGCTCTCTGGAGATCTGAGAAACGTGAAGCAGTGCATCAACACCTGACTCTAACTCTACGAATGCACCGAAGTCAGTCATACGTGCTACCTTACCAGTAACAACAGTACCTACTGCAAACTTCTCTTCTGCATCCTTCCACGGATTCTCCTCCGGGAACTTCATGCTCAGTGCGATACGATTTCCATCGATTGCCTTTACAAGAACCTTAACCTTATCACCACTCTTGAATACCTTCTTAGGATTCTCGATACGGCCCCAGCTCATCTCAGAAATGTGAAGCAGACCATCTGCTCCGCCTAAATCTACGAATGCACCGAAATCTGTAACGTTCTTTACAGTACCCTCAACGGTCTGACCAACCTCAAGCTTTGCGAAGAGCTCTTCCTGCATCTTCTTCTTCTTCTCGATGATCAGCTCCTTGCAGTTACCGATAATTCTGTGCTTCTTCGGGTTGAACTCAGTAACGATAAACTCAACTTCCTGTCCCTTGTACTTCTCAAGATTCTTCTCGTATACATCGGATACAAGGCTTGCCGGGATAAATACTCTGGTCTGATCAACTACTACGCTTAATCCACCAGTGGAGATCTCAGTAACAACTGCCTTTAATACAGTCTTGTTCTCGAATGCGTCCTCAAGAACCTTGCTTCCTCTCTCTGCCTGCAGCTTGCGTACAGAAAGCTGAACCTGGCCCTCGCCGTCGTTCATCTTAACAACCTTAGCCTCGATCTCATCGCCAACCTTTACAAGGTCGCACAGATTTGCATTCGGGATGTTGGTAAATTCGTTGCGGCTAATGACAGCATCTGCTTTATATCCTATATTTAGGACAATCTCGTCTTCCTTTACTGCAATAACCTGACCGGATACAACTGCGCCCTGGCTAATTGCAACTTCTTTCTGCTCACTTAATAATTGTCCGAATTCGTCTGACATGGTGTAGAACCTCCTCAATGATTATATTCGGGGTTGAAGCCCCTCCTGTAACACCCACCCTGTCTGCTGTCAAAAACCAATTGGTGTCTAGGTCCTCAGCGGTTTGTATGTAATGGGTATTATTACATTCTTTTTTGCATATTTCAAACAGCTTCTGCGTGTTGGAGCTATGACTCCCACCTATGACCAGCATGCCATCTACTGAGGCTGCGAGACGAGCTGCTTCCTCCTGCCGGTTTCTGGTTGCATTGCAGATAGTGTTAACGCAATTTATATTGTACTCTTTTTTTTCTAATTGGTCAACTATATTTTGAAATTTAATGTAGTGAAATGTCGTTTGTGCTGCCACAAAAACGGGTTTTTTAGGGTCTAATACCAGCTTTTGTGCTTCTTCTGCATCTTTTACAACTGATGCGCCGTCTGTGCTCCATCCTACAATGCCTACAACCTCTGGATGCACAGGATTTCCGGCTATGACGATCTGGTAGCCTTCTTTTGACTTTTCTTCTACAAGACGGTGAATCTTTTTTACAAACGGACATGTCATGTCAATGACACGCATGCCAAGCTCACGCATCTTTGTTTCGGTGTCACGGCCAACACCATGGGAGCGGATTATGACAATGCCTTTTTTAAGTGCTGCAAGCGACTCTAATGTGTCAACTACCTGCACACCTTTATTCTTTAAATCGTTGACCACTTCATCGTTGTGGATGATTGGGCCAAAGGTATAGATTGGTGTATCCTTTTCTTCCTCAAGACAACGATAAACTTCGTTTACTGCGCGGCGCACGCCAAAGCAAAAGCCCGCGCTTTTTGCAAGAATTACTTCCATCAGCGTGCCGCCTTTGCAAGCTCTACTACCTTTGCTGCTGCTTCTTCAATTGTCATGTTTGACGTATCAAGGTATACAGCATCCTCAGCCTGCTTTAACGGTGCGATATCTCTGTGCGTGTCACGGTAGTCGCGCTCTTTAATATCGGCAAGCACAACGTCATATGGCGTATTATCGCCCTTTGACTGCAGCTCTAAGTGGCGTCTTCTTGCCCTTTCCTCGGCACTTGCTGTCAGAAAGATCTTTACATCTGCATTAGGAAGAATACATGTACCAATGTCTCTTCCATCCATGATGATATCATTTTCCTGTGCAATCTGTCTTTGAAGTGATAAGAGATGCTCTCTTACAGCCGGCACTGCACCAACTACAGATGCCATATGGCCGATATGCTCTTTTCTGATCTCTTCACTTACATCCTCACCATTTAAATATACATGGCGCTCACCGTCGATATAACGAATGGAAACTTCTGTCTCTTTCGCAGTCTCTCCAATAGCGTTTGTATCTTCTTCTGGCACATGCTTACGATATACATACAGACCAATTGCGCGGTACATGGCGCCTGTATCTACATATATATAAGAAAGCTCGCTTGCTGCAAGCTTTGCGATGGTGCTTTTTCCGGCTCCTGCCGGACCATCAATTGCGATGTTAAAACCCATTTGTTTGTCTCCTTTTCTTTTTACGATTCTTCTGCGAGGCGTTTCGGTGAAGTGTTTGTCACGCTATTCACGTATTTATACAATACTATCCCCCGCAAGGCTTCCCGTGGACCATGCAAGCTGCAGGTTGTAGCCTCCTGTGAGGGCATCAATGTCTAGTAGTTCGCCTGCAAAATACAGTCCCTGCACAAGCTTTGACTCCATGGTCTTTGGCTGTACTTCCTGCACTTTGACGCCGCCCTGCGTGATAATGGCTTCATTATAACTCCTGACACTAAGAATGGTCAATGGGAGATTTTTGGTTAAAGAAACAAGATGAGCACGTTCTTCTTTTGTGATGGCATTTACTTCCTTGTCTGGATTTATGCCTGACAAAATGACGATCTGCTCTGCTAGTCTTGCCGGGAATAAGCCATTTAATGCATTTTTAAACTGCTTATTTTTTTCCTGTGAGAAGTCTCGCAAAAGTCTTGCATCAAGCTGCTCGTCTGTAAGCGCCGGCTTTAAGTCTATAAAAGCTGAAAGCGGATTTTTATCAAGCTTTTTGACGATTTTACTGCTTGCACTTAATACAAGTGGTCCGCTGATACCAAAATGAGTGAACAACATCTCTCCAAAATCCTCATACAGCTTCTTTTTGCCGTCTTTTACAGTGAAGGTAACATTTTTAA
>ERZ836939.1966-NODE-1966-length-21615-cov-6.845315_pt1 | contig 21615 bp, 40 predicted proteins | sample MGYA00519912_ERZ836939 | MGnify/ENA primary metagenome ERZ836939 (study PRJEB31850, sample SAMEA3708810) | human gut metagenome | biome: human gut; feature: human-associated habitat; material: faeces | place: China | collected 2014 ...
GGCACCCGGTCGCAGCCTTACAATAGATAGATGCATACTGTTCATCGAAATACTTGCTTATTCCATACATAGAAGTGGTATTCTCCGGATTAGCCGTTGACGAACTGGCATATATTAACTTCACATGATTTTGATTGCAAGCATCAGCTACTCGCATGAAAGTATCAATGTTATCCTTCCTGATCTGTTCCAGGTTTCCATTAAACACACTAGTTTGCGCCGCCAAATGGAACACACAATCAATACCCCCATTTTTCAGGAGCTCACATACTTTTGTGGCTTCAATACCAGACTTTCGATCAAGTCCTATGACTTCGACATCCCTTTTAGCTAATTCTCGGCAAAGGGCTTTACCAATAAATCCCTCACTGCCGGTTACAATCATTTTTCTCATCATCACAAAAACTAAAGGTGCATCTTGTTTAAAGACACACCTAGGTTCAACATAAAATCCTAAAGATTAAATCTTATTTTTGAAAATACTCCCTACACTTAAAACCCTTTCTAGGAGTAAAGTCTTTAAATTCACAGCTTCTAAACACCCACTTCTTATCAGCCCATCCGGCTAAATCCTTTTGCCATTGAGGAATAATTTGACGTGGATTATTCAAATCCCTATAAGGCTGGCAATGCGGTAAGAACCGACCGCCTTTGTTCTTCCAATGATTGACACGCTCAAACGATTCTTTGAAGTCACTGAGCAGGATACAATAAAAGAAGTATTCGCCTTTGTACCCGTACTTGTCAATCAAAGCTGTGGCACGCTCACATTCGGCAATCTGTCCCGGTGTGTCACAGCCGAACCGTATGCGCTTCATCCACTTTACTCTTGCCAGTAGCCGGGCGATGTCGTCTGTTACCAAGCGAGCATCTAAGCCCTGATTGAAGTCTACTCGTACGCCCATGGAGACAATCTTTTCAATCTGTTGTAATCCATAATCGGATGCAAGTACATTGTTATCCATGAGTATTACGTTCTTTCGCCCGGCAGATACTTCTTCTATATCCATGTATGGAGTTATGTTGCCTTCTTTGGCAGGAACGACACACCATTTGCAACGATTAGGACAGCCACGGGTAAGGAAGCCATAAGCCAGATTCTTATCAATATTATACAGGTTATAGTCGGGAACTATTTTATCAACTTCTACTGGAAGAACCTTGCTTATGTCATACCCTGTACCACCTTTCTCAATCTGATTGGTATTGATGTAATAGCCATAATCTGGAGTAAAGGAGAATACCTTTGCCGAATAAACTTTATCGTATGAGCACAAAGGGTTATACCATTCCACATTGTCGCCTCTTGCCTTGTGCCATGCACTTATCTTCATCAAAGCTAGATTAGGATAATTACTGTCAACTGCTAATATTCCGATGTTCATTACTAAAACAGTTATACTCCAATTATCTCATCATTGATACGAAATATGCTATCACTCACAAAATCGTATATCTTATACATAAGTTCCGGTTCTTCCTTTTTCGGAGAATAAACCATCACCTTTTTACCTGCACCTTTCATCCAACCCGCTTCTGTGTTAGCAGACCGACCACAAGGGAGAACCATAACGCAGACATCAGCCCACTGCATACCGTTGAAATCCGAATCAAAACCTTTCTGCGCAATTGGGTGATTAAGCGCTTCTCTATATTGCTCTGTTGTCCAGTTCTGCCAATCAGGATCTATATCAGACCATTGGAAACCACCATTACCATGTGGGGGATTCTTAAAATCGTAAACCTCATGTCCTAAATCACGGAGAATATCTACAACGTCCTGTTGAAATACATTTCTCCAACTACTTGCTACATAAATTTTTGCCATATTATTTTAAATTGTTACTTTTGGATGTCGTTTGCACGGTGCAAGCGACTTAATTTTATTTTTATGAAAAACATAATTTTAAAAGGACTCCTATAGCTTTACTACCGTGGGGCTATATGGATGTCCAAAATCAATTAGACGGTAGGATGGGAAGCATTTTTCAATCTCGTAAGTGACAGTTATTAGTTAATTGAATACGTGACAGAGTGTGTACCCATCTAAAATAAACAGGAGGCGGCTTTGCAACCCGCCTTTTGCTTTTATTCATTACAGACTGTATTTTGAGTGTTATTTAGAATATTGTTGACTCTTTGTGCAAGTTCCGGTTCCAAACGCACCAATCGGACAATCATCACAATAAAAGGTTACACTTCTATAATCTGCGCCACTTCCACATGGATGTTCACTAAGCTCCATAACTTTATCATTAAGAAGCTGTACTTCTTCTTTGAGCTTATTTACCTCACTAATAGGGGTCAAAGCTCTATATTCTTGTTCTGTTAATATGTATTGCATAATTTATTCCTTTCTGTTATTTTATTCCTCCAATAGTTTTAGCAGTGATTTTTTATACTCGTCTATTTCCTTAATAGCATCTTCTTGACCTGATTTTGCATCATTTATCATTAAATCTGCTACTCCCTCCATTATTTCATCCTTATGCCTATTCAGATATTTGATAAAGTATTCCTGCATCAAATCAGTATCCATATTTGCTATATCCGAATATGTGTCTCCACTTCCATAACTGCCAGAAAAAGAAAAATAACAAAGATTACTTATATTCATACTCTGAATACTCTCCCTTCTGCCAAATCCATCTGTATGCTTATCTATTCCACTATTGCTATGGCTTTGAAACTCTTCTCTGATTTTAGGGAGAGTTTCTTTAATAAACTTTTTCAGTTTTCTGCCAGTAGTGATTAACTTACTTAATTCTTTTGCTGTCATCATCAGTCTCCTTTCTTTTTAATCCGTTCTAGTACATCTCTGTTGGCTTCCAATATTTCATCGAAAGACAGAATAGGCATCCAACATATAACCTTAATATCATCCTTTTCGACACTTTTCCTAAATATGATATATCACTATCAGTAGTCCATATACCATTTTCATACGTGAATACATCTATATGCTTACGTGATTCAGCTTCTCTATCATCGTATTTATAGTAATATAAAAATCCGACTAAAACACGCTGCTCTTCATCTGGTAATCGTTCTTCTACTCTTATCCAAGGAGATTGCTTTTTCTGCCACTCAACGCCAGCGATAAAAGGGCGTTTCGCCGTTGCACGAACATTCAGCACCTTTTTCATTTCTATTTCTGCATTTTGATTTGCAGCTTCTTCTAATGTCTGTTTCATAAATTGTTATTCGTTAATTCTTTTAAGCCAATCACTAACACATTTTTCCACTTCTGCATAGCTGACAAACGTTCTTTTTTCAACAACTACTAAGTGTCGCATTAATTCACTGCGAATCATTCCTGTATCATCCTTCCAAATGTTTATAGCTCCGTTATTTCCGGAAGAAGTGCACGCATATCCCAATTCTAGTGTCGGTTCTATATCGCTAGTATCGTTAATCCAATATGCATCAACTTTGTACTTCTTTACCCCAGGAAGCTTCTTTAATTGACAAAAAGGCTTTTCCTTCTTTACGAGTATATTCTTATTCATTTCTTTATTGTTATTAGTTAATCACCTCTTTATCTTCAATATAACATTCTTCAACTTCATAGATTAAACCATTGAAGGGATTACCAGCACTTAACTGACACCCGAATCCCGTTTCAAATTCTACAAACTCTTCTATTTGCTCTTCAGTTGCTTCTACATCAGGAAGTTCTATTAGTAATTGTACTACTCGTTTCATATCTTTGTTGGTTTTACTCTAATTGTTTATCGAAAATTTTAATACACTCAAATAAATAGTGTGCAATTATAGGCTGTACGGCATTCCCTACACATTGCGTTCTGTCCACCCTATCGGGAACCCCATTAGACGCTCCAGCAAATCGGGGTGTGGGTAAATGCTGTCTGTCTCGCCATCCCGGATATATTCGTGCAGGTTGCCCCGATAAGTAGGGCTTCCGAAATAACGATTCTTGCACGCTCCGTTTGCTGTGGATTTCACGGGGGTAGGCAATACAATATAATCGTTCCCGACCCTGTTGTATGCCAAAATCGGTACCTGATAAACATTGCCACTCTGCATCATACCCGATTTTGGAAAGGTCGCATAAGACTCGTTCAAATCCTCGAATAAGCAACATTGGGCTGTTCTCAATGATGATGTATTTAGGTCTAACTTCCCGTATAATGCGGTACATTTCAACCCATAAGCCGCTTCTTTCACCGATAATTCCGACACCTTTTCCAGCAATGCTGATGTCTTGGCAAGGGAATCCACCGCTAATGATGTCAACAAATGATGGGTTTGAATACGTTCTAATATCTCTATTGATTTCATGTTCTGTTCCAAAGTTCTTTTTTATTATGTTGGTTTGGTAATCTTCAAATTCACAACTCCAAAAGGTCTTAATTCCAGCAAATGCGGCTCCCAATCCAAAACCTTCAATTCCACTAAACAGGGAGCCGTGAGTTAGTTTACTTTGCTTCATACATTATTGGGTAATTTCATGAAACACATCCACATAGTCTTTCCATGTCTTCCGGTAGTATGGCCAAACAATGGTTTCCGTCCGATGGCCTCTAATACTTTCCTGACTGTTATCTGATCCTCGTTCCATTTGAAAATCAGAACTCCGTAGTCTTCTAAAACTCGAAAGCATTCATCAATTCCTTTTTTTATCACCCTTGGCCAATCTTCAGGAAGTTTACCGTACTTCTTGGCCAACCAACTATCCTTACCAACCTTTAGAAGATGGGGAGGGTCAAATACTACCAGTTTAAAAGATTCTTCCAAAAATGGCATATCGGTAAAATCAGATACAATGTCCGGATGGATTTTCAGGCTTCGACCATCACAAAGAGTATGCTCTTCATCTCTAATGTCAGCAAACAAGGTCAAAGGGTTTTCTTTGTCGAACCAAAACATTCGACTACCACAGCAAGCGTCTAATATGATTTTCGTTTCACTCATTACTATCTTGTTTTAAATAAATACATAATCTCCGTTTTGGAATCCCCAAATAGTATGTAGTAAAATCCAATCATCTTGAAATTTACATCCATCCTTTTCGCATTCAACCACCAGCATATTTGCTTTATCAGCATAAATTAATGGGGTTACAATACCTGTAAATGCACCATTTCGTCCGGTGAATTTATTACCTTCCTTTAATCGCTTGATTATTTCCTCTTGATTCATATTTATCTTGTTTTATGCAAATCCTTCAAGAACTTGCAAGGTTTAATTAATTGTCCAATTCTTCTATTCTTCTAAAAATATTATATACCAGCTGGGGGCACATTGAATTTCCGTAAGCACGAAATACTTCTTCTTTTAATCGAGATTTGCCATACATTTCAAGTGATCTATCGGAAAACCCATAATCCACGCTACAAACTGGTGGTTGACCAGCCCACGCAGCCCCAACCGATAAAGATGTTCCGGCAAACAGCCTGCGCTCCTTGACAATCGTCTTGCATACATCGGAGAAGAAAGATTCTCCCTCCGGTAATCGGACGCTGTCGAGTAAGCAACCAGGTAACACCTGGCTCTTCTTTGGGGCGCACCTGCGTCTGAAGCGTACATAATCTTCCATTCTGCATTGTACCCCAATCCGGAAAGCGAATGGAGGATTTTTGCAAAATCTCTTCCGTTGTTAGTTCTTGTGATATTGGCAACGTTTTCTGCAACAACCCACCGTGGACGAATTTCATCAACCGCCCGGCACATGTGCCACCATAATCCGGTCCTTTCTCCTTCAAGTCCGAGTTGTCCTTTTCCTCCCATTTGCTTTGCCTTACTTGCATCTTGGCAGGGGAAGCCACCTGTAAGGATGTCCACTCGGTTTCGCCAAATATTAAAGTCTGTTGTGGTAATATCTGCATAACTTGCACTTTTAAATCGTTTTTCTAAAAAGCTCCGGCAGAAATCGTTTATTTCACAATGAAACAGATTTTCCCATCCCATCCATTCTGCAGCAAGTTCCGGAGCCCCAATTCCGCTAAATAAAGAACCGTGTGTGAGTTTACTTTGCTTCATTTCATCTCGTATTAGCACAAAGTGGTATTTACTCATATTCATATTCTTCTTAATATTGCGTATATTCCCCTTCTTTAAATCAGAAAGGAAATCAACGTCAATAGTTTTGTTGGATTGGTTTATCCATTCATCTCCATTTAGACCAAGCCATTGGTAGGAAGCCTTTTCTCCAAAATGGGAAACAGCCTCTTTAAATCTATTGTCATTTTCAAACATATTACTTCGAGTGTTTTATGGTTTCGTAAACTTTTATAGGAAAAGTACCTTCTTGATCGGCTCTCATAAAATCTGCACCAATTTCGCATGTGCGATTTTGTGTATCCAAACAAACAATTTGGCTGCTTCTGTACCCACGTAACCATGAACTTGCATGATTCACCCATGAAGAAAATGTGTTGAATACACAAATCTGTGCATCATAATTTGGTAGCTTATTTTTGATTTTTTTGCTCATACTATTAATGTTATAATTCCACAGTTACTTTTACCTCAACACACACTGCATTAAGCCCGGTATCATTGCAAAAGCCAACGGTTTCCATTCCCATCGAAGAAACCGATACTTCATTCTCTTTCTCAAATTGGGAAATAAGAGATGAAATATCTTCTTCCAGCTTTTTTTTAGCGTTCTTTACTTCCTGTATCGTTTTCATTGCTTACATCATTAGAATTATCTTCTTCCATCTCATTTTCTTCAAGATAGTGTTCAAGAGCATCTTCACATTTACTCCCTTCGCAGCTACTATAACCATTTGGATATAAGTGTGAACCTTTTTCCCAATCTTCTAAAGGGCAGAAATCACAAAGTCTTTCGCCCAGTTCTTCCATCATTTTTCTATCATCCATTTTTACTTTCCTTTAAATAATTGATCCTACGAAGTTTGTGGAAACGATAATATGCTGATAGGTTAAGTTTATCAATGAATTTGTTGTCAGCTTTGGTAGAGGACACCTTTTGAGCGGCTTTGGCTACATGGAAATAAATAATAGGTTCCGTATATCCATCTGCCCGGCGTGTTCCATTGATAGCATAAACTAGTCCGGCAAATTCAGGAACTTCTTCTGGCTTAACAAGTCCATCAGGAACTATGTTATAGAAGTAGTTGGTACGTCCACCAGCCAAAATGTTATCAAATTTGCTGTCCCCATTTTGATCTTGCTTCTTACTATCTTTGTGGAAATCACACCTACTGACTTTTACTTCATATTCATAAGTGAGCCGTGACCGGGTAACTTCTAAAAGGTCGGCTTCCCATTTTTCAACGAAAACATTTGGGTATATTTTGTTTCCCTTTCTATCCCGGAAGACAAGCTCACAGAATCCATTAATAATATCGGCTGTTTTCATTTCAGTTTACCAAACTGTTTATCAAGTTCATATTGGAAGAAGCCTAAAGCCTCTTCATACTCTTTTCCTTCAATATTAGAAAAATACATGGCACTACTAAAGGCTTTAAGTGCAGCTTCCTTTCCTTTCTTTATGTAATATTCAGCCTTTATAACCGTTTTTCTTTCAGCCTCTTCTTTTTGGAATTGCAGATGTCGGTCAATGGCACTACGTCCCCATTGGAATAGTTCTTCTTTATCCCAAAAAGTTCTTGATTCTTGCCAAACGATACGTTTTTCAGAAGAAAAGGCATAAGCGGATATTCCTTTGTGTTTTTGTACGTGTACAACAATGTCAAAACCTTTGTATTCTTCTTGCCAGCCGAAGCCTCCAAGAGAAAAAGGAAATTCGTCTTTTCCTATCATAAAAAGTGATTTTAAAATTGAGAATCCACACCTTAAATTCTCCATTTTGGAGTTTTATTATAGGTATGAAATAGTCATCAAGTTTCGAGATTTTCATGTCTAAATACCCTCTTTGAGGTTTCCGATAAGTTCTTCTGCACAATTCTTCGCATAATCAGTATCCATATCTATAAAGGATTTTACAGTGATCCACACAAAAAGAATTTTGACTTGTACTTTATACTTAGGAATGACATATAAATCTTCACAGCCATATTTATCGGCTCCAACAACGTAACATTTTATTGTCTTAATTCTGTACTTCTTCATTCTCTTCTTGTTTTTGTAATTTCTCTTTCACCAACCGAAAAGCGTCTTCAGCCCCTTTCTCATAGCCTTTATAATATCCGGTTTTCTCTTTGTGATTTTCAACAGCACGCCATTGAGACGCACCAATACAAATAGAAAAACCGATAAGCATGATAATTGCTCCGATGCCAAATACTGGATTGTCCAGACTGAATTTCAGTGGTCTAAAAGAAATGTCCACGCCGGAAAGGGCTATAAATAATATAAATAGCCCGGCAATTAGTTTAATTATTTGTTCCATAATGCTTCTTCTACTTTAAATGTAAATGATAACAATGACTGGCATCCGCCTCTTAATTGAGTATGTCGGTTACAAACGCTTGCAGAGCCACAATGGGAACAAAAAGCATTTTGTACCTTTTCAAGAGACTTTTCCGTACCTTCCTCAAATATTATTTCTAATCCATAAATTTGTGCGGCATGGTATTCCAATAAGCATCCGTTAGATTTCTCCCAGCCACGGCAAAAGAAAACCGCTTGACATTCCAGTAATGCCATAATATCACGTCCCATGTAGTATGATATTGGCTTGTCCGGTTCCGGTGAGATTTCTAACGGGGAGATAGGTATGTATCCTTTTTGTTTGAGAGCCTTTTTTATCAGGTCTGACTTGCGCTTGACATATTGCTGTGGAATACCCGTTATTGGCAAACTGATATAAACGCTCTTATTCATACCTGAAAGATGTAAAATGAATGATAGCCATATCTTGTGAAGTATCGGCACCTTTGAACCATGCTGCCCAATCTTTAAAGGACAATCCATCATTATGTGCAATTTCTTCCAATGTAAGATTTACTTTTATCTTGCCATCAACAGATATAGCTACACACTCTTTGTTATCCAGTTTATCTACGAATCTTATAATCTTCAATGGCTGTATTCCAACGCCATCATCTTTTGTCAGATTAAGAATTGTCGTTTGCTTACTCCGGTAGGGTTTTCCCGACCATTGTCGAATAGATAATACCGCATTTCCTTCTTGTACTTCATGGATACGCTTCTCCCATAATTGGTAGTTTGTGCGTATCGTATGAATCTTTGGAAAATTCCACGGTATTCCGTTTTCAACTATTGCGTTTCGGGAACAACTTCTTCGGGTATTATCTTTCCCATCAAAAGAACAGTCCCACATGCAAGCATCACTGAAATTTCTTCCCATGAGAAATTTACACCGAAATCGAGTTGGTTTTCCGACTTTTGGGTGCCCTTTCAAGAAGAAAGGTGAAAGAGTTATCACGTATGTTTTTATTTTGTCCATACTATCAGAAATAAAAATGGCTGCAACTAACGCCGTAGCCATTGATTAGACATGCTTTTTATCTTTTCCCGATCAGAAAATCTCTCCATAATTCTTTGAACTGATTTCCAAAGTATTTGGCTATTTCCTCTGATTTTACAGCAAGGCGAGAGCCGACACTCGTACTCGCATCCGACCAACCGCTAGTCGAGCCCGCACACGCCAAGCCGCAATCCGCACCGAGACTCGCACGACCGCCCCAAAAGACCAGCTCTTTGCGTTGCTCTTCGTCCATGTCGTCAATCTCTTCTTGTGAATACAGATAATACCACGGGAACCAACGGCATTCGTTTTCAGCGAACCGAGGAAACTCCGGGTCATTGTTCAAAGCACGGGCAATCGTGGATAGCTTTACATAAGCGATATGTGCAATGTCAATCACCTCTTCTTTCTGCCCGTCTCCATATTCGATAAGTAGGCGGGAAACAGGTTTGATACCAAGTGCTTCACAAGCATCTTCATAGGTTTTAATGTTATGAAAATCAGTATAATCCGGTTTCTGTTTACCGAAAAGATTAGTAAGAATGTTGATAGCAACTTCGCAACCGTCAGCGGACTTAAACGCTTCAGTTACATTTTCTTGTTTAATTTCAATAGCTTTCATAATTTGTTGATTATTAAAATGTTAGTTATTTATTTTCTTCTTTTTGTATTTGACGAACAATGAAAGGTTGGCTGACAAAAGACTTTTTTTCTCTCATTTTCTTAATAAGGTCTTCATGGAATTTCACTCTTTCAATCGCTTCTTCGTCTCCGGCTTCAGCAAGTTTATGCTGATTATCCCAAAATTCATCATATCCGCAACCGATTGGTGTTCTGTCATTGGATTTAAAATGTCTATTTTCATTGGAGATGTGTAGAGAACAGTACTCGTCTCTGTCTGCATCATACATTTTTATCCAATAGAGTATTACATTACCATCCAGCCTGTCATAGGCTTCATGTGAACGCATTGCTCTGTGGAAGCATAATTTTATATCTTCCAGCTTCAGATAGAAGTAATTCTCTATAATTAAATCTACTGTTATCGCTACTTGCGTGGCGTTCATTGTTTTTCCTACATTGAAAAAATTGCAAACCTCGGTAACTGCTAATACCAATATTGCACGTGCACCATCCAATCCAAATTCGTTTTGTAGAACCGATATTGGAAGTTCGGGAGAGTTTATTGCATCTTCAATCTTTCTTACTTGCAAGCCCCTGTAATAGTCCTCGGGAGAGTTCAGCAAACTGATTAACGCTTTCTCTTCTACTGCCGGGAGATTGGTTTGTTGTCTGACTAAGTTGTATTCCTGTTCCATTTTTTAGTTCAAATAAGCCAGCCCAGTTATTTGCGATGGATTGTTCTACGACTGCCATTGCAATATTGGGATTGGTGTTTGACAATTCGAGTAGTTTATGATAACATGCTTCTATCCCTGATTGGGTGTACGCCTGTTTCCGTTCTTGTTTGTATTCCACCCATCTTTTGATAATAGGTAAAAAGTCTGTCGGGACAAATGATAAATCAAGTTCCTTTTTACGAGATTTACTCCTTTTCCCTGCATCGTAGCCAGCAAGCCATGATTGTTTGGCTACCTCTTGACAATCAGGATATGTCTTTGCATATTCCTCTGCTTTTTGTACTAAATCCTTTCCCATAACTTTCCAACTCGTTTAAATTCTTCATCATGGGGAACCGGACAATCTTTTATCCAGATCATATCCTTTATCTGCCAATGAGATAGATCAACACTTTGAGGAATGAGAGCTTTCATATTGGCAAAGAGATTAAGACGAAGAGATTTGTTCTTGACTGTTTCAGGGAATATCCCGATTGTTCTATTCGCTTTTAGAAAAGATTCAATGTCTTTTTCCGAGTGTGGGGTATAAACAACTCCATCCACATGAGGAAGAATAGTCAAAATACCATCTGCAAGCGCAGTATATATAAAAACGCTTACCTCGTGGTTGTACGCTAACACATTGGCGTTTTTAATAGAATCCGACAAGATAGCTACTTCATCGGGAAATAGGAGTGGTTCACCACCAGTTATCATCACTTCTTTATAATTGAAATGTTCTACTATCGGAAGTTTTGTGAAATCCCATGAATTGTTGCAGCACATGGGACATTTATTGGGGCACTGGGTAGTTACCAGCAAACGTAATTTATCTTTTTCCATTACAGAGTGATTTTTTGTGTATATTGTAGTTCTCCTGTATAGCCACGCGCTTTCAGTTCATCCATTAGATGCCGTGGAGTAAACTTTGCTAATTCAGGATTGGTAAACACCTTCTTCAAATTGTTAGCTGAAGGTTTACTTCTTTTTTTGAAATATTCCTTGCCACAATCTTTGCAATAATCTTGCAATCCATCTTCTTTTGAAGCATTTTCCCAAAATTCACTTACTGGAAGTTCTCTTCCACATTTGGGGCATTTTTTTGTTTCCATGATTTTTAATTATAGTTTCTCTTTTATTCTTGCATATTCACAAATGAGAAGTGCATCACTGATAGCAAGAGTGATACTCTTTATGTATGGGAAGAGTTGTTGGGCTTTAGCTCGGAGCTTATTCTTCCATATCGTAGTACTATCATCACCTTTAGTTCCCAACTGCAATGATTTCTGCCATATTTGAGGTGTAACAGTTACAGTAGGAATATCACAAGCAAGCAATGCCATTTCTAAATGTCCGTAACCTTTTCCAAAGTTGAACATTGCGGAGCCACCTTGCCCCGGCATACCACCTACTTTTTCAAGATAGCAAATAGAGTCTTCTTTATGCTTTAGAAGAAATGATAGTACATCTTGCGGAGTGGAAGGCATTTTAATTACTTCTATCACATTAGATGATTCATTGGAGTAGACTGCTATACCACCGTTTGTACCGGGGTCAATAGCAATGATTTTAGATTTTGCTTTCATTATCTAATTTATTGATTATTATTTGTGAAAGACGAGCCTTATTAGCTTCTCTAAGAGACTTGTTTTCTTTGTAATTGGCAAGTCTTATTTGCCGTGCATACTCTAACTCGGCTCGCATGTGTTTCAAGTCTGCTTTGGTAAATAGTTTCTTTTTCATAATCATAATAGAAATGGGCAACCTACTTTCACAAGCGAGTTACCCCAAGATTAAACAAATGTAATTTTAAGTGCAATATTTTTATCGTAATCTGATTTTAAGAAAAGCTCCGAAGCAACCTCCGGGAAAACAGATAATCAATATCTATTTATCTATTATTTAATATAAAGTGTAATGTTCCCTTTGATGAAATACCAAAATGTTTCATTGTTTTATAGTATGAACAACTTTTTTTGTGGTAAGCCTTAATTACCTCTACATCTTTTTCACTCCATTTCATTGAATAAGAATGACTGGCAATAGTAGCTTCTCTTTTTCTTTCTTTAATTGGCTTATCCATTTGGTTGTCACTAAAAGAACCTATCTCTATATTATTCAACGAGTTGTTAGTAGACCTCCCATCCAAATGTCTAATGCAGTCACAAGATAGTGTCATATATCCATATTTTTGAAAAGCGCATAGTTTGTGAACAAACACGGGTACAGATTTTCCTTCATATCTAATATTGAAAGCCACATATCCTTTTCTGATAACAGTTTTCCTTTTAGTATTGTGTGGAGATAATACATCTCCATTTGGTAATATTCTATATCCTTTTTCAAAAGCGTAAACAACAACTTGATTTGATTGGCTAAAAGGTGTCATGGTTATATATAATTGTTCCCGGATAGGTTATCAAGCCACACCGGGAGATGCTATTATTAATCAAATAATGGGTCTTTCACCCAACGCCATTCCTTACGATAGCGGATTAGTTGTTATTTGAGGAATTTTGAGAATGTCTTGATTGAACTGTCATTATCAGTTTTCAGAGATTGAAGTTCTTTGTTCTTTGCAGCTAAATTTTGCATTTGAGCTACATTATCATCCATCTCTGCCTGAATTTCAGCATTTAGATTCTCCAAATCCGTTTTTGCTTTAGCGAAATCGGATAAGATACTTTCTCTTCGTTGTTTATAAGTCCATAGAGCACATTATTGTTCAATGATTGCAATTTCAGGAGCCAATTCACGGATGATTTTCAACTGTTCGTCAATAGCTTTGTTTCGCTCTTGCTCAATTACGACCTCGGCACCGGGAGAGCAAAGAGATAATCGAATATTTCTACCATCAACATCAGCGATGATTTCTACTTCGATCACTTCTGCGGAACGTCCTTTGAAAATAGGGATGTTGAGGTTGAAAGCCGCCGGAAGATTTGAGTTTACTACCTGACTGTAATTGTCAGTCCGGCTGCCGTTATCTTCATTACTTCTTTCCAATTTGGAGTCAATACTTGCCTTAAAGTTCTTCAAGATAGAAACTAACTCCATGTTGTACGCTATATCTGTGAAGAAGGCGCGGTTCATTTTGATGAAGCGGGAAAGTTGTGCTGGTTCCCATGTCTTCTCAACAGAATTGATGCCAAATTCAACGAACTTCGGATACATGGCTAATGAACCTTGCACTTCTGCCTTGTTGCGTCCGTCAGTTTCATTTGTAATTAGCTTGATTGTCATATTCTCGCGATTCACAAGAATATGGCACCGTTTCTGATTGATCTGTTCCGGTTCAGACTTTCTCTTTGTCAGAAACTCGGCAACACTTCCAATCGTACCATTCAAACCGACTTTCAAAGGTTCCAGTACTGGAAGAACATTCTCCTTATCCAATTCTATAACTTTGATTGTTGCGCTCTCCATGCCGGGAGCAAGATTGATTTGCATCTTTTCGTTTTCCATTGTTGTTTAAAAATTAAATGATTAATAATCTGTTCCTGTCGCTGCCAAATCCTCCTGGATTGTCTTTTGCATTTCTTGTGCCTCCATTGGACGCTCTCTTACCAAATCACCATTGCCATTGTAATAGCAAGCAGTACGGGTTTCACGGTCAAGGAATTTGTAACATTCATCTGTCACATCTTCGTATTTACGCTTGATGTCGTCAATGAGTTTTCCACGATGTTTGGTAATAGGTTTCATTTTCTCTTTGATACGATCTTGTACAGCCTTTTTCTCGGCTTCCAGTTCAGACATTTCTATATCCAAATTGGCAAGAGACGTTTTTCTTGCTTCCATTTCCTCTTCGGAAAATTGATGCGGATAGGTTATTTTCTCAATAGCCGCACAGTTGTCTTGCAACATCTGTAATCTTGCAAGAGGTTCTTTGTTTTTAAATAATTCTTTTTCCATAACTTGATATATTATTAAAGTGGTTTTAAATCGTATCTTGCAGAGCCGACAAACGGTGTCGGATTCTTGCGAACAAAAGTCCTCAACTGACTATCTGTTCTGGGATTGAATAAACGTTGTACTCCGTTTTTGTCAATGATAACTAATTCAGAAGCTACATAGCAAATGAATCCTTGCAAACGTTGTTTCAACCATTTGTTTTGAGCGGTGCGAGATTCTTTGTAATCTTCATAGCTCATTCCCTTTGGACGGGAAGTAAGAAGCTGCACATTCCGTACAACTTCTTTTTGTTCTTTTGCTTTATTCTTCTTTTACGACTTTAATCATGTACCCTTCCGGTACATCTACAACATGTTTCATAATCTATTTATTTAATTGTGAGTGAATTACTTTACTTCTTCGGCGTATGGAGTATCTTCTTCGTCAAAATCATCCGGCTTTTGACTTTGTGATTTACGCCAGTCTTCAAACATTTCATCATCTAACTGACTTTCTACTTCGAGAACTTTAATCATAGAATCTGAAATACCTGTTTTCGGAAGGAACTTGAAAGCCCAGTTTACTACGGTCTTGCGTGCCATTTCCTCAAAGTCGGTGTCCCACGGAGACTGCTTTCCTTTTTTGACTGCCTCGGAACGACTTTTTATTTCCTCTATGCGAGATTTAGGCATAGCATCGTATTTCTCTGCACCGGAAGTCAAAACTGCGTAATAGTAGCCTCCCATGAGGTCGCCACGTTCTCCAAAAACGTCCGGTTCGTGAGTTAATTTCCCACCTGTGCCTTTAGTCATGCTGAACTTATCATTGGTGTAAACTAAATCAGCGTAGATGTCTTTCACCACTCCGGTACGAATGAGAATGTCAACTTTACCCATGTATGAGGCTTGGAACTTGACTTTTCCCTTGTAAGGCACAAGATAACCTAACTTCAGTTCGGGGTTCAGAGACAATCCGGTAAGCGAAACGTTCTTAATCGCTTCAATCAAATGGTCGGGATAAGCCTTTGCACAGTCAATGAGATACGAGTTGTTCAACATTGCTTGCATAGCAAAGTTTACTTCACGTGCAAACTGTTGTTCCGTTCCTCCGGCAGCTAAAAACGCTTTCTTTGGAGATATAAAACATTTTTCCAAACCGCTAAGTTGCTGGGGAAAAGCTGGTGGAGCCGTTGGGGTTACGACTGGAACTTGCGGTGCTGGTTGTTCAGGAGCCGCTTGCGGTTGTGGGGCTTGTTGTCCCATGTTTAAATTACCTTGTTGTTCACTTGGTTTCATTGATTTTTGTTGTTATAAAAGTTAAACATTCTGTTTTTCTCGAATGAAGGAGTATCGGGTATCATAATCCTACGCCCTTTGAAACCGGGCTGGATAAATACCTGTGCTCCATCGAAATCATTGTTTTTTGTGCAGTAGACATGTTGTTCGAGCAACTTTGCAAATAGAAGAGCACTTGCGCCCATTTTCACAATACCGTCTTCCATGTGATAAGCCCAGTTTGCGGCACTGACGAACACAGCATCATAAGGGGCTGTCTTTTGCTGCATTACCCAGTAAAACTCTTTCCATACACCAGTACGTTCATGTTCCATAAACTGATAGAAGGCGGCAGATATTCCGTAATGGAATTTGGTGATTACTCTATTGACTGTATCTTCGTGTAAATCATCCACTGCAACTGTTTTCCAGTCAATGATTTTCTTTGCAGTCTCAACGTCCGGGCGGTATTTGAATTTACAACCTTTGTACTCAACAAAGTGACTGACTTCAGCTTTCGTTTGTTTAAAGCTCAATATTTGCTTGATTTGCTTGGAAGTCTCCCGGCAGCAATGTAATAGTTCATACACCATTGTTTCAACTAACTGAACGTCAGCATTGCTTGTTAGGCTTTTTCCGGGATTTGCGGCAACGGCTTCTGCGAGTGCGTCTCTATATTTTTGAGTTTCACGTCCATAAGGGCATCCGGTTCGTTCGTTGATCGGCGGCTGGAAAACTAACAAGTTATTTCTCCATTTATCAAGTGATCCTGTATTCACAATGCTTTCCATCGCATCGTGGTACAAGGAGCCTTTTTCAGCAGCTTCAACACCTATCTCGAACATTTCAGGATGAAGTGCTTTAAACCGGGCAAATTTGGGAGATACCATGTAGTCTTTTAGGCTTGTACTTGATAGGTATTCTTTGTACTTCTCCCCTCTATGATATTCATTATTAGGGAGATTTAAAATTGTATCTTGCATATATTCATAATTTAAAATGTGATTTCTCATGCGGTTTATATGTTATTGCTTCTTCAATACTATATCCGTATTTAACTATTCTATCATATAATGTACATCGAGGAATATTAAATCTTTGGGATAACTCAAGAAGAGTAAATGTTAATCCATTATAGTTGAATTGCAGAGAGTTTCTTCGGTTATTTTCTTGAATCTTCATTGAAACAAACCTGCAATTCGATGGCTCGTAATTACCATTTGTGTCTATCCTGTCTAATGATTGGCTCTTTCCGGGTTTACTTTCGCTCCACCCATTGCTTATTGCCCATTCTTTGAAAGAAAGGAAATTTTTCTTCCATTCATCACAAACAACTATACCTCTGCCTCCATAATTGGCATATCCATGATAATACTTGCCATAACATCTACTTTTCATAGTACGCCAAAGTGCATAAAGTCTCGTTTTACTTTCTCCATGAGTCGATATTTTTTTAGCATGTTCTTTTTTAATGCATCCACAGGATTTACTTTTTCCAGTAGTAAGTTCATACTTGCAAATATTTACTATTGCTCCACATTCACAAATACATTCAAACATAGGAACCATTGTTCCACTTGGTCTAAGATGTGGTTTCACCTCTTTTATTATGGTCAATTTTCCGAATTTAGAACCGATAATATCTTTTTTGTAATTTGACATAGCTTTAATTCAATAAAAAAACTCCCTACTTTCACAAGCAAGGAGTCCGGCAGCTTTAATTAAAAGCTAATTATCATGTGTGGTTAATTTCTCTTTGTAATTTGAAAGGATATACTCTTTCTCTTCTTCGGCAAGAGAATATGCTTTTGTCATAAACCTAATTGCCATATCTTCGTTATTATCAGAAAGAGGAAAATAATCAATAGCGAATCTTCTTGTGAGGTCATTTAGTCGTATGTACTTGCTACGAACTTCTGAAACTAGTTCACGTATTTCAGTGGTGATGCCGGATGCTTCTTGTAACTGTGACTCATATTCTTTCTTGTCTTTTTCGGCTTGTTCTTTCATAGCCTTGTTTTGCACTGCGAAGTCTGCTATTTTAGCATAAAGCTCATTGGAGTACACCCAACCGGATTGTACATCAAAATCTGAATCACCCCTGAAAGCATATCGTTCTTTTTTCGTAAGGTATTTATAATCACTACCTAACTTGTTCCAATCGTAATCCACTTTACGGAGTGAATTTACATTTTGTAGAACTTCAGCAACTTTTGTCACTTCTTCCATATCTGTGAAAGCGAATCCATCAAGAATGGGAATAGTGAAAATCTGTACATCCGCAGGTGCTATCTCGAATAATTCAGGGACTTGTGGCTTATCCATGATTTTAATTCCTTCTTCCATCATGCGGAGTTTAATTATCTTTTGTACGTCTTCCTCCGTCAGTGCAATAATTTCCTGCTCGGTCATTTCGGTAATCTTTTTCATTTCTTCAAGAATTTATTAATAAAGTATATTTGTCCTTTTCCGGTAACTTTGGTTGTGATCGTATTGATACTTTTATCAGCACGTACAATAGAGCCATAACTAACCTCAAAAAGTTCCAGTTCCATAGCCATTTGGGTAGGCTGATTGTGTTTCTCTCCACATTTACAGAGGTATCCATTGTCACGCAACCATTTAAAGAGTCTGTTTTGACCGATTTCAATACCATTCTGTTTGAGAACATTGGCAAGACGACCAATTAAAATGCTATTTTCAGAGGCTACAACGGCGTCCGCAAAGAGAACTTTTGGAGCTTGTGCAGATAGCTTATTTTGTTGCATTTCAATTTGTTTTTGTTGCTCTGCGGCAAGCATTAGTGCTTCACTGAATGAAGAAGGAACCTGAAAACCTTGACGAGATTGCGTTTCAAGTTCTTCCCATCGGTCAATAATTCGCTCTCGTAATTTAGCGTCATAACCGGATGCAAGAATAAGGCAACCTTTCTTCGTTAAATTGTAACATGGTCTTGGTTTTCCTTGATTATCTGAATATTCCGCCAATTCAAAATTGATTTGGCTAACGCCTTGCTCTAATAGATTGCGTATATCACGCATTACATTAGAGTGTTGTTTACTCGTGAGTTCAGAAATCTCAATAGAACTCATGGTTTCTTTTGATAAAATTAGCTCTTTCATGGCTTTTAGTATTGATTAGCTCCCCCTCAACGACCCAACGTTATTACACCGAATTGTGCGGTAGGGGGTATGTTGTTCTGCTCATGGTAGTACTGCACCTTTATTGTCATTTTAGGCAGATAGATTCTTTAGTGAATCATTCTACTTTTTCACGCTGCCTCGGAAGGACAAGTCTACTTCCTACTGCTTTGGGCGTTTATCTCACTTTCCTCTATGTAACTCCTGCAACATCACAGGTGAGGCTATGCGCCGGGCAATTTCTCCAAGAGTGTAGCCGGATACAGACCACTAAGCAGGTTTCGCGCATCCCGAATACTATCATCGGTTTAGTTGGTGGGTGGATAGGCGGTCAAGCCACACCATCCTTGTTATCTATTGAGGTATTGTAACAGTGCTGATTTTTTGAAGCGTAATCTGTTGTTGAGTTTGGTATGGGGTATTTCTTCGATTCGATTGTATAATGTACCAACCGACCATCCTAATACTTTTGCGGCTTCTTTTGCGTCTATCCATTCTTCGGTTTCTTCTTTCACTGTTTGGGAAACTATGTTTCTCACGTCTTTATGGATAAGTTTGTAAAGCTCTTCCGCTACCATCTTTGCTTCATTCCGGTTCATGGGTCTACCACCTTAATCGTTACTGTATGCGTCTTCCAATCAGTGCTAACCGAATAAGTCTTTCCATCTTCTCTCGGATGCACGTTTTTTACGTACTGTACAGTGTTTCGGGCAGAGACACAAGCTGCATTATTTTCTAACTTAACTTGTAATACTCCGTTGGCGGGAATCTTCTTAATATCTTCAACTGTTACTTTCATATTTCACTTTGTTTTTACAGGGTTTTATTTGGAAATAAGAAAGCTAACAGCTATCTTTGCTTTTGGAATATGTATAGTAGCTATTGGTAGCTGCCAGCCATTCTTATATCCTTTTGTCTGTTGTTCTTTACTAACAACGATGCAAATGTAGTTCAAGATATTGAGTGGTGCAAGCATTTTCACTCAAAATATTGAGTGAATTTATATGTTTTATAGCATGTTTTTGCTTAAATCATTGTCTAATAGTTTATTATCACTCAATATTTAAGTCTAAAAATGGAAGAAAAGAAAGAAAATTCTAAGTCACGTTTTTTGGAGTTCTTGAATAGCATAGGAATTTCGCAATATAAATGTGCACAAATGTGCGGTTGGGCATCCGGTTACTTGACTGGGCTGAAGGGTGATTTTGGTGCTGATAAACTTGCCACAATGATATCCATCTTCCCGCAGCTTAATATCGTGTGGATTATAAACGGGAAAGGGGAAATGTTCAATTCTGATATTTCTAAAAACGAAGAGGTAAAGGAGGCTTCTAAGGAACAAGGCTCCACTATTCCTTTTGATATGTTCATGCAAACCACCAACAACTACAATAAGATAATCGCGGAGAAAGATGCCGAGATAAATGCTTTACGTCAGGAAGTGGAAAAGCTAAAAAATAAATAGAAAAGTAATATGGAAAGAGCTATTGATAGGTTGCTTCAATTCATCGAGTATCTAAAAAAAACCGATGGTGAGGTTAAAAATGCCAAAGTATTTGAAAAGAAGTGTGGTTTATCCAATAGCTATATCGCTAACTCCAAGAAAAGCAACGGAAGTATTGGAAGTGATACGATTGCAAAGATTCTATCATCATTTCCGCAGTTAAATGTCGAATGGATATGTACTGGGAGAGGTGATATGTTAAAGAAAGGGATGGCTTTCTTTTCGGAGATACTTGGAAGTAGAAATGTTTCTATTGAGACTGCACGCGATAATTCAATGTTTCCGGTAATAGAGCAAGGGAGTATGGTTGCAGTAAGTCAAGAGCCGGAAAACGAGCTTATTTGTGGGCAGATTTATGCAATATACATGCCTGATGATTCTATATTCTTCCGCTACGTGTCAAAGGTAGAATCAGCAAAAATATTGGTGGTTCCTGCTAACCGGGAGCCGCAATATGGAACTGGGCAAGAATTAAATAAGAAAAAAATAAAAGAAATAAAACGAGTTGTCGGAGTGGTTAAGTCATTTTTATGATACTACAATGATACCAGTAATATAAATTAATCATGTATTGTGTTGATTATCAAATGTCATATCCTTTGTTGGTAGTCCCGTACGCACCGCACTAGGAAATAAAAAATCCTCTGATTTACTAGAAATCAGAGGATTTTTTATTTTGAAGATAGCGATTATCGCTATCTCTTTTTTCCATCATATCCCCATTTCACATAGATGGCTCCCCAGGCAAATCCTGCTCCAAATGCAGTAAGAATTAGATTATCTCCTTTTTTGAGCTTATCTTCAAAATCCCAGAGGCAGAGTGGGAGAGTACCGGCGCTAGTGTTGCCGTATCGTTCGATGTTGACCATGACCTTTTCGACAGGAACTTCCAAACGTTGTGTTACGGCGGTGATAATACGTTGATTAGCCTGATGAGGAATTACCCAGTCGATGTTGTCTTTGCTAAGATGGTTTCTTGCAATGATAGATTCACAGGCATCAGCCATGTTGGATACTGCATATTTGAATACAGTACGTCCTTCCTGATAGATATAATGCATTTGATTATCCAATGTAT
>ERZ836939.1987-NODE-1987-length-21407-cov-7.902773_pt1 | contig 21407 bp, 26 predicted proteins | sample MGYA00519912_ERZ836939 | MGnify/ENA primary metagenome ERZ836939 (study PRJEB31850, sample SAMEA3708810) | human gut metagenome | biome: human gut; feature: human-associated habitat; material: faeces | place: China | collected 2014 ...
CAGGTTGTGGCTGTCTATGCCCCCGGCGACAGGGACTCATACGGGTGTGTGGCACCCGGCAGGCAATGAGCAGGGGCCCGCCGCAACGACGGAGAGCGCGTGCGCGAAACGGCGTTGCCCCTTACATCCCGGCGGCCTTTTGCCGGGATGCCGGGAGCGCAGGCCACGGCGCGACAGAGGCGGCGCGACCGGAACGGTCGCTGCAAGCCAGGGGTTTTCACGCATCGGACCGTAGCGGCAGCCCGAAACCGCGCCAGCGGGTTCGGCGGAGACTGGCAGGTGCGCCAGCAGCTGCCTGTCGGAGTCGGGCCTGACGACCGGATGCCGCCAGGCAGCCGGGAGCCGAAGGTGCGCGTGCGACAGGAAGTCGCTTAACGTATTGTTTTACATTGATAAAACCAGCTATCCCATTAGCTGTAGCCTACCGGGACAGGCGCTGCCGGCAACGGCGGGGTCTGAAGCTCCCGGGACAACGAGAGCCGGGCGTCAGCCCGGGTAAAGCCCCGTGAGGGGCTTTACCTTGCTGCAAGCATCATGTGGCAGGAGAGCAAGGCTGGTCAGAAGGGTTAACACATGTGAACTGTTGATAAACACCGTTATCGGCAACAGGCCAAAGATGCTGACAGGCCTGAACCAAAAGGTACGGGGTCCGGTTGCTACCTCGCGCACAGGGAGCACATGGGCGCAGAGACCCCCGGTGAAGAGACAGAACCCGCCCTGACCCTCTGTATGTTAAGCGGAACCTGGTAAACCCGTATCGCTGCCTTACAGGCAGGTGAACCGTAAGGAACACTGTAGGCGGTGCGGGCAGAGGAGGACGGAAAAAGCAAATGCCCGGTTGTAATGACCGGGATACGGGGCAGGTTCCCCGACGCGAAAGCGGGCAGACTTCCGTCTGGTCTTTAATTGCATGAAAAGCTGTAAAGCAGTCAAAAGGATATCAGCGAGATGAATACACACATCAGTGTGTCCACGATACCCCACCCGACAGGCTGGCACACCATAGACTGGAAAGCATGCCATGCCCGGGTGCGAAAGCTACAGTTACGGATTGCAAAGGCAACCCGACAGCAACAATGGCGGCAGGTCAGAGAACTACAGCGCATCCTCACCCGCTCATTCTCCGGCAAAGCCGTGGCTGTCAGGCGTGTAACTGAAAATACCGGTAAAAGGACACCCGGTATTGACGGAAAAATATGGCACACACCGAAGGAGAAATGGGAAGGAATATGCAGCCTGAATCTGTGTGGTTACAGGCCACAGCCACTACGGCGAATACATATCCCAAAATCAAACGGCAAAACGCGACCGCTGGGCATACCCACAATGAGGGACCGGGCCATGCAGGCACTGTGGCTGCTGGCTCTGGAACCCGTATCCGAGACCACTGCTGACCATAACAGCTATGGTTTCAGACCAATGCGCAGCACGCATGACGCCATTGAGTCCATTTTTCTGCGGATGAGCCAGAAAGTATCGCCCAAATGGATACTGGAGGGCGATATTAAAGGGTGTTTCGATAACATCAGCCATGACTGGCTGCTTTCCCATATTCCGATGGACAGGAGACTGCTTAAAAAATGGTTGAAAGCAGGTTACATGGAAAGAGGCGTGTTTAACCATACGAACAGCGGGACACCGCAGGGAGGCATCATATCCCCTGTTCTCGCCAACATGGCTCTGGACGGACTGGAGAAGGAACTGATGCAAACGTTCAGGAAAAGTGGTTATCACAGTGCAAAGCACCAGGTGAATTATGTGAGATATGCTGATGATTTCATCTGTTCAGGCAGCTCCCGTGAATTGCTGGAAAATGAGGTCAGACCACTGATTGCAGCTTTCATGCGCGAACGAGGGCTGGAACTGTCGGAAGAAAAAACCGCGATTACACATATAGATAAAGGCTTCGACTTTTTAGGGCAGAACGTCAGGAAGTACAACGGTAAAATGCTGATTAAACCGTCGAAGAAAAACCTGAAGAACTTCCTCTGTAAAGTCAGAGAAATAATTAAACGCAATCCGACGCTCCCGGCATGGAAACTGATAGGCCAGCTAAACCCGGTAATCCGGGGATGGGCTACCTATCACCGACACGTCGTGGCGAAAGAAACATTTAATTATGTCGACACCCAAATCTGGCGAGCTATATGGCGATGGTGTGTAAGAAGGCACCCCCGAAAAGGATTGCGGTGGATCGCCGGACGATACTTCTCCTTTGAAGGCAGGCGCTGGATCTTTAAAGCCATAACCCCGGAAGGGAAAATTCTGACTCTCTTCCGGGCAATGGAAACACCGATAAAGCGCCATATAAAAATCAAAGGCGAAGCAACACCATACACCCCCGGAATGGAAATCTACTTTGAACGTCGTCTGGATCTAATCTGGAAAGGCAAATCAAAGAAGATGAAGACAGTAGTTCAACTCTGGAAGAGGCAGGGGAAACACTGTCCGCAGTGCGGACAACCCATAACCAACCAGACCGGATGGAATATACATCACCGGATCAGGAAAGTTATGGGCGGCAGTGACGAACTGACCAATCTCGAGTTGTTACATCCGAACTGCCACCGACAGTTACACAGCAGGGAAGCCGGTGCTCACCGAAAGCACTTATAAAGGCTTGAGCGGAGTGCGGGGAAACTCGCACGCTCCGTTCTTAGGGGGCGGCGGCGCAGCAATGTGCCGCTGCTACCCGACCCGGCAGACAGAACAACACTGCAGTAGTCAGAATCAGAGCAGTAGATAAAGGAACAACAACATCAGGAACAGTTCCATAACATAAGAAAGAAACACTCCTGAGTCAGACACATCACAGACGGGAAGGGTAACGGGCGACGCGCCAGCGTGGCCCGCTTCCCTTCCGGCAGGCGTCAGCCTGCCAGGGGTTTTCGCGCGGGCTGACAGGCGGCCTCCACCGCCTGCCCCTGTATCACCTGTTTATGCTGCCCTGAAGGATGTAGTGACCGCCGAGGAATACAGCCTGCTGATTCGCCACAAAATCGCAGATTTCATCAACAATCTGCGCAGTGGTGAGCGGTTTCTGCCCCATTTCACGACGCCGCGCATTAATCACGGCTTTGTAATTGCGCAGAATTTCGCGGGTTTCTGTGCTGATATTCATGACATGTGCTCCCCGTCCAGCGCCTGTAACACAACGTCCATTGCTTCGCGTTCTTCCCTGACGAATGCGTCACCGTCGCCCCCGTTCTCGCTCCCGACGGCATACAGGCGCTTCATTTCACTGCCTGCCAGCGCCATCACTTTTTCCAGCATCACCGCCGGAACTGTCACCTGACGGCTGGCGCGCTTTTCTTCCATCAGCTCACGAACAACGTCGTGAACAATGCTGACATCCGCACCATGCGCAAAGGCATCGTCCAGTCGCTGCATGACGGTTTCCAGCTCATCGTCTGTCAGACTCCAGTCCTGGGCTATGTGACGCACATCCCCACGGGTCAGCACCACGGCAAAAACGCATTCACTGTCCGGCACGTCTGTGTTCAGCACTTCGCGGATAATTTCTTTAACAGTACAGTACATGTTCTCGTCTCCTTTACAGGGGCGGCATTGCCGCCCCGTCCGTTAATCAGTCCAGTGCCGCGTAAATCGCGTTGCATTCGGGGTGAAATTCGATGTGACGCCACAACTGCGCATCGCGCATCCGGTAAAGCTGGGTCAGTCCTGCATCCCCGCTGTCGTGGTACAGCCACAACTGGCGGTTAATCACAAGGGAAGTCAGAATGATGCCTGCGGCATCAGCACTCACGGTACGGTCAAACCAGTTTGCACCGTTCACCATGTGGAAACGGTCGCCATCCGGCATCATGTAACCGCCACCGTCCGGCAGGCGGATGAAGTGCCAGAAGCCTCCCTGATATTCCGGCATCATTTTTTGCGCCAGCGCGTACACATACGCCTCGGCATACAGAAAATCGTTGCCAAACAGATACGGTAGAAAGGAGAGACGGTCGCACTCTTCAACGTTCAGAGTGACAGGTTTCGCATATTGCATGATGTTTTCCTCCGTTGTTCACATATTCCGCGACACCGGGCGGTGCCGTGCCTCCATAAAAGCCGGGCGATAAGGCGGGGATGCACAGGGCGCAAGGGAAGCCGCAGCCTGACGCACACGGCTGGCGGGAGTTGGAGGGTGAGACCGCGAAATCTGAGCGGGTGAACGACCGGAAAATCACGGCAGACGGGAAGGAGGGACCGGGTGACCGCAGCGGCGAAGCGTACCCTTGCATCCCTGCCAGCCCGGCTACGATGGAGGCACGGCACAGCCCGCACACGACGCTGAGGCCACATAACTGAAAACCCACAAGGCCATGCCCCGCATGGCCGGGTAAAGCGGAGCCGGCGGCGACTTCCTTTGTGCTCTGTCCGGGGACCGGCAGGAAAAAGGCGGGGATTTACCCCGCCAACGTCATCATTTCCGGATTTTTGCCAGGGCATCCGCCATGCTGCGGATTTCGGCCCGGGCTTCCCGGACCACCTCCCGCAGAACACCACGGTCAAACCAGCGGCGGGGCGGTTCATCCGGTATACGCAGCACATCGCAGGCCAGCCCACTGGACAGGATATGCTCAATACAATCGCTGACCAGGTACATTTCCACCGACGAAAAACGTGCTCCCCGGTTCACGATGGCATCGAGCACCACGGGCAGGTTTTCGTCATCTTCATCGAGCCAGCAGGGGTGATCGCTTTCCTTCACAACCAGACGAAAGCGGCGCGTCTGGCGAGTCAGCAACGTCTGACCGGTGGTGGTCAGCGCCGCCCGGATACGCCGCGCATCTTCTGCCACCCGGCAACTGACACTGCGTACCGCATCGCGCACCGCCGCAAGTACAGCCCTGATTTCGTCTTCGGTCAGCCATTCTCCGGCATACGGGAAAGACACCTGCGTTCCGTCTGCCGGAAGTACCGGCAGCGACTGCCACTGACTGCCGGACAGTACCAGTTCCGCCCCGGTTCCGGTCAGTTTCTGAATGGCGGAGGCCAGGAGCGGCGGCAGTACGCCGCCGTGACGGTTGATAAGTAACGTCGCCAGCCGGGGCGCATCCAGCAGAACATAAATGCTGATCCAGCCCGGATACTTCGGGTTACGCTGGTCAACATCCGTCTCTTCCGGCCAGCCCTGCGCCAGCAGCAGGTTGCGGGCGTGACGACAAATCAGTGCGTTCAGCGTGCTGTTTTCGTTCATGATTAAGCGTTCTCCCTGTATCGCCGCCCGCAGGGCAGGCGGCGATAACATCAGTCGTTTTCGTGTGTGTTGTTTTTCAGCAGGGTGCGGGCCTGATTAACCACCTCCTGACGGCGGGTGACGCATTCCGGGACGGCGAGGCCATGATCCCGGGCGGCCCATTCACGTTTCCACAATGCCTGTTCAGCGGTCTGAATCAGGGACGCCAGCAGTTCAGCAGGGACGGTCACCAGGCGGTTTTCGCTCTCGTTGCGGATAATCTCCATCACCGCAGCGGAAGAAATACCGGACTCAATCCGCTGGTCTTCCGGGATGTCCTCCAGGCGTGCCAGGACGGTCCTGATTTCATGACCGGTCAGAGAAATTTCCATACCGTCAGCCAGTGCCTGAATCTCTTCCGGGGACCAGATAACCAGCATCAGCGGCATGTCTCCCGGATACTTTACTGCCAGCTCCCGGCATAGCGTTTCGCATGTTCCGTACATTCTCGTCTCCTTCTCAATCTTTAAAGCACGCTTCCAGTTCCAGAATTTCGGTATATGCCTCCATCAGGAGGCGGTTTGCGCGAAACAGCGTCTGACGCACCAGACGTTCCGGCAGGGTGTCGGCATTAAAGCTGTACCGCTGCTCCATCTCATTCATGGTTGTACGCAGGTCGCACATGGCATTGGCCACCTCCGCCACTTCGGCGCGCAGTTTTTCGTGTCCTGCATAGTTCATTTACGCAGCCTCCGGCATAAACCAGTCATCATTCGCGGCCCCCTGCTGCATGGCCCGTTGCACGGCGGCAAGGCGTTGCTGCCCGGCACGGTGATACTGCTCAAGCAGCTCGATACCGATATACCGGCGTCCGGACTGGAGGGCGGCGACGCAGGTTGAGCCGCTGCCTGCAAACGGGTCCAGCACAATTGCGTTCGGGTGTGTGAAGCTCTCAATCAGCGGTTGCAGGCTGGTAACGGGCTTTTCCGTCGGGTGATGGCGATTGCCCGAATATTTCCAGCCCAGCACGTCCGGCAGCGGGTTTTGTGGCAGACGTGGACGGCCTTTTGCCAGGATGTAGGCACATTCGTGGCGATAGCCCACATATGCGGCCTTCGATGTGTAGTTTTTGGTGAAGACCAGGTGACCAACAACGCTGAATCCCGCATTTTTCCAGGCGGCCATAAAGCGATCGACGCGGTTCCAGCCATAGAAGCTCACCATTAACGCGTCTTTTTTGAGTACGCGGTACATTTCATTACAGGCTGGTTGCAGCCATTCATCGGTTTTATCGCCGGCGATGGTGCGCCCGGAACGGTCACGGAAACCGACGAGATACGGCGGGTCGGTGAGGATGAAATCGACAGCATTGCCCGGAAACGTGGCCATAACACGCACGCAGTCACCCAGGATAAAACGGGACATAACAGCACTCCTTCTCTTACAGAGGGCACCGGGAGGGCACCCCTGTGGTGCCCGTTCCCCGCTGCCTGTGGGCTGTTCACCGCGTCCGGTAACGGGTCAGGCCGACCGTGGAATACCGCAGCCGTCGTCTTTTTGACGGCGAGGATATGCCGCGAAAGCGGCTTGAAGGGCGTTCATCAGAAAAGGGCGACGGGCTGGCGTACACTGTCACCAACGCCAGCCGGGAGCGGTAAAAGCGCCCGTCCCGTGCCCGGCCGGACGCGGGACACTGACCACAGGCAGCGTTCCTGCCGCGCCGCGTCAGCCGGCGCAGTAAAAAGAGGAGCCCGGCGACATCTTTTGTTACCCGCCAAACAAAACCCAAAAACAACCCATACCCAACCCAATAAAACACCAAAACAAGACAAATAATCATTGATTGATGGTTGAAATGGGGTAAACTTGACAAACAAACCCACTTAAAACCCAAAACATACCCAAACACACACCAAAAAAACACCATAAGGAGTTTTATAAATGTTGGTATTCATTGATGACGGTTCAACAAACATCAAACTACAGTGGCAGGAAAGCGACGGAACAATTAAACAGCACATTAGCCCGAACAGCTTCAAACGCGAGTGGGCAGTCTCTTTTGGTGATAAAAAGGTCTTTAACTACACACTGAACGGCGAACAGTATTCATTTGATCCAATCAGCCCGGATGCTGTAGTCACAACCAATATCGCATGGCAATACAGCGACGTTAATGTCGTTGCAGTGCATCACGCCTTACTGACCAGTGGTCTGCCGGTAAGCGAAGTGGATATTGTTTGCACACTTCCTCTGACAGAGTATTACGACAGAAATAACCAACCCAATACGGAAAATATTGAGCGTAAGAAAGCAAACTTCCGGAAAAAAATTACATTAAATGGCGGGGATACATTCACAATAAAAGATGTAAAAGTCATGCCTGAATCTATACCGGCAGGTTATGAAGTTCTACAAGAACTGGATGAGTTAGATTCTTTATTAATTATAGATCTCGGGGGCACCACATTAGATATTTCTCAGGTAATGGGGAAATTATCGGGGATCAGTAAAATATACGGAGACTCATCTCTTGGTGTCTCTCTGGTTACATCTGCAGTAAAAGATGCCCTTTCTCTTGCGAGAACAAAAGGAAGTAGCTATCTTGCTGACGATATAATCATTCACAGAAAAGATAATAACTATCTGAAGCAACGAATTAATGATGAGAACAAAATATCAATAGTCACCGAAGCAATGAATGAAGCACTTCGTAAACTTGAGCAACGTGTATTAAATACGCTCAATGAATTTTCTGGTTATACTCATGTTATGGTTATAGGCGGTGGCGCAGAATTAATATGCGATGCAGTAAAAAAACACACACAGATTCGTGATGAACGTTTTTTCAAAACCAATAACTCTCAATATGATTTAGTTAACGGTATGTATCTCATAGGTAATTAATGATGGACAAGCGCAGAACCATTGCCTTCAAACTAAATCCAGATGTAAATCAAACAGATAAAATTGTTTGTGATACACTGGACAGTATCCCGCAAGGGGAACGAAGCCGCCTTAACCGGGCCGCACTGACGGCAGGTCTGGCCTTATACAGACAAGATCCCCGGACCCCTTTCCTTTTATGTGAGCTGCTGACGAAAGAAACCACATTTTCAGATATCGTGAATATATTGAGATCGCTATTTCCAAAAGAGATGGCCGATTTTAATTCTTCAATAGTCACTCAATCCTCTTCACAACAAGAGCAAAAAAGTGATGAAGAGACCAAAAAAAATGCGATGAAGCTAATAAATTAATTCAATTATTATTGAGTTCCCTTTATCCACTATCAGGCTGGATAAAGGGAACTCAATCAAGTTATTTTCTTACCAGTCATTACATAATCGTTATTATGAAATAATCGTTTGCACTGTCTCTGTTATTCAGGCAATTTCAATAAAGGCACTTGCTCACGCTCTGTCATTTTCTGAAACTCTTCATGCTGCATTTCGATTTTTCTTCTAAAATCATAACTTGCATACCTGTTCTTTTTATGTATATCCAGATCTATTTTTGTGACGAGTTCAAACCACAATGATAGCACTCCCCATGCAGCGTTATGAAACATTTCCGCAACAGATTTAGAGTCTGTATTAACCGCTTCAGTCATGTAGTCGCTAATACGTTCTGCAGTGATTTTCGTTATTTCATCGTAATTCATTTTATCCCCTACAAGACTATTTAATGGAATGAAAAATATTTGGTCTGATAACAATGCTCCTGAATTAACACCTGCAGGCTATGTTAAAGTTGCCCTCACACACAATCTACCTGTTTTCTCGTGTGTGTCACAGGCGCAATACATAAATAGTCTGGCCATTAAGTTCGTAACGGATTTCGTACTCGCCAGCAAAAATCCGTCTGACATCCCTGGTTTCAAACTGAAACAACTGTTCATCCCATACGTGGATGAGTTAACAGAATGACCGGCGCCTGTGTCAGGGACTACACCGTTTTGGCTGCAGCTGGTTTACTGACCAACGCCAGAAAATCATATAACTGCGTCAATGTCAGCGTATCCAGCGCGACTGTATTATTTTTCTCTGCAACCAGAATATTGCATTAGGTTATTACCAGGTGTTCTAATGTACAGGTAAAGACGTTCTTTATAATCTGAAATCTCTACTTTTAATCCCTCAGACTTTGCCTGCTGAAAGCCCTCGTCAAGGTGCGCTTTTATTAGGTTAATGTCTGGATGTCTTGTATCGGGGGCAATTCTGTATTGGTGTAACGATGGGGTGGATGTTCCCTGCAATAAGACCTCCAGATAGAGATTGGCACAACCATTCCCATTATTTCTAATAGTTTATTGGTAATCACAAACTGTATATTTAGCCATTATATTGAATCCTGTGAAGTAAACGGCGACGGCTCAAAATTTTATCAAACCTAAGATAATTCTACCATCAAAGTTAATAATTTGAATTTATATGACGGCTCTATGGGGGGGTAAAAATCCCCGTGCAGAGAGGCGATTTTCAGAGTTGAAAACGTCGTCGTTAAGAACACCAAAGTCAGTACCACCAACCCGGAAAGTAGCTTCATGCACCGGGACAACAGCAGTTTTGGTGTCCGAAATCGTACAATTCTGTACATCTACGCAAGGAAATGTACGGAAGTAAGCCAAATGGTTATCGGACGGTCGGAACATTTCGTACAGCCTTTACGTTCAGTGAGTTAGCTGGCCTAGATGTAACCACTCGTTCAACTCAATTCTCTTAGCGTGGGAAAATTTCCGTTTTCCAAGCGGCCCCCTCAAGCGGACCCCTTATAGTACAATAATTTTCGATATCCAAACTGCCCCCAATTACATCTCCAGTCTCTGGCAGCAGAGATCATATATTTCCATTGCCGCCGTAGCCACGATATTCTGGCTATTCACAAAAACAATTTAGCCCCAAAGCGCAGTAAAAAAGTACACTATGAAGGTGTATGATACCTTCATAGTGCTTAAGTAATTATGAGTAATATAATCTGTGTAAACTACTAATTGCTTCACCGTCAGTGATTAAATGCGTAGCTGTTCCTTGTCTTATATAATACCTATTTTCAAAATGACAGACTTCTCCGACACTTTTTATTTCGATTTTTAAAACATGCAGTCCTTCATATGAACATAATGAAATATCTTTTAGTATTTGTTGTTTCAAAGCCTCATTAAAATTAAATGATTCTATTTTTTGTTTTATGAACAGAAAGTAATTATCTATGTTTTTTGATTGAATTACAGCTTCATGATCAATTCCATTGATATAATAGCCATTGCACTCAATAGGGGTAACACCATATAAAGTCTTAACTCTGTCTGCCGTAGCTTTGGTATCGGAAACACCAACTAAAATATAACCATTAGATTCTCTACCGATGTTATTTATGGCGACAGCCGTTTGGACTATATTAATGAAACATTCTTCGTCTATTTTATTCTCGCCTGAGAGAATAAATAATCCCTGTTTGGTAATGACTCCAACTTATTGATAGTGTTTTATGTTCAGATAATGCCCGATGACTTTGTCATGCAGCTCCACCGATTTTGAGAGGCACTGTTGCAAATAGTCGGTGGTGATAAACTTATCATCCCCTTTTGCTGATGGAGCTGCACATGAACCCATTCAAAGGCCGGCATTTTCAGCGTGACATCATTCTGTGGGCCGTACGCTGGTACTGCAAATACGGCATCAGTTACCGTGAGCTGCAGGAGATGCTGGCTGAACGCGGAGTGAATGTCGATCACTCCACGATTTACCGCTGGGTTCAGCGTTATGCGCCTGAAATGGAAAAACGGCTGCGCTGGTACTGGCGTAACCCTTCCGATCTTTGCCCGTGGCACATGGATGAAACCTACGTGAAGGTCAATGGCCGCTGGGCGTATCTGTACCGGGCCGTCGACAGCCGGGGCCGCACTGTCGATTTTTATCTCTCCTCCCGTCGTAACAGCAAAGCTGCATACCGGTTTCTGGGTAAAATCCTCAACAACGTGAAGAAGTGGCAGATCCCGCGATTCATCAACACGGATAAAGCGCCCGCCTATGGTCGCGCGCTTGCTCTGCTCAAACGCGAAGGCCGGTGCCCGTCTGACGTTGAACACCGACAGATTAAGTACCGGAACAACGTGATTGAATGCGATCATGGCAAACTGAAACGGATAATCGGCGCCACGCTGGGATTTAAATCCATGAAGACGGCTTACGCCACCATCAAAGGTATTGAGGTGATGCGTGCACTACGCAAAGGCCAGGCCTCAGCATTTTATTATGGTGATCCCCTGGGCGAAATGCGCCTGGTAAGCAGAGTTTTTGAAATGTAAGGCCTTTGAATAAGACAAAAGGCTGCCTCATCGCTAACTTTGCAACAGTGCCAAAAATAGTCCTTCAGTGGGACGAAATGATCCGGACCGCTGGCTCCCTGAAGCTGGGCAAAGTACAGGCTTCAGTGCTGGTCCGTTCATTGCTGAAAAGTGAACGTCCTTCCGGACTGACTCAGGCAATCATTGAAGTGGGGCGCATCAACAAAACGCTGTATCTGCTTAATTATATTGATGATGAAGATTACCGCCGGCGCATTCTGACCCAGCTTAATCGGGGAGAAAGTCGCCATGCCGTTGCCAGAGCCATCTGTCACGGTCAAAAAGGTGAGATAAGAAAACGATATACCGACGGTCAGGAAGATCAACTGGGCGCACTGGGGCTGGTCACTAACGCCGTCGTGTTATGGAACACTATTTATATGCAGGCAGCCCTGGATCATCTCCGGGCGCAGGGTGAAACACTGAATGATGAAGATATCGCACGCCTCTCCCCGCTTTGCCACGGACATATCAATATGCTCGGCCATTATTCCTTCACGCTGGCAGAACTGGTGACCAAAGGACATCTGAGACCATTAAAAGAGGCGTCAGAGGCAGAAAACGTTGCTTAACGTGAGTTTTCGTTCCACTGAGCGTCAGACCCCAATACGTGCGCAACAACCGTCTTCCGGAGCCTGTCATACGCGTAAAACAGCCAGCGCTGGCGCGATTTAGCCCCGACGTATCCCCACTGTTCGTCCATTTCCGCGCAGACGATGACGTCACTGCCCGGCTGTATGCGCGAGGTTACCGACTGCGGCCTGAGTTTTTTAAATGGCGGAAAATCGTGTTGAGGCCAACGCCCATAATGCGGGCGGTTGCCCGGCATCCAACGCCATTCATGGCCATATCAATGATTTTCTGGTGCGTACCGGGTTGAGAAGCGGTGTAAGTGAACTGCAGTTGCCATGTTTTACGGCAGTGAGAGCAGAGATAGCGCTGATGTCCGGCAGTACTTTTACCGTTACGCACAACGCCGTCAGTAGCGGAACAGGAGGGACAGCTGATGGAAATGGAAGCCACCGGAGCACCTCAAAAGCACCGTCATCCACTAAATCAGTAAGTTGGAAGCATCACCGCACTAGCAGACAGTTAATTAAAAAAGTATAATCCATCTCCAGATTTGTTGAATAATGGAGAATTATGCTGTTTTCTATGTCTTATTTAGTCAAATGCGCTTATCAATATTGTGATAAGCTCCCGAGTCTAAACTTAACTTACTGATTTTAGGTTGAGGAAGACCGACATTTTTGTAGATCCACAGCATAATATCTATTTATTCAACAACGCCCCCAAAAAAAAAAGGTTTTTATAAATGTTTTTAATTTCAATTATTCAAATGTTCTCGGTTATGATTATAATGCTTAATATAAAAATAAAAGATGCATTTAGAGCAATTATTCTGCTTTTACTTCTATTACTATCCATGGTTATATCTATTGAAATAAGCAGCATTATATCAATAGGTGAGTACATACCCACACTTGCACTAGCAAATATATCAGAGACAAATAGTGTTGGCTGGAAAATAAAACTACTACCTTTTCTTGTGTTCTTATCATTTATGATTGCATCATTGATTTTGAAAAGATTGATAAAAGAAAAAAAAATAAGAAATATAATGGTTGTTGTTTTTTTATTATCATTGTTAATACCAATATCTCCAATAAATGCTTTTTTTTCTTCATCATATGAAGTTTATTCGGAAGCAAAAGAATACAATATGTCACCACATGAAATAAGTGATATAAAGTCAAAATACACAAAAGAAATAGTAACAAACGACAGTTACTCACATGAAATAATAAATGGAAACGGAAAAAATATTTTAGTAATATTTATTGAAGGTATGTCTTCATTGGTAATATCTAAGGAGCTAACCCCGAATTTATATGAATTTAGAAAAAAATCAATATCATTTAACAACTATTACAACCATACCGCAGCTACATTTAGAGGTTTAAGAGGACAGTTAACCTCATCATATCAAATGACCGGTGGTTACTATAAAGATAATTCTGGCCTTGGCCAAGCATCTAAAGTAGAGATCGAACATAAACTAAATACTTACAATTACATAACAAAACTACCAATCATACTTGAGGAAAATGGTTACCATACATATTTTCAAGCATCTAATTCAATAGATGCCCCATTGAGTTTAATGCTATCAACTTTAAAGTTTAATCATATATACGGAAGGGAGGACTATAACAAAAAGTCAGGTGAACTCACAGACAAAGAGTCTTTCGATTTATTATTTAAAAAATTAAATGAGGCTAAACAACCTTTCTTCTATGGTGTTTATACTGTAGGTACACACCTTGGCTTAGATAGCCCTGATGTAAAGTTTTATGATGGGAGAAATGAATATTTAAATCACTTTCATCAATTAGACCATTGGTTTGGTGATTTTATATCTCATTTTAATAAGACAAGCTTATCGAAAGATACAATTGTCATAATCACAAGTGACCATGCAAGTTACCCATCAGAAGATTACAAAAAAACATTCAAAACTGATAATACTTTTTTTGTTGATCAGATTCCATTAATAATATGGAGTAATGGTGTTGAGTTCAAAGACATTAATGCACACGGTTTAAATTCACTATCTTTAACGCCAACAATACTAGATATTCTTGGGATCAAGGAGTCACACAACATGTTCATAGGTGAGTCTCTATTTGAAAAAGAAAAAAATAAAAATGAACTCAACTGTACATCTGCAATAGGTGACCTGTATGTGAAAACGTGTAATGGGAAAATGGAAATCGAGAAAAGAAAAGAAAAAATAGAATTAATAAAACAATTGCAACTTTTTGGTGATAGATAATTAAAAGGCGGTTTTACCCCATGTTGATTATTAGTCCACGTGGGGTTATTTTAAAATGATAATAAAACTTACTTTTTTTCATTCTTGAGCCGCCTGTAGAATGTGGCTCGACTAACACCTAAAGACTCCCATTCTTTTTTTAAAGTTATAGGAATTAATATTAAAACTACCTTTAGGCCGTCCTCCTGAATTGCTTAGCTTTCCTCCTTTACCCCCTCTCTTTCTTTGAATTTCTGAACGGTGCGTATTTTTTACATACTCAATAAAGCGATCCTCTGAAAAATTATTCGCTGTCCATTTTGAGATGCTTTTTGATATTCCAAGAACTTCATTTTCACTTAATGGTGATACGAATTGTAAATTGTAGGCACAGGCTCGTTCATAGCAGGCTTGTAACCACTGCTCATACTCAGGCCACCCCTGACGGATGGCACGATATGCCCACTTGCGGGTTTTGTCGAACAGAGTGCAGTTACGGCCTAAACCATAATCGGCGGCAATTTTCCAGTGACTGTGGTTCGGATTCTTGCAAATTAGCCCCGAATATCCCGTGTCAGCTCCCAATTTTCTACGTAGCGCATTCTCTACGGCAGCTGCGTAGCGTAACGGTTTCATTTTTCCGTCAGGTGCTGTGCGTATAGAGGTTTCCAGCGCATAAAGCAGGTGCGCGTGTCCGTTTTCGGGGTTGGTGATGGTCAGCGTAGGTGCGGGAGCGTTGCGGTCGCTCCAGTCAATGGCTGCGCCGATGCGGTCAACATCAAATCCCAGCCAGAACATGGCGTGAGGCTGATTGAACTGGATGTATTTCGCCAGAATAGCGCGTTCTTTCCCTACGATGCGCACACCAAAGTGCAAATCATCCGAGAAGTACGGCTTGTGTGGTACATGGACTGACCTCGATAGCGGGTTGCTTGCTTCTCCTGCTGTAACTGCCGTTCCTGCTGCTTTACGAGCGTGTTAATCGGCTCAGATCGCTGCTCAAGCGTTCGACCTGTTCGTGCAAGGCGTTCACCTGATTGCTCAAGTTCAGACATACCCTGCCGTTGCGCTCCAGTGCCTGTGAGGTAGTCTCGAACATGCGTTGCAAGCTGCTGTAACTGTCCTGCCACGCCTGTTGCTGTTGTTCATAACTTGTTTGTAAGCTTTCTAAGGCGCTCAGAAGCTGCCTTTCCATCTCGGTCATGGTTTTGCCTGTCCTCAGTGATAAAAACGTGCTGTGGCTTTTCTGTGGGCTCTGACGGGGTTATTTCGAGGTGTACTTCATCACGGTGTTTCCGGCTGTCGATGTATAGGTCTCGGTGCCATGCGCTTTCTTCGGCAGTACCACCAGATAGGTGTTCTTCTGCTTGTCGTCCTTGTAAATCGCTACCCCTGCGCCGCTCTGGGCTTTCAGGCTCTCCAGTTGCTGGCTGTACGGTCACACCGTTCAAGCAGACGCTGATGCTCAGTCTCGGTCATGCGGATTTTGATTTCTTTCGTTCGCTTTTCCATAGGCACCGCTGAGAAAAAATTCGCACCACTGTGAGAAAGTGCTTCATGTGGCAGGACAAAAAAGGCGGCACCAGTGCGTCAGCAGAATATGTGATACAGGATATATTCCGCTTCCTCGCTCACTGACTCGCTACGCTCGGTCGTTCGACTGCGGCGAGCGGAAATGGCTTACGAACGGGGCGGAGATTTCCTGGAAGATGCCAGGAAAATACTTAACAGGGAAGCGATAGGGCCGCGGCAAAGCCGTTTTTCCATAGGCTCCGCCCCCCTGACAAGCATCACGAAATCTGACGCTCAAATCAGTGGTGGCGAAACCCGACAGGACTTAAAGATACCAGGCGTTTCCCCCTGGTGGCTCCCTCGTGCGCTCTCCTGTTCCTGCCGTTCGGTTTACCGGTGTCATTCCGCTGTTATGGCCGCGTTTGTCTCATTCCACGCCTGACACTCAGTTCCGGGAAGGCAGTTCGCTCCAAGCTGGACTGTATGCACGAATCCCCCGTTCAGTCCGACTGCTGCGCCTTATCCGGTAACTATCGTCTTGAGTCCAACCCGGAAAGACACGACAAAGCGCCACTGGCAGCAGCCACTGGTAACAGGATTAGCAGAGCGAGTTAATGTAGGTGGTGCTATAGAGTTCTTGAAGTGGTGGCCTAACTACGGCTACACTGGAAGGACAGTATTTGGTATCTGCGCTCTGCTGAAGCCAGTTACCAGGTTAAGCAGTTCCCCAACTGACTTAACCTTCGAAAAACCACCTCCCCAGGTGGTTTTTTCGTTTTCAGAGCAAGAGATTACGCGTAGAAAAAAAGGAACTCAAGAAGATCCTTTCTATGCTCAACCACCGCATGGCTCATAGCCGCGCTGGCCGTTGCCGGTCAGCTCCAGAATCCTCGACCAATATGGAACCTTGCCCCTCCCAAAATTCAACTAAAAAACCCTCATTTCCTGCCGATAAAATGGGTATCTCTTAACTATGCCTAAATAAGGATAATTTTGAAAAAAATATTCATCCTATCGGCAGCGCTAATCATGGCAGGATGCGCAACAAAGCAATATCCACAGGCCGCGAACGTCACCGGTCCAGAATCTTCCGCAATGGATTGCAAAGCGGTAGCTCTGGAAATCGCCAAAACGCGCAGTGTACAACAAGAAATTGAGGAAACCGGCGAATTTGACGGGCGCACCGTATTAGGTTTCCTGGGTGATTTTGGGATAGGAAATGGCATGGCAAAAGGCGAAGCCCGCAAAAAAGCAGCTAACCGGCTAAATCAGCTGGAAGCCCTGAAGGCTGCAAAGTGTGCAGATCAATAAGGTACAAAAAAGCCCTGCGGGGCTTTTTTGTACCTGCCAATCAGCTGGATTTACCATAACATCCGTTGCGTGCACCGCCTGAGAGGCTCTCAGGGCGTTTCTGACGGGAAACCGGTAAAACAGGCAACAAACCACCCGAAAACCCGCCAGAAACGCGCAGGCTCTGTTTTTACGGCATGCATGAGTATGCACGCAAGTGCATAGCGCGAAAATTCACCCCATTCAGCCAGGGTAAGTCCTGTTTCCGGCATTCTTCCCATCCGAAAACGGTGAACGGGGACGCAATTTATTGCGTGGCCGTGAGGCATTGACCAAGCCGTAAGGCACGGTAGGTAATTGCAGGTATCCGACAATTTCGAGTAGAGGATCCACTATTTCACTACTTAGAATTCAAAATCAGAATCCTTTCTTCCTGCTAAGGCTATCTCTGAATGACTCAACCACTCTTTGAGATTCTTCTTCTGCTCGCATGAAGTCATTCCCGGACAGAAAAAAACCATTGTCAGGCCCACTGGCTTCAGAGAAATTCGTTTCTGAAACAGACACAGAATCCACACCAGCAAGAGACGGTTCATCTGTACTTTTTCTCAATCTGTAAAGAGCCTTATCAAACGCAACCAGTGAGATATTCAGGCCGTAACGTTCATTCAGCACAGTCACAATCTCTTCCCTACGGATACCATTTTTCTTCCAGGTTTCTATATCGTTCTTGGAATCCCTGACAGCCGCAATGGCTGTTCTTGGACCAGGGTTAAAATTCGCCATATACCGCCCATAATGTCTTAAATTTGTCTCATAATAGTCCAAAAATAAGATTGAAACGCAAAAAAATGTCTTACAATTGTCTTATTGTTGTCCTTTCCGGTTCATGTATCCATGAACCGCCTGATGTGGAACGCTTTTTATCGATCTCATGCGCAGCCAAAGATAGATTCATTCTTTAAAAGTCAGGTTACATTATCCCTTAAATGGTCATACACCATACGCAACCGCGATTTTCATCGCAATTGCATGAATTAAAAGGTAAAAACTGAAGTCCCCGTTTATTTATGTAATACGCAACGTATTACAACCACCTGTAATTACATGAAAATAAAGAAATAAGATGTAATACCGGCGTATTACCACGTACGCGGGTAAGCGAAAAAGCTATAACGCTTCCCGGCCGACAGGCGGCCCAAAATCCACCGGGGCGTGCAGGTTCTCTTCAGTAACCTGCGCCATTAAATCAAAAAGGTCATATTCGCCGGGAAGCTGCGTATCAGTCGAATCCAGTTGTTCATCATGTTCAGATGGCATGGGGTGATATCCAGTAGCTGAGAGGTGGTTAGCGGGTTTCGGGGCGCAGCCCTAAACCAGTCACGTAGCGCTAGCGGAGTGTATACTGACTTAGGCGGTAGTGTAGTATGACAGATTCTGTGGTTACGGCAAAGTAACAGCCCTGTCTAGGAGAGGGCTGTTATCTGATATAGGCTTGTTTTTTTCTCACCGTTTTTGCGAGCGCTTTTTCCTGCCAAGAGGTAGGTAGGATAATGAATCCAACTTACTGATAGTGTTTTATGTTTAGATAATGCCCGATGACTTTGTCATGCAGCTCCACCGATTTTGAGAACGACAGTGACTTCCGTCCCGGCCTTGCCAGATGCTGCCTCAGATTATGCCGCTCAATTCGCTGCGTATATCGCTTGCTGATAACGTGCAGCTTTTCCTTCAGGCGGGATTCATAAAGCGGCCATCCGTCCGTCATCAATACCACCACGTCAAAGGCCGATAGCAGGCTCAGAAGACGCTCCAGCGTGAACATTGTGCGTTCACCAAAAACGTGGGCCACGACAGTCCTGCGTACCCTGTCATACGCGTAAAACAGCCAGCGCTGGCGTGATTTAGCCCCGACGTAGCTCCACTGTTCGTCCATTTCCGCGCAGACGATGACGTCCCTGCCCGGCTGTATGCGCGAGGTTACCGACTGCGGCCTGAGTTTTTTAAATGGCGGAAAATCGTGTTGAGGCCAACGCCCATAATGCGGGCGGTTGCCCGGCATCCAACGCCATTCATGGCCATATCAATGATTTTCTGGTGCGTACCGGGTTGAGAAGCGGTGTAAGTGAACTGCAGTTGCCATGTTTTACGGCAGTGAGAGCAGAGATAGCGCTGATGTCCGGCGGTGCTTTTGCCGTTACGCACCACCCCGTCAGTAGCTGAACAGGAGGGACAGCTGATAGAAACAGAAGCCACTGGAGCACCTCAAAAACACCATCATACACTAAATCAGTAAGTTGGCAGCATCACCGGAACTTCAAAACTGCGCAAAACACGCAAATACGCACAAGAAAGTAGGGCTGCGCTTGGAATTCGGAAAATAAACCACATCAAAACTACTTTTTAGCCAAATAACGTTTGGGAATCACCAGAATGGTGGGACAACAGCGGTTTTAGTGCCCTAAATCGTACGTTTTCATCCAGTTGCCCCTCAAACCCCATGTTCAAGTCAGAATAGTGGACAGGCGGCCAAGAACTTCGTTCATGATAGTCTCCGGAACCCGTTCGAGTCGTTTTCCGCCCCGTGCTTTCATATCAATTGTCCGGGGTTGATCGCAACGTACAACACCTGTGGTACGTATGCCAACACCATCCAACGACACCGCAAAGCCGGCAGTGCGGGCAAAATTGCCTCCGCTGGTTACGGGCACAACAACAGGCAGGCGGGTCACGCGATTAAAGGCCGCCGGTGTGACAATCAGCACCGGCCGCGTTCCCTGCTGCTCATGACCTGCGGTAGGATCAAGCGAGACAAGCCAGATTTCCCCTCTTTCCATGTCAGATTTCCTCCTGACCAGTCGCCGGTGCATCCAGCCATTCTCGTTCTTCAGCTGATATTTCAGCATTCGGATCACACTGTGCCAGTAGCTCAGCCAGTGAATATTGCGGGCGTCTGTACGGCTCAACAATCAGCCGGCCATTATCAATGACCATGCCAACTTCATTATCTGTGCCCAGAGACAGCGCATTCAGCAGTGCCGGTGGGACGGTCAGCATAACTGAGCCGCCAACCCTCTTCAGTCGGGTGGTATGCATTCTTCACCTCCATAAAAGTTATATTTAAATATAACATCCACTAAAAAAACACACCAGGCTTTAACGCACAATGTTTAATAAAAATATAACTTTCAACCAAACAGTAAACCCAGCGTGGTTGCTTCCATATGCAGCAATACCGGCAGCAGCAGGCCACCACTTCTGATCCTGGCCACTGATGTAATCAACCCCACCAGGAACAGTTCTGCCAGTGTCAGCAGGTTCTGATACTGGCTGTGCGCGGCGACGAACAACAACGACGTTATCAGCGCCCCCAGCCACATCGTCCAGCAGTACCGTGAACGGAAGACGTTCAGCATAATCCCCCGGAACAGCGTTTCCTCATTCAACGGGGCAAGGATAAAGATGGTCAGCAACGTCAGGATCACGTCAGGTATGGACTTATCGGCAAAAAGTTTCGTCATAAATGGCTCAGCAGGCAGAGCCAGCGCCTTACCGAGCAGAAATACACCGACATACACCACGGCCATCGCACCGACCAGCCACGGTACGCCAACGTTGCGCAGCTGACCAACGACCGGTAGCGGAGCTATCCAACGGCGGTATACCAGGAAAACACACAGCAGGTACATCAGAACAGTACCATGACTGAAGAACAAATAGTTTTTTCCTGATCCATAAAGCAGAACGGCCTGCTCCATGACAAATCTGGCTCCCCAACTAATGCCCCATGCAGCCAGCATAACCAGCATAAACTGCAGATATTGATTACGTGTTTGAATCATTGCATCGCCTGTAAATTTTTAACTTGTCCTATTTTTGTCATTACCACGTATATACACATGTATAACAATTCAGATATCGTTACCAGGATATGCCGCATCAGCGGCATGGAAGGCGGCACTCTGTTGTTTCATATGATACAGGAGTAAAACCGCCGAAGCCCGGCGTAAGCCGGTACTGATTGATAGATTTCACCTTACCCATCCCCAGCCCTGCCAGACCATACCCGCTTTCAGCCATGAGAGAGCTTCTGTGCGCGGTCGGAGTGGTCCCGACGAGGGTTTACCCGAAGTCGGGGCGTATCTCCGCGTTAGCGGGCCGTGAGGGCCGCTTACGAGCGTGTACTGAGAACTTCCAGCGAGAAGACTGACAGCGATGAAGATGTAGTTACAACATTCATAATTAAAAGCGACTCTGTT
>ERZ836939.1989-NODE-1989-length-21385-cov-4.782466_pt1 | contig 21385 bp, 19 predicted proteins | sample MGYA00519912_ERZ836939 | MGnify/ENA primary metagenome ERZ836939 (study PRJEB31850, sample SAMEA3708810) | human gut metagenome | biome: human gut; feature: human-associated habitat; material: faeces | place: China | collected 2014 ...
CGAATCCCGCCGCATCGACAACCAGCTGCGCGGCCGTTCCGGCCGTCAGGGCGACCCGGGCGTGACCCAGTTCTACCTCTCCCTGGAAGATGATCTGATGCGTCTGTTCGGCGGTTCGAAGATGGACTCCATCGCGCATATGATGGAGAAGACCAATCAAGAGGACGACATGCCCATCCAGGCCGGCATGGTGTCGAAATCCATCGAGAGCGCCCAGCGCCAGGTGGAGTCCATGCACTTCGCCGCCCGTAAGAACGTGCTGGAATACGACGACGTCATGAACCTCCAGCGCAAGGCCATCTACGAGGAGCGCAACGCCATCCTGGACGGCAAGTCCATGACCGAGCGCATTCCCGGCATCATCCGCGACGCGGTGGACGCCATTGACGCCATCCTCCCGGCGGGCACCCTGTCGGGAGCCCCTAAGCTGCGGGCGGCGGAGATCATCGACCAGCTGGAACACAACAAGCGGGGGGTGTACGGCGGGGCCATCGGCTACCTGGACTTTACCGGCAATCTGGACGCCTGCATCGCCATCCGCCTGGCCTTCGCCAAAAATGGGAAGGTGTTTATCCGCTCCGGGGCGGGCATTGTGGCCGACTCAGAGCCGGAGAAGGAGTATCAGGAGTGCATCAACAAGGCAAAAGCCGTGGTCCGGGCCCTGGAGCTGGCCCAGAAAGAGAGGGACCTATGATTCTGCTCATCGACAATTACGACAGCTTTTCCTACAATCTGTACCAGATGGTGGGGAGCCTCAGCCCGGACATCCAGGTGGTGCGCAATGACCAGGTGACGGTGGCGGACATCCGGGAAAAAGCCCCAAGTCACTTGATTGTATCCCCCGGCCCCGGCCGCCCGGCGGACGCCGGGGTGTGTGAGGCGGCTGTCCGGGAACTCTCGGAGGAGCTTCCCATTTTGGGGGTGTGCCTGGGACACCAGGCCATCTGTGAGGCCTTCGGGGGCGTGGTGTCCTACGCCAAGGAGCTCATGCACGGCAAGCCCTCCCAGGTGGCGCTGGATCGGAGCTGCCCCCTGTTCCGGGGGCTGCCGGCCACCATCCAGGCGGCCCGGTACCACTCCCTGGCGGCGGTGGAGGACACCCTACCGGAGTGCCTGACCGTCACCGCCCGAACCGACGACGGGGAGGTCATGGCGGTGCAATATAAGGACCGCCCCGTCTATGGATTGCAGTTCCACCCCGAGTCCATTCTCACGCCTGTGGGCAATCAAATTTTGAAAAACTTCTTGGAGGGATAAGCCATGATTAAGGAAGCCATTGTAAAGATCGTCAGCAAGGAGGACCTGACCTACGACGAGGCCTACACCGTGATGAACGAGATCATGAGCGGCCAGACCTCCCCCACCCAGAACGCCGCCTTCCTGGCCGCCCTGTCCACCAAGAGCGCCCGGGCGGAGACCACCGATGAGATTGCCGGCTGTGCCGCCGCCATGCGCGCCCACGCCGTCCAGGTGGACACGGGCATGGAGGTCTTTGAGATCGTGGGCACCGGCGGGGACAACGCCCACAGCTTCAACATCTCCACCACCTCCGGCCTGGTGGCGGCGGCGGGGGGCGTGAAGGTGGCCAAGCACGGCAACCGAGCGGCCTCCTCCCAGTGCGGCACGGCGGACTGCCTGGAGGCCCTGGGGGTGAACATCCAGCAGAGCCCCCAGCGGTGCATCCAGCTGCTGAAGGAAGTGGGCATGTGCTTTTTCTTCGCCCAGAAGTATCACACCTCCATGAAGTACGTGGGGGCTATCCGCAAGGAGCTGGGCTTCCGCACCGTATTCAACATCCTGGGCCCCCTCACCAACCCGGGAAAACCCTCCATGCAGCTGCTGGGGGTGTACGACGAGTACCTGGTGGCCCCCCTGGCCCAGGTGCTCATCAACCTGGGGGTCCGGCGGGGCATGGTGGTCTACGGCCAGGACAAGCTGGATGAGATCTCCATGAGCGCTCCCACCTCCGTGTGCGAGATCAAGGACGGCTGGTTCAGGGCCTATACCATCGCCCCCGAGGACTTCGGCCTGAAACGCTGCACCCGGGAGGAGCTGCGGGGGGGCACCCCGGCGGAGAACGCCCAGATTGTCCGTGCCATCCTCTCCGGTGGGGAGCGGGGGCCCAAGCGCAATGCGGTGCTCCTCAACGCCGGGGCCTCCCTGTACATCGGCGGCAAGGCGGACACTATGAGAGACGGCGTGGCCCTGGCCGGGGAGCTCCTGGACTCTGGCAAGGCTCTGGAGACATTGGAAAAGCTCATCGCCGTGAGCAATCTTCCCGAGGAGGCGGAGACATGACTATTTTAGACCAGCTGGCCGCCCACGCCAGGGAGCGGGTGGCGGCGGACCAGGCGGAGAACAGCCTGGACGTGCTCCAGCAGCGGTGCCGCGCCCTGGGGCGGGGGAGGGGAGAGCGGTTTCGCTCCGCCCTGGCAAAGCCGGAGCTGTCCTTTATCTGCGAGGTAAAAAAGGCATCCCCCTCCAAGGGGATCATCGCGAAAGAATTCCCCTATCTGGAGATTGCAAGGGACTATGAACGGGCCGGGGCGGACGCCATCTCCTGCCTGACAGAACCCAAGTGGTTTTTGGGCTCCGACCAGATTTTTCGGGAGATTCGGGGGGCGGTGGACACCCCCATGCTCCGCAAAGACTTCACGGTGGACCCCTACCAGCTCTACCAGGCGAGACTCATGGGGGCGGACTGTGTGCTGCTCATCTGCGCCCTGCTGGACACGAAAACTCTGGAGCGGTATCTGACCATTTGCCACGACTTGGGCCTGTCCGCCCTGGTGGAGGCCCACGACGAGAAGGAGATTGCCTCCGCCGTGTCCGCCGGAGCGGAGATCATCGGGGTGAACAATCGGAATTTAAAGGATTTCTCCGTGAATCTGGACAACGCCGCCCGGCTGCGGGACCAGATTCCTCCCGGGGTGCTGTATGTGGCGGAGAGCGGCGTCCATCGGCCCGAGGACATATCGGCGGTGCGCTCCATGGGGGCGGACGGGGTGCTCATTGGGGAGGCCCTGATGCGCGCCGGGGACAAGGGGGCCATGCTGGCGGCCTTCCGGGAGGCGGCCAGATGACCCACGTCAAGATCTGCGGCCTGAGCCGCCCCCAGGACGTGGCCTATGTCAATCAGGCCAAGCCCGACTGGTGCGGCTTTGTGGTGAACTTTCCCAAGAGCCGCCGCAGCGTCACCCCAGACCAGCTCCGGGCCCTGCGGCGGGAGCTGGACCCGTCGGTGGTCCCCGTAGGGGTATTTGTGGACCAGCCGGTGGAGGTAGTGACATATCTGCTGAATCGTGGTATCATCTCCATAGCACAGCTCCACGGTGGCGAGGACGAGGATTACACAGCCGCCCTGCGGGCGGCGGCTCCGGGAAAAGAGATCTGGAAGGCCTTCCCGGTGCGCGGCCCCGCCGATCTGGAGCGGGCCATCGCCTTCCCGGCGGACCGGATTTTATTGGACAGCGGCCAGGGCACCGGGAGAACCTTCGACTGGTCCCTGCTGAGACACTTTCCCCGGCCCTACCTGCTGGCGGGAGGGCTGGGCCCGGAGAATTTACCCACGGCCATCCGCACCCTGCACCCCTATGGGGTGGACCTGTCCAGCGGGGTGGAGACGGACGGCTTGAAGGATTTTACCAAAATACAGGCGGCGGTGGCCGCCGCAAGAGAGGAATGAGCACATGTCCAAGGGACGATTTGGCATCCACGGCGGTCAGTACATCCCCGAAACCCTGATGAACGCGGTCATTGAGCTGGAGGAGGCCTACAACCACTACAAAGACGATCCGGACTTTCAGCGGGAGCTCACCGAGCTGCTGAATGAATATGCCGGGCGGCCCTCCCGGCTCTACTATGCCCGGCGCATGACCGAGGACCTGGGGGGCGCGAAGATCTACCTGAAGCGGGAGGACCTGAACCACACCGGGGCCCACAAGATCAACAACGTGCTGGGTCAGGCCCTGCTGGCCAGGAAGATGGGCAAGACCCGCCTCATCGCCGAGACGGGCGCGGGGCAGCACGGAGTGGCCACCGCCACGGCGGCGGCTCTCTTCGGTATGGAGTGCGTGGTGTTCATGGGGGAGGAGGACACCCGCCGTCAGGCCCTGAATGTGTACAAAATGCGGCTGCTGGGGGCCACGGTGGTACCGGTGACCTCGGGCACCGCCACTTTGAAGGACGCCTGCTCCGCCGCCTTCCGGGAGTGGACCACCCGCATCTCGGACACCCACTACTGCCTGGGCTCCGTCATGGGGCCCCACCCCTTCCCCACCATGGTCCGGGACTTCCAGGCGGTGATTTCTAAGGAGATCAAGGAGCAGCTCCAGGAGAAGGAGGGAAAGCTCCCCGACGCGGTGCTGGCCTGCGTGGGGGGCGGCTCCAACGCCATCGGGGCTTTCTACCACTTCATTGAGGACCCCTCCGTCCGGCTCATCGGCTGCGAGGCCGCGGGCCGGGGGGTGGACACCCCGGACACCGCCGCCACCATCGCCACGGGAAAACTGGGTATCTTCCACGGCATGAAGTCCTACTTCTGCCAGGATGAGTTCGGCCAGATCGCTCCGGTGTACTCCATCTCCGCCGGCCTGGACTACCCGGGCATCGGTCCGGAGCACGCCATGCTCCACGACACGGGGCGGGCGGAGTATGTGGCGGTCACCGACGAGGAGGCGGTCAGTGCCTTTGAGTACCTGAGCCGCACCGAGGGGATCATCCCCGCCATCGAGTCGGCCCACGCGGTGGCCCACGCCGTGAAGCTGGCCCCTGCCATGGGAAAGGACAAGATCATCGTCATCAACATTTCCGGCCGGGGGGACAAGGACTGCGCCGCCATCGCCCGGTACAGAGGGGAGGAGATTTCCGAATGAGCCGTATCACAGACGCGTTTTCCCACGGGAAGGCGTTTATTCCCTTCCTCACCTGCGGGGACCCGGACCTGGAGACCACCGAGGCGGCTGTCCGGGCCATGGCAGCGGCGGGTGCCGACCTGATTGAGCTGGGCATCCCCTTCTCCGATCCCACCGCCGAGGGGCCGGTGATCCAGGCCGCCAACCAGCGGGCACTGGCCGCCGGGGCCACCACCGACAAGATCTTTGAAATGGTCCGCCGCCTGCGGAAGGATGTGACCACCCCCATGGTGTTCATGACCTACGCCAATGTGGTGTTCTCCTACGGCACGGAGCGGTTTGTCTCCACGGCGGCGGAGGCCGGCATGGACGGGCTCATTCTCCCAGACGTGCCCTACGAGGAGAAGGGGGAGTTCGCCCCGGTGTGCCGGAAATACGGCCTGGACTTCATCTCCCTCATCGCCCCCACATCAGAGGGACGCATCGCTATGATTGCCCGGGAGGCGGAGGGGTTCCTCTACTGCGTCTCTTCCCTGGGGGTGACCGGCGTGCGGGGGGAGATCACCACCGATGTGGGACGGATGGTCCGCCTGGCCAAGGAGGCCAACCCGGACCTGCCCTGTGCCGTAGGCTTCGGCGTCTCCACTCCGGACCAGGCGGCCGCCCTGGCCCACACGGCCGACGGAGTGATTGTGGGTTCCGCCATCGTTACGCTGGCCCAGCAGTATGGCCGGGAGGCAGTTCCCCATATCCGGGACTATGTAGCGGACATGAAGGCCGCGCTTGCCCGGCCTTGAGCGAAGCTGAAAGCCCCTGGAACGGTTCGTGTGAACCGTTCCAGGGGCTTTTCTGTAAGATAACGTCAGCTGCCCCGTGAGTGGAGCGGCTGCCCTCTGCGGTGTGCCGGACTGACCTTTGCAGACGGCGGGGGGGAGCGGCAGATGGCCTTCGGAGGTCACAGAACCCCGGTGATCCGGTAACCGGCCTTTTCCACCCGCTGTTTGATCTGCCCGTCGTCCACCGGCTGGGAGTAGAGGACTGTCAGAAGGCCCCTTTTCCAGTCGGCACGGCCCGCCGCGCCGTGGATGTCGTTGACGGCCTCCTCCACCCGCACCTTGCAGTGCTCGCAGTGCATCCCCTCTACCCGGAAGGTTTTCTCTCCCGTCACATGGGACAGTTTTTTCTTCCGCGGCCGGTAGCTTCCCCCGCCGCAGCAGCCGCTTTCTCCCTTGAAGTGGCGTATGGTGTACCAGATCCCCACGGCGACGGCGGCCGTCAGGAGGACAATCAGAATGACGTTTTCCATGGTGGATCAGACTCCTCCCTGTGCGGAGGGGGATGCGGCCCAAAGGCGCGCATCCCCGTTCCGGTACAGTCTCAGTGTTTTTTTGCTTGGCGGCTGTGTCCGCCGCAGGCTCCGCCTCCGCACTGCTTGGCATAGGGGCAGCCGATGCAGGTCTCGCCCCGCTTTTTTGCCCGATAGAGGTAGAGGAGGATGCCTCCGAGAATGGCCAGGACAATGGCCGCAACGATGAAATCAATCATGACGGTTTACCGAGTGGCAGCTGTGTTGGGGGCATCCAGGCGGTACTCCTCCTGGATGTGCCGGTTGGCACGGCGGGCCAGTGTGACGACGACGGAGATCATGACGATGATGCCGATGAGGCCGCCGATGGCGGCGCTGACATTCAGCAGGGCGGGAGCGGTGATCAGCGTGCCGATGGTGTACACCAGATAAGCCACGGTGTAGCCGGTGCACAGCTGCAATCCGATGCCGCCCAGCACCCACTTGGTGCTCTTCATCTCCGAGTTCATGGCCCCGATGGCGGCGAAGCAGGGGGGCGTGTACAGGTTGAACATCAGATAAGCCAGAGCGGCCACCGGAGTAATGGCAATGTAGGCGGCCACATCCGCGCCGGCGCCCTCCACCATAGCCAGCTCATCCACGTTGATGAAGTTCTCCAGGCCCACAAAGCACACGGCCAGGGTGCCCACCACGTTCTCCTTGGCGATGAAGCCGGTGACGGCGGCGGCGGCCAGCTGCCAGCTAAGCACGCCCACGATGGGCACCAGCAGGACGGCGAAGGGGGCGGCGATGGAGGCCAGAATGGAGGAGTCGGCCGTCTCAGCCACCTGGAAGCTCCAGTTGAAGGTCTGCATGATCTGCACCACGGTGTTGCACAGCAGGATGATGGTGGCGGCCTTCACGATATAGGCCCAGCCCCGGCTGCACATGGACTTGAAGGCGAACCACAGGGAGGGGAGCTTGTACTCGGGCAGCTCGATGATGAAGAAGGACTTGCGCACCTTATAGCCGGTGACCACGTTCACCAGCAGAGCGCCCAGGAAGATCAGGACGATGCCGGTGACATACATCAGGAAGCTGACCCAGCCTGCGTTGTCGAAGAACGCGCCGGCGATCAGGGTGATGACAGGGATCTTGGCGCCGCAGGGCATGAAGGTGGTCAGCATGGCGGTGGCCCGGCGCTCCCGCTCATTGCGGATGGTGCGGCAGGCCATGACGCCGGGGATGCCGCAGCCGATGCCGATGACAAAGGGGATCACCGACTTGCCGGACAGGCCCACCTTTTTAAAGATGGGGTCCAGCACCACAGCCACACGGGACATGTAGCCGCAGTCCTCCAGCAGGGCGATGAGGAAGTACATGACCATGACCAGGGGCAGGAAGCCTACCACGGCGCCCACGCCGCCGATGATGCCGTCTACCAGCAGGGCGGACAGCAGCGGGTTGGCGTCGGCCACCAGCTCGCCCACCCAGCCCTGGAAATTTTCGATCTGGGCTACCAGAGCGTCGGCAATGTAGGGGCCTACCCACACCTGGGAGATCTGGAACACCAGGAACATGACCACGGCGAAGATGGGGATGCCCAGCCAGGGCTTGGTGAGAACGGTGTCGATGGAGTCGCCGCTGTTCTTGTCCTTGGTGAACACCTTTCGCTTTTCCACCTGGGCCACAATCCCGTTGACGAAATCAAAGCGCTTCCGGTCGGCGGTCTCCACAACCTTCTTGTCCGTCAGGTCGATGTCACCCTCCCGGTAGGGGGCCTCCTGCAGCCGGCCCGCCTGGGCCGCCGCGGCCTCCACCACAGCTTTCAGCCCCTCGTTGGAGGTGGAGACCGTCTGGATCACCGGGCAGCCCAGCTTGGCGGACAGGGCCTCCACGTCGATTTTGGTCTCTTTCTTCTCGTTGATGTCGCTCTTGTTCAGCGCCACCACCACGGGGATGCCCAGCTCCAGCAGCTGGGTGGTGAAAAACAGGCTGCGGCTCAGGTTGGTGGCGTCCACGATGTTGATGATCACATCCGGATGTTCCTTCTTCACATAGGAGCTGGTGATGCTCTCCTCGCTGGTGAAGGGGGACATAGAGTAGGCGCCGGGCAGGTCCACGGCGATGAGCTGCTCCTCGCCGCCGTAGTAGGCCTTCTTGATGGGGTGTTCCTTCTTCTCCACCGTGACGCCCGCCCAGTTGCCGACCCGTTCATTCCGGCCGGTGAGGGCGTTGTACATGGTGGTCTTACCGGAGTTTGGATTGCCGGTCAGAGCAATTCTCATGTAAGATTCCTCCCTTGATGGATGTTTTGCTGATTTGACTCCCTCTCGGATGCACCCATCCGATTTCGATAAATTAGCTCTTGCTAACTGATGCGCCGGGAAAAGGGCAGCGCGAAGCTGCCCTGCTGCTTAGACGATGATCGCGTCGGCCAGTTGCTGGTCAAAGTTGTACCTTGCGTCCTTGATGGCGACAATACAGCCTCCCTTAATGTGAGAAATCACCGTGATTTTCTCACCGCTGTAGCAGCCCAGAGAGAACAAAAAAGCGTTCATCTCCTCATCGTCGGTGTCGATTTGGCGGATGACGTATTCCTGGCCCTCTACTGCATCTGTTAACTTCATGCCTGATACCACCGTTCACGATTTGATCAAGCCAAGCGACCGGCATTTTGATTACCAAGTGCTAACTTGTCGGCGAAAAGAAAATTAGCTCTCGCTAACTTCATGGAAGATTATACGTCCTGACCTGTGGTTTGTCAACCCTAATTTCAATCTTTTTACAAATCGCACCGTCTGGAAGGGGGGAGAAGCGCAGCGGGACGCCGGCGGCCTCCTGCCGGTCATCGGAGGGAAGCCTGGAAGCAGAGAAGGGGAGGAGGCCGCCCTTGACTTTTTTCCTACTTTTGTGTATGCTATACGAAATGAGCGGCGGCCGCCGCACGGGTGTGGACCTGTCAGCGCCCCATGTTCAAATGAAATATGCGCCTGTGATGGAATTGGTAGACATGCGAGATTTAGGTGCTGTCACCTCGGTGAAAGTTGGGTCTTTATGGATACATCTATGGAAAAAATAAGAATAGGCATTCAGAAGTATTGTTCTATTATGTCTCGTCTATGTCAGACGGATGTATCTAAAGATCGGGAATTTCAGCGTTTGTTTAATGGATATTATAGGATGCGCCAACGTTCCAAAGAATTTTATAGTTGTTTCTATCGCTTTTTAGAAGAGCATAAGTTTGACACTGCACTTACATATGAACAAGTTCTGACGTATTTATTTCAAAAAACAGGTTGTATTCACGCCTCCTTTTCCAGCAAGTTATTGGCAACTGTCCGTCCGGAGATGCCGGTATGGGACAAGTATGTGCTTTCCAACCTTGGTTTGAAAGCCCCGTATTATTCTTGTAAATTTCGTTTTCAGAAAGTCCTTGACACTTATCAGAAAATCTGTGATTGGTATCGAACTTGTGAGGCGCAATCCAAAATTGCAGTATTTGATGCTAATTTCCCTGATGTAGATATTACAGATGTGAAGAAGATTGATTTTGTCTTGTGGCAAACAAGATGATTCCTTATTGGGAAGAATGTAGATAAAGAGGAATCGGCACCTCGATGCCATATGCAAATAAAGTATAACGGAAAAATTTTATATGCGCCTGTGATGGAATTGGTAGACATGCGAGATTTAGGTGCTGTCACCTTAGTGGAGAAGTTTTTGTAAAAATAGCGGCGAGGTTCCTGCTGCTCATATATGCGGGTATGATGAAATTGGTAAACATGCTGGATTTAGGTTCCAGTGCCGCAAGGCTTGTGGGTTCGAGTCCCACTACCCGTACCATTATAAGATTTACTCCCAAGAGAAAACTCGGAGCACATCAGAAGATATGCCCCGAGTTTTTTAAAGATTATCCTTAAGGAACTGGCTCTCGCAGATTGTGTTATACCAAGCTGCATTTCCTGTCAACTCTCCGACAAAAAGACGGTCATTGCCATCTATCAATTCCAAAAGCTTGTCCCGTACCTGTGCACAGGTTTCGTCGGTTTTGATGAACCATGTGGACTCTGTCACATGAGCCCAAGTACCGTAGTCCTGAATGGCTTTGTACAACGCGTCATAATTCCTACCAGGTTGCCGCAGGTCATACTCGATGATTTTAGAAGATATTGGTTGTCCTCCTTAAGTCAGCGTGTACTCACGCCAAGGAATTGCCTGTAGCGGTACCTTTGCGAGAAAGTTGACGATATCACGACGCCCGGAGTAAGTGGGAATTCCCCTCGCATTTTGGGCCATTAAGACGATGGGCACCGGCCCAAATGCGCGTACTCCGAAAGCTCGCATTGTGGCAGCCTCAGACGGATTGTCCAGAACACGGGGCTTGACAATGACGATGCCAAATGTCACGTTTTGTTCCTTGATAAGTGCTCCTTGAAACGTCATCGGCTACCTCCGCTGTGCTTGGTCTTGTCTACCAGAGTAAAGGTCGTAGCCCCAGTAGGGACGGGAGGTACGCGGTTTCCTTCAACAAAGGTGACTTCAGTTTTTGATCCTGCAGGTCGATATTGACCAGATACAGGAACAACTCCACCAGTTTTAACTTTTACGGCCATTGTAATAGGCTCCTTTCGTATAAAAGATCGGATAAAAGAGCACAACGCCTGTTCATTTCCTTTCCGCTGACGAGTTTCCTATTGCATCTGGCCCCATATTGTGATACCATAAAGCTGCTACACGATAAAAGTATCATCAGATGCTTTCGTCAACACAGGGAGACACCGGGACATTCTCGGTGTCTCTCTTTTCGTTGTCTCTACAGCCTATATGATAACACTCCTCGCCTTCTTTGTCAATGGTTATTTTTTAATTTCGCTAATTTTTTGAAAAAATGAGTGATAACGAGAACTTAATTTAAGTTTCAAACATGTAAAAAGCGGAGAAAAAGCAAAAACGCCATTTAACGGCCGTAAGCAGTTAAATGGCGTTAATATGTCAGGAAAATTGCGGAATATCACCAAATGCACACCGCAAGTATTTTTCTGCAACATTATCAGTAGTCCTTGTGCCTGGGTATTCGCTAATTCGGGTCATTGAACTCCGTCCGTGAGAATCCTTACTAATTACCCACACTTGATCTCTACGGACACCTTTCTCAGCCAACGAAATACAGTGAGTTGTACAAATAAGTTGAGAGTTAAGAGGATTTAGTTCCGGTGACTTAAATAACTCAAGAATTCGCTGCACAATATTGGGATGCAATCCATTTTCTAATTCGTCAATAACAATAGGGCTACCAGATTCTAAAGCAGAAAATAACAGAGGAAGAATGCTCAGCATTTTAATTGTGCCGGTGGATTCATACTTTAAGAAAGGTAGCAGAACAGTATCGACAATATTATCCTCCTGATAAACAGAGTGTTCTGATTGTACATCTACTCGAATATTTTTAATGATAAGTTCTCGACCTTCCAGATCATCAATGCCCATCGGAACTTTCTGGCGATCAACTTTTTCTTCGGTAAACTCAACAGATAGTCCATTCATTGTAGGTTCCGCAACACGTAATATTTTCAAACATCTTTCACGGACTTCTTCGGTGAAGTTTTCTTTGGTAATATTACGCAATCCATTCAGATTTGCCATATTTACAACCGTAATTTTGCTAATTGCGGAAACTATTTTAGAAGCCAGCGGATTATTTAAAAAAGCCGCCATAGACAAGCATAAGGCTCGTTCTTTAACAACGGATACATTCGGAATAAAGCTTGATAATTCTGACTTTAATACTATACTGCTATATTCTGGAGACGTACGCAAAAGAATGGTTTCTGTTCTTTGCTTTTTCTTAGTTAGTTTTTCTGATACGATCAGGGAATCATAAATTGCAAAAGAATAATTGTATGTTATTCCATCCATCAGTATTTCAATTTCATATTCGGATGGAATGCCGCTTCCGTTTTTATCAAAAATGAAATGTTTATCCATCTCATTGGTACTGAGTTTAATCGGTTGTAACTCTAATAGTTGTGGGTTGTTAGAAGCTAATAATGGTGATAAATTAATTAGTTGCTGAATGTGAATAATAGCCTTACAGAAATTCGATTTTCCTGCCCCATTTGCACCAAAAATATATGAAACTCGATTAAATACCTCTTCTCCATAAGAAAAAGTATTTTCCATAAATTCTTTTTTAGCGCGATCAGTAGCAGTAGTAAATACAACTTCATCGGCAAATGGGCCAAAGTTCTTAACCCGTAGAGATTTTAAAACAATGTTAGTCATATTAATACTCCTACCTTTCAGTTGTAAGAATACAGTATATCCAGCATTTTGTCAATAGTTATATTTGTTTTTTGCTAAAATATTGCAAAAATCAAGTATATCTATTTTCTTCCCCAAATTTTGCAATAATACAACTCAGCTTAACACTTGGGGGAATTATTTTATAAAAGAGAGTATAATTTTATCTATCTCGTTCTCTAACTGCTGAATTTGATTGTCTAAAGCGAAAATGTGGGCGTCGAGAACCGGTTTCCTCAACGCCCACATTTTTTGCATTTTCACAAGTTTCTCCCATTCTTTGACGCGACTGTCCCGCACCGCTGTGAGATACTCCCATACCATGGTATCCAGGTTTTCCTCGTGGATACGGTGAGAGCCGCAATAGTTTTTTCCACTCCGGTGGTAGCCCTTGCAGACATACTCCACACGCCGCTTGCCGTTCCAGTACCGGATCATGGGGACGAATACATTGCCGCACTCCTTGCACCGAAGCAGTCCGGCATAGCGGTGCTTGGAGCGATTCCCGTTGGCTGGCCGGGCCTGTTCTGTCAGTCTTTGCTGAACCAGTTTCCATACATCCGGTTCCACGATGACCGGGAAGAAGTTTTCGTGGCGATACCATTCCGTCTGCTCCAATCGTTTTGCCTTGCCATCCTGGGTTTCTGACCGATGGTTAATAAGAACCCCAGTATAGCTCTCTTCTGTCAGCACATTTTTTATACTGGCATATGTCCAGAGATAGCGATTATCTCTGGTTTTGTATGCAGCCCGCACTTCTCGTCCGCACTGTTCCGTCCTGAGCTGCGCCGGGGTCTTTCGTCCCAAATCATTGAGCCTGCGGGCGATCTCTTTTTGTCCAAAGCCCTGTAAGTACAGAGAATAAATCATCCGGACGGTTTCTGCTGCCTCTGGGTGGAGCTGAACCGTGTTGGTGTTGCGATCTTTCCAGTAGCCAAAGGGAGGGGTGATCACGATGCCCTCCCGCTGCTTCTGCCGGTAACCAGACCGGATCTTTTTCCCGATATCCCTGGCGTAGTAGTCGTTCATCAGGCCACGGACACCGATGACCAGATCATCCTCATCTGAGGCGGTGTCCAGCCCTTCTGTGACAGAGATCACCCGAACACCATGTTCCCGTAGGTAATCGATAAACAGGGCTGTCTGCGTCCTGTGCCGCCCCAGGCGGGAGAGATCTTCTTGTGTCAAGTAGGAACTAAAAAATTTTTGAGATTTTACAAGCCGTTCATAGGTGGAAGACCACCCATGAACGGCTTGTAACATTCAGCCTATTAGATTTCTGCATCCTCAAAGATGTCTTTGAACTTCCAGACGATTTCGATGCTGTCATGCCCATGAACATAGATAGCGGAGATTAGAGCATGAGCAAGCTCGTATGTAAGCCCTTCGCCTTTCTGGTATTCGCCGAGCACCGCATCAAGCCTTTCATCCGAACAGGGATGTTCAGAATCAAGCTCCTGCATCCGCTGATGACCTCGCTGGATTGCTTCTTCATTCTCAGACATCTTCGTGTCTGTTTCTGCTTTCCGCTTGAGATATTCGGCCTTTGTGATGCTGCCGGAAGTGTATTTCTCATACAGCCGGAGCTTCACTGCCTTGAGCTGTTCGTACTGTTTCTGCAAATCACGGATTGCATCCGCGCATTCTGAGATGGCAGATTTCCTGCGCTTGCTGATCTCGTGTTCTTTGACAGCTTTCTTTTCAACCAGTGTGAGCATTTGCCCAATCGCTTTGTAAGCAGTGTCCTCAATCCATGCCTCGCTGTATCTTTCACCAACCGAACAATCCGTATCGCGGTCATGTGTTGAGTGGGTACACTGATAGAAATATCCGCTCTCATTTCGGAGCTTTCGCCGGGTAAGGGCGCGTTTGCAGTTGCCGCAGCACACAAGACCCTTGAGGGGATAATAGCGCAGATTCCGTTTGGGATTCTTCTCACCGCCCCGGATGACTGCCTGAGCCAACTCAAACTCTTCCTTGCTGACAATCGCTTCGTGCATCCCTTCGACGATGATCCAGTCCTCTTTCTTTTGAGAAATAGTTTTCCGAGAACCTACGCCGCCGGATTTTCGCTTGTGGCCGACCGTTGCCCCAGTGTAAACATAACTCGTCAGGATCTTGTAGACCATAGAGGCTGTCCAGCTTATCTTTTCGCTCATGCGACTATACTTCTTCTTGTCAGGATGTTTGTCTTTGAAATATTGCCCGGGCGTCGAGATGTTATCATCGTTCAAGCTAAGGGCAATCTGTGAGGTATTCCTTCCTTCAAGGGCTTCATCGAAGACCCTGCGCACGACCTCAGCGGCCTCCGGGTCAAGCTTGAGCTTGTTGCGGATTTCCGGGTGAAGCACATAGCCGTAGGGAGCGTACCCGCCCACATACTTGCCCTGCTTCATCATCTGGATTTTGGCCGTTGTCGTTTTGACCGAGAGATCCTTGCTGTACGCCGCATAGATGATGCTGCGCATGACAACCTCAAGACCGCCGGTTGTTCCCTTGTAATCGTCGCTGTCATACCCGTCGTTGATGGAGATGAAGCGAACGCCCATGAACGGGAAAGTGCATTCGAGATAATTGCCCGTCTCGATGTAATCACGAGAAAAGCGGGAAAAATCTTTGACGCAGATCAGGTTGATCTCCCCGTGCCGGACTTTCTCCATCATCGCCGAAAACTGAGGACGATGAAAATTTGTCCCGGTATAGCCATCATCCGCGAACTCAAGCCTCGGATATTTGGAAAGCGTCGGATGATTGTCAAGGTAGCGGTTGATGAGCATACGCTGGTTGCCGATGCTGTCACTCTCGGCCTTGCTTCCGTTGCCGGCATCTTCATCAGCCATAGAGAGGCGGATGTAGATGCCGATTGTGTAGTCTTTGTTCATTTACATCGCCTCCTGAACTTCTTTGATACTCTGAATGGTCAGCTCGTAGATGTCACCGTACTTCATGACCAGTTCCACAGCGCCGCCCTCATGGACTTTGACCAATTCAACAGACTCGTCTACCAAATCCTGAGAGAGCTGCGTTGCCGTGCTGACGGATTTCATCAAGGTAATCCACTTGTTATCGACCGACATAGCTTCGTCGAACTTGCTCCGACGCTGTACTGCCTCGTCCAGACGGCGGGACAGGTCAGCGTATTGTTCGTCATAGCTCTTCTTGGCAAAGGAGTATTCCGCTTCATCCAGAAGTCCCTCGGCATAATCCTCGTAGAGGCGTGTCCGCTTCTTAGAAACGCCGTTGAGCCGCAGATTCAGGCTTGTAATGAGGGCATTCTGTTGATCGCGGATGTTTTTCTCGCCCTCGCTGCCCCTGAGCTTATCCAGCAGCTTGTCATAATCAAGCGCTGCTTCGACTTGAAGCTGGATCGCTGCAAGTACATTCGCTTCAAGCGTGTCCTGCCTTGTGTAATGGGAAGTACAGTGCTCGTAACGCCGACCTACTGAGGTACTGCATTCATAGTAGGCATACCAGCGCTTCCGCTTGTCCTTGTCGATCCGTTTGCGGTGGAAGTACATCTTCTTCCCGCAATCAGCGCAGACGATTTTCCCCTCGAACAGGTTGACAAGCGTTGCCCGGATTTCCTCGGTTTTCTGCATACTCGTCTGGCGAGCCTCAGAAGCCGCTTGGAGGATGTCCTGCACCTTCTGGAAGTCTTCACGGGAAATAAGCGCTTCGTGTGTGTTCGGGAATACAATCCACTTATCCTTGTCCTTGACATTATGGGATTTGATGCCTTTGTAGATCGCCTTCATGGAGCGGCCAAGAACGGTATCACCCACATAATGCGGATTGCTCAGGATGCCGTACAGCGTTGAACTGTACCAGCCTTTGCAGGAGCAGCCGTCGCCTTTGCGGGTTCCGTTCTGGCGTTTCCGCAGCTCTGTATTTGGCGCACCCAGCCGGTCAAGTTCGTTAAGGATCGTCGGGATTGACCAGCCCTCGATTTTCCACTGGAACATGAGCCGCACATACTGCGCTGTCTCTTCGTCAATGACCATGTTTGTATGGTCTTCATTCCACCGGTAGCCATACGGAAGATTGCGCTTCTGGAAGGTTCCTTGCTCCATCTGTGCTTTCAAGGCGGTTGAGACTTTCCGGGAAATATCCTTCGAGTACAAGGCGTTGATCATGTTTTGCAGCGGGATCATCAGGCTCTCATTTGAGCCGTCTGTATCAAAGTTGTCGTAGTGTTCCTTGATTGCAATAAACCGCAAGCCGATCTGCGGGAAAATGCGCTCAAGGTAGGTTCCGGTTTCTATGTAGTCACGGCCAAAACGGCTGAGATCGCGGACTACAAGGCATTTGATCCTGCCGCTCTTGATGTCGGTCATCAGCCGGTTGAACTCCGGCCTATCGAAAACCGTCCCCGTCCGTCCGTTATCCACATAGACATCGACGAGATCAAGATAAGGACACCCTGCGATATAGGACTTGCATATCTCGATTTGATTGGTGATGACATCCACCTTTTCAGATTTGCCGCTATTCTCCACGGAGAGACGGGCATAAATGGCTGTCGGGAAGATTTGCAGCGGTGCTGCTTCGCAAACCGGCTCTGCGGCTGCGTTTTTTCTGCTTTTTCGTGCCATACGCTCATCCCTCCTTTATCCGGCAATGGCAAGTTCGTCGGCATAGCCGAGAACATATTCAAGTGTCTGCTGATACTCGTCTTTGTACTTGAAGACAATCTCTATCGCGTGATCCTCATAAATCAGGATGCGGTCAACCAGCGCCATAAGGACGCGGCGGTTCAGTTCTTCAATGTTTTCATACTGCTTGAAGAGCGTCACCCAATTCCGTTCCGTAGCTCCGGTTGTGACCGACTGCTTCATTTCTTTCTTCACGCGGAGAAGGGCTTCCTGCTTTTCCTCAATGATTTTGGTGTAGCTGTTGCGGAACTCAAAGTATTCCGACTTGTCGATGATCCCGTCCGAGAGGTCTTCATACAGCCGGAGCTTGAGCTTCTGATACCGCTCAATCTCTTCTTCGAGCTTCGCAATCTGTGCCTCATAGTTAAACGCTTTGCGATTCTGGGAAGGAAGCCTCTCAATCATCTCAAGCGCTTTCTCCAGATTGACCACAAGCTCGATCTGGTCATGGATGGCACGGAACACCTTTTCCTCAACCTCTTTTGCGCTGATGCTGTGCGGGCTGCAGGTCCGGCTATGTTTGTTCGTCGAGCAGACATAGTAGATGTATTTCTTTGTCTTCGACGGAACGGTCTTGCGTGTCATAGACTGCTGGCAGTCTCCGCAGAACAGGAAGCCGGAAAACAGGTGTGCCTCATCCTGATCAGGCGAGCAGCGCATATCCCGCTTCATCATGGTCTTGACGGCCATGAAATCCTCATAGGAAACAAGCGCTTCGTGCGCCCCCTCGACCTTGACCCACTCGGTTTCGTCTTTCGGCTGCACAACGCGCACCTTGTAGTTTGGCGTACCGCGCTTGCCTTGGGCAAGGACACCGATATATACCTCATTGGTGAGGATGCGCTGGACAGCCTTGTAAGTCCACTTTGCAGTGTCGCCGGTCTTGAAGACGGTATCGAACTTCACCCCCGCCGAATGCTTATACTCCATAGGGGAAAGCACACCCATCTGATTCAGCCTTGCGGCAATGCGACCGATGGAGAAGCCATCCTTGTACATGGCAAAGATCATCTGCACATACTCGCTGACGGCCTCATCGACGATGAGCTGGTTTTTGTTATCCGGCGATTTCTTGTAGCCATAGGGAGCGAACGCCCCGACGAACTCACCGTTCTTTTGCTTGACCTCCAAGCTGGATCGAATTTTCATGGATATATCCTTGCAGTAGGAGTCGTTGATGAGGTTTTTGAACGGGATGACAAAGGAATCCGACTGCGGATCGCCGGTCAGGCTGTCGTAAGCGTCGTTGACCGCGATAAAGCGGATGCCGAGCTGCGGGAATATCTTTTCCAGATACCGACCGCCGTCGATGTAGTTCCTCGAAAAGCGACTGAGGTCTTTGACCACGATGCAGTCAATCGCGCCTTTGCGGATTGCGTCTTCGAGCTTTTTGAAGTTTGGACGATTGAAGGAAACGCCGCTATAACCATCGTCAACGAACGGCTCACAGACGATTTCCAAATCGTCATGCCGTGCAATGTAGTCCTCGCAAATGGCTCTTTGGCTTGCGATGGAGTTGCTTTCAACTTTGTCCCCGTCTTCACGGGACAGGCGGCAGTAAATCGCCGTCCGGTAAACTTTTCCGGGCATAAAAATAACCTCCGTTTTCTGTTTGGTGTGATACATCAAATCAGAAAGACGAAGGCTTCTGCTTCTTGTATGAGGAAAACACGATAAAGCCACATGACCCTCAAAGGCAGCGGCTTAGTCCGTGTATTCTTTTTTGACCTGACTTCATTGTATCACAGGCTCAATCGCTTGTCCATAGAACCGGGCGAAAAGATTCAGTTTGTTCATAATCAAAGTCCTCTCAGATAATGTTCCAGACAGTCCTCCAAGGTGGTGTCTGTCTTCGAGAAGCTGATCTTCACGACGGTCTTCCCGTCCAGATAGCAATACGGGTTTCTGATCTGTCGGATAAAATCCCGCAGCCGGTCATCCTGCGCAGCCGCAGGCTCAAGCCGGATGCTGTCCCGCTGGACAAGGGTACTGCGGTCAACCGTCTTCGGGTTGACGCTTCTCATGGTTTCTACGCTCATCATATTACAAACACCTCCCTGATGATGTGAACTTGTATTCAGGACAAAAGGATATGGCGGAGCGCCGGTTAGGGACACTCCGCCACATAGTTTTCATCCTGAAAACTTGTATGCTGAATGCAGCTAATTGGTTTGTTTCGTGTTCCGGCATATTTGCAGCTCGCACCCCTGCCAGAAGAGCCTTGCGGCTCCGGGAATGCTACGGACTACCAACGGTTAATCGGTATCATGGGACTCTCACCCCTCCGAGGAACGCTCCGAGCCGCCCCCGGCAATCCGGGGACGGAAGTATCATTATACCCAACTTCTCCATCATGGCGAACAGCCGCACCACACGGCAGTTTAGCCTCTCTGTTGATCGCTCGCTTCCGTGAGGAAGGTCTTGGCGGCAGAAGGCAAGTCGCTTCGAGAAAAGAGGAAAGATCCGCAGCACTGGATATTCTGTTTTCAAGGTACTGTGAAGCCGGTCTTGATTGACCCCTTCACTTTACAACGGACATTTTTTGAGCGAATTAGCGGGTCTCTCAAAAAATTTTTTTGAATTTTTTTCTGATCGCATCCCGCGTGTCTTTGACAGTGGAAAACGAAAGGCCGTTCTGCTTGGCATACGACAGCATACTCATGTTGCCGCGCATACAATTCATGTACACATCAAGCTGCGGCTTAGTCAGGCTGCGGATAAATTCCTGTTCGAGCAAGCCGGTGATAATGTCTTCTTCCATCTTTTCCGGGGACTCCAGCCATGCGGATGCCTTTACATCATCTTCCGGCACAGCGTCCAGCGACAGCACAGTGGAAGGCTGCGCATCCTCGCTGTCTTCGCAGTCAGATGCTCCCCCGGTATCGTAGGAGCGCCGGAGCTTCTTTTCCTCATTGCGGAGTGCTTTCATGACCTCACGGTCAACCTCCGTAGTCTCGCCGGTGGCCTTCACGCGCACCATGCACTTGCCGTCCTCGGTAGTCCAGAGGTCGTAGTCGAACTCAACGGGTGTTTTGGGGATTCTTTTCATTGTCTTGTCCTTTCCGCTGGCTCGGAGCAGCGGATGGACAAGACTAAAAAAGAGCCGCATGACGGTGAGCTGATCTTCCCATACCGATAAAACAGAGCTTAGAAAACTCTGTTCATGCGGCATTAGGAAGACTCACCAATCAGCGGCTCCACAGCACAGCTATAAAATATTGAATTGAATTTGTTATCTCCTTACCTTCTGTGAAGGCGGAGGTATAACCGTCTCATGTTGATCACATCAAATACGGTTTCCCGGCCACAGGCTTTGCACTTGGCCTGTATGTGACCACGGGAATCCTCGAATACAGCGATAGCGTTATGCCCACAATATGGACATTTCACCATACGCATCTTCTGGTTGACAATGGCGCATCGCGCCCTGCGGATTTTCTCCTGCATCTCCGGTGAAGGCTCTGAGACACGAATGTTTTTCTTCATGCCCACACCTCCAAAGGATCGTTGTACTCGCTGCATGGCCGTGTTTCCAAGTGGCCGAGCTGTCTTAGTCGGATGACTGCGGCTGTCTTGGAAACGCCGAACTGCTGGCAGATCATATCAAGGGCAACCTTATCCCAATAGGCATAGGTTCCATCATAGCTGACGAGTTTCCGGCCTCTGGCATAGTACGCAACGGCAAGATCGATTTCACGCTGGGGCATCAGGATGGCCGCGCCTAAGACATTGGCTTGCCATTCATTCCAGTCCTCGCGGGTCTTTAGCTCCCGGAGCGAATAGGCTGTCCGGGCGGAGTATTTCCGCCGACAAGCTTCCCGGATTTTGTCTGTCTCCATCTGGAACAGGATTTGATGGGCGCACTCATGGGCAAGTGTAAACCGCCGTTTCCCGCAGAGCTTGCGAATCTGTGAAGGCTCGATAAAGTTCCTGTCCATCAGGACTTCGTTTCGGTGCAGCGGGATTTTGCGCTGAAAGCCTCTGTCCTCCACGATGTACTCGGTATCGGTGTAAGCGGTCAGGCCGCAGATGCTTCCGTCCTCAGACAGATAAGCGAACGAAACATTCAGGCCGAGATATTCGCGGGCAAACTGGTCAATCGGCGTACCGCGAGGCAAACGCGCCCCATCGGTATCAGGACCGAAAAAGAACTCGTTGAAGTCCTTAGTGACCGCCACCGCGATCTCTTCAATTTCCTTGTGTGATAAAATCATCTCGCTCCCTCCTTCGCTTCTACAAACCATTTGTTGCCTTCTTGGAAAAGATAAGATTCCCTTCCACGGATCATCACA
>ERZ836939.1993-NODE-1993-length-21341-cov-5.452504_pt1 | contig 21341 bp, 19 predicted proteins | sample MGYA00519912_ERZ836939 | MGnify/ENA primary metagenome ERZ836939 (study PRJEB31850, sample SAMEA3708810) | human gut metagenome | biome: human gut; feature: human-associated habitat; material: faeces | place: China | collected 2014 ...
CTCTTTGATTTAGTAAAGCATTCACCTTGTTACTTATAGTATCAAGTCGATTCGAAAATTGTTGCAAGGTAATAGATAATGTTTCATAAACTTCGGTCCGTTCTTGCTCCTGTTTAGAGGCGGTGGTAGTACTTTCTTTGACTGGGTACTGTTTCCCGGTTGAATCCGGAAGCGATAAGTAAACTGTTTTATTCTCAATCTTCAGATCACTCAACTTGTCGGTAGTAATCTTGGTTTGCTTATTCACATCCAACCGTAGTGATTCTATCAAGTTTTGCAGATACAAGAAATCCCCTGAATAGTCAATCTGCTTCTCCGTCTCCATGTTCCGGGAAACCTTGCAGGAACACAACCATATTCCTGACATCAGGAAAATGGTGATATAGATTAGAGCTTTCATGATTCAAACTTTATGTCATTAATCCGGTTCATCCATCCCCGTTTGAACTTGTTGTTTGCGGGACGTTTCCGGCAAATCTCCTCGATAAAGTCAAACCGTGCCAGTTTAATCTGGTCGAACAGCTCACGAGGATTACGGGAATTGACTGCGGCAAGGGTTTTAGCTCCCACAATACCGTCAGATAACACACCGACCAACTCCTGCGGAATCTTGATACCGTGCACACCGGAAGCCCACACCCAGTCGACTAAGATGTTAGCCACTGATTGGGATTTGATTTCGTCAGCCCTCCATCTGTCCCAGTACATTGACTTCATAATCTCCGTCCACTCATCTTGGGACATATTCTTCAAGTCGTTTACCGTTGGTGCGGGCAATCCCTTCTTCTTACGATACTGCATATAGGTGGCGAATGTCACACCTCTGTTTGTCGCACCTCCCAAATCGTCCGGATCATTCACAAAACCGCCTTCCCATTTCAAGATGAACGGTACTAATTTCTTCACTTCTGCCATTTTATTTTCTCTTTTTAATTAATTATGTATATTTGCAACACAAAATACTCACTATGGATTTACAACCTTTTTTTAAATTGCTAGGCGATAATGAGAAGTACCTTTTAAAATCGATACTGGTCTCATCACCGTGTTTTTATACCCTAATCTCTCTGTTTTTTCCAGATTTTCTACATTTGAATATTATTAGTGAAATAATTATAGCACTGGGAATTACTATTATTATGACAGGACTATTTTATTTTCAGGTAGCATTTATAGAGAAATATAATAAAAACACTATATTTGGCTTGATTACAAGCCTACTAGTATTTACGAACTTTTTCGCAATTCTAATGGGTAGTATTTCAGGCTTTCGTGTTAGTACCATTTACTCTATTCTTATCGCTATCGGAATTTCGTATACCTTTTCTATTGTCCGTTCTTTTATCCGAAGAAAAAAAGCCAAAAAGGAATAGTAGCACAAGAATATAAATCACAAAAGCAACAATATCAATTATTTGAATTTCCATTATTTTTTCTCCTATTTTTAATTAATAATCACTTGGGGGCTGCCGGTTGTTACATCCGCGGACATCACATTTCTTTATCTCGGCTTCTTTAAGTTTCAATTCAAGTTCGTGCTTATCATGGATAAATTGTAACTTCTCTGCCTGTTCCTGCCGAAGTTCAACGTAGATAGCATCAATCTTCGCATCACGTTCGGCAAGACGTTTCTCCAACCAATCAACCTGTTTACGTTCATTCTCATCTTCCATACTATCTGCCACCGCATCCTCTTTCCTTGCATCAGTCTTCCGGTTAACATAGAAGTTAACCATCCATTTGATTGCCTCTAAGCCTCCTAAAGCTCCAAGTATTGCAAGCCAGTCGTTTAGTTCCATAATTATATTATTACTCAAACATTGATATAATTAGAATAGAAATAACAGCAATTAACCCAGGCAACAATACAGTAGCCAATACATCCAGCCAATCGAATGTATTCCCGTAGAGTTTATCTTTGTAATCAACTGCAACCGCAACAATAACAGTCGCCACAAAAGCAATCACAGTTGAGGGACTTAATCCCACTCCAAGCGTCAAGCATACAGCCAGCATCACAATGAACACTAACATTCCCCCTTTCATGTGTTTCGAACGGTTACTATCCTTCAGCCATCCGAGATATTTGTTTATTAATTGTTTCATTCTTTTTATTCAGGTTATGTAGGTTTCTTGAAATTTAAATCTGCACAACAGCAACAAAGTTTGTCCTTACGTGCTCTTTGATGTGCTCTGCCTGTTCTTGCGATAATTCTACTTCTCCGTTCTTGTAGATTTGTTGAGCTAATTCCAACTCGCCCAAATCGGCTGTTTTCTGATAGATCGTATTACCTAACATTTTTGCAATATCGACGGTACTGTTATTCCCTTCGATGTCTTTTACTTGAATTTTTCTAAAGTCTATTTTCATTATTGCATCATACGTAAATTATTTGCTCGATTTGGATTTATTTTAGAAGTATTGATTTCTGCTGTTATGAAAATCTTAAATCTATATGGTTCAAGGGTGAACACTGCTGATTCTTGGAATGTAATCATTATCCTTTTGGGATATCCAGAAGCATTTATAATGGTTAACATTTTGAATTGTGAAGAGTCACAAACGTATAATACATAATTCCCTGTCCCATTTAGGATTATACAATCAATGGGCTGACCAGATTCTGCATATTTGTGATAAGTTGTGTCAGTTCCATAATTATAAATATGCGCAAAGAAATCACTAGTCGAAGCGGAATTAAAAGAAAGATTTGTCATTTGATAATGTCCGAATTGTCCTCTACACCATAAATCAGAAGTATAAAATCGGTGAGAGCGAGATTCTTCATAATTATGTCCCTGATGGTATAAATCTCCGTCAAACCAAGTTTTATTAAATTTTATATTCAAAGAAGCATTCTCCGGTCCAGATGCTTCTTGCCCAAATGTAATTGATCCAGCCTCTCTCCCTTGTGTATCATTCGCTACTAGCTTTTTAAAAGCTCCTGTTAATCCTTTCACATTTGTAAGCTCTGCTCCATCTGCTACTAGTTTCTTTGTTGTAATAGTTCCTGTTAACCAGTCTACTAATGTATTAGGAGTAAACGCATTTGTACCAAAGCCTTCATAAGCCATAGTATCGTTCCCGTTACTATCAACTCCATGTTGCGAAAACATATAATCCCCATAAAACACAGCACTAGCCAGCTTTGCCCAGTTTGCCATCAGTATCTCCGTAAATATGGCCTTATAGTTCTCAAACGGAATCCACGTAGAATCGCTTCCGTTTGAAGCATAATCTTCAGCGGGATCGATTCCTACAGAGTTTCCATTTTTACGCATTGTATAATATGTCTTTCCTGCTTCGTAGTAGACAATAGGAGTTATGTCATCTGTACAGGTGTAAACTGTTGATAGATCAAAAGCACCTGAAGGAAATGGTAATCTACCTCGAACGCCAGCAGGACCCGGCAACCCTTCCTGCCCATCCTCTACAACCGCCACTGTCTTCTCGTCAACCTGTGTACCTCCTACATATAACCGGAATGAGATTGCCGCCATATCGGAAGTGACGATGATCCGTGACCCATATACAAATTCAGCCGAATTACTTCCTGTTTTGTATGTCAGCACAAACTTAATCGTACCTCCTCCGGAGACAGGATTCCCATCGCCCGTTTTGCTAAAGCATTCGCACGATACATATTCCGGTAAATGTGACCCGTCAGCTTTTCTCTTTACCTGAGTAACGGATGGGACCAACCAATAAGTAGTAGCATCCGCCCCATTTTCAGGGGCTATGCTCACTTTGAATAGATTTGAAGACAGTTTCTTAGCCATAGTTTAAGATATTATTGTTGCGCTTACATAACCGGAGATTCCTCCACCGGCATTGATCACATCCTGAAAAGCCACATTGATGCTCTTCTTTACTCCGGACAAGGAATCAATCTTAGCACCGGAATTATCCGTTACCGTGAATGTAGTTTGAGCCGTAGTGTCTTCCGTGCCATCGTCTTTCTCCACCTTGGCCGTATAGATGGCCGTCTCACCTTCTTTGATCTGTTCACCCGTGATTCCATCTACATAGAGATTCACCCGGTAAGGATCGGTGTAATCCGTTACATTGATATAAGCACTGGCCAGTAACGTAGAATCGTCTTTACGATATAGGTCACAGCGGTAAGTAGCCGTACCGTCAATTTCGGAAGCCGGAACTTCAAGTGACCACACACCGGTAGCGACCTGCGTAGAGACTTCTCCTACTACCTTATTCCATTTAGGGGTATATGCCGACAAATCAGATGGGGTTACTCCATCTATCAAAGGATGAGCATTCAGCGTTGCTACGGGGCTAGATGTTGTGACGTCCGTGTTACCATCAATGTATAAGGTTGTTGAGCTTCCTACCGTCTCAACGATTTCGACAGTTTCAGAGATAGCGTCAAAGGCGAGGGATTGCCCGCTTACTTCCGTTGTGCCGGACAATAAGATTGTATCATTATCGTAATTGGATACCGGTACGATGTTTTTTACAATCTCAAAAACGATCATATTCGGATAGTCACGCCCGCCAATATTCACCGTCTTTGTTGACTTCTTGAATACTCCGGCAAGTGCTCCGGTAGTGCTCAACCCGTCACCGCCAAAGGCAACCTGAACACCATTGTAGAATAGATCCAGTGTCACAGGATTCAATACCGCTCCGTTATCATCACGGTTTAAGTGTGCGTAAATAAGAGGCTTCGTTGCTGATGTTTCCCAATCGGGATTGCAGATATTTGTCCCTTTCTTATACTCCTGACGAAGTGGCCCGTTGATGACACCCATACGTGCTCGGATATTCACACCGTTCATCAATGCAAAAAGCTGAAAACTTCCATTTATCTTCTTCATTTTATGTCCTCCTTACTTTTTTGATGTTTTACTTTTGTTTTTCTCTTCTAGCAACAGAGCGTCTAAGGTTTGTTGCGTGATAATCTCAACGTCTTGCAGGTCACTTCCGATCACTTTCATGGCGTTAATACTAAGTACGGCCCGACCGTCACTCAATTCCTGCGCGTCTATGTAGATACCTTTCTCTACCAACTGCGACTTTTTAACTAATAGGTAATTCATAATGTTATCGTTTTTAAGTTAATACTATTCTTCCTTTTTGAGAGTACCTTTGAAGCACCACCCCTTGTCATTCTCTACTTCGCAGTCTTCAAAAGGTAATGTAGTCTTCCAGGCTTCCTCAAATGACATACGACCAATAGCCGCCGTTTTATTGATATATTGAATCATGTTGTTAAGGAACTCGCAGATAGCAGGGTGATAACCTTTTACGAGGCGGGTCTTTGTCACCTCTGTTTCGTTTTCAATGTCTGCGTAACGTACTTGCATGCGCATCCAGTATTTCCCTTTCTTGCGGTCAGGTTCGCGTACCTCAAAGTCGAGAACCTCGAAGGATTTTCCTTCTAGTTCGGATATATCTATCAAAGGAGAATCCATCCGCCTTCTGACCATCGTTTCCTTGGTTGTCAAGAATGATAATTTCATATTTAGTTTTCCTGTTAAGTTTATGGCGTCAGCTCCTTTGAGGATTCCTCGGTAAGAAGCTCTTGAACGAGGCTTATGCCATGCATTTTTAATTCTTTTCTTTGTGCTCTTCCTTATTTCCGTATGATCGGCATGAAATACATACCCCAAAATATCCGGAGCAACCTTCATCGGTGTAGGGCGAGCGTCTTTCTTTAGCTCGTATCCTAAATTATACCAGAGGTAATTCATTATTCTCCATTTTGCTTCATGGAGCCTGTCTTTATCTCCAAAGAGAAGGATATCGTCAGCATATCTCACATAATGAGGAATCTTTAAATCTTGGCGAACAAATCGGTCAAATCCCATCATCATGATGTGTTGATTGATCGGAGACGGAGGCGTTCCTATCGGCATTCCGGTATCACAAAAGGATATTTGTTTCAGCATATTCAGAAATCGCTTATCTTTCCAGATCGTTTCATGACGGGAAAACAAAATGTCCGGATTGGTACGCTCATAACACTTTTTTATGTCAAGTTGTAAATATCCCCATGGATGATAAACGTTTATAATTCGTTTTATCTGACGTACGGGGTCATACCTTCGTTTTTTAGAATTTATCCCTCTTCCTTTGATGCAGTTGTAACAATCGTCAGATAATCTGTTGTCATATTCCGGTTTCATCATAAGCATTAAAGCATGCATAGATACTCTATCTTTAAATTTACTGATAGCCACGGTTCTATTCTTCCCGTTAGGAGATACAATGTTTTTATATCGGTATCTTACATTTGCAAGCTGCCCATTTAAGAACTGTCGGTATATATTATATTCATTTTCTTTATCTTGTATAAATTTTATTGTTTCTTGTTTACTTGCATGCTTCTTAGAAGCATTAACTGTTGCCTGATTTATTAATTCAAGCGTTAAACGGCTCATTATGTTCCCTTTTCTTTTCATCTTTATTTTATCCAAGCGGAAGCCTTATTAACGGACTTTCATGTTTTTACTAGCCCATTTCCCTATCTCCTCGTATATAGGGATTGTCTTTTATGTTTCGTACTACTGACGAGGTTTTACGTGCAAATTAGTTCTTTTGTAAGCCGCCAGCGTAGTTCGCAGTCGTATTCGAAAGCGGATTATTCGCATTCAAATAGCGAGCGGAGCAGACGCCCCAATTGCCGTGACCACGCTACACGTAAAACCTTAGAGATAGGGAGGACGAGCCTCCCTCGCATGTTCGTTTCACTCACTCACGGCTGCGCTTTCGCCACTAGCGTTTTGCGCCGTTGCACTTGACGTCCCTTCTGGTAAACGAACTTGAAAGCCGCCAGCGTAGATCGCAGTCGTATGCGAAAGCGGATTATACGCATACAAAGAGCGAGCGGAGCAGACGCCCCAAAAGCCGTGACCACGCACGCGATGACCTATGCGAACCTTCTTACCAATAGGAGAAACGCCTATACCATTTCCTGTATCCATATAGCAAGTATTATCGGATAATCCTCCTTTTTTGGTTGTGCCGACTCTGGTTCCTCGTATCAGATCGGTGAAATATCCGTTATTACTCATCGTATATGCGCCAGCTTGATCATAAGCAGATTCAAAATCAAAATCGCCACTTGTTTTTTCTACTGTCTTATTAAGCGTCAAATTGGGCTGATCAAGACAAATAAATACTTTAGTTAGATGTCTTCCGTCTTCTTGTATCGTAGCTACCTTTTCAATCCCTGCTCCGGCGTATTGGAAGACGTCGGCAGATACCAAGTCCATACCATAGATTGCTGAAGTTTGCAAGCTTATAGTTATATCCTTTACTACAACAGGATTTCCAGACGCGTCGAATACATTGATATTTTCCAAGGATACCACCTTCCTCAACCTGGCGTTCATTTCCCCTTCAAGAAGTGTTTTTGTGCCGGGAACATTGGAATACTGATAAGAACCTCCATTAAAAGTAAACGATGTATCAGGCTGTATATTATTCTCAACTGCATAAGACAAAGCCATTTGAGTTTCCAGACATTCCATACGGGGATATTCATTAGATAGAATAGCACTCCAATTGCGTTTTGTGCCTTTATCGTCAGTGCAGAAAGGCGGTTGTTCAGATAATCTTTGGTATGTCCATGGGTCTGACTCGTTCATTCTATACCCCACATTGGTTGTTTTTGTGGCATTTTCGCTAGTTATGAATACGTTGCTAGAAATACCACCTCCAAACTTATTCGGATCATGTAGATAAACTGTCCCGAATTTGTTCATCAGAGCATTGGTGATGTTTAGCAAATGCCAGTCCATCAGTGGAGCGAACGGAATAGTCTTTACCGGGTCAGCGTTATGGGCTATAGCGAAGTCATTTGTAGTCAATTGACTTAAAGCGGTTCTCGGATATGTCCTGTCCTGCTTATTAAACTCTGTAATTCCTAGTAATCCGTTTGAACCACCATCTCCAGCTCTGTATTTAAAATACATGGACCGGAATTTACCATCAACCACGGCAGGAAGACCGGGACAGATCAGGGTTGGAGGGATGGGAACAGACTGTACCCCATTATATTCGAACGGTTCCTCACCGAACAGGGCGACCACTTCATCTCCAACTTTGGCATTCTCAATGGTATGAATCGTCTGTATCCATCCGTACATGATATTATAACCTTTATCCTCTTCGGGCGAGTTTACGGTAGTGGGAGCCAGTGAGCCGTCCTCAAACCGCATCCAGTTGTTATTCTTCAGCTTACCGATAATCTCGACATTTACACCGTCTTCGCACTTAACCAGGTATGCACCCAGCTTATCCGCTATCTGATTGACACCAAACTGGAATGCGGGCGTAGCACCGATACCATTGTATACGCTTCCTTCAACATTCCATGAACCGATCTTCGGCATGACGGACGGTTCCAGTACTACCGGATTCGTATAGGTGATACCCAACGCCTTGACGGTCGTTTCGATATATTCGCCATAGCCGATGATGGAAGACGTACCGTCGGCATTGGTCGCTTTCCATGTGATATTGTAGTACTTCTCAGGATTTTCGATCACACGTCCGCCGGCAGTGATTTCACATCGGGACTTGATTGCCTTGGTAGTATTGATGTCCTTCACGGTGATATACGCTCCGGCAATGGGTATTTGCCTGGCGTTCTGGAACACAGGCAAATCTACACGGACATTGTATTGCGTCAATAATGCGGCGTTGGTCGGTGACGCGGGTGCGGGATCGGCGGCTCCCTTGTAAGCGGCACGGCATTCCAGCTTCAAGTTCTTAAAACGGGAAGCATCCACGATAATCGTGCGGGGGAAAGTACCGTCAGCATTGGGCGTAGTAACCAGCCATGTATCTGAAGTAGTAACCAGGCGGGTGTATTTGCCATCTTTAACGTACCACCAATATACCGCATTATCTTCTGTCAGATCAATTTCACCTGATTTTAGCATTGCTTTTAATTGGACGTACCAATTGGCAGGATTGGTATCATCTATTTTGGTGGGGTCTACAATTACCTCTGTAGGAGAATCCGCCATCAAAGACAGCAAAGATGCCTCGTAGTAGATAGTACTTAGAAGCTGTTGTTCGATGCGTGATTCCTGACGGCCGGTCTTGGGGTTGGTGTAGAATGCTTCACCTATCAAAAGGAAAGGCTCGCCGACCGGAGTGTTCCGCTTCACCTTCAAAACAGGAGTGCCGGAGACGGTCGTAACTTCGTAGTTGGGATTGTTTTCAGCAATCTTGTTGGCGGGCTTGTATTCGTTCAGATACCAGTCGATTCTATCCAGCGTTGCCGCTCCGTTGGCTATCACTCCGTCCGGATCTTGCAAGTTGACGGCAATCGTTACCATCAAAGGAAGGATAGAGGAATAAGACGGATAAAAGGCGTTGTCGTCACGGCTGTACTTCTGCTGGAAGCTGCCGTCACCGATGATCTTCATGCCCGAACTGGCGTTCAAAGGCTTGACCTGGATGTTGATTACTCTTTTCTGTTGCATATGATTATAAATTATTTATTACTATATTTGTATGTCTTTAAAATTTTTAATTATGAAATTTACAGATTCACAACTAAAAGACATTACGTCTAAAATTGACTCCAAATGCGGAGAGTTTGAATGTCCTATTTGCAAAAACAAGAGTTTTGATATCGACCAGGATATCATTCATCTGCCTAGTTACCCGATACGCGGCAATGAAGTAGAACCTGGCGATATTTCTGTCAGAGATTGCATCTCTTATATTTGCAAGAACTGCGGACATGTTGTTTTATTTAGCATTGACTAAATAGTCTATTTTCCCCGTGTTATCTACTATTCTGGTAGCATAGATATCACGGGGATTTTTAACCACACGAAGAGGATAATTAACCTTGCATCGTCTACCCAAAGAAATTACACCTCTCATCTCATTTTTAGATACTTCATTTACATTTTTCATGATCTTGCTCTCCTATATTTATAAGTTAAATTGTAATTCTTCTGATTCCCGCAGATAATTCTCCTCACCCAGCGGGATAATGGCTTCTACCCGGAAAGTCACCGAGCGGGCGTTCAACCACTCAGATCCCATATCGGAGGAGATAAGGTGTATCTTGTTTTTTTTGCCATCTACAAAGGTGGGTGACCAAGCATTATCCTCTGCTGCTATTCCTGTATCTCTGTTCCATGTGATTACCGTTCCGGAAGTACTCATTACATCTTCGGTGATGTCGGTTGTACCGTGATAGAATCTGGCTTCGATTACCGTATCAATCAAACCATAGAAGAAGCTGAACCCTTTCGAGCTTTGAAAGTCTATTGAGAATTCTCCGTTACCTTCCAGGAACGCCCAGTCGGTGGAGTTCCATTTGGGTTCTAGCAGCGTACCGGTCTTTAGGCATTGCCATTTTAAGCCACGATGGTAAACGGTGCTGGACTCATTAACACCTGTTACAGGATTCTTGGATTCGAAAAGGTATGGTTCTTCAGAGGTGGCTACTGATAAGCTCCAGATTCCACGGTTGACAAACTCGTAGACAGGCTTGCCGGTTACATCTATGCGACTATCATCCTGACGGATAAGGCCACGGCAATAGACATAACTTTGTCGGTAGTTGATCGGCAGATTGTCGAACAAAGACAGACGTTTCATTTTACCAATCAGGATAGAGTAATTGTTCTCTTCTAAGATAGGTTTTGTTACTCCATCGAGCATGCAGATACATTTCTCATAGCTGGAGATATACCAATAACTCTGCCGGTCTTCATCCGAAGTGTTACCTCTACGGGTAATGATCATTAATGGTTCAGGTGGATAGTTCTTACCTCCGGGAACTTCATCATCCGGATACAGGACTGCTTCGATGTAGCTGTCTACCGTGTTGACTCCTACTACTCGCATCCATGAGGTACGGTAGTTGCCGCCTCCAGTGGCTAGGTCATTGACAGAACCGTATATGATGTCGTTCCAGTCAAAAGCTGTGAAGTCCGTTGCATGACGTTTACGCAAAGGTAGACGGTAGGTTCTGTCTCCTAATAATTCAATGCTTTCTATTACTCCAGATTCGGAGAAGGCTGTATCACTTTCTTGAGCGGATAGACGGTTGAAGATTAACTCTAAGACGGTGAGAGATCTGCGAAGTTCGACGCTATCAGCCTGTATGCTTCCGTCAGGACGCAATAATGTACCCTTACCGGAGATTAAAGAGTCAATGGCTTCACCAATGTTAATGCCGTTATTAGCTTCAATTAGTTCTTCAGAGACTAGACCTTTTAAGAAAGTAAGTAAGCCAGAGGCTGTGTCATCATAAAGTTTGCTTAAAAAATATTTCCGTCCAAAAACACGAATAAGGCTATCTATTTGCTGTGAGTTATATCCCCCAGAACCTCGTCCACCAGCAATAGAATCTATTACATTCTGTATTTTTTCAATTGTTCCTACTTGCTTATCATCAGCCAAAGTTACTTCATAAGTAGGAATTACCCCCTCTCCTTCCGTGATACGTAATGAATCAATGATTATACTCCCGTCAATATGAAAATCAGGCTCCGTGAATAGCATTAGGTCACCTTCTTTCAAAATGCTATAAAACTGTGGGTATCGAGCCATGTATATCTCGTCAATCTTCACTTCATAGGTATAGCGCACATAATCATTTTTTGCCAAATACTCCTTGCCAGCTTTCAAAAGGCGTTGGGCAGCAGCAGATATGTACACTTCCGGCATATCAATATTCAAGAAGACAAATTTGTCTCCGGCTTTGATATTGTAATCTTTATATGGGAAATAGAGTTTCAGTCCATCATCATAGACACGATTACAAGTGAGAATGTATTTATTACCCTTCTTCTCACATTTTGTAATCTCAAATTCTCGTCCACCACACATACCATCTTCCATGCTAATGGTGGCTGTTTCTCCGGTCAGATAGTCATTTATATCAAAACCAACATCTTTAATAGTCAAAAGAAATGATGGAATATTCTCACCCTCTTTCAACTTGTCCCACGTACCATCATCACTGATTGCTTTACCATCTTTTTCGGTAGCATCCGTCACAATCTCGTCCAAGTTTCCGTTGTCCCCGGTATCAATACTGCATGATATTCCGGCAGCAATAAGTTGCTCCGCAGTCATGCCTTCCATTGACGGGTAAATCTCTGGCAATGATTCGTCACTTCCATCAAAATACACACTATCCTCACGTACTCCAAGCACCGATATATTGGGGCTATCAATATAAGCATCCAACGTCCTCTTGGGAAAATCCGGCAACATCAGATTTTGTACTGCCATGTTATTAGGCAGATAATTGGTAAGAGATGCGTCCGACAACTTATTGTAATATCTAACCGGAAGGTTTCTTGTACTACCATACACACGAAGACGGGTAATTATTTGCTGGTTACTTTCAGCCACGCGCTGAATTTCAAATAATCCCTTTCCCTTCCCATATTGGAAAACATTGTCGATAGCTACTCCCGCAGTACCAATAATTATCTTGCGTTCGCGAATAATGAAATTTGCATCGAATTTCGATTTAATGAAATCCAGCGCAGCCCACACCTTTAACTTACTTGCGTCAATGTTCACATTGGTTGTATTGACATATTCCGGGTGAACTTCAACAGTCCATTTTTGGTCGCCAGTATAAACACGGTCGAGGTTAGCTTGTATGCGGTCAGCCAAATCCTGTATGCTTGATGCAAAGAAGCTAAAAGTAGGAAGAGAAGAAAAATGAACGAAGTTGTCAGCAAGAACATAGTCAAGAAAATCACATCGAGTCAGTTCATCCGAATAACTATTGAACTTCACACCATCGTAAACATAAGCCTCTCCATTTTTTTTTGCTCCGGCTTTCTTTAAAACACTTGGGTCATAATTTATTGTGAATTGTTCATTACGGTAAATGAAGTAATCTCCAATTTCAAAATCAATCGGTAGTTCAGAGTATATGGTCGTATTTACAAAACACTCACCCATAAAAGTACCACTGTATTGTACCTTTCGTACCTCACAGCGCACCTTTGTTCCTGTTTTGTCATATACCTTCCACATATTATCTCTTCTTTTCTACTAATGCTAAAACCGTAGCCATATCAATACTGTACGAAGGAACAATTTCCGTCTTTGGGTCAGTTACCCGGAACTTCACCTTAAACATGACAACATCACCATCTTTAGTCGAACGGAAGTCATAGCTACTCGCTCCAAGAAAGTACAAATTCTGCCTTCCTATATTGGTATGAGGACTATACACCTTCAAAGTGGCACCATTGCCATCTTCTCCAATCAGGTAGCCTAAAAATGACACAATCTTATCATAGGCGGTTGCCATTTCACCTGTATAACATATTCCAGCTTCAAGATCATAAGCCTTTAGTGGCAATATGTCAGGGATGAAAGTATCCTCTCCGTTTTCGTCAGCCCAATCACGTTTTGGCAAATCCTTTGTTTCAGGATACAATTCAAATGGAAAATCGGTACACACCATCTTCCATTCAGTAAGAAGGTCTTTCACCTTCGCACCGTCTGAAGTTTTCTGAAACAATATGCTATATGCCTCTACCATTACCTCGTTTTGTATGACAATAAAAAAAGAGCTTGCTATTGGGGCTATTAAACTCCAATAACAAGCTCTTTTGGCTTTTATTCTTTTTATTACGCTACAAAACTATATATATTTTCTATTATTTCAAAGATAAATATGAATATTTTCTATTTCTGCTATCAAACATGTTGATAAATTTGGCATGTTGGCTTTTTAATTAATACTTTTGTAAATACAATAAAACAACTTTAAGTATGAAAATATCATATTTTTTAATAACGCTACTAATTATTACATTTACCGCATGTTCAAACAACGCAAAGAAAGACGTTTGCGAACCATTGCCAAATGGATATTTAGGGTATAGGATGCACCCAAATGACTCTGTAAAAAGCATTAATGAAAACCTTTCTTTTTGCAACATATACCTTAATAAACCATTCAATTCTGAAGAGTGGCTTTCTCAAAATGATTCTATTAGTTCTTATATTGAACCTTTAACTAAATACTTGGATTCCAAGTTTATAGGGAACGTTTACAAATTATATATACGTTCTATGAACTTAGATGTTGAGATTGAAACTTTTGGTGATATAGTAATGAGTATTACAGCTAAAAGCGATAAAAGAAACGAGAAATTGGTAGGTTTATATCTAAAAAAATATGGTGAATTTAACTGCGAAGAAATTGTAAATAAAAGTTTGGATTTTTCTACATATACATGGGATTACAAAAATCAATATTTGAGAGTGTATATAGGGGAAAAAGGTACAGATATTACTTATATTGATAAAACTGTAAAAGATAATATGTTGAATTTTCTAACGGAAGAATCCGATAAACAGAAGAAAAAAGAGCAAGAAATAAGCTCTTCATTTGCTGACAAGATATAGAAGTTAAAGCCGGGAATTAACCCCGGCTTTCTCTCACTAACACTTCACCTTCATACTTCACATGGCAATTAGAACCATGAAGGTAAACATAGACTTTTGCAATATCCTTTTGTTTTATTGTGACTTCCGCATCATCATACAAATTCACGAATACTTTAGAGAATTTAGATGCGTCAATATGAATTTTGCTCGTATGCCGGACATATATATCACATGACGCATAACCATCAAAAATCAATGCACCTTTGCAGTCTCCACAAATCACCGCTTTATGATTGAGATTCACTCCACCAACTGGGCAATCTACAAATATGTTATTTCCCTTCAATAGTTCTTGTGGAAAAGACTCTTTAATAAACTCATTTGTCGGATAATTATGTAGTATTGCAAAATCAATCCCCCGGAGCCACATTTCAATCAACTCCTGTTTATTACGATTTTCACTCCAATCATTTGTCCATTGCTCACACAGACCGTAGAGAATGGCTTTATCACGTAAATCTTTATTCAGTTTATCCATGACCGTATTATTTTAAATAGAAACCACGATTTTTGTCTATTCTCGCAGCACTTAACATATCTCTGATTTCAGTAACCAATGCTACGTTATCAGCCGTATTTTTAGCAATAGCTTTGAGTTCCGTAAGCTGGGCTTGGGCAATCATATTCATTTGCGGGTAATATTCCTCGATAAGCTGTCTCACAAGAATCAACTTTGCGGCAACATCAGCGCGTATGGCATTTATATATGAAGCAAGCAAATTGGCGGTGTCTTCAGTTACCCCTTCGATACCCTTGCTTAAACCGGAGCTTTCAGCTTCTTCTTTCATACTGACTCCGTATTTCTTCTCCATATACTCATTCAGCTTATCAAGTGCATCATAGTAATCATCTGTCTTACTACTCACACCCATCAGGTAGTCGGCAATATCTTCAAGCTCACTATCATCAAGTTTAAAATCAGAGCCAAACATTCCACTCATACCATCTTCACCGAATAGCATGGTTTGAAGATTTTTCATAGCTGGTTCAAGAATGGCAAGTTTCAGAACAGAGTTCATTACATCACCCATAATTTCCGCAGCTTTCTTTTTAAAGGCTTCAGCACCATCTTCTCCTTTTTGCCATGCCTCATACAAAGCATCCCCCAACTGTGAAGCCCAATCTTTCAGATTAATTCCATAAAGAGAATCCGCAGCATCCTCGGCAAAATCCTTAATCTGTTGCTTCAACTCTGCAATCTGATTGTTATAGTCTTCAACCTTACTGTCGTCAGTCTTCTTCTTGTCAAGTTCATCCCTTCGTTGTTGTTCCACCTCCGAAAGCTGTTCCTGCAACAAAGCACGTTGATAACCGTAAGCACCTCCTTCATTATATGCCTTGACACGTTTTTGTAATTTAGCCGATTCCGCAGCATACTTTGACAAGGACATCATATCAAATATGTTTATTTTGCCTTTGTTACGAATGGCATCTATTTGCCCGTTCAACTGATTTAGTCTAACCTTATCATTCTCTGCATCAATTAGTTTTAGTTCAGTTCCACTACCCAATGTTTTTTCGAGGATCGCATCTATTTGCTCATAAACATTCTTTAGATGCTGAACACGTTCCTTGCTTTTCTCAATGGCTTTATCCAATTTTTTATCATGGGCTTGCGCAATCTTACCAATCCAATTTACGGCTTCTCCGGCTGCGGCAGCAATACCACCAACGATACCTCCTTTAGCAAATCCCTGACCGATATTACTTACCGAAGTCATAGCATCCTGCACATTACCCATAGAATCTGCCATGCTCTCATTTCCTAAAGAATCGAACATATCAGACATCTGCCCAGCAAATGTTCCCACAAGTTCAGCACTTTCGGCGGCACTTTCTCCAACTGCTGCCAATTTTTCTGATAAATCTCTATCATCATCAGCATCATTCGAGAACAGGTCTTTGATGTTCTTTGCAAGGGTGGCGAAAGGATTTTTATTCAATCCTTCCTTGTACAAATCATGGATAGCCTTTCTCAACTTCTCAATTTGAGAATATTGCCCGGAAACATCAACACGATTACCCTCCGAGTCATTATACCAAGAAGTATATGAAACTGGCTTACCATCTTTATTCTTAGTTATCTTCGCATTATCAACTATCTGTTGTGCAGTAGTTGAGGCTTGCTGTATCTGACCGTATGATTTATACGTTTGGTCGCCAAAGATTTGTTCCCATACCGGAAGAAGTTCAAGTAATTGCCCTTTCAACTTTGCCACTTCTTCTTTGTATTCGGTAAACAATGCTTTTTGACCGGGAGACATGCCATCTTCATTGCCAAAGAGTTCTCCACCGTCACCGATAAATCCTCCGGTAAGTGGAGCGTATTTTTCACTCAAATCACGTATCTTTTCTGCAATGGACTTGTATTTATTGATAGCTGTTACTTCTTTCAGCTTCACCTCCAAACTATCTTTTTCAATAGCATCTTTGGCTTCCTTCCATGCTTTAAAGAATTGCTTGTACAATACCCCTTCTTTACCGCCAAGAGCTTCAGTTGCTTCTTGTTCTGTGAAAGTAAAAGGAACATAAACGCCTTTTTCTTCCATCTTCTTCTGTATGGAATCCCTTAATTCTTCAGACTTCTTTTCATAATCTGTCATTACACCAAAGGCGAATACAGAAGCATCCTTCTTACTTGCTCCGGCATTAAGAAGCTGTTTATATAAATCCCATTTCTTTGTTGTATCCGAAACAAACTTCTCAATTTCAGATATAGCCTTTTGGAGAGATTCTTTATCAACTTTCGCCGCCAAATCAATATTGTAAGTATATGCGCTTTCTGTCAAAGAGCGTCTATCCTTAGTCTTGTCACCTGATTCTTTTAGTATCTTCTCAACTTCTTTACGGGCATCTACGGAAATAGACTCCACCGTGGAACCTTTGAACAAGCCTGAAGCAAATAGTCCGCTTTGTTTTGTACGGAAAAGGGCTTCTGCTTTACCATAGGTATCACTTAACTTCTCGTACATAGACATGAAATCTTTGACTTGCTTAAAGCGTTCCTTCAATGCCTCCAACGCCGGGTCTTTCTTTCCCAAGTCTTTTCCAAAATCATCCTTATCACCTTTATTAAGGAAATTCTCTCGTACAGCCTTATAGAAGTCATAAACAGCTTGCGCATCATTTATAGCATCCGTATTGCTCTTTATACGTTCAGCCGCTTTAACAGCCAATGCAGCCTCTTTTACCTTGTCGTCCAATGCCTCCACTATCTTTTCATCGGAAGTCATGGTTTCAAGTTCTTTATCTGTAAACATCTGTATTGGCTTATTTTTCACCATACCTCCCGGTTTGGTAGCAAGCTCTTCTTGGAATTTCTTTATCTTTCCTGCTAATGATCCATACAACACTTTCTCTGTGTATCCAACAATAACAGGTTCTATCTTATATTCCACAGTCAGAATTTGGGTGCCCAACATGCGCTCGATCTCCGGTGTCATACCTTTGATTTTACCGAGCATATCATTGATTAACATGCGGAGAGACTCAACTTGTGCTTTTGTCAAATTTGAAAAATCCCATCCTTTAGCTTCCAACTGATTTTTCACGCTATCAGCATAGATTTTCAAATCAGGAAGAACATCATTATTCAAAACACTCATAGCATGTGCATTTTCATAAGCAAAAGCCGCTAATGCCTTTGATGCTGATAATGAAGACCTATTTAATGAAGAAGATACATTCATCCATGCGTTTTTATATACGGTCATTATCCGAATTTGATCTTCCAATGGTTTTCCATCAATAGCCTTTGCAAACTCAACATCTCCCTTTGCCGCTTCTTGTATAGCATTATTTATCTCTATCCGATATTTGCCAATGCCTATCAACTCTTTATTAGCATCAGCCAAAGCATCCAAATAATCTTCGATATTTTCAACTAACGAATAATCAAACCATCCGTCAGTTGCCTCATTTGCAGTTTCCCCAACAGAGCGAATATCATTCAGAATCTTATATGCTTCTTTGGCATCCAGCAAAGCATTACGAAGGAAGATATATCGTTCAGCTAAATCCTCAATAGCATCAGCTTCTTTAAATATGTTGTTTACATCAGGAGTATAATCTTTCAGAACTTCTTTAATTTCTTTGATAGCAGTTATCAAACCGTCACCGTTTACCTGTACAGTATCTATCCCGTTGAACTTGAGAAGTTGCTTTTCCAAGTTTTTATATCCTTCTTGTGCTGTTTGAGAGAGTTCTTCGATACGTTGTTTCATATCTTCACTCTTTTGCTCCATTTTCTGCCATCCGCTCATAATGAGAGCTAATCCGGCAAATATGGCTGTATATGGATTCCAGACAAGAGACTTCAATGCAAGTCCTACACTTCTTATCCCGGCTCCGAGAGAATACATCATCACGGTGTAACGGCTCGTACTAAGAGCAGCTTTCATTTCAGCCTTTGTTATACCTAATAACTGGGCAATATGTCCGGCTTGTCCTGACTTCAATCGACCGAGTGCCATTAAACGCAAAGCATATTCTTTAGTAAGCTGCCCACTGGATGCAAGTAATTTCCAATCAGCAGTACTCATTGTTCTACTGGATGCAATTACCCCTTTTTCAGCCGCGTTCAGAGTCCTGTAACTTTGGGCTACAATAAGATTTGATGCCGCCTTCCTCTTTGAAGCAAGAGCACTTTTAATAAGCAACACATTTTCTTCTCCCATTGCACGATTCACGGCAAAAGCAGCTACACGCTGACTTCCAAATGCAATAACCGCAGCTTCGATTACCGGAACAAGAGATTGCCAGTTTGAGGTCAATTCAGTAAGCATCTCTGCGGTTCCTTTTAAAGTACCGTTCATTGATTCTGCCATGTCAGCCATCATAATGTCAATAGCATCTCCCAAGTTCTTCCACTTCGCACTTAAAGATTCGGAAAGGACTTCTTGCATATTATGGAATTTGCCGCCATCATCAGTCATTCCCCACAATACATCTTTCACGTCCTCGAAAGAAACTTTCTTTTTGGAAATCATATCAATGACTTCCCCGGCACTAATTACGCGATTTTCGAGCTTACTGAATTTATCTGCCAATGCTTCAACCATCGGTATTCCAGCTTCAGTAAACTGCCGAAGTTCCTGACCGCGAAGGAAGGCGGCACTACGAACTTGACCGTAAGCCAAAATAATGCGTCCCATATCCACTCCGACACCCGCCGAAATATCTGCAAGACGTTTCGTGGTTTCATACAGTTCATTATAAGGTATGGAGAAGGCTTTTAGCTGTTTTGTATAATTGTTCAATTCCCTGACACCAAAAGGACTGACAACAGCTAAATTTTTTATACTGCCAAAAATTTCATGTGCTTTTCCGGCATCATTAAGCATTGCGCTCAATGCAAGTTCTCGCTGTTCAAACTCACCGCCAATATCAACAAGACCTCTAATGAAACGTTCCAAATTATATATGGAGTACAGACCAATCATTTGATTTGCCAACTCACCTGTAATACTAAGTTGGCTTCTCATAGCTCCGTTCATGTTCAGTGTTGCAGAAGCATGGGCACGGGCAGCATTTGCACTGCGCTCACGAGCAGTAGCCAATCCCAGTTCGGCTTTAGCGGCTGCGGCGGCTCGTTGCCGGGCAAGTTCCCGTTGTGAATTGATATAGGCTTCAGCTTTAGCTTCTACGGCACGCGCACGAGTCGCACGTAAATCACTGGCGGAATAATTGGTATTCAGTCCAGCTTTGCGTAGTGCTTCTTGAACAGCCTGACTTGCAGAAGCCTTATCTATGATTACTCCGACTTTAAATGCTTCGCCTTTTAACGACTCCCGGATACTCTTTGCCAAATCACTTTTCCGGCTTTCAATCCCAATCTTGAATGTTTTGCCATCAAAAGCAGCCTGAACTTTTTTTGAGACATCGCTATGATCTACGGATACTCCAACCTTAAATTCCTTTTCAGCCAAAGCCTCACGAGCACTTTTTATCAAGTCTGTTTTACTCACACCTACTTTGAGGTCGAGCTTTACATCTAAGTCCTTCAGAATATCAGCCTTAATCTTCTTTCTTTGTTCGGCTGTCTTGTCCCGGAATAAGATGTCAAAATATAAATTTCCGAGGTCTGCCATGTCTTATTTTGTGTTTATAAATTTTCCTAAATTGAGTTTCTTTTCACCGCTATTGTATTTTGCTTTCCATTTGTTTGCAGCTTCTTCTATTTGGCTTGCGTCCGGTTTTGAAAATTCCGATTTTCCTTTCTTTTTAGTTGAATCTTTTTTCAAGAAGGTAAGTGGCTTGTCATTCCCGATAAGTTCCAATTGCGCAAGTGTCATTACCCAGTTGTATCCATACATAGGTTCGCATATCAGCCCACCAAAAAGAAGGAGCGGTTGCATCATCCATCCGCCTTTATCTGATTCCCACCCGGCTCCGTAGAGGGTTCGGGAAGGGAAATAGTCGCTTCCTCCTTCTTCATTATCATTATCGTATCCTTCATTTCGGTCAGCAATGTGATATTCATAAAGAAGTTTTTGGCAGGAACTTTTTTTTTACCAGCAGCAATAATGGGAAACAGTTCATCATCCGTGTACTGTTTAATGTAGAAGAACCAACGCCAAAGTATTGGATATAAGAATTTGATCTTCCAAAAATCGTTCAATATGATTAATGCAGCACTCATGCAGCTTACTTTGGCATCGTTATCCTTCGCAAGCATGATATGGGTCAATTTGCGCATTGTTCCGGGCTTCATCCAACGCACTGGATATGATTTCTTTCGACCACGCATAGAAACAAGTTCCACGCTGTCACCCAATATTTCATCCAATAATCTCTCACTATCAAGAGAAGGTTGTTCCAATTTCTTTTTTGCCATGTCAAATTTGTGTTAGTGTTGAAAATCGAGTAGGAGGAAAACGAAGTAGTTTTCTTCCTACTTTCGCTTTCCGACCTC
>ERZ836939.2008-NODE-2008-length-21263-cov-5.713976_pt1 | contig 21263 bp, 22 predicted proteins | sample MGYA00519912_ERZ836939 | MGnify/ENA primary metagenome ERZ836939 (study PRJEB31850, sample SAMEA3708810) | human gut metagenome | biome: human gut; feature: human-associated habitat; material: faeces | place: China | collected 2014 ...
GGCGGAAAAATAGGCCACCAAAATGTTGCTCATATGGTTCTCCTCCGTTTCAAGTCTTACAGCTCAATCAGTTCATATTCCCGGGAGCCGAAGCCCAGGTCAGCCGCGGCCTCGATGGTATGGATGCCGTTGCGGCTGTTCACCCGCTCCATAAAGTGCTCCTTTCCCGGATCGTCGGAGTTCATCACCAGGTCGATGCAGGCCTGGTCGATGGCCACCGGGTCCAGAGAGGCCAGGATACCGATATCCTTCATGCAGGGGTCCTCGGCCACCTCACAGCAGTCGCAGTCCACGGACAGGTTCTTCATCACATTGATGAAGGCGATTTTTCCCTTAAAATGCTCCACCACGCTGGAGGCAGCGTCGGCCATGGCCTCCGGGAAGGCCACAGTGCTGGCGTGCTGCCGCCAGGTTTCAAAACGGTCGTCTGTTTTGCCGGCGGAGTGGATCAGGGCCTTGCCCGCCCGGGAGGCGCAGCCGATAGCCAGCTGCTTCAGGGCGCCGCCGTAGCCGCCCATGGGATGCCCCTTGAAGTGGGCCAGCACCAGCATGGAGTCATAGTTCATGATGTTTTTGCCCAGGTGGTTCTCCTGAAGGATTTTTCCGTTTGGGATGGGCCAGACCACGTCCGGACCCTGGGCGTCCATCAGGTCCACATCGAAGTATTGGGTCCAGCCGTGCTCCTCCAGGAGCTTCCGATGGGACTCCGTGTGGTCCCGCACGCCACCGGCCGCGTCGCCGTAGGCGGTGTTGCATTCCACGACGGTTCCGTGGACTGCCTCCACCATGGGCCGCCAGAACTCCGGGCGCAGAAAATTCTGGTTGCCTTTTTCCCCGGAGTGAACCTTCACCGCCACCCTGCCGGGCAGCTCTGCCCCCAGGGCGCGGTATAGCTCAACGACTTTCTCCGGGGTGATCTCCCGCGTAAAATAGACCTTTTCCTTCATGGAAAAACCTCCCTTTGCAGACCGCGCGGTTATAGTATTGCAGTTCTGACACTGTGTCAGTAGCTGTACTATATCACTATTCTGACGCTGTGTCAATATACTTCCAGGTTCTCTTACCTAAAAACGCCTCCATTCGGCGGGAGGCCGAACAGAGACGTTTTCCGGTTTTATAAATTTTTTCCCGCCAAGCCGCCCGCTGCGGCATAGGGGCGATGCCGTACTCTCACCGGGTTGCGGTCCCGCGAAAGAGCCCCATAGGGGTCTGCAGATGTTCGCTGGACAGCTCGGCAGGGGAGAGGCCCAGAGCAGCAGGCTATCCTCCACCGGCGAGGCACGGCTCCTTTCTCTGTCCGCCCGGATGTTTCCTCTGAACAGGAACAGACTCCTATCCGTTCTCCTCTCCATAACGGGCGAGGTAGAGATCTTTCGCAGTCTCCTCTGATCCGGTTTTCGCCGCAATCTCATAAAACGCCAGGGTGCGTCGCGAGTGCTCCAGCGCATTTTGCACAGCGGCCAGCTTCTCCTCCAGCCGGGCAATATGCGTCTGGCAGATGGCAAGGCGCTCATCCAAGGTGACGTCCCCCTGCCTGACCAGGGACATGAAGTGCCGGATCTCCCGAATCGTCAGTCCAGATTCCTTGAAGCACCCGATGAGGTCGATGGCCTCCAGGTCCCGGTCTGAAAAGATCCGGTAGCCGGATTCCTTGCGCTGAAGGTCCGGCAGAAGCCCCTCTTTGTCGTAGTACCGGATAGTTGGAATGGACAGGCCGGTCATCTCCGAGACTTTTTTGATGGTGTAGTTCATACAGATCGCCCCTTTGGGTGCAGTATAGCGAAAAAAGGAGGGCTCCGTCAAGAAAAGGGGATTGACTCTCAAGTTTACTTTACCCTTATACTAACTCCGAAGGGACCGCTCCGCGGCCGCCAATACGATGAGAGGACGGGTTGACAAGTATGCAGTATCACGAATTTGACGGGATCCAGCTGTCTCAGCTGGGCATGGGGGCAATGCGTCTGCCCCAGACAGAGCCGGGGTTTGCAAAGCCCATTGATGAGCCGAAGGCCATGGAGCTGATCGACTGCTGTATCTCCCACGGGGTCAACTACTTTGATACGGCGTACATCTACCACATGGGGCAGTCCGAGGTGCTCCTGGGCAAGGCGTTGAAGCGGTATCCCCGGGACAGCTTCTGCGTGGCGGACAAATTCAATGTGCAGGCGGAGCCGGATTATGAAAAACAGTTTGCCAAGCAGCTGGAGCGGCTCCAGATGGACCGCATCGACTTCTACCTGCTCCACGGCGTGACGGACAAGCTGGTCTCCGACTATCTGGACCACGGCGCGCCGGAGTATTTTCGGGAGCAGAAGCAGCTGGGGAAGATCCGGTATTTCGGCTTCTCCTTCCACGGTTCCCCCGATGCCCTGCGGCAGATGCTTGCCCGCGGCCCATGGGACTTTGTGCAGATCCAGCTGAACTACTACGACTGGTTCCACGGGACAGCCCGGGAGCAGTATGAGATCCTCCGGGAACACGACATCCCCATCATAGTGATGGAGCCGGCCCACGGCGGGATGCTGGCCGACCTGCCTGAGACGGGGCAGGATCTTCTGCTGACCGCCAAGCCCGACGCTGCGGCGGCATCGTGGGCCTTCCGGTTCCTGCGGACGCTGCCGGGGATCGCCGTGGTTTTGAGCGGGATGTCGGAGCTGGGGCAGGTCAAGGACAATATTCAGACCTTCTCAGACGACAAGCTTCTGTCTGAGGAGGAGATCTCCCTGGTGCGGCAGGTCAGCGACGTGCTCCACGGCCTCTATGCGGTGCCCTGTACGGGCTGCCGCTACTGCTGCGCCGACTGTCCCCAGCAGCTGGACATTCCCTTCCTGCTTGCCGCCTTCAACGAGTACAAGACCGGGGGAGAAAAGGACCTGTCCTCCTGGCGTCTGGCCCGGCTGGGCGCCCTGCCGGAGGACAAGCGGCCCTCCGCCTGCGTCGGCTGCGGCGCGTGTACCGCCCACTGCCCCCAGGGCCTTGATGTGCCCGCCTATATGAAGGAGATGGCGTCGTTTCTGTAACGATCCAAAACACGATGATGTTCCGGACTGAGAATGACCCTCAAATCCTGCGCCGCAATAAACAATGAAGGGCCCCCTTCAAAAAGGGGTGCCCTTCAAGTGATCAAAACAGAACTCTTTCTGTGGTCAAACGAGAAATCGCCGCAGTTTTCACTGCGGCGATTTCCATTTTGGTGGACCTAATCGGGATCGAACCGACGACCTTACGGATGCGAAAAGTCATCTGAACATTTTTCGCATGATTTCTAACTATTTATTGCGATTTCCGCTCCGTTTCGCTTTCTTTCCGCCACTCTTTAGCACTTTGAACTCCATGTAGTACGCCGCTGTCTGTGGTGGCTCCTGTGGTCAAAAACGCTCCCCGCCCTTTGCCGGAAACGGTTTCCCGGCTTGGACGGGGAGCATTTTTCGTGCCTCTGACTGTCTGCATTGTAACTCTGAGAGCGAGATTCGGCAAGTCCTTTCTGCGCTGTCTGTGCCTCAGAAATTGGGGGGCTGTAAACAAAATGAGCCTACTGACCGGTCGACGCAGGCAGGATGTTGTGCAAAATCTGGAGGAACCGTGTGATCTCATCGGTCGGCTCTTTTGCATAGAGGATTCCATAAGGCACTGTATAGTCCCAATCCACTGGAAGAGTGACCAGGGAGGGGTGGACCTCCGCCCAGGCGTCCAGGGTCAGCAGCAGGGTCCCATTCTGCTCGCAGGCGTTGAAGGTATCCACGTCGTAGTAGTAGTCCGCCTCCTGAATGATGATCTGCGGATGGGTAAGCTGGATCACATCCTGAAAGTGATCCAGTCGTTCCGTATCTATTAAAAAGCTTTCCTGATGCGCGTATGAATCCCCGCAGGGCCGTAAAAAGAGCCTCAGAACTGTTTCACAGAAACAGTTCTGAGGCTCTCTTCTTCTCAATGATCGGCGTCTTCTGAAGTCCCCTCACCGGCACTCCTGCTGATCTGTACGCCCCGCCAATTTGGATTGCCGGCCAGTTCGGGAGCCTCGCCCCAAAAGGCTTTTCCGGCCTCCTCATCTCCCCGGAGCCAGTACATCAGCCAGGCGGTGACATAGCCGTCGCCGCTGTACAGCATACTGCCGTGGTCAGTGTCCGTCCGCAGGGCCATGGCCTTGGGCCCGCCCAGCTTGCCGTACAGTTTTTCCATCCCCTCGGGGGTGATTACGTCGTTGCTGGTTCCTGCCAGCACCAAGGTGGGGATAACGGTCTTGGATGGGTCATATGGAATGTTCAGCGCCGCGGCCAGATCCTCCTGAGTGGGCGATAGACTCACTGCACAGGTGTAAAGGCCGCCGTTGGGCTGCTCACTGATGGCGTTGAACACCCCCACGCCCCCCTGGGAGTGGCCGGAGAGGCCCATGTGGGCGGTGTCCACCTTCTGATAGAATACACTGTCCGGATCCCCGTTTTGCTCCAGCAGCCAGGCCAGAGTGGCGTCTGTGGAGTCGCCGGAGAAGGTGCCGGGGTCCTCGTTGCCCAGGACGATGAAGCCCCAGGAGGCCAGATGCCGGAACAGGGCGGGATACTTGGCGGCATATACCCCCGTGCCGTTGACGAACACCACGGCGGGCCACTGGTCTCCGCTGTCCTCCAACTGGGCGGGATAGTAGGCCACAAACTCCTTCCAGTCCTCCGGTGCCTCGGCCTTGACCTGCTTGACTTCATAGGGCCCCATGGCCAGATACTTGGCCTCCAGCGCCCCGCCGGTCTCCACCGTCTCCGTATAGTCGTTGGGCACAAAGGGCCGCCGGGACAACCAGAACAAGAAACCTGCGATGAGGAGGATCAGCACCAGAAGCACGATACCGGCGATTTTCAGAACAGTTAAAACCACTTTTTTCATTTCACTCCTCCATATACTTGTCCAGATATTCCACTACCTTGTCCATATACTGCGCGTACAGCTTGTTGTCGTTCTGCAGTCCGTGGCCGGAGTGGGGGAAGAGAATGTACTCATGGGGGACGCCGTACTCCTTCAGGGCGGCGGCCAGCCGCTTCGACGCGGGGAAGTCCTGCAGCTTGTCGTAAGCTCCATAGGCGCACACGGAGGGGACGCTGTTCCCGTCGATCCAGGCCAGGGCGGAGATGTTTTTCACAGCTTCATTGTAGACCGGAGTTCTGATCATCTCCGGGGTGATTGAGTTCCCGGACATGACGCAGAACATGGCGGCGGCCGCCTCAGGATTCCGGTCAAAGCCAAAGCACGTCCAGTCCTCCGGGTAAAAGCTGGAGGGCCCCACCGCGCCGAACACCAGCTTCACCGGGACGGGGGACGCCGCCGCATCCCGGTAGGCGTACAGCATGGCCAGGGTGTGGCCGGCGGAGCCGCCGGAGACGGCCATCCGGTCGATGGAATAGCCCCGCTCCTCCGCTGCCGCCAGGACATAGGGGATGCTGTCCCGGATCTCCACCGACTGGGTGTACACATTGGAGTCGGGGTGCTCCTCGGAAATCAGGGTATAGTTGATCCCCGCCGCCACATACCCCTTGGCGCACAGCCACTGGAGCATCCCGGCGTCGTCGGATTTATCCCCGGAGGTGAAGCCCCCGGCGTGGAGGTAGACCACCAGGCCGTAGGTCTCCATGGAATTGTCCGCAGGAAGATAGAGGTCAAATTTGTTGGCATCCCCCTCGCCGTAGGGCAGGTCGGTGTACACCGTGCCCACCGAGTCATCCCACCGGACGGAATATTTGTCCCCCAGGGGATGCCAGGTCATTTTGAGCACAGCAGAGGCCGCAAAGGTCACCAGGAACGCCCCCACATAGATCAGTCCCCACATAAGCCGTCCCTTCTTTCTGGTCTTTGTCTTTCTCACAGGAAGTTCCCTCCGAACAGGGTGCCGCCCAGCAGCAGGTTGAGCACCGCCCGGACAGCCAGCCGGCCCAGGACGGCTGCAGCGAGGATTACAATCAATAAAATCAGCAGACGCTTTTGCAATAATGTCATTTCCTTTTTCTCCCTTGACAGATCGGTGCATTCAAGTTATGATACATTTGCAACGGCGGAATGAATGTATCATCAAAATCAAAACTTGTCAACAGGAGCACGCAAAATGAAACAAACTGCGAAAACTGTATCACCGATGAGCAACGAGGGGCGGAACGCCTATGTGACGGAACACATCACCGCCGCCATGCTGTCCCTTTTGGAAGAAAAGCCGCTCTCGGAGATCTCTATCAGCGAGCTGTGTGACCGGGCCGGGGTGGGCCGGGTCTCGTTTTATCGAAACTTTCAGGAGAAGGATGATATTCTGAAGGAGCATATCCGTCAGCTGTTTCGGGAGTGGACCGGCACTTTGAAAGAAGATCCCCCATTGGACGAACTAATCCGGCGGATGTTCTCCCATTTTGAGGCGCACCGGGATTTTTACGCCCTGCTCCAAAAGCGCGGCCTCACCTGGCTCTTAAAAGATGTGATTTTGTCCGTATGTGGGTTCCATCCGGAACAGGAGGCCGTCAATGCCTACGCCTCCGCCTTTGCGGCGTACAGCCTGTACGGCTGGGTGGAGGTGTGGTTCCTGCGGGGAATGAAGGAGTCCGCGAAAGAAATGGCGGAGCTTTTTGCCGGGCACAGCAAAGAATAATGGATGGGAAGGCCCAAAGTGACAATAAACTGTCGCTTTGGGCTTTTTCACCTATGTTTTGTACTCGCCCCGATACGGAGTTAGATCTCCCTCTGAGTACCAATCCTGCTGAACTGCATTGAAGCGAATCAGATACTTCCCGTTTTGATCTGCAGCAATCACTGTCCCCACGCAGGGGAGAGTCCCCAGTTTGGCGTACACCAAGTCTCCAATTTTGTATTCGTTCATGTGGTACCTCCATACTCGAATAGATGTTTCAGCGCGACGGAATGGCTTGCACCGGGCGGCGCCTCTGTGCTATACTTTATCGGACGAAAGTTCATTATTCAATGGTCGATTATTTAGAAAAGAACATCATGAGACACTTCCGCAAAAGCGTCTAATTTGAGGAGGCCTTCCTATGGAGCAGAAAAGCGATCTGCGGGTCACAAAAACCAGACGGCTGATCAAGGCTACATTTCTGGAGCTGGTGCAGGCAAAGCCGGTCCAGAAAATTACCGTGACCGAGCTGGCAAAGCGGGCTGAGATCAGCAAGGGCACCTTTTATCTCCACTACCTGGACATTTACGACCTCTACAATCAGATGGTAGAGGAGACCGTGGCCAAGATCGCCGGCAGCTTCGATCCCTACCCGGACCTGTTTTCCGCGCCGGAGTCCTTTGTGCGGACTTTCCTGTTCTCCCAGGTCGAGCCGCTGGGGCTGTCCCTTTCCGCCGGGGAGCGGGCCCTGCTGACTGAGAAGAACATGCAATCCTGCTCCAAGTACCCGCAGTGCTTCCTCGACGGCTTCAAGGAACAGATCTATCAGGTGGGGCGCTGGCCCGCTGCGAGGAGAACGACATCAAAATCGACTTCCTGCTCACCGGTATGCTGTCACTCGTCGTCAAATACCGCCCTCTGACAGCCGGAGACCAGAAGAAAATGGACTTTATTGTCCAATTTCTGTCTTTGATCATCCGGGATACATTTCCGGAGTTCTACCGGTCATGAGCACCTGCGCGCTGCAATCGATTGAGGAACATACGGACGGTGACACCCCGATTTTCCGGGGACAACTTCGTATCCTTCTGTGAGAGAGGAGGAACGGACAGATCAAAATCTTTCATTTCAGGTAGCGGCGACCAAGCCAGACGCCGGTGCGGCGGATGAATGGATCCGCCAAAACTATTTCGATAACAGGAGGAAGCCATGAAACACCGATCTCTTACACTCGCCACAGCCATTTGCCTGCTCGCCTGTATGGCAGGCTGTGGGCAGCAACCCCAGATATCCGCACCTCAAAACGAACCTCCTACGGGAAACTTCCAGACCAGCACGGCGGATTCCGCCGCTATCCCCTCTGGAGAAACGCAGTCGATCCCACCGGCGGAAAACACCGGTCGGCCAGCGGGGAAAATCTCCGCAGAGGATGCGCTGGCCATTGCCTTGGACAATGCGGGCGTGCCGGAGGACGACGCCTACAACATCAAAAACGAGAAAGACAGCGACAACGGCATTCCCCTCTATGATATTGAGTTCGAGACAGACTACGGAGACTATGACTTCGAGGTGGCCATCGCGGATGGACGCATCGTAGGGGGGGACTACGAGGTGGATGAGGAATGGCTGGACACTCTGGGAGGTAGCCCTGTCACCGTGGAGGAGGCCGCAGTCATTGTTGCTGGCAAAGTCCCCGGCGCTGATGCGGCAGACGTATCTGTTCGGGAGGAGTCTGAAGATGGCCGGGACCGCTACGAGGGGGAGTTGTTTTTTGAAGATATGAAGTACGAATTTGAGATTGACCCGCAAACTGGAAAAATCTTTGATTGGAATGCCGATCTGCGGGACTGACCGTCGGCACATAAAAACGGCGGGGAGAAGGCACGTCTGTCTTCTCCCCGCTGCTTCATTCTGTTGATTTTTAGGACGGTTCCGTGGGCGGGAATCCCAATTTGGCTTCCAGTTCCCGCGTTTTTGCCGCCATCTCGTGCAGCGCCATGGACGGCGTTTTTTCCTGTTTGGTCACCATCTTAACCAGGATTTCGGCCAGGATGGACGCATTTGTCCGCTCCAGTAGCTCCATCGCCTGCTCCAGCGTCTGCCCGGAGAATCCTGCCTTTTCCAGCTTCCGGCGTTCCTTATCCAAGCTCTTCATGCCTTCACACCACGATTCACCTTGTTATTCGGCGATTTGAGACAGGGCCAGCAGGGCCTGGGCAGCCTGCACCCGAGTGGCTGCCTGGCCGGGGGCCAGCGTGTCCAAGGAGGTCGCGGTGAGCACGCCGGCCTCCACCGCCCAGGTCATGGCCTCCGCAGCGTAGCCGGCGATCTGGTCATAGTCGGCGAACTCCCGGACGGCCATGCCGCCCTGGGCGGTGTCATAGCCCTCATGCCGGGCGTAGCGGTAGAGCATGACCGCCAGCTGCTCCCGGGTGATGGGATCGTCCGGGCCGAACAGGCCGCCGCCGTAGCCGCCGGCGATTCCCTCGGAGGCGGCCCAGCGGACGGCCTCGCCATAGGAGGCCGCCGGGTCCACATCGGAGAAGTCCATCAGATAATTCACCACCGGGCGGCCCTCCAGCGCCCACAGGGCCGTGACCGCCTCGCCCCGGGTCAGCGTCCCATTGGGCTCAAAGCGGTCCGCGCTGACGCCGGCCATCAGGCCGTTCTCACAGACATAGCGCACCGCCTGGGCATCCCGGGCCTCCACATCGGTGAAGGGCAGGACGGACAAGGCCGCGCCGCCCACCTGATAGACGGCCACGGTGCCGGACACCTCGCAGGCGGCCAGCAGCAGTGCCTCGCCGGTGGGACTGACGGCAGCGTCCAGGAACAGCAGGCCCTCGGGGGCCACGTCGCCGCCGGTGACCCACTTGTCCAGCTCCCCGTCCTCATACTCCTCGGAGCCCTCCACCACGGAGGCAAAGTCCCGGGTGTTGATGTAGTTGACATACTGAGCGGAGGCAGGCTCGGTCACATCATAGACCATGACGCCGCCGGTGCGCTCCAGGGCCACAAAGGCATAGGTGCGGCCGTCCACCGTGCCCACGGTGACGCTCTCCGCCTCCGGCCCCTTCTTGCCGGAGCGGTCGTCCACCACGGCGTTGTCGTTGGAGCAGTTGTAGTAGTCGGGCAGGTACTGGGCGGTGAGGGCCTCGAAGTCGTCCCCGCTGGTGAACACCTCCGTGATGCCGTTCTCCCCCGCCTCGTAGATGGTGAAGGTGCGCCCGCCGAAGAGGTAGTCCTTACCGGTATCCAGGCCGTCAAAATCCCCGCTCTTGAAAAAGACCACCTTGCCGGTGAGGCCGGAGTTCTCCGCTGTGATGGCCCCGGTGGGGGAGGTCACGCCCTCGTCACCGAAGTCCCGCTCGTCCTCATTGAGGTAAAAGGTGCCCAGATCCTCGTTGCCCCACTCCCGGGCGTCCCCCTCGTTGGCGGTGACCAGATAGGTTTTGCCCTCTGCCTGGAAGGCGGCGATGGCATCGGGCATCCGGATGCCCATGAGGCTGCCGTAGGTCTTGGGGGCGTAAGCGTCGTCCTTTTTGTCGATGTCGACGGGGGTGACGCCGTAGTCCTCAAAGCCCGCGGAGTAGATCCCGTCAAAGGTACGGGAGGTCAGATCCAGCACCGCGATGGCGTTGTTCTCCTGGAGGGTGATATAGGCCTTGCCGCCGGAAACGGCGATGTACTCCGGCTCCAGGTCGGTGGAGGGGTTCACACCCTTCTTCAGCACCACGCCGGAGGCGGCCAGCTCGTCCCGCCGGTCGTCAAAGGCGTCGAAGCCCACCACCTCGCTGGTGAGAGCGGACACGTCCACCACGGTGACCGAGCCTCTGGGGTCGGCAACCCCGTCGCCATATCCCTCCCGGGGCTCCCCCTCGTCGGCGGTGAGGACGGTGTCGTTGTTGGCAAAAGTCACCATGTCCGGCTGCACGCCGGTCTCCACCAGTCCCTTCAGGGTGAGGGTGCCGTCGGCATTACAGGTGAACAGGACCACCCGGCCGGCGTCGCTGTACCCCTCCGCCTGGAGGGCGGCGGCCAGGATGGTGTTGTCCGGAGAGATGGCCACGGAGGTCATGTCCCCATAGCGGAATGAGCTGTCCGCCGCCTCCACCAGGGCCTTCACGTCGATGTCCGTGCCGCTGAGCCGGGCGACGGAGATCCCGGCGGTGAGATCCCCCAGGGGGATTGCCGCCAGCAGGCCGCTCTGGCCGTTGATGGCGTAAGCATAGCCATTGCTCTGGCTGTAGGCCACGATCTCCATGACGCCGCCGTCCACGTTGTACTGGCCGGAGGCGTACCGGGCAATCAGGTTCAGATTCAGGGGGGAATTGCCGTTTTCATACCCAGCGGTCGAGTTGATGCCCGCTGCCGCCGCTGGCACCACAGTGCCCAGCTGAAGCGCCAGGGCGAGGGCCATGGCAATGGCTGCCGGCCGTCTTGCTTTTCTCATGCTGTTTCCTCCTGCGATTTTGTTTTGGAAAGGGAGCGGTACGTTCTCCCTATTTGATTTAGTATAATCCCACGACTGTAAAATCCGAAAGAAGGAATGTGTAAATTTCTTGTAGGCAGAGGAGGTCTGGAACGAAACCGGGTTCATAGCAAACGCGCTTCACATGGATTTGACGGTTTCTTTACTGAAATACCGTCGCACGCTGGGAAAGGCGTCTGCTATACTGAACACAGATGCGGTAGGCATCGATTGGGAGCGGCAGTATGGAGTACGGTTTCAGACAGCCCGATCAAAATCGACAGAGTACGATCAGCGCCGGTTTGCGCCCTTACAGGGCGGACCGGCGCTGTTTTTGTGGATGCCGCGCCCAATGGTCATAAGACAGCAAAGAAGAAAGGCAGGCGCAACGTATGCAGAAGACCTATGTGCTGGACGCCAATGTCCTCCTCCAGGCCCCCTACGCTCTGGAGTCCTTCGAGGACAACCACATCGTGCTGCCACTGGCGGTGCTGGAGGAGTTGGATGATCGGAAGGGGGCTGACGGTGAAGCGGGAAACAACGCCCGGCATGTGCTCCGCTTCCTGGAGAGATTACGGCGCCAAGGAGACCTGGTAAAAGGCGTGACCCTGCCCAGTGGAGGCACCGTGCGCCTGGAGGTCAACCATGTGGACGCGGCCCTTCCCCAAGGGATAGAACCCGGCAGCCGGGCGGGAAGGGTGCTGAAGGTGTGTCGGGGCCTCCTGGACGAGGGAGCGCCGGTGACGCTGGTGAGCCGGGACATGGTCGCCCGCATCCGGGCCCAGATGATGGAGGTGCCGGCGGAGGACTTCACCACCGACCGGCTGCCGGATGGAGCCCAGCCCTACACCGGCCGGGCGGAGGTCTACATCTCGGACGGCCTGCTCACAGCGTTCAAGAAAAAGGGAGCTCCGGCGGAAGAACTCTATACCGTGGACGGCGCGGGGGAGCGGAAGCCGGTTTCCTTGACCGAGAACCAGTTTGTCCTTCTGCGCTCGGATACCGAGCCGAAAAAGACCATGCTGGGCCGTTTCCGGGAGGGGAAGGTCACCGCCCTGCGCTTTGGCGGCGTCCGCCCATTCGGTGTCAAGCCCCGGAGCGTGGGGCAGCAATTCCTGCAGGAGGCCCTGCTGCTGCCGGTGGAGGAGGCGCCCCTGGCCATCATCCAAGGGCCGGCGGGCACCGCCAAGACCTTCTACGCCCTGGCCGCCGGACTGGAACAGGTACTGGAAATGGAGGAGCGCCGCTACCGCAAAATCCTTGTCTGCCGTCCCAACGCCCAGTTTGATGCGGATATCGGCTTCTTACCGGGCAGTGAGCAGGAGAAGATCTCTCCCCTCATGCGGCCCATTGTGGACAATCTGGAGATCCTGCTGGATCTGGAGGGGAAGAAAAAGGACCGGCGCAGCGAGGAGGAACTGCGGGGGCGCATTGACTACCTCTTCGATACCGGCATCATCACCGCCGAGGCCATGAACTTTATGCGTGGCCGGTCCATCACCGACACCTGGCTCATCATCGATGAGGCCCAGAACCTGACCCCGCGGCAGGTCAAGGGTATCATCACGCGAGTTGGAAAAGGCACCAAGGTGGTGCTGCTGGGGGACCCGGCCCAGATCGACCATCCCCTGCTGGATACCCGGAGCAACGGATTGACCTACGCCAGCGCACGCATGAAGGGCAGCCCCCTGTGCGTCCAGCTGACCATGCTCCCTGACGAGTGCGAGCGTTCCTCTTTGGCTCTGGACGCGGCGATGCGGATGTAAATGAGGGCAGAACTTACATAACACGGCAGATAAGAAAATTTATTTACATTTTACAGGACTTTGGGGGAAGAATTTACATCCCGGTGGTACACTGTGCCTGTGTGAGCGAGAAACACACCATCATAGGGAGGAAAATATGCTATGAGTATCGCACAGAAGCAGACTGCCACACAGTCCCAGAAGCTGATGATCTTTGTCCTGTCCATGTCCCTGTACGGGCTGGCCACCCTGTTCACGGAGCTGATCCCCAAGTTCCAGGTGGGGGTTGTGGAGTTCTCCGTGGAGTACTTCCTGTTCATTCCCCTGACCCTGGCCATGCTGTTCGACCCCCTGTCCGCCGCCCTGGGCGCCGCCACCGGCGAGCTGGTGTTCAGCGAGATCATGCTGGGCCAGTTCGGCGGCCTGGGCGAGCTGGAGAAGTTCCTTACCGTCACCATCGGCGTGTACATCGCCGGCCGGCTGGTGAAGGACCCCAGGAACCGCGCCCTGGTGGGCGTGGCCGCCATCACCGGCACCGCCGCGCAGCTGCTGATGGGAACCGCGGTGGACATCCTGAAGGTCCAGCTGGCGGTGGAGGACTTCGAGGCTGTGGCCGGCCTGCCTGAGAGCGTGTTCGCCACCGAGGGCTTCGCCTTCCTCAATGACCTGCTGTTCTCCGGCATCCTGTTCTGCCTGCTGCCCACTCTGTACCTGGTACCCAAGCTGTACGGCAAGATCGAGCCCCTGCTGGGCATGGCCCCCCGCACCCCGGACAGCGCCGTCAGCGGCATCAGCCCCAAGGCCCTGGCCGTGTGCGCCGTCGGCTTTGTGTGCGCTATCGTGGCCGAGCTGGCCGCCACCGCCGGCATGTCCCTCATCGACTGGGAGGCCGAGTGGGCCGAGAGCGGCACCGCCCTGGCTGTGGGTATGGTAGCGGCCGCCGTGGTGGCCATCATCGCCTTGCTGGTCATCAAGAAGAACGCGGGGAAAAAGTCCGCGGTGAACTGAGATGAACGCGGTTGAGATCGACGGCCTGACCTACACCTACCCAGGCGCCCCTCAGCCCACACTCCGGGACATCAGCCTCCAAATTCCCAAAGGGGACTTCCTGGCGGTCGTTGGCAACAACGGCTGCGGGAAGTCCACTTTGTGCAAGGCCCTCAACGGCCTAATCCCCCACTTCATCACGGGGAGCATGGAGGGAAGCGTGCGGGTGGAGGGGCTTGACACCCGGGAGAGCGACGTGGGCGTCCTGGCCCAGAAGGTGGGCTATGTGTACCAGGACTTTGAAAACCAGATCGTCCGGCCCACTGTGCTGGATGACGCCTCCTACTCCTGCCTGAACCACGCCTTCCCGGACTACCTGGAGCGGGGCAGGACCGCGTTGAAGCAGTGCGGCCTGGAGGGCCGGGAGGACGAGTACGTCTGGCAGCTCTCCGGCGGCCAGACCCACCTGCTGGCCCTGGCCGGGGCGGTGTCTCTTCAGCCGGACATCCTGATTCTGGACGAGCCCATCGCCCAGTTGGACCCTATGCACGCCGACCGGATCTATGCGGTCCTCCGGGATTTAAACGAGAACCACGGCAAAACCATCGTTGTCATTGAACACCACACTGAGTACATCGCCGACTTCTGCAAGCACGTGATGCTGATGAGGGACGGCCGGGTGCGCTGGATGCTACCCACAGAGGAGGCCCTCCAGCGGGTGGAGGAGCTGGAGGAATGCAATATTTTTCCGCCCCAGGTGACCCAGGCGGCCCACCGGCTGCGGAAAGCGGGCCGTCTTCCGGCGGACATCCCCCTGCCCACCACCGTGGAGGGAGGAAAGACCGCCTTCTCCCAGCTGCGGTATGTGCCGGGCGCGCCCCGGCAGACGCCGGAGGCCTCCGGAGATGCGGCGGTTTCCTTTCAGAATGTGTCCCTCTCCTACCGCTCGGTGAAGGGAGAGCCCCACACCGTGTTCGACGGCCTGAACCTGAACATACGGAAAGGGGAAAAGGTGGCCCTCATCGGCTCCAACGGGGCGGGCAAGTCCACCCTCATGAAGCTGATGGTGGGTCTGCTGAAGCCCAATTCCGGCACAGTTTCCCTCTTTGAGGAGGCCATTGGGGACAAAAAGGCCGAGGATCTGTCCCGGCAGATCTCCCTGGTGTATCAAAACCCGGAGGAGATGTTCATCAAGGACTCCATCCGCGCCGACATCGCCTACGCCATGGAGGTGCGGAACGTCCCGGAGTGGGAGAAACGCACCGGGGAGCTGCTGGAGCGGTTCCGGCTGACAGAGCTGGCAGACCGGGACGGCCGCCTCATGTCCGGCGGGCAGATGCGCCGGGCCAGCCTGGCCATCGGGATCGCTTTGAATCCCGGCATTCTGCTGCTGGACGAGCCCACCGCCAACCTGGACATCGCCACCCGGCGGGAGATCATGGACGTTCTGGACGACATGAAGGACATCATTCAGACCGCCGTCATCGCAACCCACGATATGCAGCTGGTGTGCCAGTGGGCGGAGCGGATCATTGTGCTGTGCAACGGCCAGGTGGTGGCCGACGGCGCCCGGGACGAGATCTTTGCCCGGACTGATGTGGTGGAGCGGGTGGGCATCCGCCCGCCGGAGATCTTCTCCATGGGGCAGGCTTTAGACAGCCGTTCCATGTGCTATACCATTGACGAGTTCCTGTCATCCTTTCAGGAGGTGTGACCGCTGTGGAAAAATTGACCGCGAAACTCTCGGAGAGCATTCTGGACAAGCTCTCCATGGACTTTCTCCGCAATCAGGTGCTGAAAAACGCCTATGGCAATGACGACACCGTCATCGCCGCCCTGGATCCCCGGGTGCTGCTGGCCTGGTACCTGTTCTTCGGCCTGGTGCCCTGGTTTGTCAGCGACATTCCCTTCCTGCTGGGGTGCTTCCTGCTGGTGATGGCTACCACCGTCCTGGCCCGTGTGGCTGGTCTGGTGCTGTTCCTCTTCGCCCTGGGGGTGTTCTCTCAGACGGGGTATCTGTTCCTGGTGACGCTGCTCTTTGGCGGCGATGCCTCCGCCATTGCCCCGCTGCTCATCCTCACGTTGAAGGTGGCCACCATCTCCCTGGCCTCGGTGACCGTGTTCTCCGGGCTGGACCCGGACAAGCTGTCCAACGGCCTGATGTGGTACGGCTGCCCGGAGCGGCTGAGCTTCTCCATCTCCTACGCCTACCGGATGCTGCCCATGCTGATGGAGGAGTTCCAGAATGTGCTGCTCTCCTACCGGCTCCGGGGCAATCCCCCCGCCCACGACACCTTCGGCGGCAAGGTGAGGTATCTGATCTATCAGGTGAAGATCATCATGCAGTCCTTCTACCCCCTGATGCTCAACACCGCCAAGCGCTCCCGCACCACGGTGGAGGCGCTGGAGCTGCGGGGCTACCGGTACGCGGCGGTGAACAAGTCCGTGAAGAAGATCAAGCTGGCCGCCCTGAAGGTCACCTATAACGATGGACTGTTTCTGGCCATCTCCTTTCTGGTGGTGGCGGTGGCCGTCCTGATCTCCACACTGCTGTAAGTAAGAAAGAAGGTTTTTTCTCTTGCGCCTGGATTTTCACACCCATGGGAAGCTGGCCAAAAAGCTCCCGTTTTCCACCACCTACACAGATTGGCTCTTCGGCGAGGCCCGACGGGCTGGCCTGGACGCCCTGTGCCTGACGGAACACTTCAACACCCTCCAGTTTGCCGATGTATACGGCTACATCGCCTCGGTGAGCCGGAGAACCGGGGACGCTCTGGAGCTGGAGAACGGCCTGAAAATTTTCCCCGGCATGGAGACCGATGTGGCCGAGGGGGGCCACATCCTGTCCGTCGGGCCGCTGGAGGCCATTCTGGAGCTGAACCGGCGGCTGGAGCCCTACAAGGAGAAGGGAAACTTTCTGCCCTTCGCCCAGCTCATGGATCTGTTCGACCAATACCCGGTGGTAGTGGGCTGCGGCCACCCATTCCGCGCCGGCGGCCATGTGCCCGAGCTGCCTCAGGAGCAGCTTCGGCGGCTGAGGTTCCTGGATCTCAACGGCAAGGACCTGGCGCTGGACCGGGATCGGACGGAGCGGCTCACCTACGCTCTGGGGAAAGAGCTGGAGATCCCTGTGGTGTCCGGCAGCGACACCCATCAGGCGGTGCAGTACGGCTGCGTCACCACGGTCTTTGAACGGGATGTGGACACCGTCCCCGCCCTCTATGGAGAGATGACAGCCGGCCGCTACGCCATTGATCTATCCGACACTGCCGCCTTCCAGGTGCGCACCGCCTGCCTGCTGAAACGGTCTCTGAAGGAGATCCACGCCCTGGGAGGCGACTATGTGGCCATTCTGACCCGGGAGGCCACCGCATGACCGCCCTGACGGATCCTCTGGCGGAGGGGGCCGTCCAGGCGGTATTGGAGGCGGGGGAACTGCTGGCCGATCCCGCCGCCGTCAGGAGCATCCGGGCCAAGAGCGAGACGGACTATGTCACCAACGTAGACCTGGCGGTGCAGGAGTTTCTGCGGGAACGCCTGGCGGCCCTGGCCCCGGACGTCCAGTTCATGGGAGAGGAGCAGGACAATTCCACCCTGGACCTGACCCGTCCCTGCTGGATCCTGGATCCGGTGGACGGCACCACCAACCTGATCCATCAATTCCAGCACAGTGCGATTTCCCTGGCCTTAGCGGAGGGTGGACAAATCGTCTTCGGTGTGGTATACAATCCTTATACGGAGGAGTGCTTCGCCGCCTGCCGGGGCGGCGGAGCATTCCGAAACGGGGCTTCCATCCAGGTCAGCGCTGTCTCCCGGCTGGCGGACAGCCTTCTGTCCACCGGCACCGTTCCCGGCCGCCGGGATCTGGCGGACACGGCATTTCGCCAGATGCGGGCGCTGTACGACCGGTGCCAGGACGTGCGCCGCACCGGCTGCGCCAGCCTGGAGCTGTGTGATGTGGCCTGCGGGCGGCTGGAGGGCTATGTGGAGCTTGTACTCCAGCCGTGGGATTACGCCGCTGGAATGCTCATTGTGGCGGAGGCCGGGGGACAGGTTACCGCTCTTGGCGGCGCCCCCCTCTCTCTGGCGGAGGGTGGGCCTCTGCTGGCCTCCAATGGGCGGCTCCACGGCGCACTGCAAACAATTTTGAAGGAATGAGGGTTTCGTCATGGACCTGCGCCTTCCCGCCGCCGCTGGGGAACTGACCCGGGCGGAGCAGAAGATCCTGGATTATATCAACACCAACACAGATACCTTCCTGTTTTTGTCCATTGGGCAGCTGGCGGAGCGGCTGGAGCTGTCCGACGCCACGGTCTCCCGCTTCGCCCGCCATGTGGGCTGCCGGGACTTCAAGGCGCTGAAATCTCTGGTGCTGGAGCAGTCTCCGGGCCCGGCGGTAAAGCTGGCGGCCACACTCAGTCAGGGAGCGCGTTTTTCCCCACAGGCCTGGCTGGAGCGGCAGCGGGCGTACCTGGAGACGACCATACAGCAGCTCTCCACCGGGGAATTTGACCGGGCGGTGGAGGCCCTCTGTTCCGCCCAGCGGGTATTCGTCCACGGGAAAAACGCCTCCGCCTCCCTGGCCCAGCTGCTCCACTTCCGCCTGCGGCGGCTGGGCTTACAGGTATCTCTCCTGCCCTCCGGCGGCTCTGAACTGCTGGAAGGGCTCTCGCAAGCGGCGGAGAACGATCTGGTGGTGCTGTTCAGCTTTTCCAAACTGTCCCGGGAGGGACGCATCCTCCTGGAGCACAGTCGGGCCGCCGGTTACCGGACGCTGGCCTTTGTGGGACGCACCTGCCTGCCCGCGGAGGAGCGGGCGGACGTCAGCCTGTTCGCCTACCGCGGCACCGAGAAAGAATACCACTCCATGGCGGCTCCAGCCGCCCTGCTGGACGCCCTGGCCGTCGCTGCGGCGGAGCGGTTAGGAGCCGAAAGTGCGGAACGCCTTCAGTCGCTGCACCAGATGAAAAAAGACTACTTTCCGGATGGATGAACGCATCCCCCATGCGTGTGCACACATGGGGGATGCGTTCATTTTCCAGGATAACACACGGATTTTACACGCATTTTACTGCACCGCGGTAGTGGGCATCCACCGGATGTGATATGGTAAATTAGGTTTATTTTATATATTCCTCTATGTGCAGGTCCTTGCTGCCTGTGCACCGTATCAGGAAAGGAAGGGTCTACTGCTATGAAACGCGCAGTTTTATCCGCATGTATCCTGGCATTTGCATTGCTTTTGACAGCCTGTGGCCCGGCATCGTCTGACAGCACCGCCTCCGCCAGCGATCCCGCCAGCGGAGAGCAGGCTTTCAACTACGGCGGGGACGTGACCCTGCGCATTCTCTCCGGCTCAGAGAATCAGGAGCTGGAGGATATTCTGGATGACTTTGCCCGGGAGTATGGCGTCAATATTCAGATGGACTACCAGGGATCCCTGGACATCATGCGGACGCTCCAGGGAGAAACCGTGGACTATGACGCGGTATGGCCGGCCAGCAGCCTGTGGCTCACCGCTGGAGACACCCAGTACCGGGTGAAGCACGCTCAGTCCATCTCCATCACCCCGGTGGTCTTCGGCATCCGCCAGAGCCTGGCGGAAGAGCTGGGTTTCGTGGGCACGGAGGTGTCGGTGGGCGACCTGCTCTCCGCCATCCAGTCCGGGAAGCTGAACTTCTGCATGACCTCCGCCACCCAGTCCAACTCCGGGTGCAGCGCCTACATCGGCTTTCTCTATGCCCTGCTGGGCAATCCAGATGTGATCACATCGGAGAGCCTCCAGACTCCCGGCCTCTCGGAGCAGATCACCCAGCTGCTCTCCGGCGTAGACCGGTCCTCCGGCAGCTCCGACTGGCTGAAGGACTTGTTCCTCACCGGCGGCTACGATGCCATGGTGAACTATGAGTGCCTCATCATCAGCGCCAACCAGGAGCTGGAGGCGCGGGGGGAGGAGACGCTGTACGCCGTCTACCCCTACGACGGTCTGTCCATTGCCGACTCCCCTTTAGGCTATGTGGACAACGGGGACGCCGAGAAGGAACAGGCCTTTCTGGATTTACAGGAGTATCTCCTGTCCGACGAGGTGCAAAACGAGATCCAGCGCACCGGCCGCCGCACCGGTTACGAGGGGGTGTCGGCGGAGAACGCCGACGTGTTCCGCGCCGACTGGGGCGTCCAGCCGGACCGGGTGCTCTCCCCCATCCGGATGCCCTCCACCGATGTGCTCATGGAGTGTCTGGATCTGTACCAGACGCAGTTCCGCAAGCCCTCCCTCACGGTCTACTGTCTGGACTACTCCGGCAGCATGGAGGGAACGGGCCGGGAACAGATGGTGGAGGCCATGAGCCAGATCCTGATCCAGGAGAACGCAGAGAAGAATCTGCTCCAGGCCTCGGAGCACGAGGTCAATATCCTCATCCCCTTTGAGGGCTACCCGCGGGACATCTACACCGCCGTCGGGAATGGAAGTGAACTGGAAGCCCTCTACACCCAGGTGGAGGCGGAGGAGGCCACCGGCGGCACAGATATTTACGCCGCAGCTGCAGAGGGCCTGCGGCAGCTGGAAAACTACGACCTGAGCCAGTACACCCCCGCCATCATCCTGCTGACGGACGGGGTGTCTGATGGGAGTTTTTCAGACTTCCGGGACGGGTACGAGGCCTTCGGGGCAGATGTGCCGGTGTTCTCCATCATGTTCGGCGCCGCCGACCCCACCCAGCTGGAGGAGCTGGCGGAGCTGACCCACGCCCGGGTCTTCGATGGCCGTGAGGATCTGATCGGGGCCTTCCGCAGTGTGAAGGGGTACAACTGAGATGAAAAAGGGACAGCTGCGGCAGCTGGTACTGTCGCTGGGCGGGGGGATCGCGGTCTTTCTGGTTCTGGCCCTGGCCCTCCGATGGAACTTCCTCTTCAGCGCCGCGCTGGGGGTGGGAATCTATCTGGGCCTGTGGTTCCTGCTGGCCCCCAAAGCGGATCCCATCACCCTCTATTTCGCCAAGCGGCCGGACGGCGGCGAGATGCAGGCCCTGATGGAGGAGGCGGAACGGGATCTGAAAGCTATCCGGGTAGCCGCCGGCCGCATCACAGACATCCGGACCCACGAGGACGCTCTGGCTCTCACGGAGACAGGAGCCCGCCTCTACCGCTATCTTCTGGAAAATCCGGAGAAGATCCCGTCGGCCAACCGCTTTCTCACCTACTATCTGGACACAGTGGGCCGGATCCTGGGACAGTATGTGAAGTTCCAGGAGGCCGGGCTGGGGACTTCCGAGGTGCGGGAGTTTCAACGGAAGGTGCGGGCCATCCTGCCCAAGCTGAAGACCGGGTTCGAGGAGCAGCTCAGCCAGTTGATGGCCTCGGAGCGGTTTGACGCGGAGGCTGACATGAAGGTTATGGAGGGCCTGCTGGACACGGAGGGATTCCAATGGGAAGCAAATCAAAATGGATCGGTCTGATCATCCTG
>ERZ836939.2018-NODE-2018-length-21137-cov-6.516460_pt1 | contig 21137 bp, 17 predicted proteins | sample MGYA00519912_ERZ836939 | MGnify/ENA primary metagenome ERZ836939 (study PRJEB31850, sample SAMEA3708810) | human gut metagenome | biome: human gut; feature: human-associated habitat; material: faeces | place: China | collected 2014 ...
TATCGGTTCATTATAAAATGCTTGAATTTTTGTCTTGACAACTGAACCACTATAGCTTGACGGAACAATATAATACATTCCATTCTGCTCTTTGATTTTGTAATTCTTTAACACGACCATATTCATTCCTCCTCCATTCGTCATATTCGTAGGACCACATCCGCCTATCGGTTCAAATAAACCTGTATTCCGGTTCTTTAGGGTTTTAACCAGAATTTCACCAAAGTTCTGCCGCCGTCTGCCGTTTTCCGTTTTCCGCTCATTTCTCTGGCAAACGACCACGTTTTTTCGGAAAAATTCCGGTCTGATCAACATGTTCTACTAATATAAACGTAATAAAATTGGATTTGTGACGAAAAAACGAAAAAAAATTGAAGTTTTTTACTTTCTTTTGTTACCATTTCACCTCCCGAATCTCCATAAACTCATTTTTATCCTTCCCTATCCTTCTCCACTCTTCAACTGCCGGAACATGTTCCACCATTTTTTGAAGTTCTGCTGCCAGTGCACAAGTTTTCGCACGCATAAGAATTTTTTCTCTCGCTATGCTCTCAGTATCATCACTGCAAGGCACTGTTGTTTTTACAAGCTGCATTAACTTTATATTCAGCAGAGGCAGCACACTCTCCGATAAGTAATTTTTCTTCGCAAGGCACAAGAAGAAGTCGATTAAATTCATTTCCTTTCAGCTCTTCCTTACTATTATTATTCATAGACTCATCCTCACTTCTGCTCTTCGATTATTTATTTTTATACTATAAATGAGCAAATTTGAAAAACTGCACTATTAAGTCTTTCACATGCAGACATTAAGAATATTAAACGAATCAATGTCCGTGTTACATGCACAATAAGTCATAATTTTTGTGCACTTTTCGGTATTTGCTCATTTATAGTTTTATCCTTATTTTAAATTCTACCGAAGGACTTGCGTTGTACCGTTTACCCCTCAAACACGCAGCCGGGCATCCTCTTCTCACCTTCTACCTGCAATATCCCTCCTCAACTTCCTCAAAATCCCCTCTTCCGCCTCCTCATCCAACGGCTCTCCATACAGCACCCTATACGCGAAATCCTTTGTCGGGAACATTCCCATTTTTACCATCTCTTCCACTTTCGCATCGTCATACTGCTGCCGCAAAAGAAGATATTTATGCGCTGTGGCTTTATGCCGCTCATAGCGTTCTTCCAGATGAAGCGCCTTCACATTCTTCTCCATTCCCGCCCTCGGATGAAAATGGATCGTACAGTCAGCAACCGGGACCTTTTCCATGTTGACTCCCACGGGCAGATCCGGGTAAAGCCATGTACATCCTTCGATTCCCTCTTCATAAGGATTCATTCCCAAGAGCTCCTCTCGCTTCATTCCATTGCAATTCTGCCCGCTGGGAACAAGATTATAGAAGCACATTGCGAGCGCCGGATATTTTCCCTTCGGAAAGAAATGGTCGATCTCCAGTGTCCTCAGTTTTCCTCCATTTCCATTCTCAACAACATCCAGATACTCCTCGTCACAGTAGGGACAGATCGTGACACCAAGGTTTTCAATAAACATGTACGCATTATATTTCGTTGACGCATCCACATATTTATCACTTCCGGCACTGAAATAATCGGAATACATTCTCTTAAACTCATTAAACTGCAGCAGCTCCGGCCTGCCGATCATCTGCTTCAAAGTCTTCACATCTGCCAGGATAAAATCAGAAAGCCAGCTCCAGTCATCCCTGGCACTCATGTCCTCAAAGGTCCCAGAAACAAGCATGACACGGCTGATATTTGCAAACAGGTCTCTCCTGTATCCCTCCGTCTTCCTTTTCACAAATGCTATAACTGCTTCAATATGAGCGGCCTTAGCTGCGGAAAGCCGCCCCTCTTTCTCGGGTATTTTAATCACGATTTCTCACCTTCTCCATCTGAAGTTCAAATGCCCTGCGGATCATCCGGTCCCCGATGTGCTGGATCAACTGTTCCATCGACATCAAAAACGACTCATCAGCGTCACCATGATCCGCATACCTCTCCAGCCGCGAAAAAGCATTCTGCAGAAAGCTTCTGGAATACTCCCCGATGGTGTAATCAAGGAAAAATCCATCCGCCAGGATCGTGTGAATATTTGCACCAAAATATTCCTTATCTGATCCGTTCTTTACCAACGCATTTCCTGTCTCACGGTCGATCGTCAGCCTGGTGATCTCCTCCGGAAGAACATCAGAAAGCATAAATGGCGAATGCGTGCTGAGTATGATCTGGATCGTAGAAGGTCCCTGATATTTCTCAACGATTTTCAGCATGCGGGCGATAAACTGCCGTGCCAGCTCCGGATGCATATACGCCTCCGGCTCGTCCATCAGTATGATCTTGTCCAGTCCTCTGTTGGTCCTGCCGGAAGACGAAAGCTTCAAATAGTCCTCCATCCCGCCAAGGACCTTGGCATACTGATACTCCCCTGTGCTGAGTCTCGTAAACTCGTATGGAAGAAGACACTCCGTAAAAATCCCCGCATCATCCGGACGATACTGCTCCATGCGTTCAAACAGGTCATCAAACAATTCCCGATACTCCGGCCTCTCCATATCAACCACCGGTATGGAACATGTGTCCACCGTGAAATACCGGTCATCCAGCTTCTCGAGAAAACCGGCAATGTCCTTAATATCCCCCATGATCTGCCATAACAGCCCATGTGGATCCCCATCCCCGGCTCTGTCTATATACTCCGCCAGCCAGGTACATCTCCTGACAATGGACATTTTTTCTCCATCCGGCAGCACAGTCGGATCGATGCTCTCCCTGCGCGTTTTCCCTATATAATAGTCCATAAACTCCTGGTAAGCATCCAGGTCCTCCGCCGGATCCTCTTCCGCATTAAAGTTCCGGATCTTCTCGACCCATTTCCGCAGATACTTCGCATAATCCGTCCACAGATCATGAATGAACATCTGCTTGTTCGTCAACATTTTCTTCTTTTTCCTCTTCCGTACACGTTCCCTGGCCTCTGTATCATAAATTGCGCGTTTCTCATCCTGCATCCTCTCATAAAACGTCCAGTATTCCTTCTCCACTGCCTTAGAAAGCTTTAACGGATACCGATCCGCAAAATTATGCGTCGACAGCAGAAACGAAACCTGACGTTTCCCGCTCCCTGGTTCCAGACTCGTAAGATATTCCCGAATATAGCCGCAGATTTGCCAGAGCGATGTCCTCTGATAAGGGAAAGCTGCCCTGCCGATCCAGTCACTCCTGAAATCCGTAAAATCCTCCTTATCATCCGGATACGGCGGCCGTATAAACGCATGAACATCATAACAGTTCATGATCATCGCCATGTCACGGACCTTTAATTCCGAAAGATTTCTTTCGTATCCATACTCTTTTACCGCGCAAAATCTGACCGCCGTCTCGCCCGGCTTCAACGCTTTTTCCAGCGCAAAACGCACCGTCCGCAGCGTCCCCGCACGCCTCGCATTCTCCCTGATCGGCTCCGGAATCGTCGAATCATCCCTCTCCACAGGCTTCGGAAACTGCATGATCTCCATGTCACATATCTCAAGGAAAAATTCCGTATCGCTGATACTATAAAGAAGAAAATACGAGTCATCCTCTCCTTCCCACTTCCTATGATACCGCACATCATGCTTCGCCCCGATCATCTGAAGCAGATTCGTCTTTCCAGACCCTGTTTTTCCAACAAGAATATGCAGGTTGTCAGGTTTCCTGTCTCCACGGATGACCGCAGACGCTGATGATTGACCACGGTATTGGATCGACAGCTTTTCGTTTGAGAAATTGATCTGCCAGCGGGGATCGAAGATGATTTCCTGGGTGGTGTAGTTTTTGAATTTGTTTATGTAGGCGTAGATGAGAATCATAGGTATTCTTCCTTTATTGGACCAGATTTTATATTAATATAATCTGACTTAATTTTTTTATATAGTTCACAATTTACTTAACTAACCTTAGCTACAAATCGATTTTAAAGCTTTATCTAATAATCCTCTCTCATATGAATCCAACAACTGCTTAATATCCTCCAAGTGTTCTAATATGTATTTTTGACTCGCACTTGCATCCATAGATAATAACCTTAAATTGTTATCCTCAATTCTTTTAATTGCATCAACTGGGAATCCGAATTCAATTAGTTGTTCTCCAATATAACTTTTTACACCCGTTTCATAAAAACGCGAAACTTTAGATAATGAAAAATTATCTAATGTTTTTCTCCTCAACAATGATGCATATGAAAAAATAGTTTCAAATAGTGCTAGGATCTTAGGAATTTTATGTTCTATAATATCTTTTTGTGTTTTAAACGCATCCATGTACGCTTTATCGATACGTTTATGTTTCACCTTATCTCCTCGGGCATTGTCTATTTCATACCTCAATAATCCATGAAATCCTTCATTACAGTATGTATTGCTAACGGCTTTATATCTTCGAACAATAGTAGCGTCCAGTAATCCTGATTTTTCAAAAATATCAAGCACAGTATTCATTGCATGGTATGTCGTAAATTGCATTAATATATCTGGGTAAGATAAATACCTATAAAATTTATTATAAAGAATATTATTATTAAGTAGAAATCTTAAAAGTATCTCTTGATATTCTCTTTTTATTAATCTATTTTTTTCATATATATCATTTGTCAATAAGTATTCTTTAAACTGTTCCTCTCTTTTATGTTTGAGATTTTTATTTATGTCCGAAAGATCCATATACTCTGAATTATCTATATCTACCGGATCCAATTCTTGATCATCATATGTAACAAAATTAAGCGTCAAATCCTCTGTATGTTCAAATTTTTCTAATTCTTTATCGACTAAAAAATATCTCCCGACAAAATTATGATAATACCTACCCGCTCTACCAATGATATTTTTAAAATCAAAAACTGTTAGTTCTTTTGTTCCCTTACTATGGTTTAATACAACCATATTCTTTGCATTGGTGTTAACGCCCTCTACAATAGTCGATGTACAAAAAAGTAAATTAAATATGCCCTCATTAAATAAATCCAAAATTTCTTTTTGTATATACTTAGGCATTTTTCCGTGATGCATTCCGAATCCCATTTCCAGCACATTCACAAAACTCCATTCATTAATAGATCCATCTATATTATAATTTCTTTTTAGATGCTCTATAAACTCAGAAAATCTTTCATTTTTAACAACGTTCCCCTGATGATTTTCCGCTAACTTAGTGGCATATTCATTCGCTTTTGCAGGCGTTGTACAATATAATATTGTAGCACCATATCCTTTTTGCTCGATATAATTCACTACATCACAGATCCTGTCATTAACCTTGCTATGTATTTTTACTATTCCTGGTTTTTCCATATACGGCAAATTTGTATAGTCCTCGTCTATTACCTTATTATATGCTTTTACCATTATTCTTTTTGTAGGTTCGAACTCTATTTCTTTAACTTGTATGTTATTTTCAGCAATATATCTTTGCATTCCTTTTCCAAACTTCTCTCTTTTCAGGTTGGGTCCAGCTAAATAATAATCTTTTACTCTTTTTGAAAGCAAATATAAACAAATACGAAAAGTCTTTGCTCTTGCTTCATCTAAGAATGTTCGTTCCGCATATGAGTTTTTCTTCTCATCATTATCATCTGTTTCATCATTACAATAATCTTCATCAATTTTATACATTTCATCATAAAAGAAGAAATCTATTTCTATATTAGGATATTGAGCTAAAAGCTGCATCGCTCGTTCAGGCGTAAGTACAAAGATATTTCTATCCTGGCAATCTATTTCGCGATCAATAGATTTAATAACATTATATCCCATTTTCTTATCCTGATTTAATTCTTCCATATTCAATGCATTTTCTCGCAATAATGCAACTGTTGGGAAGACCAGCAATATGTTTTTATATTTTTCTTGATTTAAGTATAAGATTTCCCGCATAATAAATGTCTTACCATAAGAAGTTGGCGCACTAATCAACATTCTCTTTATGTCTAATGACTGATAAAAATCTATAATACTTTTCTGACTTTTATCTAGAATATTGTTATTTCTTACTTTGGATCTATACATGTTAACAATGCTTTGATTGTATAAGGCCTGTAATTCCGATATATGTTTTTCATTAATATTTTCTTGTTTATAAAATCCATTCTGCACATTGTACCCAAAAATACGCATTTTATGCGATGCTGTATACAATAATTCTTTAATGAGGGGATCACTTTTTACGCTATCATTTTCAGAAATAATGCACACTAAGTCCCTTAATCGATTTTTACTATCAACATCATCTTCATTATATTTATTTATTGCATCCAAAAGCAAATTAACATAATCCAGCATAAAATCCCTCATTTCCTCGTAAGGCTTCGATATTCTCTATTGGAAATATAATAAAAATTAATTTTGGTTTGATATCTTCGAATTTAAAGTTCTTTTCAAAGTAGTGTTTCATCCAATTCATTTCCACCTTCATCTTATTTTCAATATTCATAGTCTCAGAATATATATTTGAGTTATCATAAGCCAGAAGGCAGGGTATACATATATCTATATTTTTACTTTTTAGAAAATCCATCAATTGTTCAGCGCGTTTTTTATCATTTTCCAATGCATTTAACATATTTAATTCACTTAATAAGTCAGCAAGTTGCTTTCCCTCGTTAGTAAGTCCTGACGGTTTATCTGCCAGAAAATAAATTTGTTCCGCCAAATATAAACTTGAGTATTTTTTATTTAAATCATCTAAAATTCCATTTTTACAGTATTGCTTGCTGCCCATTTTTGCCTGACCAAGCCATAATGTTATTTTTCCATTCACGTTTGTAAAATAAGTCAAATCATATCCTTTAATTTCGTTATTATCATTCTGGCGAAATATTGTTCGAACAGCCAATTTATATGCGCCAGGAACTAATGATTGTACGATAGCATCCAATAAAACTTCGCTTGGTAGACCATCCATCTTGGGTTCACGGTGCGGCAATCGCATTTTGTAAGCTACTTTTATAGCCTTTTCTAAATCAGCAAAAAGCCCGTTATTAAACTTCGCTACCACTTCATCTTCACCGTAACAGTAAAAAACAATATTCTTTCTCATTAGTTTCCCAAGGCTCTTATAACATTGATGGTCACATTTATTGACACATTTTTCCTTGCAGTTATGACTCAATGGCTGATAATTATTTATTTCTGTTTCATCTTCATAAATGGCTATTTCCCTTTTTAATTCCCTGTTTACTTCATTATCATATATTTTTCTATATTCATCCTCTATAGGCATATGTATCACCCCATCATGTTCCACATATTGTATTATACATATGATTATGCATCTATATTTAGGTTTGTCAACCTTTATCTGGAACAAAACACGATAACCCTGATGATTATTAGTCTTACTGCACTAAAATTCCTAACATAGATATTTTTCGCTAAAGTAGGATTAGTGCGAAAGAAAGTAGAGGGAGACAATAAATTGGCACACTTGAATAAACTGTCTAAGGCAGGCAACTTTTTGAAATGATATAGAGCGTGTAATGATAGCGTGTGGATTCCATACAGACATCATGACAGTCATTGTCAAAAAGCCATTGCTTGAATTCGAGAATTGAATTATTAAAGGTAGAAAAGCGTTTCTTTTGGTAAGAGGGTTCAATACCACCGCTGGTTTTAACGATTGTGGCAACAAGAAACGATGAGTAATACGTTGTAAATTATCCATCTAAACAGACAATACCTTAATCATCGATAGCTCTGGTGAAAAATCTGAAGGCTTCAATGTTCTTTGCTTTTATTTGTTCTCTTATTGTTATATAATTTTCCATATGTCTGCTTTTATCCCCCTGTCTGTCAACTCATTCTAGCATATCGTCGTGCACTTCTTCTAAACTAAACTTTTTAATCAAACGTTCATCGTTTCGCAGACATAAATCTCACTGCAGATATTCTAACTTTTAAAACAGAATATTGATTTTCACACGCCAGACAGGTGATGGATTTCAACCCGTATTATTCATAAAAACTGTCTAAGTTACAACCACCACTTAGAACATTTGCTTCCGTGGTCGGAAAAACTTCCAACTGAGATGCATAAAAATTCACCGCAAAAAATCCAAAAAACAGCAGTGCCGCCGCATGTATAAACAACTCATACACGCAGCGGCACCTCTGTTTTATCAGGACCACGCTCTCCCTTAATGCGTCCGTCCTTCCGCCCATCCAGTATTCATATAATGCTCATAGTACTTCCTCAAATCGCTTCCAAACGCGGTCTGAAGATCGGTATTATTCTCTTTGTATACATTCACATCAAACTCCGCGCACCCCTTTCGTCCCTCTGCCATGCCAGAATTATAAAAATGCGTGAACAGTGCTAGCTTATCTGTTCCAATCGCAGTCTGAAGATCCGGATATGTATTGTAGTAATAATCTGGATCAAACACTCTGGAGTAAGAGTTCATCAGATCATAGGTGATCGAAGGTGCTTCTGCTGCCGCGGTGCTGCTGTTTCCTGCAGAACTATTATCTGTCTGGCCCCCCACTGCATACGGGCATACACCGTTCGTATGCAAATGTGCAGGATGCCCGTTACAATGGTAATGATAACTTCCCAGCCCACTCTTATTCTTATTGTCACGATGACCTCCATTAGCATCTGTACGTCCCGAATGAGCTTCGGCGATGATCGTGTTTGCAGTAAAAACAGTAGTCGTTGCCGTGGACAGTGTCATGCATGAAAGGAAAATGATTCCGCACCTTTTCAGTTTATTCATAATACCAGCCCCCTGTATTGTATTTGTTATACTTTATTATAGGACGGACGCTGGCGGGTGTAAACCGTAAAGCGGGTGTATTGCAGAATTTTTCTTTCTTAACAAGCACTGCCCCACCTCTATCCGATTCGAACACAGGTGGGAGGTGGCGGAGGAATTTTTCTTGAAAAGGAATCTCGTTTAACACGTAGACCATACGGCAATACATTGGAATTGCCGGAATTAGAAACATTATTAAAGCTATACCACATGCCTTCTGGAACAGATTGGGAGCACCTGTACTCCATTATAATGAAATATGGGAGACTATGAGAAAGGCTCGGTAAATAAGATTCTTCTATGATAATTAAGGGAGTTAGGCTCTCTTGCAACAGAATTTACGATTCCACTTAAAAATACACAGACCCATTACTAAGCAAAGGAACTGACTATGTAGGGATTCCTGCTCCACTGATCGTTAAAAACTGACCAGGAACCATGAGGTTCGCCTCCGTTACAGTATCTCAGAGACAGCAAAGCTGAATGACCTGCGCCCATATTACTATTTTCGATACATCCTTGCAGAACTACCGAAGCGCAGTGATGAAAATGGAAATATAGATCCCTCAAAACTGGATGATCTGATGCCCTGGTCCTCAGCGCTTCCAGATGCATGCAGGAAACTATGCCGCTGATGAAGCGGCGTTTTATTATTGGCAGGCAAATGGTTTGACGTTTACGCTTTAACGACATTTTTCTATAGGTAGCTGTTATATATAACAAGCGCGACAAGCCTGATTCACAAGCTTATCGCCCTCCTTACTTTCTCTCTTCAATAATTTCATCTAATGCATCCGACAATAGCTTCGCTCGTTCCCACTGCTCGGATTTTGGCTCCGAATAAGTCATAATGTCATTATAACGATATCTTAGTGATACAAGAATATTTATTTGGGATTCTGGGGAATTTTCTGCGTATTTCAGGCTTTCAAAAAGCCATTTAACTGACTGCAGATAATATGAAGTAATAATATCCCGGTCACCATTATAGTATTGGTAAGCCAAGGCATAACAATGAAAATCTTCAGCCAGAAGTCTGGCAAGCGAAGCTTTTCCATAAATTGTATATGCATCCAAACGAACAGTAATAATATGATCTTTTTCTCTTGAAGATACCAAAGTATTATCCTGGGCACTGGCTTCCGAAACCAAATTTCGGAGTGATTGATCTGCTCTAATATCAAAATCATTCAGATACTGACATGCAATTACTGCTTCAATATCAGCCTTTAACTTGACTGCAGCTTGCTCAGCAGTCCAATTTGTACTAATGGCATATTCACCTGTCATAAAGAGGAACTTTGCCCGATCCTCAGCAGATATGGACCAGTCCTTTGTCGGGATTTCCAACCGCATTCTGCGAGCCTTTTCTATCTGTTCAGCTTTTACAGCTGTTTCATCCATAAGAGAATAGTCTGAATTTTTAACTGAATAAACCTCCATAGACAATTCATCCCGAATGTCTTGCGGCTCTAATGTTCGAGATGACTCTATATTACTATATTTGTCATCTGAAGATACCACCGTTTTATCGACTATTGTTTCTTCTACATCTATATCAGTTTTCTTTTCTTCCATTTGAGCAGCCTCATCAGCAGGTCCATATGCAATAAATGCCTTTACTGCCGCAGCTGTACGCGCATTTCCATGAACACTCGCCCATACTGCCCCACCAGTAACGCTCAGCATGAGTATAGCTCCAAAAAAGACTTCTCCACTCTGCAAGACAATATCAAAAAGACACCCAAACACTATTACAGTTTTCTGCCATGGACTCTGTGAAGAACTCATCATATTCTTATATTCATCAGTGCTTTTATATCGTTCTTTGACGATATCCCATATTTCCTTCAGGATAACTGTAACAATAATACCGTAAATAGACCATAATAAAAGCCCTGGAACATGTTCCAAGGCCAATTCAAACAAAATACCAAAAATGAGCGCTCCTATAAGTCCAACTTTGAAAATCTTAAAAAAGTGAAATTTTTGCGATATAATCCGTCTGGTCTTATCTATAGGTAGTTTCTGGTGATCGGCCTTTTGAAAACCGGATATACGATTGCTCTTCAACAACTTTTTATTTCCGGGCTTTTTCATGTGCCAACCCCCTCTTCCTAATAAAATCGTACCTTTTAAGGGTAACACTATTTTTCATAGATTGCAAGTTTTTCTTTTGCCCATACACATTTCTGAATATCTACAACAAAAATTTATGATAATAAAAGTACAAAATACATAAATGGTAAAACGTACACCAGCCACTAAAACCAGCCACCTCTCCTAGACGGCCTTAACTGTTCTATTTTATCTTACGACAAGATGTCGGCGTTTTAAGTGACCACGACATAAAATAACCCAGAAAAACGTGCTATCCTTTTTCTTGGAAACTTTTTCAGGTAATTCCGTCAGAAGATACTCGACATACAGGTACGTTTTCAAGTTATTCACCTTGTCAGTTACGGTGATGCTATATGCAGTTGCGCCTGCCTGAGTTCCTTCCACAACATTATATCTAAAACACTTTCGGATCATACGAATCAGAATCGACAACAGATACTCTGCAATTGAACCATCTCAATTTTCATTCCTGCTGCATTAAATTCTTTAAGCATTTCAAATTCCGCTTTACCTTTCCGCCAATAAGAAGTCTCTCCATATATAAACTAAGACTTTCCAGATCTAAAATGGAAAGTCTTAGTTTATTGTTGTCAGTCCGCCGGTCTCAGCAGAATACAGTTAGCAAATATTTTTCTCGTAGAATCCTTCCTGACTGTATTCTGACCATTTCAGGTACATTTCCTGATAGTTCTGTTTGATGAACTCCTGGATTTTTCGAATTTCTCTATCATTCAGAATTCCACGATTCTGTACCAGGGTGTCACCGTTATCTTTCACAAAGAACTTTGCAGAGCCAGTTTCCGTCAGTTTACGGTCACTGGCGTGCACATGCATACACTCAATAACGCAGTAAGATGTGAAGTAAAGATAATACCCTGCAATTTTGTATTCGTAATACTTCGGCATCTTAGTCCTCCATAAACTTCCGGTTCTTTTCCAGATAGTCTCTCGCGATCCGAACCTCAATATCATCCATGCTGGTCTCCAAAACCTTACCATCACTTGAAAACACTACGGCCCGATCAGGACGATTCAAATTCAAAACACGGAATCCCTCAGCGCAACGGGTAAACGCATAACCATTTACAATCATATCTGCCGCATCTGCAACCTGCTTCACATCAACCATTTGCCACCTCCACGCTTTTGATTGGATTTAAGAACTTATCGACATCGAAATACAAATTCTGGAGAATCGGAACTAAATCAATATATTCTTCTTCCGGTTTCTCGTTGTGCTTATACTTTGCCATAACAACAAGATATCCATTGTCCCACTCTTTCACTGCTGTATATCGTTCCAACGAATACGGAGCAATGAACCGGATCACATGATTTCCGAACTGGAACACGGTATAGTTTTTCTCATTGCTAAGAGTTGCTACGCCACTCATGCCAATTCCTCCTTCAAAAGTTCCGAAACCATTTTATAGGTTCCATTTATTGTTTCCACTCTTTGATATCAACCATGGTATTGTCTTCCACATTCAGCATACGTCAATATCGCTGTGTAGTCAAGCTGAACCACTATACCATTATAATTCGTCAGAATCCCGTTCCATTACGTAAACGCTATGGAGCGTTTACAATTTAAATAACAAAAAGGAAGCCACCTCTCCGAACTCTCCACCAACCATAGAAAATCCCAAGTGATCGCTCCCTTTTTCTCTCATTCAATGTTCACCTATAAACTAAAACTACTACAACCTACAATCAACCTCTTGGTTCCAGTGTTCCCGTACGGACATTAGTGTTCTCTACTCCAACACCACACACCCCACAACACTCTTCCCAAGATCCTTCACTCTCTCAATCTCCAGCTCCAGCGCACTATACTTAGATCTGCCGCACTGCTCAACAAACACGACACCATCGCACTCCGGCAGCTTCTTAACGGTCTCAGCGTCCTCCAGCATGCAGTTTCCAGAGATCACGCGGATTCCACTAAGCTCTTTCTCCAGCGCCTCCGCAGCCCCTCTAAGGACCTCAGGATCCACATCACCGGTAACAAGAATGGTCTTCATTCCATCCGCATAGTTCCTAATATTCGCCGCGATCAGACCATACTCCGTCTCAGCGTTCACGTTGCATGCGCGTCCCTCAAGACGATTCAGCCATGCGTCGATCGCTCCAGCTTTCTTTCCGCCCTTGGAAAGTCTTCCAAGGACTTTTACCTTGTAACGGAATCTGAGTTCCTTTGCAGAATACAGCTTATCGCTCATCACAAACGCAACACAGATTCCAAACACAACAAGGAAGCCACCGAGAACTCCGCCGAGAATTCCGTATTTGATCGCGCTCTTTAACGCCGCACGCTTGGAAGAATCGACTTCCTTCGGCTCCTCAAGTTCATCATACGCAGTCTGCTTTGTTTGTAAACTGTCATTCAGCGTTGTCAGCTTCTCGGTCTGCTGACGCTGAAGTTCTGCAAGATCAAGGTTCACCAGCGCGCTGACACTCTCATTTACGATAGAAACTGTATGTTCCCCAATACTTGTGGCGATCCGGTCATGCATATCGTCTACATGTGCCAGAAACGCGTCAAGAACTTCCTTGGCATCTTCTTTTGTCGTGTGCTTTACATCAATCGTGAGCATGCGGTTTAACTGGCCATCCTGGTTCGCACCGATGGTCACTTCCACGAGTTCTTCCAGATATCTCGGCTCCGTCTTTACCTGCTTCGCAACATCCTCAAGAACTGCGCTGCTGGTTAAAAGAGACTGATATGCCTGGAGGATCGTATCTGTATTATCACGATTCTGATACTCCATTCCCGGCATGATCTGATATCCCGTTGAAACGAACAGATCCGCTCTCGCCTCGCATACATCGTACGGACTCATGTTGATCCAGATCGAATGATCCAGATATTCCTGCTGATTCGCAATATCTGTTCGGAGATTTTCCATCTCACGCTCATACGTGGACTTATTCTTCTCATAGAGCTCCAGATCATTCTGGTAAGTTACTCTCGCTTCCTTCACTGTCTCCGGATCATTCTGCTTCCTGTAAGTCATCGTGCCCTTTGCACCGCCAAGCAGAACCGCCATAATAACCGCGACTGCAAGCACCGGTCTCCACTTATGAAGAACCGCAAACATCAGGTCCTTCAGGTCGATCTCTACAACTTCATTTGCATTGTTTTCCATGGTACTCTCCTTCATCTTTGTTTTCCAACATGTAAAATTCCACGCAAAAATTATTCCACCGTCACACTCTTCGCCAGATTTCTCGGCTTATCCACATCAAGTCCCTTCGCGACAGATACATAATATCCCATAAGCTGCAGCGGAATCACCGCAAGACTCGCCGCAAACAGCGGATCCGTCTTCGGGATATAGATCACAAACTCCGCGCAATCCTCGATGCTGTAATTTCCATAGGTCGTGAGCGCCATCAGGTACGCCCCGCGGCTCTTGCACTCGACCATGTTGCTGACAGTCTTCTCATAGAGATCCTGCTGTGTCAAAACACCGATCACCAGCGTTCCCGGCTCGATCAGGCTGATCGTTCCATGCTTCAGCTCCCCGGCCGCATAGGCCTCAGAGTGGATATAGCTGATCTCCTTCATCTTAAGACTGCCTTCCAGGCTCACCGCATAGTCGATTCCACGGCCGATAAAGAACATATTCTGTGCGTTCATCTGCTTCGCCGCGAACCACTGGATCCGCTCCTTATCCTCGAGAAGCTTCTCGATCTTATCCGGGATCGTCTGAAGCTCCGCGATCAGCTCCGCCGCCCTGTCCTCATCGATCATTCCGCGGACACGGGCAAATTCGATGGATAAAATATAGGACGCGATCAGCTGTGTGCTGTACGCCTTCGTTGTCGCAACTGCGATCTCCGGTCCCGCAAGCGTGTAGAAAACATGGTCCGCTTCCCGGGCGATCGTGGATCCGACTACATTGACGATCGCTAACGTCTTAACCCCATAGGCCTTCGCCTCCCGGAGCGCCGCAAGACTGTCCGCCGTCTCCCCGGACTGGCTTACGATGATCACAAGAGAATTCGGCGCAAACAGCATTCTCCTGTAACGGAATTCCGACGCCAGCTCTACGCGGACCGGGATCTGCGCCAACTCCTCGATCACATACTGGGCCGCAACACCAACATGATACGCGGAACCACAGGCAACAATATAGATCTGCTGCAGCTTCTGGATCTCTTCCTCCGTGATTCCTACTCCGCCAAGATCGATCTTACCATCCCGGACAACCGAATTTACTGTATCACAGACCGCTTTCGGCTGCTCATGGATCTCCTTTATCATAAAATGCTCAAAGCCCGCTTTCTCCGCAGCTTCCGCATCCCACTGGATCTCCACCAGATCTTTCTCGATCTCATCGCCGTCCAGATTGTAGAACGTCACATTTCCCTTCTGCAGACGGCACATCTCCATATTTCCAATATAATAAACATTTCTCGTATACTTTAAGATCGCTGGAACGTCCGATGCGACAAACGATTCGCCGTCCGCAACACCGATGATCATCGGGCTGTCCTTTCTCGCCGCATAGATCTCTTCCGGATAGTCCCTGAACATGATAGCCAGTGCGTAAGAACCGCGGATCCGCACCATTGCATGGTTGATCGCGTCCACCGGCGTATGCTCATACTTCTTATAGTAATAATCGATCAGCTTGATTGCAACCTCTGTATCCGTATCAGAATAGAAATTATATCCCTTGTGCTGCAGCTTTTCCCGGAGTTCCTGATAATTCTCGATAATTCCATTATGGACACCAACTACATTCCGGTCATCGCTGCAGTGCGGATGCGCGTTCAGCTCACTCGGTTCCCCGTGTGTCGCCCAGCGGGTATGCCCAATTCCACATGTTCCGTGCATTGCAGCTCCATCATTCGTCTTTTCCGCAAGAACGCGCAGGCGACCTTTCGCCTTTACGATCTCCACATCCTTCTCTCCGTCCCGGACCGCGATTCCCGCCGAGTCATATCCACGGTATTCCAGTTTTGCAAGTCCGTCAAGCAGCACCGGAGCCGCCTGTCTATGTCCTGTAAATCCAACGATTCCACACATATGTAAATTCCTTCGTCTTTCTCAAATCTCATATCCTGTCGAAAAGACAGTTGGTTTGATTATAACACACTCGAGAAAGCCATACAAGTATGATCCTGACTGATACCGACGTTTCTGGAGAATTTCCGGAGAATTGCCGCAAATTCTCCTTCCACCGCCTCCATTGTGATTTTTCTGGATCCTACTTATAATTTTTGTAATCCCAACGTAACTGTTCAGCATCTTTACCGTTACTTTTCAACTACAAATGATACCGCATCGTGCGGTAGAACGGAGGTTCCATGGAACATTTATTTGAAACATATCTCACCCAGCGATAGTATAATTAACATATCAAAAGATATGAGGGAGGCAGTCAAATGCCAGGTTTTAGTCCTCCTTGAAAAATCTATTGATTTTCTCAAGTATGCACTAAAAATGGTTATAGTGAAAGGCGAGTGGTTTGACCTTTACGAAAATATTTACATAGATTTCGATATAGTGTTTGTGAAAATCTTCAAACTGGTGTAAAATGAAATCAGTAACCAGTTTGGAGGTTTTATTTTTTAGGGGAGAGTAAGCAGAAATGATAGATCGGTTGCCTCAGGTAATTAATAAAACAGCAATATATTATAAAATTTTGCCTGAATTAACAGAATGTTATAAATATTTGCAGAAGGGACAGCAGACAGCAGTTTCTCTGGTGGAAACGGAAAGCATCTATTCCAATGCAATTCCGCTGTTTATGACCATGCTGAATTTGTTGAAGAGTAAGAGTGGCTGCCCGGTGTATCTGGAGTTGGCATACAATCCGAAATTGCTTGCCTTTTTAGATTCTATAGGTTTTTTTTCAGTCTTGAAAAGATATAATATTGCGGAATATGAGGAAGGTTATCTGGGCGGGTTCAATAATTATTGTGATTATGAACGCTTACAAAGAAATGTAACGAAAATTTTTGTAAATGAACCATATATATTTTTTGAAGAATGGGGCGAAGCGAAAAAAAAACGGACGAGGGATACACTTTCTGGCAATGTGAAGAGTATGCTTCGAAATACTCCGTTTTTTCGATCTGAAACAACACCGATACGGGGTGATCAGCTGTGGGAGAATACATTAACGGCAGCTACAGAATTAATCGTGAATGCACAAATACATAGTCATTCATTGAGTTATGCGTATATGCAGATGGGAATTCCGTTAAGTCCGGAACTGAATGGATATATTTTGACGATAGCAGATGCTGGAAGAGGTTTTTATGAGTCGATTGGGGAGAGAATAAAAAAAGGCGGCAGTTCTTTCAGAAGGCAAAGAGAAGAATTTTATATTTATGCAGAGTGTTTGGGCATTAATGTAAAAAAAGAGATTAATTTTCTTTCTATTATGGAAGCTTTGTATTATTCACAGATGCAGGCGCGGGATATGGATCTTTATAGATTAAAAAATCTTTTGGCAGTTTCAAAAGCAACGCTTCGGATACATCAAAAAAATACAGAGGTTGTATTTACCTATGCAGCCTGCCAGAAGTGCGAAAACAGGGATATTTTAAATTGTGTACAGTGCGTATGGGCAAGAAGAAATACCAAAAACTCGCCATTGAAAAAGTATCCGATCTCGATGGCCGGAGTGCATGTTGAAGTCGAATTTGTACAGGAGAAGAAGCATGTTTGAAATCATAGACGAGAAGAGCAAACAGATTGTAGTGTCTGTACATCTGGAACAGATTTATACAGTGCTAAAAAAAGCGACACGCCTGAAAGAACGGAATCAGCTATTTAAAGAGGAACGTTGGAACATAGAATGTGTGGAAGATTTATTTCACAGGATATTCGAATCCAAACAGTATCAGGATTATCAGATCGTAATTGATTTTAGCCATGTGCGTTATATATATTCGAATGGAATAAGCAGATGGATAAGCTGGTTGGAAAAGAATATAAACAGGGTGCAGGTATGTCACCACGAGGCATTTTGGTTATGCAATGGAATTGGAGAAATAAAAGGGCTTCGTGAGAGTGAAAGTTTAGATTACCGGGAGAAGTTTAACTGGTATGGAAAGCATTATATAAAAAATAAATGCTGCGACAAAGCAGGATACAATACACAGACTGGCACAAGACTGGATGTTTACATCGATGTTAAGAAAATCATAAATGAGAATGTTGAAATACTTCGCTGGTGTTATATCATTGCATATGATTTAGATGCGGAATTTACTTCCCGGGGTGAGACGATGACAGAAAGAAATATGCTTTTTTGCCATACGCTGAATGGAAGCTATATTGCAGGGGTTTTGTCACAGCTTTTGGGGCTCAATCTTATTTATGTGGATCATCTGGGACCGTATAACAAACTGAACCGGGCTGATTTTTACAGAAATGATTCTCGTGCGGGGAAATTTATCATCGTTGCAGATATGATTTGCCAGGGAAATGAATTTTTGCGCGCAAAAAACATTGTAGAATATCTTGGCGGATCCGTGAGAGGGTGCGCAGGGATTTTGAAACTGGAAATATCAAAAAGATTATTACAAAACAAGATCCAGGCATTTGCAATATCCTATGAACCGAATGAGGCACGGACAGAGTTAGGATATACGATATCTACACCGCTGTGTGCAGGAAATTGTACAGGCAGTAAGTAAAGGGGGGCCGGTAACTGTGGCGGAACATAAAATAATCCATATATCAGACTTACATTTTGATGAGAAGGGAAACTCTCTGCTGCAGAATTCAGAGTTTTTGGACGCGTTTCTAGAGTCACTGAAAAAATTGGACAAAACCGTAGACACGTTGATTATCAGTGGTGATATTGTTGATCGGGGTGGCACGGAAATTGCATATCAGAAGGCAGCAGGAGTAATAAATAAGATAAAAACAGAACTGAATATCACCCATACAGTATGTGTTCCTGGTAATCATGATGTAAACCGGAATTTGCTTGCCGGAATTAAAGGTAAAGCAGAGATAGATGAAACAAACTTGTGGAAGTATCGCGATAATAAACTGGAATATTATAAGCAGTTTTTGCCACAGATAGGCTTACAGGACAACGCGAATAAAGCAGTGGTATCCTGTGTGGTTTTGGAGAATCCCAAAGTGCTCCTGCTTGGCCTGGACAGTACGCATAGGATTGGTGATAAGGATGAGTATGGCTTTATCAGTGATGAGGATTTAAGGCTGGAATTGGAACAATTATTTGGGAAAACAGCCAAAGCTTATAAGGATTATACGAAAATTGCAATTATGCACCATCGGCCGGTTATTTATGAAAGCTCTTCGCAGTCTGTGACAGATAATAACTCTTCTCGGATTGGACAATATGGAACCTGCGATACGAAAAACTGGAATAAAATCAAAAAGATATTACTGGCTTATGATATACACTATGTTTTGACGGGGCATGTTCATGGAACACAAAGTGGCCAGATAAGACCCTGTGAGGAACCCAATGATCAGATAAATTATAGTACGGTTGGAAGCCTGGGAGTGGATTTTAATCGGGAATTTATCGAAAAAATGGAGCTGCAGGATAAAACAGAACTCACGGAACGAATAAAAAAACAGTTGGTTGAGCTTTCGCTTTATGGACATCACAATGCCTATAACGTGTGGACAATTTCAGATACCGGTCTGATTCAGGAAGAGCAGTATAAATATTTCATAGATGAAGGTGTAGCAGAATGGAAGTGCTGGAACACAAAAATATTCCAGAATGAAGATATATCAGAGGTATCAGATGAAGGTGAAGAAAATGGAGGGTTGTTTGATAAGCCGTCAGAACAGTTGTCAGAACAGCTGAAAGTTGATTATGACACACCAGATTATGCTGAAAAGTTATTAACTATAGTATCGGAGCAGCAATTGTATAAAACGGGACATTATCATTGGAAAAATTCCTATAGATTGAACTGGCTCGATACATCGTATTTTTTTCAACATAAGGACGCGCTGTTTTCGATTGCGGATGGAATAGCAGATTTGTTTAACAGAAAAGCTGATCTGAAGGATATAGACTGTATTATAGGGTTGGGAATTAAAGGAGCTATTTTGCTATCGTATATCCGGTTCCTGTTTCCAGATAAGGCATGTTCCTATTTGCCGGAAAATAAAAAAGAATACAATAAATATGAGTGGCAGTTGTTTGAAAAAAATGAAAAAATAAAAGCGGTTGCTGTGATTACGGATGTCGTTCATTCCGGGGAAACGGTGAAAGTACTTGCGAAAGAACTACATAGTAAGGTGGGGCACTTTCTGGATATGAAAGTGATTACGATATTTGATACAACATCTTCGAATAAGATAGCAGGCATAGAGGATACAGCAAAATTTTCATTATTCAGCCTGGCCAAAATTAGAATTTTTGATTGTCCGTCAGCTTGTGACAGCTGTTTGATCTATGAAAAGAGACTTGCAAATATCATTGAATATAAGGAGGAGCAGCATGAGAGTTATTAAACCAAGTGTTGAATTGTTAGATCAGTTAGATGGAAAAGAAATGTTAAAAAAGATTGAGAAGATTGGGCGGGTCTGCTATAAATCGGAAGACCGGATTACGGAGGATTCTGCTGAAAAATTTATCAGAAATATTTTAAAAAGCGGACATGAATCTGTAATTGAGCATGAAAAAATCTCTGTCAGGATTATTTGTGATCGCGGGGTTACACATGAAATAGTCAGACACAGAATTGCGAGTTACAGTCAGGAAAGTACAAGGTATTGTAATTACAGCAATGAAAAATTTGGAAAAGAACTTACTCTGATTCAGCCGCTTTTCTGGAGTGAGGACAGTGCGGAATATAAAGTATGGCTGGATTCCATGCAGGTAATCGAAGATAATTACAATAAATTAATGGGACTGGGGGCAGAACCGCAGCAGGCAAGAAGCATTTTGCCAAACAGCTTGAAAACAGAGATTGTTGTTACTATGAATTTGCGCGAATGGAGACATTTCTTTAAACTGCGGACGGCAAAGCGGGCCCATCCTCAGATGCGGGAAGTGGCATGTATGATTTTGGATTTATTTAAGGGATATGTGCCGGTTATTTTTGATGATATAGAATATGAGGCTTAGATGGAGCTATGTCGTATTGAATATAAAAATGGAGAAACAAGCCAAATAAAGAAGTTACCTATAATGGTATCGTAATTTAAGACACTTTGAGAGACATTTTTTAATGAATCTGG
>ERZ836939.2025-NODE-2025-length-21069-cov-3.759779_pt1 | contig 21069 bp, 20 predicted proteins | sample MGYA00519912_ERZ836939 | MGnify/ENA primary metagenome ERZ836939 (study PRJEB31850, sample SAMEA3708810) | human gut metagenome | biome: human gut; feature: human-associated habitat; material: faeces | place: China | collected 2014 ...
GATTGGGAAGAAGGAGAACGCAATTTTAAAGGGCCGTATACAAACTTTACAAAATTCACAGGAGCACGACTGTGAGAGGCTCTTGTACGGTAAGACGGCCGGCTTAATCTTAAAAATATTCAATTGACGGGCCGGTGTGTCGGAATTCGCACCACATACTCTATGTAATCCGCCTGTTCACGCTTTTCAGCCGTTGCCGGAATACCGCTTCCCGTCATCATCTTTACGGCACGGTCTATGGTATTTACAAAAATACGCACATCCCGCACCATAACACTGCGCTTCGGTTTTGATTTGTGAGAAAGGACCCGCTCCACCAACGCCTCGGTCTGCTGTACATTATAACCCCGCTCTGCTGCTGTGCGAAGCGCCTTTGTGCGCAGCTCTGAAGTCGGCAGCCGAAGCACCGCCCGTGCATGGCGTTCCGTCAGGTTTGCTTCGGTACAGATATCCTGCTGTTCCTGCGTCAAAGTCAAGAGGCGCAGCTTATTGGCCAGTGTAGGCTGCGCAATACCCAGCCTGCGTGCACCCGCCTCCTGCGTGCAATTCCAAAGGTTCAACAGGTCACGTAATGCACGTGCTTGTTCAAACGGCCCCAGCTGTTCCCGCTGCAGGTTCTCCAGCAAACTCAGAGCAGCCGTCTTTTCATCCTCAAAATGATAGATGATCGCGGGGATCGTTTCCATACCCGTCAGCTTGCATGCCCGCAGACGGCGTTCCCCGGCAATCAGCTGATACCGCCCGTCTACTGTAGGGCGGACACTGATGGGCTGCAGCAGTCCGTTTTGCAAAATACTCACCGCCAGTTTTTTGATCTCGCCTTCATCAAATACTGTGCGCGCCTGAAAAGGCGACGGTGTGATTTTTTCAATGGGAAGCAGCCATACCTTCGTCTGTTCCGCTGGTTTCTCTTTCGCCAAATCGGGTTCCTCCTTTGCACGCGGGAAATACGCCGAAAAGGGAAAAGAAAAAAGCGTATCCGCGCCAACATCTTGCAACAAGACAAATTGTAGCACGGATACGCTAATATTTCCAGTTATTTCCATTTACATCATTCGACAACCGGATGTCATTTCAACGGGGCTTTTGCGATTTTGCCGCCGTTTCTTGGGTAAACAGGCGGAGTTTGCGATATTTTTTCATACAAAATAAGCGTCCGGGCCGAACCGTCAGGCAACGTCACATCCTGACGGCCCGCATATTTCCCGCCCAGCTTGGCAACCGCACCCTGCGCGGCATCAATTTCCTCATCCGCGCCGCTGCCTTTCATGGCAATGAACACGCCGCCCCGCCTCAGCAAGGGCAGGCAATACTCGGCCAGCACCGGCAGTGCGGCCACGGCCCGGGCCGTGGCCACGTCAAAGCTCTCGCGCCATTGCTTGCGCGCGGCTTCCTCTGCGCGCTCCTTGGCGAATTCGGCTTCCACGCCCAGCGCACTGCAGGCATATTTCAAAAAATCGACCCGCTTGCCCGTCGGCTCCATCAGCGTCAGATCCAGCTCCGGGCGAAACATCTTCGCCACAATGCCGGGAAACCCTGCGCCCGTGCCAACATCCACCATACGCCCGCACACCTCCGGGCGCGCGGCCAGCAGCAGGCTGTCGATGAAATGACGGTCCTCAATGCCTTCGGCATCCGTAATGGCGGTAAGGTTTACTTTTTGATTGTATTCCACCAGCAGCGCGGCATATTCGTCCAGCTTCCGTACCACGGGAGCTGCGTCGATGCCGTAAGCCGCCGCCTTCCGGATGAGGCGCTCTGTATCAATCATAGCTTTTATTCCTTTCCCTCACTTCTGCGCCGTTTCGCCAGCTCCACCGCAAGGCAGGCAACATCCGCCGGGCCGACGCCCGGAATCCGCGCCGCCTGCCCCACGGAACGGGGACGTATCTTCGCCAGCTTCTCCCGAGCCTCCAGACGCAAGCCCGTTAACGGCGCGTAATCAAAATCCTCGGGAATCGGCGTTTCTTCCTGCCGTTTCACCGCGCCGATCTGGCTCTGCTGGCGTTTGATATAGCCCTCATATTTGATCTCCGTTTCCAGGCAATAGGCGATAAAGGGCGTGACGTCCGGGTTTTCCGGCAGCATCCGTGCAATGTCGGTATAACGCAACGCGGGACGTCGCAGAAGCTCTGCGGCCGAGGCCCCGCTTGTGAGAAGCGGCTCGCCTTTTTCCGCAAGGACCGGGTTCGCATCCGCAGGACGCACAACCACTTTTGTCAGGCGGGCAGCTTCCTCCCGGCGCACGGCCCGGCGATGGTTGAACTCCGCCCAGCGCGCGTCGTCCACCAAACCAATCTCCCGGCCCAGCGGCGTGAGCCGCTCGTCGGCGTTGTCCTGCCGGAGATACAGGCGGTATTCGCTGCGGCTCGTCATCATGCGGTAAGGGTCCAGCACGCCCTTCGTCACAAGGTCGTCCACCAGCGTGCCGATATAGCTTTCCTGCCGTTTAAGCACAATGCCCGGCCTGCCCTGTACCGCGCGCGCCGCGTTGAGGCCCGCCAGCAGGCCCTGAGCCGCCGCTTCCTCGTAGCCGGATGTGCCGTTGAACTGGCCCGCACCGTACAGGCCGCGTATCTCCTTGAACTCCAGCGTGGGTGCAAGCGCCGTAGGGTCAGCACAATCATACTCGATAGCGTAAGCCGGGCGCATGATCTCCAAATGCTCGAAGCCCTCTATGGTACGGTACATTTCATTCTGCACAGCCTCGGGCAGGCTGGAGCTCATACCCTGCAGGTACATTTCCTCGGTGTCCAGCCCGCACGGCTCCACAAATATCTGGTGCCGCGGCTTTTCCGCAAAGCGCACCACCTTGTCCTCAATAGACGGACAATATCGCGGGCCGACGCCCTCGATCTTTCCGCCGTACAACGGGCTGCGGTGCAGGTTCGCATGGATAACACGATGCGTCTCCTCATTGGTGAAGGCTATATAGCAATCCACCTTATTTTTCATCTCGCTCTTTGTCAGAAAGGAAAAAGGCTGGATGCTCTCGTCCCCGGGCTGGCGGGTGAGCTTTGAAAAATCGATGCTGCGCCGGTGTACCCGGGCCGGCGTTCCGGTCTTGAAACGGCGCAGCGGCACGCCCGCGGCGCGCAGGCTCTCTGTCAGCGCGCAGGCGGCATGCTGGCCGTCCGGCCCGCTGGCATAGCTGGCCTCGCCCACAAAAATACGGCCGCCCAGATAAGTTCCTGTCGCAACGATCACGGCGTCAGCCCTGTAATATCCGCCCAGATGCGTGCACACTCCGCACACCGCGCCGTCCCGGATGTCCACAGCCGTGATCTCGGCCTGCTTGACTTCCAGATTCTGCGTCTTTTCCAGCAGCTGCTTCATATAGGCGTGGTATTTGCGCCTGTCCGTTTGCACGCGCAGGGAATGGACGGCCGGCCCTTTTCCCATGTTCAGCATGCGGCTCTGCAAAAAAGTGGCGTCCGCCGCAATCCCCATCACACCGCCCAGCGCGTCGATCTCCCGCACAAGATGTCCCTTGGCCGTGCCTCCGATGGACGGATTGCAGGGCAGATTCCCGATGCCGTCCAGCGTGAGCGTGAACAGCGCCGTCTTCGCACCCAGCTTCGCCGCGGCGCAGGCGGCTTCTATTCCCGCGTGCCCTGCACCGATGACCACAACTTCATAACCGCCTAAAATATCCAATGTCCGTTTGCCCCGTTTCTTTGTCCGGCCTGCCGCTCAGCCCTTTAAGCCGCGCGCCTGCCGGTCCATATCCTCCACCACGATATCGAAAATTTCCCCCAGTCCCGCACAATATTCCAGTACCTGCCAGGGTTCGTTTGTGTGAAAATGTATTTTGATGAGATTTTCATCCCCCACGGCCAGCAGGCAGTCGCCTTTAAAGTGCCGGGTGAAATGGTCGTGCACCGTGTCCTCATCCAGGTTTTCGCCCTCGATCAGGAGCTGTGTGTCATACCGAAATTCCGTCATACTGCAGCTCTCCTGTTTTATTTTTTCGCTTTCTGCCCACCGGCCCTTTTCTCATACAGCTCTTTCACGGCTGCAAGGCCGTCCAAAACCTCCTGACGGGAAAAATCAGCCGCTTCCAGCGCCGCGTCCGTCCAATGCTGCAAATCGGCATAGAACTGCACAGCCACCTGCAAATATGCCGGGTCGGGATGAGCTTCCACTTCGTCAAACAGCAGATTTTCCGCGCTGTTTGCATCGCCCTCCTCCAGCATGGCACACAGGCGCTTATAAAGCAAACCGCTCTCCAGTACATTGCCCTGTTCGTCGAACAACGGAATCGTCTCTTCGGTTTTGACGAACAGCACTTTCCCCAAAAAACGGGCCATATCCTCGATCTGACGCATCAGATAATCATTCGCCGCCATACCGGTCCTCCCTTTGGATGGGCCTGCCGATGCCCAGCGCGCGCCGCCACTCCGGCGCGGGGCCGTCATCGCCCCAATATTCATCCAGGCGGACGATTTTTCCGTGCCGGAACGTAAAAAATGACGCGGCGTGGAAAGAAGTTCCATCCGGACCGTATACCCGCACGGCTGTTGCCGCCGCATCCGCCAGTGCATGGACACGTTCTATCTCTATCCGCCAGTTCCCGGGATATTCACGGTTGGCCCGCACAAATTCCTCTGCGGTGAAGCACTCGTCGGTGTTATGCCAGAAAATCAGCGCACCAGGCAGGAAATATGCGGCCAGCGCATCCCACCGCTGCGCGCCGATATCCGCCCACAATGCCTGTGCCAACGCAGCAGAATCCATTTTTCCATTCCTTTCCGAAAGGTCGTCTTTCCGTGCGCTTTGTTTTCTTGTAAAGAAACGACCAAAAATATAATACAATTTGTAATATTATAATATAATTTCAATTATTGTACTTTATTTACCGACACAAAACCTGGAAAATACTTCGTCGATCACATCATCCCCGGCATTTTCCCCAGTCAATTCGTACAGCGCACGCAGAGCGTCATCCACGCATACGCCCGCTGCGTCCAGCGTGTATCCGCCGTTTACAGCCTCCAGCGCGTCCGCAAGCGCAGCCTGTGCTGTGCGGGCGGCAGCGAGCTGGCGCTCATTTGCCAGAAGCCCTGCGTCGGGGTCCGCTTCCGCCAAATGAAGCGCGTCTGTGACCGCCTGCTCCACCGCCGGAAGAAACGCCGCGTCCTTCGCGCTGATGTTCACCACCGTGCTGAAATAAGGCCGCAAACTTTCTTCATCCGCCTGCTGCGGCAGGTCCGTTTTATTGAGGATCGCCACGGCCGGCCGGCCCGCGCACTTTTCCGCCAGCGAAAGATCGGCGGGGGAGAGAGGCGCGGAGCCGTCGAACACTGCAAGGACCAGGCCGGCGCGTTCCAAGTGGCGGTAGCTGCGGCGGATGCCTTCCGCCTCCACCAGATCGTCGGTGTCCCGGATACCCGCCGTATCCGCCAGAAGCAGACGAACCCCGGCCAGCTGGATCTCCTGCTCCACCACGTCCCGTGTGGTACCCGCCACGGGCGTAACGATGGCACGCTCAAAACCGGAGAGCAGGTTCAGCAGCGTGCTTTTGCCCACGTTTGGGCTGCCGATGATGGCTGTGTCCACGCCGCGGCGCAGCACCGCGCCCGCATCATAGCCCGCAATCAGCTTATCCAGCGCTGCCTTCGCGCACCCGAGGGAAGCTTCCAGCGCCCCCATCGAAAGCTCCGGTACATCTTCCTCCGGATAATCCGTATAGGCAGCGATATGTCCGGCGAGCGACACAAGGTTTTCCTGCACAGATTTTATCTTTGCGTACAGCGCTCCTTCCATGGCGGCAGCGGCGGCAGCGGCGGCCTGCCGGGAGGTAGCGTTGATCAGATCCATTACAGCTTCCGCCTGTGTGAGCGAGATACGCCCGGACAAAAACGCGCGTTTTGTAAATTCGCCCGGCCCGGCCGGAGCTGCGCCAGCCGCACAGCAGGCGCGCAGCAGGCGCGCGCTCACGGCGCTGCCGCCGTGGCAGGAAAGCTCCACCACATCCTCGCCCGTATAGCTGTGAGGCGCGCGGAAGCAAAGCGCTACCACCTCGTCGCACAGCGCCCCGTCCTCCACAAAATGGCCGAACAGCGCTGTATAACCCGACGCGGCACGCAGGCTTTTATTCGGATTTTTGGGCCGGAATACCGCTTCGGCCACGCTGTAAGCCCCGCTGCCGGAAATACGCACGACGGCGATGCCCCCCACGCCCGGCGGCGTAGCAATGGCCGCGATGGTCCCATTCTGCTGCACCAAGGCCCGCATGCCCCTTTCTTTTCAAATTCGTTTAATTGTAGCACAAATGTGAATGGTTCTCAAGATAGAACATATCTTCAGGCAGCTCAAATATTTTAGAACAGCCAATACACAAACCCATCTGAAAATTCCAGACCCAGCTTTTTCTGCAGCTCCATAGAAGCCGTATTGCCCTCAATGACTTGACAATAGGGGATAGCGCCCTCCTTCAGTGCGCGGCGGATGGCTCCCGCCTCCAGGGCGTAGCCAAGGCCGCGCCGCCGATAAGCCGGCAGGACCTCCAGCATACCGATGCTGCCTTCCTCGTGGATGCCAATGAAGCCCGCCAGCACGCCATCCAAAAATGCGCCCGTCATTGCGCCCGCGGCAAGGCGTTCCGCTACATAATCCCGGCCCGGCGCCATGTGATAGTGTTCAAACACAAGGTCTGTATGGCTTTCATCCAGAATGCGCAGTTCCACGCCCGGCACGGGCGCGGGCGGCACAGGCCGCAAATACCGTGCCTGACGGCACTTTTGTCCGCCTGTACAGCCTGTTTCCTCCCGAAGAAGGCGGGCACACAACGCACCGTGGGCCACATAAAGCCCGGTGCGGGGCAGATGTTCCAGCGCCGCGCGCGCCTCCCGCTCTGTTTCGGCGCAAAGCACCGCCGCGCCGCTGACACGCTCATGCATGGCCAGCGCGTGCTGTGTGCAGTATAAAACATCCGCCGTGCCCCGGCGCAGCATCTCCAAAAGATCTGCATTGCCCACAGGCTCCGAGGCAAGGTACTCCGCCGCTGTCACGATACGGCCTCCTTTGATCCGAATAAAACAGGGAAAGCCGTCCGGGCGGGAGAGAAGCGCTCCTCTCCGCGCACGGGCGGCCGTATGTCGCTTTTTTGCGCCCTCTTACCGCTTCGTGCCCTTGAAGATTTCCACTTCAGTGGCGGGCAGATCGCTTTTAAAGCTGTGCTCGTCGCGGCGCAGGTTTCCGCAAAGGCAGGTCTCCTCGCCCTTGGCATCCAGAGGCATGTAATAGCCGCACTGCACACAGCGCGCATACAGGCCCGGCTTACGTTTAAACTGCTTTGCCATAAAGCCCGTGGCTTTTGGGCCGTGGCCCACATAAGCAAAATTCATGCTTTTTTTCAGTGCCTCCTGCTGGGCGGCGATCTGTGTTTTGTCTACATTCCAGTTTTTCATATCCATAGGACGCTTCTCCTTTTACTGTTTCTCGCCGCCGTCCAGTTCTTCGGCGCCGATGTTTTCTTCAAAGGCGGAAACCGCCTGTTCCACTTCTTTTTCCATGGTTTCCTTGTCCAGGCTCATCGCCTCGGCCGCCTCCTGGAGCACTTCCTTCAGCTCCGACGGCTCGCCGGGCTTTTTCGGCGCCGTTACGGCAAACCCGACGGCCAGCACCAGCAGCACCACCTTCGCCGCCATGCCGAGATAGCCCGGCGTCAAACCATTCGCCAATTCCTGCCCGAGGGTGGACAGGCCGGAAAGGATCAGATTGACCTCCAGATCATAGTACACCGCAATAAACAGCAGATAGAACAGCGCGCTGCCCGCAAGCACCTTTTTGCCCACGGGAGAAAGCACGCCGTCCCGGCTGAACAGCCACACGCAAGCGGCCGCAAAAACGGGTGCGGCCGCGATCTCCGCCAAAACCATAATGGGCACGCCCGTGAGCGCGGCATTGTTCATCATGTACCGCACAATGAACATCTGAAATACGGCCAAAACTCCGAACAGCACCGCTGAGATCTGTTTTCCCTGTTTCAAAAAGCAACCCTTCCATCCTTATTTTTTCCCCGGCCGGGGGACGGTTCCTTGCTGCGGCTGCTTTTCAGCCGGGCTCTTTTCTGCCGGAGCGGAAAGCTTACTCGCCGTCCTCCGGCGCCGCGTCCTCTTCGCCGGCGGCATTCTGCGCTTCCTCAGCCTCCAGAGCCGCCAGCTCTTCGGCGGAAAGCTCCTCCTCGGCGCCGTCGTCCTCGGGCTTTGCGGTCTCCTCCTCGTCGGAATGCTCGGTGCGGGCAACCGTCACCACGCGGTCGCCCTCGCCCAGGCGCATCACGCGCACACCCGAACCATAGCGGCTCTGCACGTTGATATCCTCCACATGCATGCGGATGATGATGCCCTCCAGGCTGATGAGAATGATATCGTCGGTGTCGTCGATGACCTTAAGCCCCGCGACGTGGCCTTTGCTGCCGTAGTTCCGGATTCCCAGGCCGCCGCGGTACTGGGTTCGGTAATCCCGCACGTCCGTGCGCCGCCCCTTGCCTTCTTCCGTAACGGTGAGCACCGTTGCGCCCTCACGTACGACACCCACGCCCACAACGCTGTCGCCCTCTTTCAGGCGGATGGCGCGGACGCCTGTGGCCGTGCGGCCCAGCGGACGGGCGTCGTTCTCACTGATGCGGATGGCCATGCCGTTCCGCGTCGCAACGATCAGCTCGTCTTCGCCGCTGGTGATACGAGTCCACGCAAGGGAGTCTCCCTCGTTCAGGTTGATGGCGATAAGTCCGTTTTTGCGGATGTTGCTGTAATTTGCCAGAGCCGTGCGCTTGATGACGCCCGCTTTTGTGACCATCGTCAAATAGCCTTCGGCGTTGTCGCCGCCGGGCACGCGCAGCATGCTTGTCACCTGTTCGCCGTCCTGCAGAGGCAGCAGGTTCACAATGTTCACGCCGCGGCTGGTACGGCTGCCCTCGTACACCTGGTATCCTTTCAGCCGGTACACGCGGCCCATATCCGTTACAAACAGGATATAGTCATGCGTAGAGGCAAGGAACAGCTCTTCCACAAAATCTTCATCCTTGCGGGACAAGGCTGTGATGCCGCGGCCGCCGCGGCGCTGCGCCTGATACGTATCCGACGGCTGCCGCTTGATGTAGCCTGCGTGCGTCAACGTGAACACGCTTTCCTCCTCGGGGATGAGATCCTCAATATCCACTTCGCCGGAGACATGGGCAATCTCGGTACGGCGGTCATCGCCGTACTTTTCACGCATGGCGTTCAGCTCATCCTCCACCACCTGCAGCACCTTTGCATCGTCGGCCAGAATGCCGCGCCAGTCGTCGATCTTCGTATGCAGGTCGCCCAATTCGTTCTCTATTTTCAAAATCTCAAGGCCCGCCAACTGGCCCAGTTGGAAATTGACGATGGCTGTTGCCTGCGGGTCGTCAAAACCGAATTTTTCCATGATGGCGGCTTTTGCCTCGGGCTTGCCGCCCTTGCACGCGCGAATCGCGGCGATGATCTCATCCACGATGTCCACGGCACGGCGCAGGCCCTCCAGAATATGAGCGCGCTCCTCGGCCTTCTTCAGGTCGAACTGGGTGCGCCTGCGGATGACCTCATCCTGAAACGCCAGATATTTCTGAAGCATCTCTTTGAGCGTCATTACCTTGGGCACGCCCTTGTCCAGCGCCAGCATGATAACGCCAACGGTGTCCTGCAATTGAGTAAAGCGGTACAATTGGTTGAGCACCACCTGGGGGTTCGCCTCGCGCTTGAGTTCCACCACCACGCGCATGCCTTCGCGGTTGGATTCGTCGTTCAGGTCGGAAATGCCGTCGATCCGCTTTTCTTTCACAAGGTCCGCGATGTTTTCGATCATGCGCGCTTTGTTCACCATATAGGGGATCTCGGTGATGATGATCTGAAAACGCCCGTTGGATTTTTCTTCGATGGCAGCACGGCCGCGCAGCGTGATTTTGCCGCGGCCCGTGGCATATGCGGCACGGATGCCGCTGCGGCCCATAATGACGCCGCCGGTGGGGAAGTCCGGCCCCTTGATGACGGTCATCAGATCGTCCGTGGTGCAGTTCGGGTTGTCGATCATCATCACCACGCCGTCGATGACCTCCCGCATGTTGTGGGGCGGGATATTGGTGGCCATACCCACGGCAATGCCGCTGGAGCCGTTGATGAGCAGGTTCGGCACGCGGCAGGGCAGCACGCTGGGTTCCTGCTTGGACTCGTCAAAGTTCGGCACGAAATCCACGGTATCCTTTTCGATATCGCGCATGAGGTCCACGCTCATCTTGCTCATGCGGGCCTCAGTGTAACGGTAGGCGGCAGGGGGGTCGCCGTCCACAGAACCGAAGTTTCCCTGTCCCTCCACAAGCGGGTACCGCATGGAGAAATCCTGCGCCAGACGCACCATCGCGTCATATACGGATGCGTCGCCGTGGGGATGGTACGAGCCCAGCACCGCGCCGACCGTATCGGCGGACTTTTTGGTGGGATGAGACGGGTCGTTGCCGCGCTCGTGCATCGTGTACAGAATACGCCGGTGCACGGGCTTCAGGCCGTCGCGCACGTCAGGCAGCGCGCGGGCCGTGATGACGGACATCGAATAGTCGATGAAGGCGGACTCCATTTCCTCCTTGATGTCCCGGACGATGAGCCTCGTCCCTTCGGTTATCGTGTTATCAATCATGTTATCTTCCTATCTTTCAAAGGCACTTGTGCGCCGTGCTGCCCTGCAGCCGTGCGCTTTTTATACGGCATTGTCCGACGGGCCACGCCGTCAGACATCCAGATTCGCGTACTGGGCGTTCCTTTCAATGAACTCTTTGCGCGGCTCCACCTTGTCGCCCATCAGGATTGTGAACGCCTCGTCGGCGGCCATCGCGTCCTCGATGGTGATCTGCACGATCACACGGTGCTCCGGGTCCATCGTGGTCTCCCAAAGCTGCTCGGGATTCATTTCGCCAAGGCCTTTGTAACGGCTCACCTTGGTGCCCTGGCCCATCTCGGCGGAGATCTGGCTCATTTCAGGCTCGTTGTACGCGTAGCGTACCTGCTTGCCCTTCTGCAGCTTGAACAGCGGCGGCTGTGCGATATACACATAACCTCCTTCAATGAGCGGACGCATATACCGGAAGAAGAACGTGAGCAGCAGCGTGCAGATATGGCTGCCGTCCACGTCGGCATCGGCCATGATGAATACCTTGTGGTAGCGCAGCTTGGAGACGTCGAACTCCTCGCCCAAGCCGCAGCCCAGCGCCGTCACAACAGGAGTAAGCTTATCGTTGCCGTAAATTTTGTCAATGCGCGCCTTTTCCACGTTGAGCATCTTACCCCACAGCGGAAGGATAGCCTGTATTTTGGAATCGCGCCCCATCTTGGCGCTGCCGCCGGCGGAATCGCCCTCCACGATGTAGATTTCTGTTTTCGTGGGGTCCTTCTCACGGCAGTCCGCCAGCTTGCCGGGCATACGGCTGTTTTCCAGCGCAGACTTGCGGCGCACCAGCTCGCGCGCTTTTTTGGCGGCCTCGCGGGCACGGGCGGCCTGCATGGCTTTTTCATAAATGGCCTTTGCCACCGCCGGATTTTCTTCAAAAAATTCCTTCAGCTTGTCGTACACGATGCCGGAGACAAGGCCCCTTATCTCGGTATTGCCCAGCTTCGCCTTTGTCTGTCCTTCGAACTGCGCCTCCGTCAGCTTCACGCTGATGACGGCTGTCAGGCCTTCGCGCACGTCCGAGCCGGAAAGGTTGTCGTCCTTCTCCTTGATATAACCCTTTTCACGGCCGAAATCGTTGAACACACGGGTGAGCGCGGATTTAAAGCCCTCCTCATGGGTACCGCCGTCCGGAGTGTTTACATTGTTTGCAAAGGAAAGGATCAGCTCGTTGTAGCTGTTGTTATACTGAAGCGCCACTTCGGCGATGGAGTCGTTAAGCTGCCCCTTCAGATATATTACGTCCGGGTGCAGCACCTCAAGCTGCCGCTTTTGGTGGATGTGGTCCACAAAGCTGCGGATGCCGCCCTCGTAGCACATGCTCTCCTGCTTTTCCTGCCCGGCGCGCTCGTCCGTCAGCGTGATGCGCACGCCGGCATTCAAGAACGCCTCTTCGCGCAGGCGTGTGTTCAGAGTGTCATAATCGTAGTCCAGCACCTCGAACATCTCAGGGTCCGGCTTGAACGTGACCGTCGTTCCGTCCGGTTCGTCCGTGGGGCCCAGATTCTGCAGGTCGGCGTCAGCCACACCGCGCTTAAAACTCTGTTTGTATGCCACGCCGTCCTTGCGCACCACGACATTGAGCCATTCGCTCAGCGCGTTAACGACGCTGGCGCCCACGCCGTGCAGACCGCCGGCGACCTTGTACCCGGAATTGTCACCGCCAAATTTGCCGCCCGCGTGCAGGATGGTGAATACCACGGTAACGGCCGGGATGCCCAATTTCGGCTGGATATCCACAGGGATGCCGCGGCCGTTGTCCGTTACGCGGATGATATTGCCCTCCCGGATATTGACCTCGATATGGTCGCAGAAGCCGGCGAGCGCCTCGTCGATGGCGTTGTCCACGATTTCGTACACCAGATGGTGCAGGCCGCGCGGCCCGGTGGAGCCGATATACATGCCCGGGCGCTTGCGGACGGCCTCGAGGCCCTCCAGCACCTGGATCTGGCTGCCGTCGTATTCATGCTGCGGATGTTGCTGTTCTGACATGACACATTCTCCAAACTTATAATTTTTCCGCCGTCCGCCACAGGGGGCGGGCGGGGAAAGAGGTGGTATTTCAAACGCGGCGCGGGCTTTACACGAAGAAAGCCGCGGCGGCGCGGAACCTGGGAGCCGCTCTATTTTCCGGCGGCTCCCTATTTTTCGATGTTGCTGATGCCGTCCACATACCCGCTGCGCTTTTTCAGCGTGCCCGCGGAGATCTGGCTGATGTATACGGCGGGCGATTCTCCCGTAGTTACGATAAAGCTTTTGGGCAGCTCGCCCGTCACAGTTACCACACGGCCTGCTTTCTCGGCGGCCGCAAGATAATCGCGGGTGTGCCGGGAAAGCGAAGCAGTGTCCAAATCGAATATCCCGAGGATGTCCCGGGTGCGCACAATGCTCTCCTGTCCGAGATGAAGATACATAAAAACCTCCGTTTTTGGGTGATGCGTTTTGTGCTGCAGCCGCGCTTTTACAGCGCGTGCAGTATGCCGCCCTCCATGCGGTATACCCGGCCGCTGGTTCTGCGGAACAGATCCGGATCACAGGCGGTAACGATGGTCTGGCGGTGCTCCATTCGGCTGAGCAGGTAAGACTGCCGCGTTTCATCCAGCTCGGAAAGCACGTCGTCCAGCAGCATCACAGGATGCTCGCCCGTGATTTTTTGCGCGCCCGCAGCCTCGGCCAGCTTCAGGCTGAGCACAGCGCTGCGCTGCTGCCCCTGGCTGGCGAAAACCTTTGCCGCCCGGCCGTCGATGGAAATGGAAAAATCCTCCCGGTGAGGTCCCGCCGTACAGAAGCCTGCCGCGATGTCCCGCGCCCGGCTTTCCCGCAGCACGGGCGCAAGGCCCTTTTCCGGCTCGAAAGACGGCTCGTACTGAATGGCCAGCGTTTCGCTGCCGCTGGCGATGTCCCGGTATGTCCCCGTGATCTCCGGCTCGATGAGCGCAAGATATTCCTGTCTTTTTGCGCTGACAGCCGCACCGCTCTCGGCCAGCTTTTCGTCGAACACATCCAGCAGACCGTTCGCATCCGGCGTCTGCCAGTAGCTTTTCAAAAGGGCGTTCTTTTGCGTCACCAGCCGGGAATACCGACGCAGAAGCGTCACATAGCCCGGATAAAGCTGACATAACGCTGCATCCAGAAAACGCCGCCGTCCCTCCGGACTTCCCTTCACGAGGCTCAGGTGGCCGGGGTCGAACACAACGGCCGTGAATGTTCCCGCCGCGTTGGCCGCGCGCCCGTAATCCACGCCGTTGACGCGCACAGTGCGCGCCTTGCGCGCGCCCGGCTGCCCGCCCACAAAAACGCGGATGCGGCTCTCTTTGCCAAAGCCCTGCGTTTCGCCCTCCGCAACGGCGTATCCGGCATTTTCACGAATTAGTTCCGCATCCTTTGCGCCGCGGAAGCTTTTGCCTCCGGTCAGCAGCCACACAGCCTCCAGCAGATTTGTCTTGCCTTGGCCGTTTTTTCCGCAGATGACGGTCAGCTCCCGGCCTGGCTCAAAACGCGCCGCCGGAATGTTGCGGTAATTTTCGACCTCCAGAGCTTTCAGGATCACGCGCCAGCTACCTCGATTTCACTTCCGCCGAAGGAGACGCGGTCGCCCGGGCGTATTTTTTTGCCGCGCATGGTGCAGGTCTCGCCGTTCACACAGACGAGTCCCTCCTGTACCACGGACTTGGCTTCGCCGCCCGTTTCACACAGGCCCGCGTATTTCAGCAGCGCGTCCAGCTTGATGAACTCGGTATGGATGACGATACGGTCAGTCATTTTTGAACCTCACAGGCAGAACGAGGAACAAAAAGTCGCCGCCGTCCTTGGGCAGTACTTTTACAGGCGAGAGCGGACCGCTCACCTCAAACACCAGCTTGTCGCAGCGGGAATACCGCAGTGCATCCAGCAGGTAACGGTTGTTGAAGCCGATCTCCACAGGTTCACCCTCAATTTCTGCATCCAGTTCGTCGACAACCTTGCCCAGCGTTGTCTGACATCGCACGGTGATGTTGCCGTCGAAGGTGATGCGCAGCGGGTTTTTCAGACGCTCGGTGATGATGAGGCTTGCGCGCTCGATGGAATTTGAAAAATCACGCACGTCCACGGTAACACGGGTGTGATAGCCCTCGGGGATGACGCGCTTGTAATCGAGAAAATCCCCTTCGATCAGTCGGCTGATGACCGTGTAGGTGCGGGAAGAAAACACCACAAAACGGCGGTTGGCCGCAATGTGGACCACCTCGTCGTCGTCGGTGAACAGCTTGATGGCTTCCGCCAGCGTTTTGGCCGGGATGATGATGTTGATGTCTTTTGCGGCCTTTACGGGTTTTTCGATGATGGCCAGCCGGTAGCCGTCCAGCGCGACGACTGTCAGCTTATCCGGTTCTATGGCGAACAGTTCGCCGGTGTGGGCGGGTTTTTTGTCGTCTTGGGAAACGGCGAACAGCGTGGTCTCCACCATTTCGCGGAAAGTGGGTGTTTCCAGGTCCAGCGTATGGTCCGCGCCGGGGCTGGGCAGCTCGGGGAAGTCGCCGGGGTTCATACCCATGATATCGAATTCCGTAATGCCGCCCTTGATGGTGGTGGCGTTTGTTTCGGTGGCGGTTATCTCCACTTCGCTGCTGGACAGGCGGCGCACCATGTCGCCCAGCAGTTTGGCTGAAAGCACGACCTCGCCCGGCTCCAGTACGTTTGCCTCGATGCTTGTGGTGATGCCCATTTCCAGGTCGTAGCCGGTAAGCGTCAGGCTGAAGCCCTCAGCTTTCATCAGGATGCCTTCCAGCACCGGAATGGAGCTGCGCTGGGTGACGGCTTTGGACACGCCTGCCACGGCGTTAGACAGCAGGGTGCGGTCACAGATCATTTTCATGAGGAAGTTCTCCTTTGTTTGGATTTTTGAAAAATAAGCCTAAAAGAGAAATATGTGAATAGACGTAGTAATAGGGGCTGTGGATTTGTTGAATGTGTTTGATACATGCGCATTCCGCCGCGGTTTTTTCCAGGTTTTTGGGGCGTGAAAACGGTGTTGAATTTTTGTTGGATTTCAACACGGAGAATTTTAGGGTTTTGAAAGCCGTGGAAAACGATTGTTGAAAGTTGAAAACTATGTTGAAAACTTATCCGACCCGGCAGCTCTGATTTTACGTCAGGTCCGCACGTTTTTGATGATGTCCTCCACGGTCTCCCGCAGGCGGGTATCCGTTTCCAGCTTTTTCTGCATATCGTTGATGGAATACACAACGGTGGAGTGGTCCCGCCCGCCGAATTCGCTGCCGATGTCCTCCATGCTCATGCCGGTGATCTCCCGCACTACATACATGCTCACCTTGCGGGCGCTGGAAACATTGGAGCGCCGGGACGGCCCGCGCAGCATGTCGGCCGTCGTATTGTAAGTGCGCGCCACCTCGGACAATATTTTCTCCACGGTGATGGGAACGGGCTGTGTTTCGTTCAGGATATCCTTGATGGCGTTTTGAGCCGCGCCGATGACGGGCTGGATGCCTTCCAGCTTACGGTAGGCGTTCAGCTTTTTCACCGCGCCCTCCAGCTGACGGATGTTGTTTTTCAATCGGTTGGCGATGTACTCGGCCACTTCGTCCGGCATTTCCAGGCCCAGCAGATCAGCCTTGCGGCGGATGATGGCCACGCGCGTCTCAAAATCCGGCGGCTGGATGTCCGCCGTCAGGCCCATTTCGAAACGGGTGCGCAGGCGCTCCTCCAGGCTCTTGATCTCCTTTGGGGGACGGTCGCTGACAAGCACGATCTGCTTGCCAGCGTTATACAGCGTGTTGAAGGTGTGGAAAAATTCCTCCTGCGTGGATTCCTTGCCGGCGATGAACTGGATATCGTCCACCAGCAGCACGTCGGCCGCGCGGTATTTGTTGTGAAATTCCGCCGTGGTGTTGTCGTGGATGGCGCTGATGATCTCGTTGGTAAATTTTTCACCGTCCACGTATACGATGTTATAATCCGGGAAATTTTTATGGATTTCAAACTGGATGGCGCCGAGAAGGTGCGTTTTGCCCAGGCCCGAACCGCCCCAGATGAACAGTGGGTTATAAGCGCCGGATGGATTCGCCGCAACGGCCTGCGCGGCTGCGTGGGCAAACTTGTTGGTGGAGCCGACGATGAAGTTTTCAAACGTAAATTCATAATTGCCGCCGCCGGGCACCTCGGCGGGCGCCTGTTCGACAGGCGCCGGGATGGTGAGCTCCACATCGATGTCAAAACCCAGCAATTCCTTGAACGCCTCACGCAAAAGGTCCTTATAGCGCGTCTCCACGATGCCCTTTACAAAATCCGAGCGCACGGAAAGCGTGGCCACACTGCCCTCAAAGGACACTGGCTCGATGCCGTCGATGAAAAGATTGTAAGTCGCCAGCACAAGGCGTTCCTTGCAGTACTCCTTTACAGCGGCGAAAACCTCGTCGAATGAACTCATAGTATGAAAAACAACTCCCAAACAATTCAATGCAATATTGATAAGATTATATCACATTTTTTCATACAGAACAATTCTTTCCTCTACATTACTTTATTTACAATATAGAATACCCTGATAGCGTTGCCGCACGCGGTCTGTTTGAAACATGCGGACGGAAAAAACCGCGCGTGTCCCCCGGCGGCGGATGCAGGCGGGTGGAAAAAGGCAGAAAAGTGTTGACACAGAGCCGCTTTTTCGGTTATACTCTTATGTTGCAAGGCTGTCTCTGCCAGCAGAGACGGCTTTCTAGACAAGAGCAGAGACGGTACTACAAGATGTTGTGGTTCCATCAGGGAGGAGCTTTTTTTATGAAACGTACATTCCAGCCCAAGAAGCGCCACCGCGCCACAAAGCACGGCTTTTTGGCCCGCAGCAAGAGCAGCAACGGCCGCAAGGTCCTGGCCGCCCGCCGCGCCAAAGGCCGCGCGAAGCTGGCTGCCTGAGAAGGCGGCGCTCAGCAGCGTTCGGGCCGGCGTTTCTGCCGGCCCGCGCAAATGCGTCTGCGTCCCGACCGGGATGCGGAAAAAAGAAAACGGCGCGCCCTGCGGCGCCGCCGTGAAGCAAGGCCACTGGCAGGTGGCCTTTTTGCGTATACCATGAAATGAAAGGGCCTTACCCATGCGTTATCATCCCCTGACACGCAACAATGAGTTCGCGCGCGCATACACGCGCGGAAAATCGTTCGTGCACCCGCATGTGGTGCTGTATGTGAACAAAAATCGTCTGGGCCGCACGCGCGTGGGCATCACCGCAAGCAAAAAAATAGGCAACGCCGTAACGCGCAACCGCGCGCGCCGCGTTCTGCGGGCCGCGCTGTACGAGGTGCTGCCGCCGGACGTGGGCGGGTACGACCTGGTGCTGGTGGCCCGCGGCCAGACACCGCGCCTGAAAAGCACACAGGTGGCGAAAACACTGGAAAGGCAGCTGCGCGCCGCCGGCCTTGTGCAGGAATGAGTTTATGGTGAAGCGCTTTCTCATTTTTCTGATAAAAGGCTATCAAAAATTTATTTCGCCGCTTTTGGGTGATAACTGCCGTTTTTATCCCACCTGCTCGGCTTATGCCATCGAAGCGCTGCGGGTGCACGGCGCGCTCAAAGGCAGCCTTTTGGCAGCCTGGCGCATTCTGCGCTGCAACCCCTTCGGCAGGCCGGGGCTGGACCCGGTTCCCCCAAAGGGAAAATGGCGCAATGACCCGCCCACTCCGCTGCGGCCCGGACAGGCTCCGGCTGAGGATGGTGGGGAGAGGGAATAAGGAATGAGGCTGCGCCGCTTTCCGCACGGACACCGAAATACGCGCCGCATGCGCACGGCGCGTCCCACTTCACATAAAAAAACGCCCGGGCGCAGGGCAGAATAGGACAGCGAATATGAATTTCTTAGGTTTCCTCGCACCCCTTCTCGGCATCATTATGGAATGGATCTACAAGCTGATCCCGAGCTACGGCTGGACGCTCATCATCTTCACGCTGCTCACGAAGATCCTGATGTTCCCGCTCAGCGTCAAGCAGCAGAAGAGCACGGCCCGGATGTCGGCATATCAGCCCATGATGCAGGAGATACAGAAAAAATGGGCCAATGACAAGAACCGCCAGCAGGAGGAACTGATGAAGTTCCAGCAGGAGACGGGCATGTCCATGACGGCGGGCTGCCTGCCCATGGCTGTGAACTTTCTGGTGCTTTTCGGCCTCATCGAAGTTGTTTACCGTCCGCTGCAGTACATCCTGCGTGTGCCAAAGGAACTGATCGACAAAGCCGTGGAGCTTGCGAACAGCGCACTGGGCATGAACCTGATGGCAAACAATTTTACGGTTCAGAACGACATCATCAACGCGGTCAAATCCTCGCCGGACGTGTTTTCCAGTGTGTTCAGCGCGGACCAGATCGCCAGCATCAGCGATTTTAACTTTATGTTCCTGGGCATCGACCTTTCCCGGGTGCCCCATTTTGCTTTTGACGCGGCCAGCCTGATGCTGATGATCATCCCCATCCTCTCGGTGGTGACGATGATCCTTTCCCAGATCATCACCATGAAGATGAGCGGACAGGAGATGCAGGGCGCCATGAAGTGGATGCCCTGGATCATGAGCCTGATGTTCGTGTACTTTGGCTTTACGGTGCCGGTCGGCTTCTCTCTGTACTACACCGCTTCCAACGTTGTGATGCTCGTACAGTCCATTATCCTGAAGAAAATGTACGACCCTGAAGAGATGAAAAAGCAGGTCCAGGCGGAAATAGAAGCAAAACGCGCGGAGAAGAAGAAAAAGAAACAGGTAAAAGTGACCACAGACGACGGCAGGGAACAGGTAAAGGAAGTAAGCGAAGCAGAGCTTGCGCGCATCCGCCTTGCCCGCGCCCGTGAGCTGGACGAAGAACGCTACAAAGACGAATAAGCCCCCGGGCTTTCAAGGAGGGATATTTCCATGCGTGAAGTGATCAAAACAGGCAGAACGGTGGAGGACGCCACCGAGCTGGCGCTGGCCGAGTTGGGCGTAAGCGCCGAAGAGGCGGGCATTGAAGTGCTGGAGCTGCCCCAGCGCAGGCTGTTCAAGAGCATCCCGGCCAAGGTGCGCGCCTATGTGGAGGATGAGGAAGTCCCTGAGGCGCCGGCGCCCAAGGAAGAAAAGCCTTTGCCAAAGGCCGCGCCGAAAGCAGCCGAGTCGCCGGACGCCCCCAAGGCCGAGGCCCCTGCCGCGCAGCCGGAGCAAGCACAGCCCGCTGCAGGGCCTGTTGAGGAGCCCATCGACCTGGAGCAGAGCCCTAAGGCCCGCGAAGCGGTGGAGTATCTGAAGGAGATCTGCGCAAAAATGGGTGCGCAGGGCCTGACCATCACGCCCGTCAAACAGGGCGAGGCCACCATCCTGAAGGTTGAGGGCGAGAGCGCCGGTACGCTGATCGGCCACCGGGGCGAAGTGATGGAAGCGCTGAGCTACCTCACAAGCCTTGTGGCAAACCGCGCGGGCGGCGACTACATGAAGATCGGTCTGGACATCAACCATTACCGCTCCAAGCGCGAGGCAAACCTGACAGCGCTGGCAAAGCGCATCGGCGCGAAGGTGGCCCGCACGGGCCGCGGCCACACGCTGGAGCCCATGAATCCCTATGAGCGCCGCATCATCCATACAGCGGTGCAGGAGATCAAAGGCGCCACCTCGTGGAGTGTGGGCAGCGAGCCCAACCGTCACGTTATTATCGGGCCGTCGGAGGATAATCCGGTGAAAAACCGGCCTGCGCGTTCCGGAAACCGCCCGCCGCGCGGCGCCCGTCCGGAGGGCGGCGAAAATCGCGGCCGCGGCTCACACCGCAGCGATGTTGCGCCGGAGCGTCCGGCGCGTCAGGTACGGGAATTTGTTCCGCGCAGCAATCCGCTGCCAACGGCCGACGGTGCCACGCCGCCAGAGAAAACGCAGTCTGAGGCGGAGCGCAATGCGACGCTGTATGGCCGTATCGATCTGTAAGAAAGATTATAGGAAAAGAACCGGTTTCCCTCAATGGGAAACCGGTTCTTTTTGTTTTTCACGATAATCAAAAAGCCAGTGGAAAACTCAGCCGGCAGACAGCAGGCCTTTATCAATTTTCCAGTTGAGGATGCGCTCAACCGCGTCATTGACCCGGCTGACCGGGATAACGCCGCTGTTTACGGCAGACAGCACATTGGCGTATTCCTTTTTCCAGTCGGCTGTCAGCAACAGATCATTTCCCGCGAGCACGGCCATAACGGCAGGCGAGCTGCCGGAGGCGAACTGTTTGATGGCACCCATCGACAGATCGTCGGTCATGATCACGCCGTCAAAATGCAGTTCTTCACGCAGAACGCGATGAACCTCTTTTGATAGAGAAGCTGGATAATCGGAATCCATACAGGTGACGATATTGTGGGAAATCAGAATACTGGGCACACCCGGCTCGATCCCGGC
>ERZ836939.2033-NODE-2033-length-20995-cov-8.954489_pt1 | contig 20995 bp, 16 predicted proteins | sample MGYA00519912_ERZ836939 | MGnify/ENA primary metagenome ERZ836939 (study PRJEB31850, sample SAMEA3708810) | human gut metagenome | biome: human gut; feature: human-associated habitat; material: faeces | place: China | collected 2014 ...
CGCTGTCCACCTCATCAGTCGCCTCCGGCGACAGCTTCCCCTCATAGGGGAAGCCACGGGTGGCACAAAAAACCGAACCGCAAGCATCGCTTGCGGTTCGGGAAAAGGAATTGCGGAATTGCTTAGCCGAAGACGGCGAGCAGGAAGCCGGCTGCGATGGCGGAGCCAATGACGCCTGCGACGTTCGGGCCCATGGCGTGCATGAGCAGGAAGTTCGCGGGGTTGGCCTTCTGGCCGACCATCTGGGAAACACGCGCGGCCATCGGGACGGCGGAGACGCCGGCCGAGCCGATCAGCGGGTTGACCTTCTTGCCGGACAGCTTGCACATGATGTTGCCGCCGATGAGGCCGCCGGCCGTGGAGATGCCGAACGCGACGAGGCCGAGGAAGATGATCTTCAGGGTTTCCGCCTTCAGGAAGTTGGAAGCGACCATGGTCGCGCCGACGGAGGTGGAAAGAAAGATCGTGACGATGTTCATGAGGGCATTCTGCACGGTGTCGGACAGACGGTCGGTGCAGCCGCACTCACGGAAGAGGTTGCCGAGCATCAGGCAGCCGATCAGCGGAGCCGTGGACGGCAGGAGCAGGATGACGAAGATGGTGACGATGATCGGGAAGAGGATCTTCTCGGTCTTGGAGACCGGGCGGGACTGCACCATCTTGATCTTGCGGTCCGCTTCCGAGGTCATGAGCTTCATGATCGGGGGCTGGATCATCGGGATGAGCGCCATGTAGGAATATGCCGCGATGGCGATCGCGCCCAGCAGATGCGGAGCGAGCTTGTTGGTCAGGAAGATGGCCGTCGGGCCGTCTGCGCCGCCGATGATGCCGATGGAAGCGGCCTCCGGGCCGGTGAAGCCGAGGCAGATCGCGCCGAAGAAGGCGACAAACACGCCCAGCTGGGCTGCTGCGCCGAGGAGCAGGCTCTTCGGGTCTGCGATCAGGGGACCAAAGTCAGTCATCGCGCCGACGCCCATGAAGATGAGGGACGGATACAGACCGGCCTTGACGCCGATGTAGAAGATGTCCAGCAGACCGGCGTTCGACAGAACGTGGCCGTAGCTGTGGTAGTAGGGGCTGGTGGAGTCCAGGAAGGCGCTCCAGAGCTCGGGATGATACATGGCGTTGGTCGCGTTCAGCTCGGGGTTAACCGCGTCCAGGCCGGGGAAGTAGCTGACATTGGCCAGCAGGCAGCCGAACGCGATGCCGACGAGCAGCAGCGGCTCGAAGCCCTTGACAATGCCGAGGTACAGCAGCACGCAGGCGATCACGATCATGACGAGATTCTGCCAGCCGCCGTTTGCGAAGAAGCCCGCAAAGCCGGATTCCGTCGCCAGCTTTAACAGGGTATCACCAACATTAAACATCTTTGATCCTCCTTATGCCAGAACAACCAGCGGAGCACCCGTATCCACGACTGCGCCCTTGGTGGTCACGACCTGAGCGACCGTGCCGTCACGCGGGGCGAGGATCTCATTTTCCATCTTCATGGCTTCCAGAACGACGAGGATATCGCCGGCCTTGACAGCCTGACCCTGGGAGCAGTTGACCTTCAGGATGTTGCCGGGCATCGGAGCGGCGACAACTTCGCCTGCGGCGACAGCCGTGGGAGCGGCCGGAGCGGCAGCGGGAGCCGGGGCAGCGGCGGGAGCGGCAGCAGGAGCCGGAGCTGCGGCGGGAGCAGCGGGCTTATAAGCCTCGTACTCGTCGACGAGCATGGCCTGGCCTTCTTCGACCTCGACCTCGTAGGTTTTGCCGTTGAGTGTGATCTTGTATTTCATATCAGATGACCTCCTTCATCGATTTGAAGCGCAGGGTATTGAGAGGCTTGCCGAGCTTGTTGGCGACGATGGCCATGAGCATCGCGGCCTCACGGTCGCCGACGTTGTAGAACTTGCATTCACCGGCGGTACCGGCGGCAAGAACGGGAGCGGCCTTGGGTGCGGGAGCGGCAGCGGGGGCAGCGGGAGCCGGAGCTGCGGCAGCGGTCTTCGCCTTCTTGGCGACCATGATCTTGCCCATGACAAGAACGACAGCCATCAGCGCGATCAGACCGACGAACACGACGGCGTAGCCCAGCAGGGCGACAAGACCGGCCGTGCCGATGGAAATATCATTGAGAGCAGCGTTGACAAAAAACATCTCTGGCCACCTCGCTTATGCTTCTTCGATGACGTAGGTGCAGACATTTTCTTCCTTGGCCTTGCGGTCTTCGAAGAACTTCATGGCCTGATCCGGATAGCAGATGTAGCTCATGACATCCTCTTCGCTCTTCGCCAGATCGCCGAGGGCTTCCTTGGCCTTCTTGAAGTCTTCGCCGGTGCGCTTGGCGTCTTCGATGCGGCAGTCGACGGGCTTGCCGCCCTCGCCGAGGATCTTGGCCTGCAGCTCTTCAGAGACAGGCGCGGGCGCGATGCCGTACTGGCCCTTGAAATAGTTCTGCACTTCCTTGGAGACGATCTTGTAGCGCTCGCCCATCAGGACGTTGGTAACGGCCTGGTTGCCGACCATCTGGCTCAGCGGGGTGACCAGCGGGGGATAGCCCAGATCCTTGCGGACTTCGGGGATCTCCTTGAGCGCGGCGTCGAACTTGTCCATGGCCTTCATGTCGGTCAGGTTGGCGATCATGTTGGAGAGCATGCCGCCCGGGACCTTGTAGACCAGCGCCTGCGCGTCGGTCGCCATGGACTTGGCGCTGATGCGGCCGGAATCGACGTACTTCTGCTTGATGGGCTTGAAGTAGTCGTTGACCTTGTTGATGACGTCCTCGTTGAGGCCGGTCTCGATGCCGTACTGGCCGAGGGCGTAGAACATGGTCTCGGTGGAGGGCTGGCTGGTGCCGTTGGAGAAGCAGGAGGTCGCGCAGTCGATCACGTCGATGCCGGACTCGATGGCCTTCGTCACGGTCATGTAAGCCATGCCGGTGGTGCAGTGGGTGTGCAGGATGAGGGGAACATCGCCGACGGCGTCCTTGATGCCCTTGATGAGGTGCTCGGCCTCGTACGGGCTCATGGTGCCGGCCATATCCTTCAGGCAGATGGTGTCGAAGCCCATGTTCTTGAGCTCCTTGCACATCTCGACATATTTTTCGACCGTGTGGACCGGGCTCTGGGTGTAGGAGATACAGCCGGAGGCGACGGTGTTCTTGGTCGCGTATTTCTTGGTAGCTTCCAGTGCGGTGGCGATGTTGCGGAAGTCGTTCAGTGCGTCAAAGATACGCAGGATGTCGATGCCGTTCTTGATGGACAGCTCGACGAACTTCTCGACGACGTCGTCATGATAGTGCTTGTAGCCGAGCAGGTTCTGGCCGCGAAGCAGCATCTGCAGCTTGGTGTCGGGCATGGCCTTGCGGATGTCGCGCAGTCTCTGCCAGGGATCCTCGCCCAGGTAACGCAGGCAGGAGTCGAACGTAGCGCCGCCCCAGCATTCCACCGAATAGTAGCCGGCCTTGTTCATTTCCGGCAGGATATCGGCAAAATCGGAATACGGAAGACGGGTCGCCATCAAAGACTGGTTGGCATCACGAAGGACAGTTTCAGTAATTTGAACTTTTTTCATGTGTGCTCCTCCATTATTTCACGCCGTATGCGGCGTTCTCGATTCTCTTGGGGATACACCGGAAAAGACACGCTGCAGCGAGAAGCCGCAGCGTGTCTCGCGCTATCATCCAGTATATCCGATGTGCGGCCGAAAGTAAAATCAAGCGGCCGTTAAAATTTTGCGAAATGTGTCAGAAGTTCCGCTTGCGCGCCTGACACGGAGCTTCCGGTCAAGAGCCTTACAGCTGCGGGCCTGCGGCGACCAGAGCCTTGCCGGCCTCGTTGCCTTCGTACTTGGCGAAGTTCTTGATGAAGCGGGAAGCGAGGTCCTTGGCCTTGACGTCCCACTCGGCAGCGTCGGCGTAGGTGTCGCGCGGGTCGAGGATGTTGGTGGCGACGCCGGTCAGCTCGGTCGGGATCTCAAAGTCGAAGTACGGCAGCTTCTTGGTGGGAGCCTTGTTGATATTGCCGTTCAGGATGGCGTCGATGATGCCGCGGGTATCCTTGATGGAGATACGCTTGCCGGTGCCGTTCCAGCCGGTGTTGACGAGGTAAGCCTTTGCGCCGCTCTTTTCCATCTTTTTGACGAGCTCTTCGGCGTACTTGGTCGGATGCAGCTCGAGGAAGGCCTGGCCGAAGCAGGCGGAGAAGGTCGGGGTGGGCTCGGTGATGCCGCGCTCGGTGCCGGCCAGCTTCGCGGTGAAGCCGGAGAGGAAGTAGTACTTGGTCTGCTCCGGGGTCAGGATGGAGACGGGAGGCAGAACGCCGAACGCGTCGGCGGACAGGAAGATGACGTTCTTGGCGTCCGGTGCGGAAGAGACCGGGCGGACGATCTTCTCAATGTGGTTGATGGGGTAGGAGACACGGGTGTTCTCGGTGACGGACTTGTCGGCGAAGTCGATCTTGCCGTCCTTGTCGAGGGTAACGTTCTCGAGCAGCGCGTCGCGGCGGATGGCATTGTAGATGTCGGGCTCGGAGTCCTTGTCGAGGTTGATGACCTTGGCGTAGCAGCCGCCCTCGAAGTTGAAGACGCCGTTGTCGTCCCAGCCGTGCTCGTCGTCGCCGATGAGCAGGCGCTTCGGGTCGGTGGAGAGGGTGGTCTTGCCGGTGCCGGAGAGGCCGAAGAAGATGGCGGTGTTCTGGCCGTTCATGTCGGTGTTGGCGGAGCAGTGCATGGAAGCGATGCCCTTGAGCGGCAGATAGTAGTTCATCATGGAGAACATGCCCTTCTTCATCTCGCCGCCGTACCAGGTGTTGATGATGACCTGCTCACGGCTGGTGATGTTGAAGGCGACGCAGGTCTCGGAGTTGAGGCCCAGCTCCTTGTAATTCTCGACCTTGGCCTTGGAGGCGTTGTAGACGACGAAGTCCGGCTCGAAGTTTTCAAGCTCTTCTTCCGTCGGGCGGATGAACATGTTGGTGACGAAGTGTGCCTGCCAGGCGACTTCCATGATGAAGCGGATGGCCATGCGGGTGTCCTTGTTGGCACCGCAGAACGCGTCGACGACGAACAGGCGCTTGTTGCACAGCTCCTTGACAGCCAGATCCTTAACGGACTTCCAGGTATCCTCGGTCATCGGATGGTTGTCGTTCTTATAGGCCTCGGAGGTCCACCACACGGTGCCCTTGGAGTTATCGTCGACGACGATATACTTGTCTTTGGGGGAGCGGCCGGTGTAGATGCCGGTCATAACGTTGACGGCGCCGAGCTCGCTGACCTGGCCCTTTTCAAAGCCTTCCAGACCGGGCTTGGTCTCTTCCGCGAACAGCATTTCGTAGGAAGGGTTGTGGACGATTTCCGTGGTGCCGGAAATGCCATACTTACTCAAATTCAGTTCTGCCATCGTATATTAACCTCTTTCTAAAAAAATAACAATTTTTCCTTCGGTGAAGCAATGTATCCAGTTAGGCCATTGTTCACCAAATAGCAGTATATCACGGTTCGTCAAGAATATCCACAACAATTTTCAGCATCGTGCTTTTTTATTGATTTTGCCGGTTTCTCCCGCTGCTATTCGGCGAAATTGTCCCAAAACAGGTAAAAAGCACAAAAGGGTGAAACGGGAAAAAATGAAAACCTAAAAATTTTTCAGGTGTCAACGGACACAAACGCCGGTGTGCCCGAAAACGGGGCACACCGGCGGAAAATGTGTGTTTTTATTTGGCTTCGGAGGCGTCCGCTTCCGCTTTTTTTGCCAGCTGCTTCTGCAGCCAATCCTTGCCGTCGACGTAGCGCGAGACGATGAAGGAGACGACGTAGTCTCCCGCAGAGTTGACCATGGTCGCGGGGGGATCGACGAGATTGCCGAGCGCGAGCGCGATGGGGAAGGCGACCGCCAGATGGTCCGGGAAGAAGATGGAGCACAAAACCAGCTCGCCCGTGCCGCCGCCGCCCGGGATGCCGGACATGGCGACCGAGGAGAACACCGCCACGATGATGGCGAGGATGGCGCGGCCGGTCGTGAAGTCCTGGCCGAACATGCCGAACAGGAACGCGACTTTGATGATCGCGGACATGGCCGAGCCGTCCATGTGCATCGTCGCGCCGAGGGGGACGACGATGTTGGAGACGTCCTTGGAGATACCGGTCTCCTTGGCGACTTCCATGTTGGTCGGGATCGTCGCGACGGACGAGCAGGTGCCAAACGACATGGCAGCCGGCCGGAACAGCTTGGAGAACATGACCTTCGCCGCGCCCTTGCCGCCGCCGAAGCGGGCGTAGATCGGGGAGAAGACGAGCATGTAGACGAAGCTCAGGATGTAATAGATCGCGAGCGCGCGGCCGTAGTCGCCGATGAGGTCGGAGCCATGGTAGGCGATCAGATACGCGAAGAAGCCGAAGAAGCCGATGGGCGCGTAGTAGGTGATGATCTTGAAGGTCTTCATGATGCAGTTGGTGATGTCGTCGAGCAGCTGCGCGGTCTTGGTCTGCGCGCCGCCAGCCATCTGCACACCGAAGCCGAAGAGGACGGCTGCCACGATGAGCGGCAGGATGGCCTTGCGGCTGAACAGCTCGGTGAAGTCCGGCTTCGTGAAGAAGTTGACGATCATGTCGGCCACGCCCAGCGTGCCGCCGACTTCGCCCTCAATCATTGCATATTCGCCCGTGACCGGCGGGATGAGCAGGACGGTCACATACATGATGACGGCGGCGATGGCCGCGGTGGTCAGGAAGGTCGCGATGGTCACGCCCATGATCTTGCCCGCGCGCTTCGCGCTCTGCATGTTGGCGATGGAAGAGGAAATGGAGCAGAACACCGTCGGCACCGCGATGCAGAACATCAGGTTCAGAAAGACCGTGCCGAGCGGCTCGAGGACCGTTGCGCCCTTGACGATCACCTCGCCTGATGCATCCTTGACTGCGGGCCAGATCGCGCCCACGACGCAGCCGGCGACGATGCCGGTCAGCATCAGGATCAGAAATCCATAATTTTTCCAGAAGCTACCCTTTTTCATGCTTTCTCCTCCTGCTTTTTGATGAGATCCAGAATGGTTTTGTCCAGAATTTCGCCCGCGCAGACCAGCGCCGCCGGGCCTGTCAGGTACAGGTTTTCGATTCGGCCGTCATGCGCTTCCGCGTCGACTGCCAGCTCGCCGCCGTCCATCCGCACGCGGACGTTCCGGCCGCTGACCTTGCCCAGCAGCGTCAGCACCGTGACGACCGCGCCGGTGCCCGTGCCGCAGGCGAGGGTAAAATCCTCCACGCCGCGCTCATACGTCTTTTCCAGCACCGTATCCGGGCCGGTCAGCTCGTAGAAGTTGACGTTCGCGCCCTTCGGCAGCGCCGGGTGGTACCGGAGCTTCCGGCCGAGCTGCCGGAGCGCGGCTTCGTCCTGCCCGGCAAGGTCCGGCGTCTGCACCGCGAGGTGCGGGATGCCGGGGTCTCCAAGCTCGACGTAGCTGCACCGGTATGTCCGGCCGTCCACATCCAGCGGCTTCTGCAGCTCGAGGGCAGCGGGCGTGTTCAGCCGGATGCGGTACTGATCGTCCGCGATGCGCCAGCCGGTCACGAGTCCCGCCGTCGTCTCCACGCGCTGGACGCTGCCCGCGTAGCCGTGCTCAAAGCCGTAGCGGCAGATGCACCGCGCGCCGTTGCCGCACATCTCGCCGAGCGAGCCGTCGGAATTGTAAAACCGCATCCGGTAGTCCGCGTCTCCCTCCGCCTGCGTCACGAGCATCAGACCGTCCGCGCCGATCGACCGGCGGCGGTCACACAGCGCCCGGGCGAGGGCCGGGGCGGCCGCTTCGTCGAACGGCTCGGCGATGGCGTCGAGCAGAATGAAGTCGTTCCCCGCGCCGTTCATTTTGGTAAAGTGCACGCAGTGTCCCTCCTGGATGTTTCTGATGGTATTATATGCCGGGCAGGAAAGAAAGTAAATGCAAAATCATGCTGAGAATATTGCAAAAAATGCTCTACTCGCCGCCGCATTGACTTTCGCCCGGTTTCACGATACAATAAAATAAAATTTGTAAATATGCACGGAGGGAAAAAACACAGTGCAGAAATGTTATAATTGCGGGAAAGAAGTGGACGATAATGTCCTCATCTGCCCGGAGTGCGGCGCGCTCGTCAAGCGCTACGGAAAGCCGGAGCCGCAGCAGGCGGAGCCGTTTGAGCCGCAGGGGACCGCGTTTACCCAGCCGCCGCAGCCGCACGCCGCGGTCTGGCAGCGGGAGGACGGGAAGCTCAAATTCAGCGGCGGCGTGACCTTCTGGCTGGTGCTGTGCGCCATTTTCCTGGGCTATACGCTGTTGGGCTTTGCCTGCACGCTGTTCATCTACCGGTTCCAGGCGGCCTATTTCCAGACCATCAGCCAGTTTCAGGAGCTTGCGCCGCTGGCCGAGCTGCTGCAGGCGCTGCTTGCAAGCGTTGAGGCGTATCCGGTCTATTATCTCGCGGTCGCCGCGCTCGTCGCGCTGCAGTTCGGCTGCGTGATCTGGTTCCTGGCGTCGAAGCGGAGGCTGGCGTTCTACATCCTGGCCGCGGCCGCGGCCGTGCTGACGGTCATGCAGCTGATCCTCGGCGGCGGTGTGGGCGCGCTGGTCTACATCCTCGGGCCGCTCGCGGCCTGGCTGATGCTGCGCCGCAGCTGGAGCCTGCTGCGCTGAATACGAAAAAACCGCCCCTGCCGGTTTGCTGCCCCCTGACAGGGGTAACAACGTTGGCGGGGGATACCCGGCTGGTGTTTCAGGCACCAGCCGGGTTTTCCATTGGCGTATAGCTGGGAATGATTCAGGATACTTTCGGGATCTCGTTGTGCTGTTCCGGTTCTGCTGTTTTCCTGTTTTCCATGCAGCCAATGTCGGCGTAGTGAATTTCCACCGTCTGTGGTGCGTGTTTGGACCACTTCACTTCCTTTTCATGCACCACAATTTTCTGGATGAAGAGCTGCAGCAGCTCCGGTGTCAGCGCTTGAATGTCCGTGTACCGCGTTGCTTTGTCGAGGAACGCTGCCGTATTGCTTACCGTCTCTTTCAGGCACTGGATTTTCGATTCTCGCTGCGGAAGAGATTCTGTCAGCTTTGCCTGTTCATCTGTGTAGCTGGCTGAGAGCAGCTGGAACTGTTCTGCCGTGATGCGCCCCAGTACGCTGTCTTCATAGAGCTTCTTGAAAATCGCATCCAGCTCGGCTTTGCGCTTCTGCATGGCGGCTTTCTCCTTTTCCAGTCTGCGGATCTCCTTTTGGAGTTCCGCAGACTGTTTGCTGTTTAAGTATTCAGCAAATTCCTGCGGATGCTCTCTGGCTTCCGCCGTTACCCGGCGCAAATCCTCCAACACGATCTCATCGAGAATGCACTCTCGGATGTAATGTGCGGTGCAGGCTTCGCCGTCCTTTTTGTAGGTACGGCAGGTGAAGTGATTGTAATCTGCGGACATCGTATGCGCCCGGTGGAGCACCATTGCTTTGCCACAATCGGCACAGATCACAAGCCCTGAATACTTGTTCTGCTCATCCATCTTCGTTCTGCGGCGTTTGTTCTTTCGCACCCGCTGCACAATATCCCAGACCTCTTTGGGAATGATGGCAGGATGGGTATTTTCAAACACGAGGCATTCCTCACGCGGATGTTCAATTTTGCGCTTGTCCTTGTAGGATTTGGTGCTGAACCGGTAGTTCACAGTGTTGCCGAGATAGATCTCATTTTCTAACAGGTTCGCGACTGCGCTGTCCGACCAGTGGTACGGCTTCGTGATGTCCAAGGCGGAATGCGTCAGGCCGTATTTCTGGTAGGTGTAATAGCTGGGACAAAACACCTTTTCTTTGGTCAGGATCGTCGCAATCCGGCTGGGGCCATTGCCCGCGGCACACAGGGCGAAGATTCGTTTCACAACGGCAGCGGCTTCCTCGTCGATGATCAGCTTTTTTGTTTCCGGGTCTATGGTATATCCATAGGGAGCGCGGGTTCCGAGTCGTTCTCCGCGCTCCGCTTTGGCCTTCTGAACTGCGCGGATCTTTCGGCTGGTGTCCCGAATAAACCACTCGTTGAACAAATTTTTGAACGGCATGAGATCATTGCTCTCTGCGTTTTCCGTGTCCACATTGTCGTTGATCGCAATGTACCGGACGCCGAACATGGGGAAGCGCTCCTCAATATAGAGACCGGTATGAAGCTGATTTCTGCCAAGGCGGCTGAGATCCTTGGTCACGATGATCCCAATCTCCCCGTTTTCCATGTCTGCGATCATCTGCTGAAATGCGGGTCTTTGGAAGTTACCGCCTGAAAAACCGTCATCCACATAGAAACACGGATTTGGAAAATGATGATCTTCTGCGAACCTTTGCAGGATGCTTTTTTGAGACGAGATTTGTCAAGAATGTTTTCTGCTCAAAATAGTTGGTGTATCTCATTCAGCTTACTGAAAATAATGAAAAAGCTCGTCAGCCTGTGCTTCACAGGCTGACGAGCGGAGCGGGGCGACCTATGCCGCCCCGCTGCTTTTTTGCGATTGCTTATTTGTCCTGATATGCGCGGAAGAGGAAGGTGACAATCTGCGCACGCGTGCAGGAATCGTTCGGCATGAGCTTGCTGCCGTTGCCCTGTACGATTTCCTCAGCAAGCGCCCAGTTCATCGCGGGAAGCGCGTAGCCAGGAACGGAATCTGCGTCAGAGAAGCCGGACACCAGCTCCTGCAAGGTGACCGCCTCGGACGCAGCGTAGCGGAACAGAAACGCGACGGCTTGAGCGCGGGTGCATTCGCTGTCGGGAGAGAATGTGTTCTCCGTTGTGCCGGTGGCGATGCCCTCGCTGAGCGCCCAGCGGACGGCCTCGGCGTAGTAGCTGCCTTCGGGGACATCGCTCATGTTCATGGCGTAGTTCACCACGGGAGAACCGGCAGCACGCCACAGGAAGGTGACGATTTGTGCGCGGGTGCAAGGCTGGTTCGGCCCAAAGAGACCGTTGCCGATACCGCCGGTAATGCCCTTTTTCTGTGCCCACTTCACGGCCTCGTAGTAGTAGGCGCTGGTGGACACATCGCTGAACGGACTTGTCTCGACTTTCTTGACAAAGGCAGCAATGGCTTCGATGAACTTAGTGTAGTCGGCACCCTTGTATTGCAGGGCAGCAATCGCATCTTTGATAGCCTGTGCCATTGCATTAACATTAGCCTGACTCACAAAAGCTTTGCCCCTGACAACTCCGTCTACCGCCGTATTTAATGCGGCAACAGATTCGTCGGTATACACAGTCAAATCAGTGGGAATGGCTGCCATCGCTGCTTCCACAGCACTGTAATCTGCCGGCTCTGCACCGCAAAGAACCTGTCCGTTCACAAAAGACCATCCGTTACTGTTGTCGCCGTTATTCAGCTCGGCTGCAAAAGCTTCGGTTTTCATTTCTTCCTGCGACTTTTCAGCTGCAGATTCGTTCTGGCTTTTAATACCGCGGTTTTCCACTGCAAAATAGCAATTGGTTATTTCGCTTCTCTTGGTCGCAGACGACTGCTCTGCAAAGGCATACCGAAAGGGTGATGAGCCTGTTACGCTGCCGGTTGTAAAGCAATTTGTAATGGAGCCATAGTACGCTGAGTCAGAGGCATCGGTACCTACAAAAGAGGCCATAGCAACCGCAGCCTGTGATACATTGCCACTCGCATAGCAGTTTTTGATATTCAGTCCCCAAAGGCCGCCAGCAAAGCCGCCTGTATATGCGCCGCCGGTAACATTGCCCGTGGCGTAACAATTTCGAATAATCGTTTCTGCATCTGTTTTGCCGTTTCCTTTGCCAATCAAGCCACCGACATCAGCACCGCCGCGAGAATCCGACTCTACATCCAGTGCGACATCAGCATGGCTGTATGTGATCTTTGCCGCTCTCCCCAGCTCACCGATCAAACCGCCGATGGAGCCTTTACCGGAGAGTTCCTTAATTGTGCCGGCGGCGCTGCATTCCTCGATGGACTTTGACTCATCCAGAATACCCACAAGACCGCCGATCCAGTAGGCTGCCGTCCAGCCGCTGTCCGGTGTGTTCATCGTCATGCTCAGATTCGTCACATGACAGTTCTCAATCGAACCGCCGGCGAAACCGGCGAGCGCGCCTGACAATCCGATTACATAGCCGGAAACATTCTTTGAAGTACCATGAATTGTGACACCGTCCAGATTCAAGTTGCTGATTTTGCCGCTTGTCGCACCAAACAGACCAAACACGTCAGATTCCAACGGAGAACTTTCTGTTCCGATGGAGATGTTAGAAATGGTATGTCCTTTGCCGTCAAGATTTCCGGCAAACAGAGAATAGTCTGGGAGTCTAAATAGCAGACCAGAAAAGGAATTCCCGATTGGTGTCCAGTCATGCTTGGCCAAATCAATGTCCGCGGTCAGAACAAAATAGGAATTTTCGTACGTCTGGCCCTTATTGACCTCACTTGCCAGGTATGCAAGCTGTGCGCCGTCGGCGATCTGATAGGGATCGCTCTCCGTGCCGGTGCCGCCTGCAAAAGCAGTGGCGATGCTGCCGTCCCATGCGCCGTCCGACGCCAGCGCTGCCGTGGGCAGCAGGCTCAGGCACAGGGTCAGCGCCATGAGACAACTCAAAATTCGTTTTTTCATAGATGTCCTCCTTTGGTTTTTCCTCGCCCGGATCGGGTCTCCACGGGCAGAGAGTATCCCGTAGGGAGTTCTCCCTACGGGAAGCGGGGGTACCCCCGCTTCGATCCTTTTCTGCCTTTATACCGTGGAGTTTAACACTGCCACGTTCAAAATGCAATAGACCTTGCGCGAATAGCACACAACCTTGCGCGAATAGCACATTCCGCTTGCCCTGCAGCAAAAATGATGGTATGCTATAAAAAAGACAAATCGGGAGGGAACGCTATGAAGTCAAACAGCATTTCCATTATTTCCAACCGCAGGCGCATCAGCCTGCCGGCAGAAGAAATTCTCTATATTCAGCTGGTGAACCGTCAGTCGGTCATCCATGTTTCCGGTGGCAAGACCTACGAAACCTATACCACCATCGACGATCTGGAGCAGATGCTCGGCAGCGGCTTTCTCCGCGCTGACCGCGCCACGCTGGTGTCCGCCAAGGGTATCCATACCATTGGAAAGAAGATCGAACTTATCAACGGTGAGCTGTTGAGCTTCACCCGCCGGAGAAAGCGGGAGCTCAAGGAACAGCTGCGCGCCGGACGGCGGCAGATCGTACAGAAGCTGGCCGGGAGCGACGCTCCTACCACGCGGGAAGAATACCAGCGGCATTATGCCAGCTATGACAGCGCCCCCTTCGCCTTTACCGACATTGAGATGGTGTTCAACGAGGAACGCGCCGCCGTGGACTGGATCTTCCGCTACGGCAACGGGGCGCTGGCAACGCTGGAAAAAACGCCGTTGGAGCAGCTCATTGACCACGCCTTCGGCAGCATTTTCCCCAATATGGACGCCAAGTGGCTGCGGGTCTATGAGCGCACGGCGCTCTATGGAGAGACGCTGGAGATTACAGACTACAGTCCGGAAATCGACACCGACCTGAAAATCATCTGCTTTCCAACATTTAAGGGTCACTGCGGCTGTATTCTGTTCGATCAGGCGGAAATTCAAACGGTGAGTGAATGCGCGAAGCCGTAGCAGCCCGTGCCCCAGTCGGTTTCAGTTTGGACATAAAGCCGGTGCATTAAAAGTCATAAGCATATTTGCAATGAATTGGGAAAAGCGTGAGGGCATCGCCCCCCCAATGCACTCACGCTAAATTCTTATCGCTCCCAACTGTTTCTGCCTTTCTTTTTTTGCATTTTCTGTACCTGCTGCATTTTCTGCTTCTGCCGCATGGACGCCCAAGCAGGGCGTTCTTCCGCGTCCTCGTTCAGCAGGTTTGCCATATCACGCTTGCTACCCAGCAGCATCATTGGGGTACACCTTTCGCCGTAGACGGACTGCAATCGGTCAATGGCTGTGCGTTCTGTTTCTTCACGAAAGCCCTGTCGCGCTTCATATAGTTTTACTGGGTCAATGTCCGCAGCCTGCGCTTTCAGCTCAGCATATTCAGCCAGCGCCTTATCCAGCTCGGCGGAATATTTCTGCTCCTGCGCCTCCAGCTTTTTCAGCCCAGTCTCCATGGTGGCAATATCCTTGCGGAATTCCTCTGCGCCTGCATCCTCCGCATACTCAAATTTTTGCAAAAGAAGCGCCTTTTCGGAACGCAGTTCCTCTAAATACCGTGTCGTTCAGGATCGGCAGTATCAGAGCGATTTTGACCGACTTGTTTGAGGAAAAGGATTAAAACGCAGAAATGCCCGTCGTGTATTCTGCTTATCTACATTTGGTTTATTTACAAACGGATTAGAAGTATTTGACCATGCAGTTGAAGAAGGTATTATTGAGAAGGTTATCACAACTAATCTTACTTATCAGACACCTGAATTATTATCTCGTGACTGGTATGCATCTTCTGACGTATCCAAATACGTTGCACTATTAATTGATACATTAAATCATGATGCATCAATCAGTGATCTGTTAAACCCAACAGAACGTATCAAAGAATATCTTGAAAAAAAGAATATGTAATATATAGATAAAGACTTCGTCTTATGGCGGAGTCTTTTTTTTGCAGAATTTTCTTATACACAAAAATCACAGGTATTGAATTACCTGTGATTTTTAATTATCTCAATATTCTTTTTACTGATTCTCTGCTGGCTGTTCTTCTGTCTGTGGTGCTGCCGTTGTAGGAGCCGCTGTCGTAGGCGCTGCCGTTGTAGGAGCTGCTGTCGTAGGTGCCGCTGTAGTTGCTTCTGTGCCCTTTGTGCTGCTCTCTGTCGCTGTTGTTGCCTGTGTTCCTGTCTGCTGTGTAGTCTCTCCCTGGTAATCCGTATAATCTCCACCCATAGAATCTGTAGAAGAGTATTCTGAATGAATCTCATTCATGAAATTACTCCAGATGGATTTTGGATAAGATGCTCCGCTTAATCCTTCCATAATCCTGTTATCATCTCTTCCTACCCATACTGCTGTTGTATAGTAAGGTGTGTATCCACAGAACCATCCGTCTTTGTTCAGGTTTGTTGTACCTGTTTTTCCTGCGGTATCAACATTCGGTACTTTTGCTCCTACTCCAGTTCCACCTGTAATTACACTCTTCAGTACATCAGTCATTGCATTTGCTGCACTTGTTGAATATACTCTTCTCTTCTTTGTGGAAGATGACATAATTTCATCTCCATCAGAAGTTGTTATCTTAGAGATACATGTTGGTTCTCTATACACACCATCATTCTTCAATGTAGCATATCCTGCTGCCATCTCTTCTGATGTTGTTCCTTTTCTGAAACCACCAATACATGTCGTATAATACTTATAATCAAAACTTGTCAGATATTTAAAGTTCATATTCTCCAGATATTTTAAACATGTCTTCGGTGTCAACTGTTCATAGATACGCATCGTTGCAACGTTACTTGACTTCTGCACTGCTCTTCTAAGCGTAATCTGTCCGGAATATGACCCATGTGAGTTCCCCACATGATTCTTATCTTTGGAAGACATTGGCGAATCATCTACGGTTGAACTTGGTGACCATCCATGCTCTAAGGCTGGTGCATATACAAGCAATGGCTTGATCGCACTACCTGGCTGTCTTGGACTCTGGAACGCACGGTTTAATGTATAACCGATATTCTTCTGTTCACGTCCACCGACGATCGCTACAACCTTTCCAGTATCATTATCAATACATGTTCCAGATGCCTGTGTCTTATAAATACCATTCTTATCTTTCTCTGTATATCCAGACAATGCACTATCTACGCTGCTCTGCAGCTGTTTCTGGACATCTGGATCAATAGATGTATAAATATGATATCCGGCACTGTATAAGGTTCTCTTACACTCTGCATACATCTTATCATATTCTTCCTGATATTTTTCCTTCTCAGAAGTCGAACTGAAATCGTATTTGAATTCAAATCCCTTCTGCTTCATGATCTCTTTTGTCGCACAATGAATGACATATGTTTCTACGTAATTCTTCTTCTCTGTCTTACTCTTCTGCGCGCTCTTTACATTAATCTCTTCATTGATTGCTTCTTCATACTGGTCTTTACGGATCAGTTTCTGCTCGTACATATCCTTTAGAATCTTATTTCTACGCTTGATCGTATTTTCTTTGTTTGTACGTGGATCATAGATTGTTGGATTATTTGGAATCGCAGATAAAAATGCTGCTTCTGACATTGTCAGATTCTTCGCATCCTTACGGAAATATCCTTGGCTTGCTGCCTGAATTCCATAATAACCATTCGCATAATAAACATTGTTCAGATAGAACTCAAGGATCTGCTCCTTGGAGTATTTCCTCTCTAATTCTACTGCCATAAAGATCTCTTTAACTTTTCTCTTCCATGTCTTCTGACGATTCAAAAAGACAGTCTTCGCAAGCTGCTGCGTCAGAGTACTTCCCCCCTGTGTGATCCTTCCTTTGTGTACCACATAACTTACCGCAGCTCTTGAGATTCCTTTGTAATCCACACCTCTGTGTTTATAGAAATTCTTGTCTTCGACAGAAATTACTGCAGCTATGACATAAACCGGAAGCTCCTTGTACTTCAGATAATATACATCTTTTTCACCTTTAAACTTCAGTAACTGTTTTCCGTTGGTGTCATATACAATACTTGTCTGTGATGCCTTAAATGTCTCCTCACTCGACTGAGCAACGAGTTTCTTGGCTTCACTTCTAAGCTTCATAACCTTTGCCCCAAAAGTAAACCAGCCGATTACGACCAACAACAAAAAGACAACAGAAACTTTCAAAAGAACTTTTTTCTTTTTCTTGCTTTCGGGAATAATCTTTTTTGTTTCCTTTGTTTCTTCAGCCATATTCCTTTCACCTTTCGTTTGTTTTTACTGTTCTCATTTCCCGGATCATCTCCAGATATATATCTTAATTTTAACATAAAATATATCATAACTAAAATTTTTGTCTCGACATAGTTCGCACTCTAAAGACAAAATCTAATTGGCATATCCGTAATATACGCTTCCCGCCTTTTTAAATTCACTCTCAAGCTTCTTGCGATTTGCTTTTACAGACTTTCCATTTGTCGGATCATAATATCTTAAATCCGTCTGATTATAACTCATCACCAATACATATGTGCCATTCTTTCTCTGTGCCATAAAAGATCTTCCCTTACTTATTGCATAAACAAGATCATCTATGCTGCAGTCAGAATAATTAACTGCACGCTTATTGAACACTTTAAATAATTTATCATATGTGCTGCCTGACATCTTCTTAATCTTATCATAGGAAATCTTAATTCCTTCTGATCTTGCCATCATCAGAATACATGCAATATCTGTCTCATCTTTATTCTTTGCTTTGATCATCGGGATATTAGATCCTTTTCCATAATTCTGTGCAACACCTTTCTCCCACAGATACATCTGATGATAATTTACAACTACTCCACCACCTTGCTTGGCGATCTTGATAGCTTCTTTCAGATTACTGTAAATTCCTGACAACTTACCGCCTGTATAGACAAATGCATCCCTATATTTATTATCATTTACAGCAAATTTGATCTTTATCTCATCTTCCTGCTCCTCAACATTTGTAGAAAGATAGTTTGGTCTTGTCTGAATATAAACATCATCCGGGAATGCAAGATATAACTGATTCAATCTTGTTCCTGTATACCCATACTCTAAAACTGCCTTACTCTCCTGTTTATCTTTGTAACGAATATAACTTACATTGATCTTCTTATATCCATTTCCACTCTTCTTAGAATGTGTCAATGCGATCGTTGTTCCGTCTACACTTGTGTTCGTAATATAAGTACCATCTTCTCCATACTCTTTTACAATCTTTTTATTGTTTCTTATATATACATTTGTCAATGGATACATATAAGAACCATCTTTATTCCTTACAACTTCTTTTTTATTTCCAACTCCATAGATAAAATCTTTCTCTATGAATCCAATTGGACGCAGTACCTGATCATCTTTACATGTGATCACTTCTGTTTTCTGTGTGGAAAGATCCACAACTTTCATCTTATTCTTTGACTGATTCAATGCAAGCATTCCATTCTCAGAGATAACTGTCATATCATCTGTAATGTTCTTTGCCAGAATCTTACTCTTTCCAGAGTCAAGATCTACCTGATAAACCGCTCCATCCAAATAGAAATAAAACTGTCCGCTACCACTTAAAAATGCACCTTTTTTAATGTCATTTTTCATCATATCATACTGAATCTGTGTTGGGATAAATCCTAGTTCCTCAATCTTCTGGTCTGACGCAGTATACTGATAAACAGAAATACCATTCTCTCCTTCATGTTTTCCTCGATTCATATATCCATAAACCAAGAATGCTATATCTCCATTATTCTTCATCTTCATAATCTGAATCGCATGCTTTTGATAGTTGTTGCGACTGTCACGATAATCTTCTCCTTCAAAAGAAAATACTTTGTGCATGTTGGACTTCTGATAGTCATAATACCACAATTCATCTTGGACAACGAATGCTGCTTTCTTTCCGCCATTTTTACTGATCAACTGTTTCTGACTGCTTCCGATTCCCAATAAAATACGATTATTACTACGATCGATCGTATCGTATCGCATATATGCTTCCATATTACGTTCATAATTTAACAGATACATTCTATCCTTTGCATATCGAACCCTGAAATATTCTGTTGCCTGATAATACTGTTTTGTTCCATCCGTATTCTCTGCTGAAAGAATATATCTCAGCTCCAGTGACGTTACATTTTCAGAAATTTCTTTTACGGTTGCAGGATATACACTTTCAACCTGTGGTTTTAATGTTGCATAAGATACCGCTTCCTGTGTCGATTTCAAGTCAACATTCGCCAGATTATTCGATGTTGTTCCCTCTGCCGTTTCTAAATACTGACTGATAAACTCTGTATTACCTTCTGTCAATGCTGCATCATGGAATTTCTGTGCAAAATCCAGACATTCTTTTAAATGAAAACTAGTTCCATAAATCACACGTGTAAAATAACGGATCGTTTTGTCATTTTGTTTCACTGACAATTCCATTAGATATGTTTTTCCATTTTCCAGACGTTCTTTGATTTTAATGTTTGCCGTCTTTTTTCCTTTGACTTTATGAAATGCTGTATCACCATTTCCAAGGATTGTTTTATTATCTGTATCATAAATCTTATATGACACGACACTGACGTCAGATTTTGCATATGTCAGCATTACTTTTACTTCATTCTCATAAATTGGTGTGATACTGTCACGGATCAAGGATGCATCAACACTTCCCTGATACCCATGCAACTGGTTAATATTCTTTCCATCTGCAGACACTGTTAATAAAGGGATTGTTGCTTGACTAGTTTCTGTAACCCCTTTGTTATTTCTTCCAACTAACATATAATTCCAGATAAATAATGAAATTAAAAATAGAATTCCAAATACTGAAATTTGTATCACTTTACTTTGCTTCATTACTTTCTCCTTTTCCTAATTCCGCGAAGCCTTATAATGTACATTTTATCCGTTTTTGTATATGAATACAACCTTTTTAAGAAATGTTTAAGATGTATGTTTTTCATTTTACAGCGGATTTCATAGTGATTCCCTATGAAACAAGAAAAAACCAGGATTTCTCCCGGCTCTTTCTTTTTATGCTTTAAACATATTTCGTTTTCTTCGATAACGGCATCTTCTATGATAAATCTCTCCTCCAAGCAGCGAAAGGATCATCTGATATAATAATTGTTCTTTCTTCTGACAATCTTGCTTCTCTTGATGATCGATCTTATCATAAATCTTATCCACCATAGTAAGCAGCATCGTTCGATCCATATATTCATCAAACATCCTGCTGCCCTCGTATTCCATCTGATCACAAATATCTTCGATCAGATCCAGAATCTGTCTGGCCAGTGCAGAATACATTCTCGTAATATACTGATAATCGTCTTCCTGCCTCTGTTCCTGTGCTACAAATTCTCTAACTGGTCTTACTTCAGTATCAAATAATGGAAGATCTCCTAAACCATCTCTGTCTGCCATCTTCCTACTCCTTTTTCTCTATCAATCATATCTTATGATCATTTAGAGAAAATATTGCATGTCCTATTCTTTATTTTCTTCCCGAATACTTCTCACTTCTTCATTGATCGCCAACATCTTGCTGTCTAAAAACGTCACAAGATCTGCACACTCCCTCAATTCTTTCTTAATGTATTCTGGTGTATTGCCCTCGTATTTATAATAAATCTTATGCTCCAGAGATGCCCAAAAGTCCATTGCAACCGTTCTGATCTGAATCTCTACTTTGGTAGGTACCACTCTGTCAGATAAAAAGATTGGTACTCTTACGATCAGATGATAGCTTCTGTATCCATTGACCTTGGGATTCAACATATAATCCTTTGTCTTTAGTACTTCTATATCATCTTGTGATGAGATCATATCTACAATTCGATAAATGTCTGGCGTAAAAGAACAAATAACCCTGACCCCAGCGATATCGTCAATATATTTCTGGATATTCTCTACTGTGATCTCTTTTCCTTTACGTATCAGCTTTCTTGTGATGCTCTCATCTGTTTTTAATCTTGATTCGATATGTTCAATCGGATTGTACTGGTGCACAAGTTTAAACTCATCATTTAATATCTCTAATTTCGTTCCGATCTCTTTTAATGCAGAACGATATAATAATTTGATCTTTCGGTATTCAAGCATTACATCTTGTACATCAGGTAATTCTAATTCTCTCATATGTCTCACTCCTTACCATGTTTGCTATTCCTATTCTATCACTGTTTCACTTTGTATTCAATAGCATACAATCCGAGTAGTAAATTCTTAAATACCTAAAAATGGGTAAAAAAAATCCGTGCGGAATGCGTTGTGCTATCTTCCACAGACGTTACCTCTATAGTTAACTCAACCCAGGCACCCTCACGGCACATAGAAGGTTCCACTTAGTGCTGCTTTGTT
>ERZ836939.2049-NODE-2049-length-20916-cov-3.407747_pt1 | contig 20916 bp, 18 predicted proteins | sample MGYA00519912_ERZ836939 | MGnify/ENA primary metagenome ERZ836939 (study PRJEB31850, sample SAMEA3708810) | human gut metagenome | biome: human gut; feature: human-associated habitat; material: faeces | place: China | collected 2014 ...
CAATAAGTGCAGCGGATAGGAGCGACCTATCTACTACACTTCTATTGTACTAGGTCCGGTCGGAGACCGGGAATGAGATGTAGTTCCCCAAGGCTTCAGCCTTGGTTGTCTGGTTTTATCTTTTATCTTTTATCTTTACTTTCCCCACGATGCTGCTCTGCAGCGAGCGATTTCTTTGCTCTACTCCTTGATCCTCTTTTCTTTCCATATATAAGGAAAATAAAATAGCAGTTTGTTTTCCTGGCTGTTTTTTATTTTCCGAAATGCTTTTCTATTTTCCAAATGCGTTCTGTATTTTAAAATCCTGCTTGTTTTCCGCGGAGCGCTTTCTGTTTTTTCCAAGCGCAGCGTCGTCCGGTTTTAATCATTTCCTTCAAGGCAACGCCTTGGTTTAAGGGTGTCAGAGCTCGCCCCGCAGGTGGAGCTGGCGACGGAGTCGACTGAGGAGGTTCATTTCTGCGAGCAGCGCGAGGTCGTATTGTGTTTTCAGCCAACGCCTGGTTGGCTTGTTTTCCTTCTTGTACGGTTTTCCCTTTTATCCATTCCCCTCCCTTTTCCTTTATATAGGTTTCCCCCCTTTACCATCTTTTTACTGATCCTGCTCTTTACTTCTTATCTTTACCGTGGTAAAGTATAACTACATTAATTAATAAATGCGTTAAATTATTGTAGTGAGGCGGTGTTTCGATGAATAAGACACTGGATGAGATGAAGATGATCCATGAGGAGGAGATGCAGAGTTACGGGCGGATCCAGGATCGGGTGATTTCGGTGATGCTGTCTCATGGTTGCAAGATTGTGCAGACGCCAAGTTTTGAGGATTATGACTCTTACGGGACGTATTTTCCGTCGCTGCGCAAGGAGATGATCAAGACGATCGATTCGGACGGGTCGGTGCTGGTGCTTCGGCCGGATGTGACGCTGCCTCTGGTGAAGGCGGCGGCGATTGAGTTTCCGGACGGGTCGGAGCTTTTGAAGTACGGGTACGTGACGACGGTGTTCCGCAATTATTATGGCATGACGTCGCATGGCAGGGATTTCCTGCAGGCAGGTGTCGAGGTGCTGGGGGATCCTACGCCGGAGTGTGACGGGGAAGTGATTGTCACGGCGGCGGAGTTCCTGGAGTCGGTGGGCATCGAAAGCATGCGGATCGACCTTGGCACGGTGGCTTACATGGATGCGCTTTTCGAGGCGCTGGAGCTTTCAGAACGGCAGGCGGATGAGCTTCGTTCGTGCATGGAGAAGAGAAATCTGGTTTCCTTTAGGGAAATCGCAGAGTCCCTCCCCCTTTCTGGCAAGCGGCGCACGGCGCTTCTGGAGCTGCCTTCGCTTTTCGGGCCGTACGGGCCGACGATGTCGCGGGCGCGTTCGCTCTGTCTGAACGGGCAGATGGATCAGGCGCTCGACCGGATCAGCCGGGTGTATGAGTATCTGGCCAGTGCGGGATATGAGAAGCTCGCGCACCAGGACTTCGGGTTTGCTTCGCACATGGGATATTATTCGGACCTCGTCTTCCGCATTTACGTCGACGATGCGCTCTATTCGCTCGTGAGCGGCGGACGTTATGACAAACTTTCCGAGCAGTTCGGCCCGGCGCGTCCGGCCTGTGGGTTCGGGATGAATATGAATCTCCTCTACGAGTACATGACGGACTCAGGGCTTCTCGATGAGGAAGGGCCTTCCTTCCAGCTGGCGGTTTCCTACGACCGCTTCTCGAAGAACCTCGCCGCCGACCTCACGCGCTGGAGGAAGAAGGGGTACCGCGTGATGGGGTACCGTCTAGGAAATACAGTCGATCCTTCCGATTACGCCGCCATGGCCGTGTACCGGGACGGATCGTATGAAACGGGCGGGGAAATCCTCTCGCCGGATGAAATGGAAAAGAAACTGGAGGCGATGAAATCATGCTGCACATAGCTTTCGCAAAGGGCCGTATCGCAAAGACGGTCATGAAGAATCTCGCCGCCGCGGGTTTTAATTTCCCCACATACGACGATGACAGCCGGAAGCTCATTTTCACCGATGAAACAGGCATGCTGAAGGTGACGCTCGTGAAATCTCCGGACGTCGTGGTCTATGTCGAGCGCGGCGCGGCGGATGCCGGAGTCGTCGGAAGCGATGTCATCGAAGAAGACGGGGCCGGCGACACGTACGTGCTCCTCGACCTTAACATCGCAAAGTGCCGGATGGCCGTCGCAGGCATCAAGGGCCGCCAGAACGTCCTCGAAAAAAGGATGATCACCGCGGCATCGAAGTACCCGCGCATTGCCCGTGCCTATTTCGAAAGCAGGCACAAGAGCGTGGACATTATCAAGCTGAACGGATCCGTCGAGCTGGCGCCGCTGGTGGGGCTCTCGGATGTGATCGTGGATATCGTGGAGACGGGAACGACGCTGAAGGAAAACGGCCTGGAAGCCTACGATTTCTTCATGGACCTCTCGGCCCGTCTCATTTGCAATAAAGTATCGTACAAGATGAAACAGGATGAGCTCAAGAAACTCATCAGCAGCATAGAAAAGAAAGGATGACCGATATGAAATGGATTACCGTGCCGGAGGAAGGCCTCTCCCTCCGCGACGTACGCCGCCTGACCGAGCGCAGCGTCAATTTGTCAGCTGAGGTGGAAGCATCTGTTTCCGCCATTTTGAAGGACGTGCGTGAAAACGGCGATGCGGCCGTGCGCGCCCTGACAGAAAAATTCGACGGTGTCACCCTTTCTGACTTCCGCGTGACGGAAGAGGAAATCGAGGAAGCACTGACCCTGATCGAACCGGGAATGCTTGACGTCCTGAAGGAAGCGCGTGACAATATCGCCGCTTTCCATCAGGAGCAGAAGAAGGAATCCTGGATCAAGGAATTCCGTCCCGGCGTCCGCTTAGGCGAGCAGTACGAACCGATTCAGAGAGTCGGCGTCTACGTGCCGGGCGGTCTCGCGGCCTATCCGTCGACCGTCCTCATGGATACCGTTCCCGCCTTCGTGGCCGGCTGCCCCTCTGTCGTCATGACGACGCCTCCCGGGAAGGATGGCGAAGTAAATCCGAACATCCTCGCCGCTGCCTACGTTTCCGGCGTGAAGGAAATCTACAAAGTCGGCGGCGCGCAGGGCATTGCGATGCTGGCGTACGGCACCGAGACCGTCGAACCTGTCTTCAAGATTGCAGGCCCGGGCAATGCCTTCGTCGCTATGGCCAAGCGCCTCGTCTTTGGCACCGTCGGCATCGACATGATTGCAGGCCCCTCTGAAGTCTGCTGCGTCGCTGACGGCAGCGCGAATCCGGAATGGATTGCCGCCGACCTCCTCTCTCAGGCAGAACACGACCGCCGCGCGGCTGTCTTCCTCATCACGCCCGATGCCGATTTCGGCAAAAAGGTCGAGGAAGCCATGACCCGCCAGACGAAGGAAAGAAACCGCAAAGACATCATCGAAAGCTCGATCGGCGACTATGCGAAAGCCTTCCTCTGCCAGACGCCGGAAGAATGCTTCGACATCGTGAACAAGATTGCTCCCGAGCACCTTGAAATCGAGCTTCCCGATCCGGAGAAGTACCTGCCCCTTGTCGTCAATGCAGGCGCCATCTTCCTTGGGAAATGGACATCCGAACCCCTTGGCGACTACATGGCTGGCCCCAATCACACCCTCCCCACGTCCGGGACGGCCGCCTTCTCTTCCCCATTGGGCGTGTACGATTTCATGAAGCACAGCAGCGTGGAAATCTACAATAAGGAAGCCTTCCACGCCGTCGCTCCGAAAGTCATGAAGCTGGCGCTCGCCGAAGGACTCGACGCTCACGCCGCTGCCGTGGAGGTACGATACAATGAACAATAACTGGCTTAGAAAAACACTGAAAGACTTCGCTCCTTACGCTGTCGCTCCGATCCATGAAAAGACCGTCATCAACGCCAACGAAAGCTACTTCAATATCCTCTCCCTTCCCTCCGTCATGAAGGACGCCGAGGAGGCCCTTGCGAGCCTCAAGCCGCAGATTTATCCGGCGCCGATGGCAGACACGCTGCGCGAAGCCATCGCTGATTACCTTTCCGTCGATCCCTCCTGGATCCTGGCAGGAAACGGCGGCGATGAAGTCATCACTTACATTATTAATACATTCCTCGACCCCGAGGACATCCTCCTGACGCATGCGCCGACCTTCGACATGTACGATACCGAAGCTGCCGTCATCGGGGCAAAGACCATCTCCGTTCCCGATCTTCCTGGTTTCAAACGCGACTGGGACGGGATTGCCAAAGCGGTCGAAAAGTACCAGCCGAAGCTTACCGTCCTCTGCAATCCGAACAACCCGACAGGCGAGCTCGCGCCCCTTTCTGAAATCGAAAGGATCGTTTCCCTTTCGAAGAACCCCGTCCTTGTCGACGAAGCATACATGGAATTCGCCCAGGCAGAAAGCGCCATTTCCCTGATCAAGAAATATCCGAACGTCATGGTCATCCGCACCCTTTCGAAAGCCTTCGGGCTGGCCGGCATGCGCTGCGGCTACATGGTGGCGGACAGCGACATGATCGATGCCGTTTCCAAAGTGAAGAGCCCGTACAACCTGAACATCTTCACCCAAGCCTTCGGCGCCATTGCCTTAAAGCACAGGGATGAAATCTTCAAGGTACGAGACGGCATCATTGCAGAAAGAGACCGTTTCCTTGCTGAGCTCTCTTCCGTCAATGGCATCCGCGTATACCCCTCTTCCACGAATTTCTTCCTCATGGACGCAGGGACGTATGCGCCTGCTCTCTTCGAAGCGCTCCGGAAAGCAGACATCCTCGTCAAGAAGTACAAGAGCCCTGAGATGGCCTCCTTCTTCCGCATCACCGTCACGACAAAGGACGTCGACGAAAGGATCCTCTCCGTCATCCGGGAGGTGATCCCCAATGCGTGAAGCCTCCATCACTAGGACGACAAAGGAAACGGACATACGTCTGTCCATATGCCTCGACGGAAAAGGAACCTTCGAAGGCACATCGGGCATCGGATTCTTCGACCACATGCTGACGCTCTTTGCTGCGCACGGCGGATTTGACCTGAAGCTTTCTGCCAAAGGCGACCTTGAAGTCGACAACCACCACACCGTCGAAGACATCGGGATATGCCTCGGGCAGGCGATTGCCAAAGCCCTTGGCGACAAAAGCGGCATCACCCGCTACGGCACCTTCTTCTGCCCCATGGATGAAGCCCTCTCACGCATCGTCCTCGACCTTTCCGGCCGGCCGTACCTCGTCTTTGACGTCGATATCGCCGTCGAAAGGATCGGGACCTTCGAGACAGAAATGGTCCGCGAATTCTTCCTCGCCCTTGCGTCAAACAGCGGCATGACGCTTCACATCGCCTGCCTCTACGGCGTGAACGGCCACCACATCGTCGAATCCCTCTTCAAAGGCTTCGGCCATGCCCTTGGTGAAGCCGTATCCTTCAGAAAGGATAAGAGCGTCCTTTCCACGAAAGGAGTCCTCGTATGAAAATCGTCATCATCGATTACGGCGCAGGAAATATTGCCAATGTCTATCACGCCCTGAAAAGAGCCGGGAGCGAAGGCATCGTTTCCTCCGATCCCCTGGTCATTGCAGACGCGGATGCCCTCATCCTTCCGGGCGTGGGCGCCATGGGAGACGCCATGAGCCGCCTCACCGAAAGCGGCCTTTCCGAATCCATCAGGGACTCGGTCGAAAAAGGCACGAAGCTGGCCGGCATCTGCCTTGGCATGCAGGCCCTCTACGACTACTCCACGGAAGGCGGCCACGTCGAAGGGCTCGGCTTCCTTCCGGGCCACATCGAAGAAATTCCCGCTGCTCCGGGGCGCAAAGTCCCCCACATGGGATGGAATGAGCTCGTATTTGCCAGGGACCACTGGATTTCCAGAGGCCTTCCCGCTCATCCCTACGTCTACTTCGTTCATTCCTACTATAAAGTCCCCGCAGACACCGAAGACGTCATTGCGACGGCTGACTACGGCGTCCCCATCCCCGCGATCGTCGGGAAAGGAAACGTCATCGGCCTCCAGTTCCATCCGGAGAAATCCGGCGCCATCGGGGCCCTGTTGTTACGAAACATACTGGAGTGGTTCAAGCTATGATCGTATTTCCTGCTATAGACATCAAGAACGGCCGCTGCGTCCGCCTCCGCCAGGGAGAGGCCAGCGACGTCACCGTCTACGGGGAAGACCCCGTGGAAACCGCGCTCTCCTTCGAGGAAGCCGGCGCGGAATTCCTTCACGTCGTCGACCTTGACGGCGCCTTCGAAGGAAAGAGCGTGAATACGCCCCTCATCCGCTCCATCTGCGAAGCCGTCTCCATCCCCGTCGAGACGGGCGGCGGCATCCACACCATGGACGATATCGAAGAAAGAATTGATGCCGGCGTCTTCCGCGTCATCATCGGGAGCCGCGCCGTCGAGGACCCCTCCTTTGCAGCAAAAGCTGCAGCGCGCTGGAAAGACCGCATCGCCGTCTCCATAGACGCCAGAGGAGACGAAGCCGCCGTACACGGCTGGACAAAAAGCGGCGGCGTGAAAGTTATGCCGCTCGCAAAGGAGCTCCTTTCCTCCGGCGTTTCCACCATCATCTACACAGACATCAGCAAGGACGGCATGCTCACCGGGCCGAACTTCGAGATGCTCGAGATGCTTCAGGCACTTCCAGGCATTTCCCTCATCGCCTCCGGCGGCGTCAGCTCCCCTGATGATCTGAAGAAATTACAGGACATGGGCATTTATGGTGCCATCTGCGGCAAAGCCCTCTACGAAGGGCGCGTCACCATGGAAGACATCCGGAAACTGAAGGAGTGATACTATGCTGACAAAACGAATCATTCCCTGCCTCGACGTCAACCACGGCCGCGTCGTGAAGGGCAGACAGTTCAAGAACCTCCGGGACGTCGACGATCCCGTCGCCCTCGGCAAGGCCTACTCCGATGCAGGCGCCGATGAACTCGTCTTCTACGACATCACCGCCACCCACGAGAACCGCCCCGTCTTCACCGAGACCGTCAAAGCCATTGCCAGGGAAATTTCCATCCCCTTCACCGTCGGAGGCGGCATGAGGACGACAGAAGACTTCCGCGAAATGCTCCTTGCCGGGGCTGACAAAGTCTCCGTGAACTCCGCCGCCGTCCTTCGTCCCGAACTCATTTCCGAAGCCGCCGAACGCTTCGGCCGCCAGTGCGTCGTCCTTTCCATCGATGGAAAAAGAAACGATAAAGGCAGCTGGGACGTCTACGTCGAAGGCGGAAGAAAGAACACAGGCATCGACGTCCTCGAATGGGCAAAAAAAGGCGAAGCCCTGGGCGCCGGAGAAATCTGCATGAACTCCATGGACGCCGACGGAGAGAAGAACGGCTATGACCTTGAGCTCCTGAAAGCACTCTCAGAAATCCTCACCATCCCCGTCATCGCATCCGGAGGCGCAGGGACCATGGAAGACTTCAAGAAAGCCTTCGAAGCAGGAGCCGACGCAGCACTCGCCGCATCCGTCTTCCACTTCGGAGAAATCCCGATTCCCGATCTTAAAAAATACCTGGCAAAAGAAGGCATCCCCATCCGCCCGGCAGAATAGAGGTACACATGGAAAACGTCAAACCAGAAAACATACACTTCAACGAAAAAGGCCTCATCCCCGCCATCGTCCAGGACGCAAGAAGCGGTGAAATCCTCATGATGGCGTGGATGAATAAAGAATCCTTACAAAAGACCCTCGAAGCAAGAGAAACCTGGTTCTACAGCCGGAGCCGCCAGAAACTCTGGCACAAAGGCGAAGAATCCGGCCACATCCAGCACATCGAGCGCCTTTACATCGACTGCGACGAAGACACCATCGTAGCCCAGGTCCTCCCCGAAGGCCCCGCCTGCCACACAGGAAACTGCACCTGCTTCTTCCGCGGCATCGAGGGATTTACGAACCAGGAAACAAAAGGGACCCTTTCCATCCTCCACGCCCTCAGCGAGGAAATCAAAGACAGAAAGAAAAATCCCCAGCCCAAATCCTACACGAACTACCTCCTTGCCGAAGGCAGCGACAAAATCGACAAGAAAATCGGAGAAGAAGCCAGCGAAGTCATCATCGCCGACCAGCACAAAGACAAAAAAGAAATCACCTCCGAATCCTGCGACCTCCTCTACCACCTCTTCGTCCTCTGGGAAAACGCAGGCATCGACCTCTACGACATCATGGCCGAAATGGAAAGAAGAAACGAAGTCAAAGGAAACAAGAAAACAGTAGGACATTTGGACAAAACATTTTGAGGGAAAGAATAGGGAATAAAGAATATGGAACACAAAAAAGAGGCCCATCGAGAGCCTCTTTTTTGATGGAAGAGATCAACTCGCTCCCCTCGCCGTCCAGAGCTTTGATTTTTTATAAAGCTGGTATTGATATAGGTTCTACTACAATTAAGTTTGTAGTAATGGATGAAAATAACAATATTTGTTTTAAGGATTACAGAAGACATTTATCAAATATACAGGAAACTTTACTTGGTCTTGTAAAAGATGCTAGAGAACAGTTAGGCGAATTTAAGTTTTCTTGTGTAATTACTGGTAGTGGTGGTCTTTCTATTTCTAATTGGATTGGTATGGAATTTATACAGGAAGTTGTAGCTGTAAGTACAGCTATTAATCATGTAGCACCTCGTACTGATGTTGCTATTGAAATAGGTGGCGAAGATGCTAAGATTATTTATTTTGACGGTGGTAGCATAGAACAGAGAATGAACGGTGTCTGTGCTGGTGGTACTGGTTCTTTCATTGACCAGATGGCATCTCTTTTACAAACTGATGCAGAGGGTCTTAATGAATACGCAAAGACATATAGTGCCATTTATCCAATAGCTGCCAGATGTGGTGTATTTGCTAAAAGTGATATTCAGCCACTTATCAACGAAGGTGCAGCAAAGTCTGATTTGGCAGTATCTATTTTTCAGGCTATAGTTAATCAGACTATTAGTGGACTTGCCTGTGGTAAGCCAATAAGGGGTAATGTAGCTTTCCTCGGTGGTCCATTACACTTCCTTACTGAATTAAAGGCCAGATTTATTGATGTACTTGGTCTTGAGGGAGATGCTGTTGTTGAAGTTGAAGATTCCCACCTTTTTGCTGCTATGGGTTCTGCTCTTTCATCAAAAGATGATAAAATTTTCTCTGCTGATGAAATGATTAAGGAACTTACAAATGGCAAGCACATTACAATGGAAATAAACAGACTTGACCCATTGTTTAAAGATGAACAGGACTATAACAAATTTAAGGAAAGACACGATAAAGCAAAGGTTATAAAAGGCGACCTTGAATCATATAAGGGCGATGTTTTCTTAGGTATTGATGCAGGTTCTACTACATCAAAATTAGCTCTTATTAGTGACAAGGGAGAACTTCTCTATTCTTTCTATGCAGGTAATGAGGGTAGTCCTCTTAAAATGGTAATGACAGCTTTAAAGCATATTTATAGCATTTTACCAGAGGGTGTAACAATAAAGAAATCTTGTGTTACAGGATACGGCGAGGCTCTTATAAAAGAGGCTCTTATGGTCGATTTAGGCGAAATTGAAACAGTTGCTCATTATAAGGCAGCAGCTTTCTTTGAACATGATGTAGACTTCATTCTTGATATTGGTGGTCAGGATATGAAGTGTATCAGAATAAAGAACGGTGTTATTGATTCTGTTCTTTTAAATGAGGCTTGTTCAGCAGGTTGTGGTTCATTTATAGAAACTTTCGCAAAGAGTCTTAAACTTAGCGTACAGGATTTTGCAAAGGTAGCATTATTTGCAAAAGGTCCTATTGACTTAGGTTCTCGTTGTACAGTATTTATGAACTCAAGAGTAAAACAGGCTCAAAAAGAGGGTGCAGAAGTTGCCGATATTTCAGCAGGTCTTGCATATAGTGTTATTAAAAATGCACTTCAAAAGGTTATTAAGGTTACTGACCCAACTGATTTAGGTAAACATATTGTTGTTCAGGGGGGTACATTCTACAATGAGGCTGTTTTAAGAGCTTTTGAAAAGATTTCAACTAGAGAAGCTATTCGCCCGGATATAAGTGGTATAATGGGTGCTTTTGGTGCAGCTGTTATTTCTCGTGACAAGTATGTAGCAGGGGAAGAGTCTACAATTCTTAATGCAGAAGATTTGGAAAATCTTGAAATACAGTCATCACTTACTCGTTGTAAGGGTTGTAGTAATAACTGCTTGCTTACAATAAACAAGTTTAGTGGTGGTAGACGCTTTATTTCTGGTAATAGATGTGAAAGAGGTTTAGGTAAGGAAAAATCAGACAGTTGCGTACCTAATCTTTTCCAGTATAAATATGACAGACTTTTTGATTATGAGCCTATTCCAGAAAATGAGGCTAAACGAGGTGTAGTAGGTATTCCTAGAGTTCTCAATATGTATGAGGATTTCCCACTTTGGTTCACTTTCTTTACGAAATTGGGGTATAGTGTAAAACTTAGTCCAAAGAGTAGCAGAAAGGTTTACGAAATGGGTATAGAGTCTATACCTAGTGAGTCAGCTTGCTACCCAGCTAAAATAGTACATGGACATATTATGTCACTTATAAATGACGGCGTTAAGTTTATATTCTACCCTTGTGTAGCTTATGAACATAAGGAAATAAGTGGTGCAGATAACCATTATAACTGTCCTATTGTAACAAGTTATCCAGAAAACATTAAAAATAATGTTGAAGAAATTAGAGATTACAACATAGATTTTAGAAATCCGTTTATAGCTCTTAGCTCAGAAGAAATATTTGCAGACAGAATGGCTGAAATTTTTGGAGATATTCCAAAGAATGAGGTTAAAGAGGCTGCAAAGGCTGCTTGGAGAGAAGAACAGAGATTTAGAGAAGATATGCGTAAAAAGGGCGAGGAAACAGTAAAGTATATTAAAGAAAATAATATGACTGGTATTGTTGTAGCTGGTCGTCCTTACCATATTGACCCTGAAATCAACCATGGTTTACCTGAACTTATTACTGGTTACGGTGTTGCTGTTCTTACAGAAGATAGTGTTGCACATCTTGGAAATGTTGAAAGACCTTTAAATGTTCGTGACCAATGGGCATACCATTCAAGACTTTACGCAGCAGCAAGTTTTGTTCGTGAACAGGAAGATATTGAACTTATACAGCTTAATAGCTTTGGTTGTGGTCTTGATGCGGTAACAACTGATGAAGTACACGATATACTTGATGCTTATGGTAAGATTTATACAGTTCTTAAAATTGATGAAGTAAGCAACTTAGGTGCTGCAAGAATAAGAATTCGTTCACTTTTTGCTGCTCTTGAAGAAAGAAGAAATAAGAAATTTAAGCCTAAGAAACTTGTTGAAAAGGAAAGTAGAGTTGTATTTACAAAGGAAATGAAGAAAACTCATACTCTCCTTATGCCACAGATGTCACCTATACATTTTGATATTGCTCAAGAGGCTTTCAGAGCTAGTGGTTACAATGTAGAGGTTATGCCGGCAATAGATAAGGATTGTATTGATATTGGTCTTAAATATGTAAATAACGATGCTTGTTATCCAGCACTTATTGTTGTAGGTCAGATTTTAAGAGCTTTACAGTCTGGAAATTATGACTTAGACAAGGTATCTGTGTTAATAAGTCAGACAGGTGGTGGCTGTCGTGCTACTAACTACATTGGTTTTATAAGGCGTGCATTGAAAAATGCTGGTCTTGAACATATTCCAGTAGTATCTGTAAGTGCTAGTGGACTTGAAAAGAACCCTGGATTTAAGATTACTTATAAATTTGCTATGGCACTTCTCCAGTCTGTACTTTATGGCGATTTATTTATGAGAGTCCTTTATAAGACAAGACCTTATGAAAAGGTAAAGGGTTCTGCTAATGCTCTTTATCACAAGTGGAATGAAGTTTGTAAAAAGGCTGTTCGTTCTCCAAAGAAGAACGAATTTAATAAGATTGTCAGAGGAATAGTAAAGGATTTTGATGAACTTCCTTTAGATGAAACAATAGTTAAGCCAAAGGTTGGTGTAGTAGGGGAAATTCTTGTTAAGTTCCACCCAACTGCCAATAACGATGTAGTAACACTTCTTGAAAAAGAGGGTGCTGAGGCTGTTGTTCCGGACCTTATCAACTTCTTTACATACAGTCTTTACAACAACAAGTATAAAGAAGAATATCTTGGTGCAAAACATTCTATAACAGTTCTTACAAATTGGGCGATTAAGTTTATAGAGGGTTATAGACGAGTAATGGGTGATGCCCTTAAAGACAGTAAGAGATTTGACCCACCAACAGATATTAAGGAACTTGGTGCTATGGCAGAAGATATAGTAAGTCTTGGTAACCAAACAGGCGAGGGTTGGTTCTTAACAGGCGAACTTGTAGAGCTTATACATTCCGGAGTTACAAACAATATTTGTGCTCAGCCTTTTGCTTGTCTTCCTAACCATGTTACAGGTAAGGGTGTTATTAAGGAATTAAAGAGAAGAAATAAAAACAGTAATATTGTTGCTATTGACTATGACCCAGGTGCTAGTGAAGTAAACCAGCTTAATAGAATTAAGCTTATGCTTTCAACTGCTTATAAAAACCTTGAAGAAAGTCAGAAAGAGGCAGCAGCAAGCAATAAATAAGTTACAAACATAAAAGAAAAAGTATTATTCCATATGGAGGTAAAACTATGAAAAGATTTTTAGCCATTACTTTAGGTGCAATGTTAGTATTGTCAAGCCTTACTTATGGTAAAGGTAAGATACAAAATGGCATTGATAGCGTAAAGGCAAGTCAGGAAACAAGTACAACAATTAAAACTGAAACTGGTTCAATTACAAAAATTAATAGAGAAGCTACAACGACTGAGGCAACAACAGAAGCTACTACTTCTGCACATCGTGCTATAGCTGTTGGCGAAGAAAACAATAGCATTGTTATGAACGGTTCAACTTATGAATATATGGGTAATACAATGGTGCCTTTAAGAGGTATTGCTGAAGCTCTTGGTTATGCTGTTCAATGGAATTCTGAATTAAAGGCTGTTGAAATTTCAAACAATGATGTTAAGGTTGATTTTAATACTGGTGTAAATAGTTATTCTATTACTAAGAATAAGGATTTAAAAGCTGGTACTCCAATTTCACTTGCTACAGCACCAGTAATAAAAGATGGTTCAACATATGTTCCTCTTGAACTTTTCAGAATGCTCAACTCACAGCAGTATGACATTGTTATTAAGAATAATACAGTTGTAATTTCTCTAAAGACAGCTGAAGAAGTTACAGAAGAAACTACAGTTGTGGATAACTCACTTTCACTTAGAGGTGGAGAAATTAACAAAATTGATAACGGTGGAAAAAAGCAGGCTAATGCTGACGCTAAAGTAGATAGTGATAAGAAAATTGTAAATGAAACAACTACATTTTCTATTAATAAAGAGGCAACAACAGAGTCTACAACTAAAGCATATGTTGGTGGCAAAAACTCTGTAAATCCTATGGTAGAATATGATACTGCTGCACAGGCTGCCGCAGAACTTAAAATCAACTTAAATACTGTAGATATTGAGGGCTATACTCTTGAGCATGTTTATGTTGTATCAGGCTTGATTTTACAGCTTGATTACACAAACGGCAGTAAGGATTTTTCTGTTCGTATAGCAAAGGGTACAGATGATATTTCCGGTGATTATAAGAAATATTCAACACTTGCAAAGTATACTGTAAATGGTTGTCTTGCTACTCTTGAGGGCGATAAGATTAATTATCCAAAGGCTACTTGGACAGATAAGACTTATACTTACGCAGTTACAAACAATAGCAACTTAAAAGAACACGAAATGGCAAAAATTGCAAATGAAGTTGCTTATTTTGTGGCAAAATGATAAAATAATGTTGACAAAAGTCGGCGTATTTTATATAATTAACTTTGGTTTAACGGCGGGATAAGTAGATTTTAATATCGGTAAAGAGAGAATACGGTTGGTGCAAGTATTTCCGTAAAATAAATCGAAGCTACCCATATATGCTGTGTGCATTAATACTGCACCGTTTGACTTGCGTTAAAAGTTACTTGAGATACGGCAGTTTTGTCGTAATCAGGGTGGTACCGTGTTTATTAACGCCCCTGTTCTGTTATTCAGAAAGGGGCTTTTTTTATTCTTTATTTTTAATTTTCATTTTAATTTTTTGGAGGATTTACAAATGCAATTCATGGGAGTAAATGAAATCAGAGAAGCATATCTTTCATTTTTTGAAAGTAAAGGTCATTTGAGAATGGCAAGTGCGTCATTAGTACCTCACAATGACAAGAGTCTTTTACTTATTAATTCTGGTATGGCACCTTTAAAGCCTTTCTTTACAGGTCAGCAGGTTCCACCAAGAAAGAGAGTAACAACTTGCCAGAAGTGTATTAGAACAGGCGATATTGAAAATGTAGGTAAGACTGCACGCCATGGTACATTTTTCGAAATGCTTGGTAACTTCTCTTTTGGCGATTATTTTAAGAGAGAAGCTATTAACTGGGCATGGGAATTCTTTACACAGGTAGTAAAACTTCCTGAAGATAGACTTTATGTTTCTGTATATCAGGATGATGATGAAGCGTTCGATATTTGGAACAAAGAAATTGGTCTTGCTCCAGAAAGAATTTTCAGAATGGGTAAGGAAGATAACTTCTGGGAACATGGTGTAGGTCCATGTGGTCCATGTTCTGAAATCTACTATGATAAGGGCGAAGAATATGGTTGTGGTCAGCCTGGTTGTACAGTAGGTTGTGACTGTGACAGATATATGGAAATCTGGAACCTTGTATTTACTCAGTTCTGTAAGGAAGAAGACGGTTCTTATTCTAATCTTGACCACCCTAACATTGATACTGGTATGGGTCTTGAAAGAATTGCAACTGTTATGCAGGGTGTAAACTCTATTTTTGATGTAGATACAGTAAAGGCTATCAGAGATAAGGTATGTGCTCTTGCTGGCGTTGAATATGGTGCAAATGAAAAAACTGATATTTCTATCAGAGTTATTACTGACCATATTCGTTCAGTTGCATTTATGACAGCTGACGGTGTACTTCCATCTAATGAAGGTAGAGGTTATGTATTAAGAAGACTTTTAAGAAGAGCTGCTAGACATGGTAGACTTCTTGGTATTGAAGGCAACTTTATGACAGAAGTATGTAAGGTTGTTATTGAAAATTCTGGTAAGGCTTATCCTGAACTTGTTGATAAGAAGGACCATATCTTCAATATTTTAAATAATGAAGAAAGCAGATTTGCTGCAACTATTGATACAGGTCTTTCACTCTTAAAGCAGAAGATTGAAGAAATCGAGGCTCAGGAGGGCGAAGATATTCTTGGTGGTGCAGATTCATTTAAGCTCTACGATACTTATGGTTTCCCAGTTGAATTAATGGAAGAAATTCTTGAAGAACAGGGTATGACAATGGATATGGAAGCCTTCAAGGCTGAAATGCAGAAGCAGAAAGAAAGAGCTAGAAATGCAAGAGCAACAGACACTTATATGGGTGCTGATGAAACTGTATTCAACCAGCTTGACCCTGCTATGTCTACTGAATTTGTTGGTTATACAAACTATAGCTATGCTGGTGCAAAGGTTCTTGCTATTGTAAGTAATGACGCTGTTGTAGATACTGCAAGCGAAGGCGATAAGGTTTCTATCGTTGTTGACAAGACTCCATTCTATGCTGAAATGGGTGGTCAGGTTGGCGATTGTGGTACAATGCACAACGATAACTGCGATATTAAGATTAATGACTGTGTTAAGTTTGGTGGCAATAAGTTTATCCATACAGGTGTTGTTGAAAATGGTCAGATTAAGGTTGGCGATACTATTGACCTTGATATTGATGTAAAGACTAGAATGGATATTGCTAGAAACCATACAGCAACTCATATTTTACAGGCTGCTTTAAGAGAAGTTTTAGGTTCTCATATTGAACAGGCTGGTTCATATGTTTCAAAGGATAGATTGCGTTTTGACTTTACTCACTTTGAGGCTATTAGCAAAGAAGATTTAGCTAGAGTTGAACACATTGTAAATGAAAAAATTCTTGCAAGCATTCCAGTAAAAATGGAAGAAATGCCTATGGAAGAAGCTAAAAAACTTGGTGCTATGGCACTCTTTGGCGAAAAGTATGGCGATGTAGTAAGAGTTGTAAGTGTTGGCGATTACTCTGTTGAATTCTGTGGTGGTACTCATATTTCAAATTCTTCTCAGATTGGCTCATTTAAGATTGTTTCTGAAACTGGTGTAGCTGCTGGTACAAGAAGAATTGAAGCTCTTACAGGTGCAGGTGTTCTCAATTATTATGAAGATGTTGACTATCTTTTAAATAATATCTTTAGCACATTGCGTACTAACTCTAAGAATATTATTTCTAAGATTGAACATGTTCTTGAAGAAAATAAACAGCTTTCAAGCGAATTAGAAAGTCTTAAATCTAAGCTTTCTGGTGGTCTTGTAGATGAAATTATTGCTAAGGCTGAAGATGTAAACGGCTTTAAGTATGTTTCTGCTAAGGTAAGTGGCATTGATATGAATGCTCTTAGAAATATGGGCGACCAGATTAAGGAAAAGAGTGGCGAAGGTGTTATCGTTCTTGCATCTGATGTAGACGGTAAGGTTAATTTTGTTGTTATGTGTAGTGATGAGGCTGTTAAGAAGGGTGCTAAGGCCGGTAATATTGTAAAAGCTGCTGCAACTGTTTGTGGTGGTGGCGGTGGTGGCCGTCCAAATATGGCTCAGGCTGGTGGTAAAGATGCATCTAAGATTGATGAAGCCCTTGCAACTGCTAAGACAACTGTTGAGGATATGTTAAAATAATGGAAGCCAGTTTAGCTTATAAAACAAAAAAAATAGTTGAAAAATATGGTTTCAGTTTTAAGAAGAATTTTGGTCAGAACTTTCTCGTTGATGAGAGAGTTCTGGGCAAAATTGTGTCTTCAGCTGAAATTTCAAAAGACGATGTAGTTATAGAAGTAGGTCCTGGTATAGGTACACTTACACAGGCTCTTGCAAAAGAGGCTTATAAGGTTGTAGCTGTAGAAATAGATACTACACTTGTGCCTATTTTAGGTGAGCTTTTATCAGATTTTGATAATATTGAAATAATAAATGAGGATATTTTGAAGGTAGATGTAAATGCTATTGCTGAAAAATATCCAGATAAAAAAATAAAAATGGTAGCTAATTTACCATACTATATTACTACTCCTATTATTATGAATGTGCTTGAAAATCATATTCCTGTTGAAAGCATTACAGTAATGATACAAAAAGAAGTAGCTTATAGAATGAAGGCACAGCCATCTACTAAGGATTATGGTTCACTTTCCCTTGCTGTTCAGTATTATTGTGAACCTTATCTTGTGGCAAATGTACCACAAAATTGCTTTATGCCTAGACCTAATGTTGACTCAGCTGTAATTAAATTGACAGTTATGGACAAGCCAAAGGTACAGGTAAATAATGAAAAGTTTATGTTTGAGTTTATAAAGGCTGCTTTTAGTCAGAGAAGAAAAACTTTAGTAAACTGTATTTTTAGTAGTGGGTTACTTACTTTATCAAAAGATGAAATAGGTAAAATGCTTAATGGTCTTGGCTATGATGAAAGAGTGAGAGGAGAAAGTCTTACTCTTGAAGATTATGGAAAAATTACTGACGAGGCTGAAAAATATATAAAGTAAAAAGGAATATCTGTCCAAATTACCTCATACTCTATTGAATAGAAATACTATTTAATAGGAGGCTAAGTTATGGCGTATTCAAGAACTTTTATTACATTAAAACAGGGCTGTAATGATTATGTAAAGGATATTAGAGGTTGCGTTGGTAGAGCTATTGTTGAAATCAGAAATGGCAGAGGCAGACTTCTTTTACAAGCTCAAGGTTTAAAGAGTGACAATGATTACAGAGTTTGTGTTTTAAGTAAAGATGATAGTGTTGAAGTGGACAGACCTTTATATGTAAATAATAGTGGCAGGGGCGAAGTAAAGTGGGAGTTTAAACCTGATGGTGTACTTTCAGACATCAGAGCCCTTGCTGTTCTTGTTAAAGATAAAGCACCTCTTATTGGTTTTGTAAAAGAGGAATATAACTGGCAACAGTGCCTTATGGCAAAGCCAGAAAGCCATAAACAGCCAGAAACTATTATGGCTATTAAGCCGGAAATTATAGAGGTTGAAGAACCAGAGGAAATTGTAAGTCAGGTTGTGGAAGATAAGGCTGAAGATGCAGAAAGTCAACAACCTAGTGCAGATGTTGAAGAAGAAGTACAAAATAGCATAACTGAAAATGTTACTGAAGAAATTAATCAGGAGGACAAAGAAAAAATAGTTCAGCTGGTAAATGAATTTAGTGATAGTATTGATGAAATACAGGCAATTACTGTATCAGCAAATACAGACTACATATTTTCTCGTAATGAAGTAAAGCCTTTTGGCGATGACAACATAAAGTGGGTTAAAGTTAATATTAGAGAAATTTGTGCAGTAAAGGATTTATGGAAATATTGCAACAATCCCTTTGTTATAAAAGGCTGTAGAGAATATAAACATTTGCTTTTGGGCAAAGATGATAAAAATTACTGGATGGGTGTGCCTTGTAAATATGACCCATCTTATAAATTAGAGGCTCAGATACAGGGCTTTAAAGAATGTAAACCTATGAATGGTGGAGAATTAAAGGCAGGAGAGTCCTGCTATTGTTTATTAAAGTGTTAGAAAGGATAAATATATGCGTCACAGAAGAAAACCATGGTCAGAGGCTGAAATGGCTAATAATAAGGCTCTTGTCACTAATCCAACAGAAAATAAGGGTAAGTGGAATGAAGTTTTTGGCAACGATAATCCTATATATGTTGAAATAGGTTGTGGAAAAGGTGGCTTTTTAAGTGAAATGAGCAAACTTTATCCAAATATCAATTTTATTGGTATGGAAAAGGAAGACCAGATTGTGGCAGCTGCTCTTAAAAAAAGTCGTGAAAGTGGTGTTGGCGAAAATATTAGATTTATGGTTGAAAATGTAGCCAACATTAATGAAATTTTTGAAACTGGCGAAGTTGAAAGACTTTACATTAACTTCTGCGACCCTTGGCGTCAGCGTAAGAAGTGGGCAAAGAGAAGACTTACTCACAGAAATTTCCTTAATTTATACGAAGTTCTTTTCGGTGAAAAGGGTGGAGAAGTCTTTATGAAGACAGATAACCAGCCATTATTTGATTTCAGTCTTAATGAAATTGCAGATAAGGGTTGGAGATTACACAACATTTCTTTAGATTTACATAATAGTGACTATGAAGGAAATGTTATGACAGAATATGAAAAGAAGTTTTCTGAAATGGGTCAGCCTATTTTTAGACTTGAAGGTTATTTCAATAAGTTACCTGACGATTTAGAGAAAAAAGATGAGTAAGCAGGGAAATTGCGAAAGCTGTTTAAATTATGTTTATGATGAAGAATACGAGTGTTATACTTGTCTTGTGGATTTAGACGAAGATGAAATGGAAAATTTTATGCGTGAAAATACAGCAGGTTGCCCATTCTTTAGATTTGATAACGAATATAAAACAGTAAATAAGCAGATATAAAAACGAAGTGGCATAGATTTTTCTATGCCACTTTTTACAATTAATTGACAAATTAAGGTTGTAATTTAATTTGATATTGTAAATAAATGGCTTTACTTTTTATAAAATTGTGCTAAACTGTACATAGAAGGGAGTGTTGTATAATGACATCTAATGGAGAAAGAAAAGTTATAACTGTTGAAAATAATGCTGGCGGAAAAGGCCCTATGACTATTGAGCATTTGCTTGGAGAAAAGGAACTTGACGGTAAATGTAAAATGTATGCTAAGGTTACTATTCCGGTAGGAAGTTCTTTAGGCTATCACGAACATCATGGTAATACAGAAACTTATTTCATTCTTTCTGGTACTGGTGAATACAGTGATAATGGAGAAAAGTATACAGTAAAGGCTGGCGACTGTACTTTCTGTGCTGAAGGCAATGGTCATGGTCTTGAAAATACTGGTAATGAAGATTTAGTATTTATGGCACTTATTATAAATAAATAATTCTATTAAAAAAGGTATTTTGAATATTTTCAAAATATCTTTTTTTGTACAGTATACGATATATTGTGGAAATTTATTTATATTTAGGGGAAAATTTAAAATTGTAAAGTTTTATTTGTGAAGAATTAATAAAAAATATCTTAAAAACTATTGAAATTTGTTTAAAATAGTGTTATAATATTAACAATCTAAAAAATAGAAAGCTTTGGTGCTTTCTGAGGGAGGTAGTTTATATGCTCAGATATTTTGTTATAGCTATTGTAATTGCTTTTATACTTTATATGTGCTTTAAGATTTTTACAAGTGGTGCAGATATTCAAAGTTCTATTGACGAAAAGAGAAAAGAACTTGAAAAACAGGGTTTGAGATGTTCAGTTTTTCTTCGTCATTTAGCTGGTACAGATTTACCTGTTGGTGCATTTTGTATGATAAGATGTTTCCCAGAAAATATAGAAGTAAGTTCTAGTAATTTAAAGAGAATTATTGAAAAAAATGATATTGTTGATGCTTTTATGACTACATCAACTGAGTTGCTTAAAGAAGAAAATAAAGATAAGTATGGCGAATTAAGTGATTATGTTCAGAATAAGTATGTATCAAGAAATCCTCATAGAGAACATACATATCTTGTTTTAGAGCGTAAGGTTGATGGTGCTATTAAATATTGTGGCTTTGATGTTATAGCTAATAGAAAGACTGATAAAATTGAAGATGTTCATAAACTTATTGAACAATGTAAAACTATTGAAGAAGCAAAAGTAGAAGAAGCGTAAAATTTACCCCTTACCAATTAGGTAAGGGGATTTTTATAGTGAATCGGAAAGATAAATCCGATGACTTAACTTGTTAAGTCACAAA
>ERZ836939.2055-NODE-2055-length-20861-cov-4.780688_pt1 | contig 20861 bp, 17 predicted proteins | sample MGYA00519912_ERZ836939 | MGnify/ENA primary metagenome ERZ836939 (study PRJEB31850, sample SAMEA3708810) | human gut metagenome | biome: human gut; feature: human-associated habitat; material: faeces | place: China | collected 2014 ...
TCGCCGCCCTGGTGTCCTCCGGGGAGGAGGACGTGTCCTACTCCCAGGCAGAGGGGCGCCTGAAGGAGTGGCTCAACCGCCGGAAGGTGAACAAGAGCGTGGGCCGCATCCCACAGCTGGAGGGGGAGCTTGCCCGGGTGAAGGCCAGCCGGGAGGAGCTGGAGCAGCTCACCGGAGCCCTCAACGCCCTGGCGGCGGAGGAGAGGGGCCTGCGCCGGAGGACGGAGGCCCTGGAGGCGGAGCTGTCCGCCCATAAGCGTCTGGCTCAGCGGGACCTGGACCGGCGGTTCACCCAGGCCAAGGGGGAACTGGACCGGGCCCAGGCCGACCTGGACGCCCTGCGGAAGGAACAGGCCCGGTTCGGGCCCATCCCCCACAAGGAGGAGCTGAAGCGGGCCCAGGGGGAGCTGGCCTATCTGAAAGCCCTGGAGCCGGAGATCAAACAGGGAGAGGAGGCCCTGGCCCAGGCGGAGGAGGCGCTGGAGCGGGCCCGGACCGCCGCCCGGGACGACCGCTTCCCCGGACAGACGGTGGAGGAGGCCGCGGAGTCCGTCAAAAAAGCGGAGGGGGAGTATGCCGCGGCCCGGAAAAATGCCGGGACCTGGTCGCTCATGGCCAAGCTGGTCCCGGTGATCGGCGTGCTGGCGGCCGGAGGCATGGTGGTGCTGGCCCTGGCCCAGGGGGACGCCGTCTCCTTTCCCGCTGTCCTCGCCGGGGTTCTCTTCCTGGTGTTCACCCTGGCTCTGGGGGTGTTCAACCACAGTCAGGCCAGACGCAGCCGGGCCTGGGGAGATCAGGTGCTGGACCGCTTCTCGGTCAAAACCCCGGAGGAGCTGGAGGGCGTGCTGGAGGACTACCGGGCCCGGGCCGCGGCCGCCGACCAGGCCGCCCAGCAGGTGCGCCTGGTGCGGGAGGGGTTATCGGACCGGCAGGCCCGGCGGGAGAACAGCCGGAAGGACCTGTTTGACTTTGTCCACTCCTTCGCCCCCGAGGTGAAGGACCTGTTTGGCTGCTCCGCCGCCCTGTCCCGGGCCCTGAATCTGGGGGAGCGGGAGGCGGTGGCCCACACCCGGCTGGAGGGGGCCCAGCGGCTGTATGACGCTTTGAAGGCCCAGGGAGGACAGCTGGAAGAACTCGGGGCCCCGGAACCGGAGGTCCCTCAGCGCACTATGGAGGAGACCGCCGCCCTGCTGGGTACCGCCCAGGCCGACCTGGAGCGCACCGGCCGGGCCCTGAGCATGGCTCTGGGGAGGCAGAAGGCGGTGGGCGACCCCGCCGCCCTGGCCGCCCGCCAGGAGGAGCTGGAGGGGGAGCTGGAGCGGCGCAGTCAAGAGTACCAGGCCATCTCCACCGCTCTGGCCGCCCTGAAAGAGGCCAACGCCCAGCTCCAGGAGCGCTTCTCCCCCGAGCTCAACCGCCGGGCGGGGGAGTCCCTGGCCCGGCTCACCGGGGAGAAGTACACCAGCCTCTCTTTGAATCGGGAGCTGGAGGCCTCCGCCGCCGGGGCGGGGGATGTGCTGCCCCGCCGGTCCCTGTTTCTCTCCAAGGGGACGGTGGACCAGGTGTACCTGGCGGTGCGCCTGGCGGTGTACGACCTGTGCCTGCGGGAGCACCATGTGCCCCTCATTCTGGACGACGCACTGGCTGCCTTCGATCAGGAGCGTATGGAGCGGGCCCTGGACCTGCTGGTGGAGTTTTCCAACGAGGAGCAGATTCTCTTTTTCACCTGCCAGAGCCGGGAGGGGGCCTATCTGGCCCGCACCCCCGGGGTGGAGCGGGTGGCTTTGAACAGTTAACTGCGGCAGATTTACGGACAGACGGCCCGGAGGGAGTTCCCTCCGGGCGCAGGCTGTCGAAAAAGTCCAAAGACTTTTCCGATAGCCTGCAAGAATGCCGATACTTTCCCGCCGCTGTGCGGCGGAAAAGTCCTCGCTGCGCTCGCTGAACGCCTTGCCGTGCAAGGCATTCAGGGCATTCGATCCCACTCGAGGCGGGCTGCCGCCCCCTCGAGCTCCCCCGCCCCAACTTGAGCGGTTTCTTCTCTACACAGGTTTTTTGACAAGCTGAGCCCGGAGGGAGTTCCCTCCGGGCCATATTTTTGAAAAAAATCCGCCCGGCGGCCGATTGTACAAAAAAAGGACAAGCCCCCTGTGATATGCTGGGCCTGTGGGGCGAGGCGCGCCCGGCGGGCAGAAAAGGAGTGTGCGTCATGGCCTGTCTACCGCGAGTATGCTGAAAATTGGAATAAACTGCCTGCATCAGGACCGTGAAAGCGGGGCAGAATAGGGTTCAAGCGGACCCGTATTTTGAAAAGGAAAACAGAGACCGTGCGCCGCCTTTGAAAGGCGGCGCAAAAGTAACGGCATTTTTGCAGTCTGTCGGAAAAGTCCTTAGCCTTTTTCGACAGACTGCGGCGCCCGGCTCTGAAAACAGAGCCGGGCGCCGGTTTTCGTTATGGGACTGTCAGACTGGATCGTTTTGAATCAGGTGTCCTTGGTGACGGACACCAGCTGGGCGGTGACGTCCTCACTGTCCGGCTCCAGGGGGCCGGTATAGGTGACGGTGATCGAGTCGCCGGGGGCCAGGTCGGACAGGTCCGCGTCAGATTCGGAGAAATCAAAGCGGAAGTACAGGTCGTCCGAGATGAGAACCAGGTACTTCAAGTCGGTGTCAATCTGGTTCAGGGTTCCCTGAAGGGTGTACTCCTCGTTCTTCTGGCTACTGGAGGCGTCCGGGGCGGACTGTGAGGACTGCGCGGACTGGTCGTGGCCGCCGGGCAGGTATTGGCGCAGCATGGAGCAGCTGGAGAGGGCTAAAACAGCGGTCAGGCCGACTGCGATCAGCAGACCGGATTTGAAGGGACGGTTCATAGAGATAGGTCCTCCTTTTTGTGATTCGGCGCATGGGAGGCGCCTGCATCCGAAGGGTAGCATGGGAGGGGGATGAAAACAAGTGGTTTTCACGAATGCTAAGGAAATGTTAAGAAAACCTTCAGAAATAGGGCCGTTCCCAGGGAAAGCGGGGGGATTCCCTCCACAGCCGGAAAACCTGAGGAGCGGTCCAGAGGGGCTGCATGCAGGTTCAAAAAATTTTCGATTTGGGGTTGACAAAAGAGTTAGCATATGCTAATCTATGGGTGGTTAGAGACGAGAGAACAAAAAGCCCCCTCCTCACACCTCCCTGCTTTCTTCCCCACACCTCAGGCTTTTGGAAATCTCTCTGGCCACCAGACACCCAAAGGGACAGGCATCACCCTCTTGGGGCCCCGGCCGCGGGCACGCGGCCGGGGATTTTTTATGTCCGCGGCGGGAGAGATGTACACAGGCGGTATGTTGACGGCGGAAGGCGGGCATGGTATAGTGATAACGATTTTGGAAACGAGGCGCGTCCGAAAGAGCGGAATGCCGCCGAACCAGGAGGGAGCCGCAAAATGCCGAAACAATGGATGCGGAGCGTTCTGCTGATCATCACCTATACTGTTCTGCTGGTGCTGGGCCTGATGCGCAGCGACTGGATCTTCGGGCTGCTGGGACAGATCCTGTCCGGCTGCCGCCCGCTGTTCATCGGGTTTGCCATCGCTTTTATTCTGAACCGGCCCTGTGCCTTCTTCTGCCGGCACTATGAGCGCAATCTGGGGAAGCGGTGGAGAAAGCTGGGGAGGCCCCTGGCGGTGCTCACCTCCTATCTGGCCCTCATTGCGGTCATTGTGGCCCTGTTCTCCTTTGTGCTGCCTCAGGTGGTGGAGAGTATCCGGATGCTGGCGGGGAGCCTGGGGGGGTATATTGCCAACCTCCAGACCCTGCTGAACCAGGCGGCGGACTATCTGGACTGGGAGGCGGTGGACCTGGACCTGTCCAGCCTGAACCAGTATCTGCGGGAGTTCCTGAACGGCGTGCTGACCAGCGTGTCCAATGCGGCCACCCAGGTGGTGATGGTGACGGGGAACATCATCTCCATGTTTGTGACCCTGGTGCTGGCGGTGGTATTTTCCATCTATATGCTGGCCGGAAAGGAGAAGCTGCTCAGCCAGGGCCGCCGGCTGCTGCGGGCCTATCTGCCGGAGCGGTGGGCCGACCGGGTGAGCGGCGTGATCCAGCTCACCGCCGACATCTTCTCCAGCTTTGTCTCCGGTCAGCTCATCGAGGCCTGCATTCTGGGCGGGCTGTGCGCCCTGGGGACCCTGTTCATTCAGCCGGACTACGCCGCCCTCATCGGGGTCATCATCGGGGTGTCCGCCCTGATCCCGGTGGCGGGGGCCTATATCGGCGCGATCCTGTCCGCCTTCCTGCTGGTGATGGTCAACCCGGTGCGGGCCCTGATTTTCCTGATCTTCCTGGCGGTGCTCCAGCAGATCGAGGGCAATGTGATCTATCCCCGGGTGGTGGGGACTTCCATCGGCCTGCCCGGCATCTGGGTGCTGGCGGCGGTGACCGTGGGAGGCGGGCTGTTCGGCCTGCTGGGCGTGCTCCTGAGCGTGCCGGTGGCCTCGGTGGTGTACGCCCTCATCAAGCGGGATGTGCGCCGCCGGCTGACGGAGCAGGGGGTGGCTCTGGAGGAGCCGGACCCCGCTGCGCCGGAGGAACCGGAGGAGAAAAACGAATAACAACGACGGCGCGGCCGGTTCGGAACTCCGAACCGGCCGCGTTTTGCACATGTTGACGTTTTGAACGGCTACTCTTTCAGCCCCGCGCCCAGGATGGGGGCGGCGTCGCCGCCGTGGTGCTCCCGGGCGTACCGGCCGGGGGAGGTGCCGGTGAGATGGCCGAAGGTGCGGATAAAGTGGGAGTTGTCGGAGAAGCCGGACAGCTCCCCCGCCTGCTGGACGCTGACCCCCTCCTTTAACAGCTGGCGAGCCTTGAGCACCCGGCTGTAGATGATGTACTCCATCACGGAGAAGCCGGTGGCGGATTTGAAGATCCGGCACAGGTAGTGCTTGCTGAGATAGAACTGTCCGGCGATCAGGTCCAGGGTGAGGGGCTCGGACAGGTGGTCGCGGATGTAGTCCAGGATGGGGGAGACCCGGAGAAAGTCCTTGCTCCGGACGGCGTCCCCGGCGGTGGCGGCGTCCAGGATGGGGGCCACCTGGAGGAGCAGGTCCAGCAGGGCGATGGCCTGGTGGACGTCGCTGCCGAAGGCGCCGTCGTTCTTGTTGCGCTCCAGGGCCTGAAAGCGCTCAATGAGGGAGATCATCTGGTCGTTGGACATGTCTGCCCGGAGAAAGGCGGACTGGGCCATCCGGCTGAAGTCGGTCTGGGGGGTGGACAGGGCGGACAGGGCCTTCCGGCTGATGTGGAGCACATAGCGGGCGTGAAAGCCGGTGGCGATGGTGCGGTGGAGGGTGTTCTCCCCGATGAGATAGAGGGTACCCCGGCGCAGGGGATAGACCTGGTCGTTGACAAAAATGTTGCCGGGACTGGTGAGGGGAAGGAGAAATTCACAGTAGTCGTGAAAATGCAGCCGGCTCATGCTCCAGTTGTCATTGTGGTTCAGCTGCAGGTGAAAGTCGATTTGGGTCATACCCGGTGGCCTCCGATGGGTAAATTGTACAATTCAGGCAAAAAAGCTGGAAAAGACTTGCTCCGATTTGTCGGCTGTGATATTATAGCACAGGAAGCGAAGATATGCAAACTTTTTGCCAAGTTCCCCAAAGACCGCTTGCATATCTTGTGCTACACTAGACCCTGATGAACCGCGCGTATCACTCTGGACCGCGGGGCGGTCCGCAGAAACCAACACCGTACATCAAAAACTATAAGTGTAATGGGGGTTTTATCTATGAACAAAGTATACACCTTGCACGACGCGGTCGCGAAATTCGTCGAGGACGGAGACTGCATCTCCTTCGGCGGCTTTACGACCAACCGGAAGCCCTACGCCGTGGTGGGCGAGATCCTGCGCCAGGGCCAGAAGGACTTCACCGTCTGGGCCGGTCCTGCCGGCGGCGACTGGGACATGCTCATCGGCGAGGGCCGGGTCAAGGCGTACATCAACTGCTACACCGCCAACTCCGGCTACACCAACGTGTCCCGCCGCTTCCGCGCCGCCATCGAGAAGGGCGAGCTGACCTATGAGGACTACTCCCAGGACGTGCTCATGCTTCAGCTGCACGCCGCCTCCCTGGGCCTGCCCTTCCTGCCTGTGCGCCTGATGCAGGGCTCCGGCCTGGTCAAGTACTGGGGCATCAGCGAGGAGCAGCGCAAGGCTCTGGACAAGGTAGACGACCTGAAGTGCGTGGAGATCGAGAACCCCTTTGAGCCCGGCCAGAAGGTCATCGCCGTCCCCGTGCCCAAGCTGGACACTGCCGTCATCCACGTGCAGAAGGCCTCTCCCGACGGCACCTGCATCATCGAGGGCGACGAGTTCCACGACGTGGACATCGCCGTGGCCGCCCGCAAGGTCATCGTCACCTGCGAGGAGCTGGTGAGCGACGAGTACATCCGCCGCGATCCCACCCTGACCAAGGTGTTCGGCGAGTGCGTCAACGCCGTGGTCCACTGCCCCTACGGCGCCTGGCCCTCTCAGTGCTACAACTACTACGACAACGACTCCCACGCCCTGAAGGAGTACGACAAGGCCTCCAAGTATCAGGACGCCGAGGATGCCAAGGCTCAGCTGGAGAAGGCCGCGGTCAAGGCCGAGAAGGCCGCCGCCGCCAAGCCCGAGGACGCCAAGCTGGCCGACGCCGCCGCCAAGGCCCGCAAGGCCGCCGAGGACGCCAAGGCCGGCACCGCCATCCCCGAGACCTTCAAGGACTATCTGGACAAGTGGGTCTACAGCGTGAAGGACAACGACGAGCTGCTGGATAAGATCGGCGGTTCCCGCCTGATGCGGCTGAAGAACGAGCCCCACCTGGGTTATTCCACCAGACACTAAGAGTTGGGAGGTACATTACAATGTCTGATTACACCAAGTACACCAAACAGGAAATGCAGGCTTACGCCATTGCCAAGAACATCAAGGAGAATCAGATCGTCATCGTGGGCACCGGCCTTCCCCTGATCGGCGCCTCCCTGGCCAAGCGGGCCGTGTGCCCCTCCTGCCACCCCATCGTGGAGAGCGGCCTGATGGACTGCTCCCCCGTGGAGGTGCCCCGCTCCGTGGGCGACAACCGCTTCATGGCCCACTGCGCCGTGCAGTGGCCCAACGTGCGCTTCGTGGGCTTTGAGGCCAACGAGTGGCTGCACAACGAGGACCGCCTGGTGGCCTTCATCGGCGGCGCTCAGATCGACCCCTACGGCAACGTGAACTCCACCTGCATCTACGGCAAGGGCGACTATGTGAAGCCCCAGACCCGGTTCACCGGCTCCGGCGGCGCCAACGGCATCGCCACCTACTGCAACACCATCATCATGATGCAGCACCAGAAGCGCCGCTTCATGGAGAAGATCGACTACATCACCTCCTGCGGCTGGATGGACGGCCCCGGCGGCCGTGAGCGCGCCGGCCTGCCCGGCAACCGCGGCCCCCAGATGGTGGTCACCGACCTGGGCATCATGAAGTTCGATGAGGAGACCAAGCGGATGTACCTGGCTTACTACTATCCGTTCTCCTCCCCCGAGATGGTGCAGGAGAACACCGGCTTCGAGATCGACCTGTCCCGCGCCGAGCTGATGGAGGGCCCCGGTCCCGACATCATCAAGCTCATCCGCGAGGAGATCGACCCCGGCCAGGCCTTCATCAAGGTGCCGAAGGAGTAATTGACAGTCTCTTTTGACTTACTACTTTGAATTAGGAGGAAACGACATTGGGTAACTATTCTATGCCCCGCTACTTCCAGAACATGCCCACCGTGGGCAAGGCCGTCCGTGCCAACCCCGAGAACGTGGCGGAACTCAAGGCCATTGAGGAGGACATCCACGCCCAGATCGTGAAGGGCCTGGAGAACGGCAAGGCCGACGAGGCCATGAACGCCCGCGGCCAGCTCACCGCCATGCAGCGGGTCACCCTGCTGGTGGACCCCGGCACCTGGTGCCCCCTGAACAGCCTGTATAACCCCAACAAGAACAAAACCGGCACCACCTCCATCATCAAGGGCCTGGGCCGGGTCAACGGCAAGTGGTGCGTCATCATCGCTTCCGATAACAAGAAGCACGCCGGCACCTGGGTGCCCGGCCAGGCCGACAACCTGCTCCGGGGCAGCGACACCGCCAAGCGGCTGCGCATCCCCCTGATCTACCTGCTGGAGTGCGCCGGCGTGGAGCTGGACCAGCAGGAGCTGGTGTACCCCAACCGCCGGGGCGGCGGCACCCCCTTCTACCGCAACTCCGAGCTCAACCAGATGGGCATTCCCGTCATCGTGGGCATCCACGGCACCAACCCCGCCGGCGGCGGCTACCACTCCATCAGCCCCACCGTGCTGATCGCCCATGAGAAGGCCAACATGGCCGTGGGCGGCGCCGGCATCGTGGGCGGCATGAACCCCAAGCCCCACGTGGATATGGAGACCGCTCTGGCCCAGATCGAGGCCACCAAGGGTCTGCGGGCCGATCCTCCCGGATCTGTGTCCATCCACTACGGCGTCACCGGCTTCTTCCGCGAGGTCTATCAGACCCAGGAGGGCGTCATCGAGGGCATCAAGAAGTACGTGGACATGCTGCCCAGCTATGACCTGGAGTTCTTCCGCGTAGATACCCCCCAGTCTCCCCTCATGTCCGATGTGGAGCTGTACGACCTGGTGCTGAACAACAAGAACCGCCCCTATGACATGTACTCCGTCCTGGGCCGCCTGTTCGACGGCAGCCAGTTCATGGAGTACAAGAAGGGCTACGGCCCCGAGATGATCACCGGCCTGGCCAAGGTGGACGGCCTTCTGGTGGGCGTGGTGGCCAACCAGCAGGGCGTGTTCCCCAACTACCCCGAGTATAAGATGGAGAAGTACGGCCAGGCTATGGGCGCCGGCGGCAAGCTGTACCGCCAGGGCCTGATCAAGATGAACGAGTTCGTCACCCTGTGTGCCCGTGACCGCATCCCCATGGTGTGGATTCAGGACACCACCGGCATCGACGTGGGCGACGACGCCGAGGTCGCCGAGCTGCTGGGTCTGGGCCAGTCCCTGATCTACTCCATCCAGAACAGCAACCTGCCCATGATGGAGATCACCCTGCGCCGCGGCACCGCCGCTGCCCACTACGTGCTGGGCGGCCCCCAGGGCAACGACAACAACGTATTCTCCCTGGGCACCGCGGTTACCGAGATCAACGTCATGAACGGCAAGACCGCCGCCAACGCCATGTACACCAGCCGTCTGGCCAAGGACCAGAAGGCGGGCAAGGACCTGCAGCCCACCATCGACAAGATGAACGCCCTGATCGACGACTACGACCTGAAGTCCAAGCCGCTGTTCTGCGCTCAGGCCGGTCTGGTGGACGAGGTGGTGGATCTGCCCATGATGCGCAACTACATCGTGGCCTTCACCGACTCCTGCTATCAGAACCCCGAGAGCATCTGCCCCTTCCATCAGATGCTGCTGCCTCGGACCATCAAGGATTTCGACACCTTCAAGAAGTAAGCATTTCAGATGTGACCGGTTCCCGGGGGCGGAAGCGCGCCCCCGGGGGCCGGAGAGAGTCAGGGCGGTCCGTGGAGGACGCCCGTGCCTGAGACGGCCGGCGCCCGACCAAATTTCATGTGTGGAGAATCAGAACGAATGAGTATTTATACGTTAGGAATTGACATCGGGTCTACCGCCTCCAAGTGCGTGATCCTGGCCGACGGCAAGGAGATCATCAGCAAGTCCCTAATCGCCGTGGGCGCAGGTACCAGCGGCCCTCAGCGGGCCATTTCCCAGGTGCTGGAGAACGCCGGCATGAAGGAGGAGGATATGGCATTCACCCTGGCCACCGGCTACGGCCGCAACTCCCTGGAGGGGATTGCGGACTACCAGATGAGCGAGCTCAGCTGCCACGCCAAGGGGGCCAGCTTCCTGTTCCCCGACGTGCACACCGTCATCGACATCGGGGGCCAGGACGTGAAGGTCCTCCAGATTGAGAACGGCGTGATGACCAACTTTGTCATGAACGACAAGTGCGCCGCCGGCACCGGCCGGTTCCTGGACGTGATGGCCCGGGTGCTGGAGGTGAAGGTGGAGGAGCTGGGGGCGCTGGGCGCCCAGTCCACCAAGAATCTGGCCATCAGCTCTACCTGCACCGTCTTCGCCGAGAGCGAGGTCATCAGCCAGCTGGCTCAGGGCTCCGACAAGCGGGACATCATCAACGGCATCCACCACTCCGTGGCCAGCCGGGTGGCCGGCCTGGCCCACCGTGTGGGCGCCAAGGAGCTGGTGGTGATGACCGGCGGCGTGGCCCAGAACACCGGCGTGGTCAAGGCGCTGGAGGAGGAGCTGGGCCGGACCATCCACACCTCGCCTCTGACCCAGTACAACGGGGCCCTGGGGGCGGCCCTGTTTGCCTACGACCGTTATAAGAGAGCGCACAAGGATTAACCCCCGGGTGCGCGTGAGGAATTGATACTGCCTATCAAGTAGGGAGGAGATTTACTATGGCAAAAGAAGTTAGCCCTGGCGTAAAGGCTCTGCGCAAAGTCGTAGAGGACGTCTACGCCGACGCCCGGAAGGCCCACGCGGAAGGAAAGCTGGTGGGCTGGTCCAGCTCCAAGTTTCCCTGCGAGCTGGCTGAGGCCTTCGACCTGAACGTCATGTACCCCGAGAACCAGGCCGCCGGCATCGCCGCCAACCGCGACGGTGAGATCATGTGTAAGGCCGCCGAGGATCTGGGCTTTGATAACGACATCTGCGGCTACGCCCGCATCAGCCTGGCCTATGCCGCCGGCAAGCGCGCGTCCCGGAAGTTCGACCCCGAGACCCTGGAGTACATCATCGACCCCAACAGCGGCAAGCCCCTGAAGGACGAGAACGGCAAGGTGGTCATCGACCCCGAGACCGGCAAGCCCAAGAAGGACCCCAAGACCATGCAGCCCTACACCGTGCTGGATGACATCTATGAGATCGAGGCCCTGCCGGAGACCACCGAGAAGGAGATCGCCTACAAGAACTTCCGCCGCGAGGCCATCAAGCCCTACCGCCAGATGCGCATGCCCCAGCCCGACTTCGTGCTGTGCTGCAACAACATCTGCAACTGCATGACCAAGTGGTATGAGAACATCTGCCGGATGCGCAACATCCCCCTGATCATGATCGACATCCCCTACAACAACACCGTGGATGTCCACGACACCAACGTGGCCTATGTCCGCGCTCAGTTCGACGCGGCCATCCACCAGCTGGAGGAGCTCACCGGCAAGAAGTTCGACGAGAAGAAGTTCGAGCACGCCTGTGAGAACGCCAACCGCACCGCCAAGGCCTGGCTGCGGGTGTGCGACTACCTGCAGTACAAGCCCGCCCCCTACAGCGGCTTCGATCTGTTCAACCACATGGCCGACGTGGTGACCGCCCGCGGCAAGGTGGAGGCCGCCGAGGCCTTCGAGCTGCTGGAGAAGGACCTGGCCGAGGCCGTCAAGGAGGGCAAGAGCACCACGCCCTTCCCCGAGAAGTACCGCGTCATGTTCGAGGGTATCCCCTGCTGGCCCAAGCTGCCCAACCTGTTCAAGCCCCTGAAGGAGCACGGCGTCAACGTCACCGCCGTGGTGTACGCCCCCGCCTTCGGCTTCGTGTACAACAACATGGACGAGATGGCCCGCGCCTACTACAAGGCCCCCAACTCCGTGTGTATCGAGCAGGGCGTGGATTGGCGTGAGGGCATCTGCCGGGACAACAAGGTGGACGGCGTGCTGGTCCACTACAACCGCTCCTGCAAGCCCTGGTCCGGCTATATGGCCGAGATGCAGCGCCGCTTTACCAAGGATCTGGGCGTGCCCTGCGCCGGCTTCGACGGCGACCAGGCCGATCCCCGGAACTTCAACGAGGCCCAGTATGCGACCCGTGTCCAGGGTCTGGTGGAGGCCATGGAGGCCAATCAAGCGAAGAAGGAGGCCGAGGCGAAATGAGCACCGAGGTTTTGCTGAACGAGTTTAAAGAGTATTCCGAGCACCCCCATCGGGTCCTCTCCCAGTATAAGCAGGAGGGGAAGAAGGTCATCGGCGTTCTGCCCTACTACGCCCCTGTGGAGCTGGTGGTAGCCGCCGGCATGGTGCCCATGGGCATCTGGGGCAGCAACAAGAAGACCATCGCCCTGGCCAAGGAGTACTGCGCCACTTTCTACTGCACCATCGGCCAGCTGGCCCTGGAGATGCTGCTGGACGGCACTCTGGATCAGCTGGACGGCATCATCACCCCCACCATCTGCGACACCCTGCGCCCCATGAGCCAGAACTACCGCGTGGCCATGGAGGGCAAGCTGCCCTGCATCTTCCTGGCTCACCCCCAGAACCGTAAGCCCGCCTTCGGCCTGCAGTTCACCGTGGACCAGTACATGCACGTGAAGGGCGAGCTGGAGAAGATCGCCGGCAAGACCATCACCGACGACGACCTGCGCGCCGCCATCAAGGTGATGAACCGCAACCGCGCCGCCCGCCGCGCCTTCGTGAAGCTGGCCAGCGAGCACTGCGACGTGATCTCCGCCGTGAAGCGCTCCGCCGTGCTCCGCGCCGCCTGGTTCATGGAGCCCGATGTGTATGCCGAGAAGCTGGAGGCGCTGAACGAGGAGCTCTCGAAGCTGCCCGCCGCCGACTGGAAGGGCTGCAAGATCGTCACCTCCGGCATCATCTGCGACAACCCCAAGCTGCTGCAGATCTTCGACGACAACAAGATTGCCATTGCCGCCGACGACGTGGCCCAGGAGAGCCGCTCCTTCCGGGTGGACGCCAGCGAGGAGGGTGATCCCATGATGGCCCTGGCTCAGCAGTTTGCCGACCAGGACTACGACGTGCTCCTGTACGATGAGCACTCCAACCAGAACCGCCGCGGCGACTTCGTGGTGCAGATGGTGAAGGACTCCGGCGCTCAGGGCCTGGTGCTGTTCATGCAGCAGTTCTGCGACCCCGAGGAGATGGAGTATCCCTACCTGAAGAAGGCTCTGGACGACGCCGGCATCCCCCACATCAAGCTGGGCGTGGACCAGCAGATGCGGGACTTCGGCCAGGCCAGCACCGCCATCCAGGCGTTTGCCGACGTGCTGTAAGAGTTTGCGGCCTGCGCCGGAATTTCCCGGCTCAGCTTCTTGACAGATATCTTGCATAAATGCTACAATAAACCAAATGCGGTCCTCCGCTTGAATTGAATCTTTCAAGCGGAGGACCCGGGCAAAACGCATCCGGGTCCGGGACGGGGTCTGGATGACTTGCCATATTATTCAGAAAAGGGGAAAAACAACTATGAACTACAATGTCACCGTGAATGGCAAGGTTTACAGCGTCACCGTAGAGAAGACCGGCGCCGCTGCCCCCGTTGCCGCCGCCCCTGTGGCCGCCCCCGTGGCTGCCGCTCCTGTGGCTCCCGCTCCCGCCCCTGCTCCCGCCGCCGCGCCCGCCCCGGCTCCCGCTCCCGCCCCCGCCGCTGCGCCTGCTCCCGCTCCTGCCGCCGCTCCTGTCTCTGTGGGCGCCGGTGAGACCCCGGTGAACAGCCCCATGCCCGGCAGCATCTTCAAGATTGAGTGCACCGTGGGCCAGAGCGTGAAGGCCGGCGACGTGCTGATCGTTCTGGAGGCCATGAAGATGGAGATTGAGGTGTCCGCCCCCGCGGACGGCACGGTCAAGGCCATCGCCGTGTCCACCGGCGCCACCGTCAACACCGACGACCTGCTGGTCACTCTGGGGTAAAAGCGCTTTCCTCCCCCCGCGAACGGCACTGTGAGAGGGTGAACTCTCCCAGTGGGTACATCCGTCTTTGCCGGTGACCGGTTTGGTCACTTCGGTTGAGTTATGAAAAGGAGTATAGAATGGAGTTTTTTTCCGACGTAATGTCTGCGATTCTGGGCAGCTCCGGTTTCGCTGCGATCCCGCAGGATTGGCGGCAGCTGCTCATGATCGCAATCGCATGTGTCCTGTTGTATCTTGGCATCGGCAGGGGATTTGAGCCCCTGCTGCTGGTCCCCATCGCCTTCGGCATGCTGCTGGCCAACCTGCCCCTCACTGGCCTATTCAATCCGCCGGTGGTGGACGCGGCTACCCATACAGGCAGCGTTGGCTTTATGTGGGTCATCTATCAGGGCGTCCAGTACGCCATTTACCCGTCCATCATCTTTATGGGGATCGGGGCGATGACGGACTTCGGCCCTCTGCTGGCCAATCCCATGTCCCTGCTGCTGGGCGCAGCCGCCCAGCTGGGCATCTTCACCGCCTTCCTGCTGGCCCTGGTGCTGGGCTTCACCCCGGCTCAGGCGGCGGCCATCGGCGTCATCGGCGGCGCGGACGGCCCCACGGCCATTCTCACCGCCTCCAAGCTGGCGACCAATCCGGTGAACCTGCTCCCGGCCATTGCCATAGCGGCTTACTCGTATATGGCGCTGATTCCCCTGATCCAGCCCCCCATTATGAAGCTGCTCACCACCAAGGAGATGCGCAAGGTCAAAATGACCCAGCTCCGTCCTGTCTCCAAAACAGAAAAGATCATTTTCCCCGTCCTGGTCACGATCTTTGTCATCCTGCTGGTGCCTGACACCGCTCCCCTGATCGGTATGCTCATGCTGGGCAACCTGTTCCGGGAGTGCGGCGTGTGCGACCGCCTGTCCGATACCGCGCAGAACGCGCTGATGAACATTGTCACCATCGCGCTGGGCCTGTCGGTGGGCTTCAAGGCCACCTATGACTCCTTCCTGACCTGGGATACGATCAAGATTATCCTGCTGGGCCTGCTGGCGTTCTGCCTGTCCACGGCCGGCGGCGTGATTTTCGGCGACATCATGTACTTTGCCACCGGCGGCAAGGTGAATCCCCTCATCGGCTCCGCCGGCGTGTCCGCCGTACCCATGGCCGCCCGTGTGTCCCAGGTAGTGGGCCAGAAGGAGAACCCCTCCAACTTCCTGCTGATGCACGCCATGGGCCCCAACGTGGCCGGCGTCATCGGCTCCGCGGTCGCTGCGGGCTTTATGATCAAGGTCTTTGGCGGCTGATTCCGGTTTATAATCTCAATTTTAGTTCCTTTTGAAGTGGAAGGAAATGTCCCTTGTCTCGGTATTCGGGACAGGGGACATTTTCCTTTTTCAGCAGCGCAAATAAAGAGAGCGCTCTGGGGCCGGTCTACGGACGGGGCCCGGCGGCGGGAGGTAATTATGAGACAGCGTGCGGCCTATTTGGATTTCCTCCGATGCTTTGCCATTTTTTCGGTTCTTCTCCTCCACACCCTTGTGCCGGTGGTCACCAACACCGGAGTGTACGGCGCCCCGTCCTGGAAGCTGTGCGTTGCATTGGACGCCCTCACCCGGGTGGGGGTGCCGCTGTTCTTTATGCTGAGCGGATACCTGATGCTCTCGCGGGAGGGGACGCGTCAGATTGGACCATTCTACCGCAAAAATCTGCCCAAGCTTGGGATTCCCCTGGTGGTGTGGAATCTCATCTACTACGGGGGGAGTCTCCTGATGCGCGGAGAGACCTTCCGGCTGCGGGACTTCCTCGCCGGTCTGCTCAATCAGGGGCACAGCTACCACATGTGGTTTGTCTACACTCTGCTGGGGATCTATCTTCTGTGCCCCTTTTTAAAGAGAATGACGGAGGGCTGCAGTGGGAATCAGCTCCTTCTGCTGGTGGGAATCATTTTGTTTCCCACCGCCATTCAGCCCATACTCAATTTGGCCCAGCCGGTGTACATCCATCTGTTCGGCCCGCTGATGGAGGGGTATCTGGGCTATTTCCTGCTGGGATACTGGCTGGGAGGCCGGAAGCTGACGCCCCGGGCGCGGCGGCTGCTGTACGTTCTGGGCGCGGCGGCCTATCTCATCGCGGCCCTGGGAAACCTGAGACAGGCCTCCCCGCAGTCCATCCTGCTGCCCTTTAACGGAGGTTACCGCCTGCACCACTACTTCACCTCAGCGGCGGTATTTGTCCTGGTCCGCACCTTTTTTGAAAACCACGCCAAAGCCGAGGCGGCCCTCTCGGCCCCCGTGGCCTGGCTGTCCAACCGGGTGTTTGGGATCTACTGGGTCCACGTCCTGGTGCTGGAGGAGGTGACCCGGGCAGTGGGGGCGCAAATGAGCATTCTGATGTTTGTGGGGGTGCGGCTGGGACTGACGGTCCTGATCTCGCTGCTGTTTGCGGCCGTCGTGTCCAAGATCCCCGTTTTGCGCCGGGGACTTGTCTGACGATGGAGCGCGCAGAGGCGGTGTTAGGAAGCTTTCCGGCTCCACTACCAGATTGCGCCCCGCCGGCCCCGAGGAAAAAAAGAAGCCGGGCAGCAGCCCGGCTTCAGTAAAGGGATGATCAACAGATCACAGCGCGTTATGGCTCCCTGCTCCGTATGGAGCAGGGAGCTGATCTTACCGGCTCTGTCAGTCCATTCCCCTCAGGCATCAAGGAGATTCAGCAGCGCCTGACGCACCTGAGCGAAGCGGTAACGGCTGACCGGGAGGATTTCCCCGCTGGTGAGCTCCAGATCCCGCTGCCGGAGCCGCTGAACAAAGGCCAGATTGACCAGAACAGTTCGGTGGCAGTAGATAAACTGCGATTCCGGCAGGTGCTCCGCCAGCCGGGAGAGGGGGAGCCGGACGATCTCCTGTCCCTCTGTGAGGTGCAGGCAGGTGTGCCGCCCGCTGGGCTCGGCGTACCGGATGTCTCTGAGGGAGACGCGGAGCTGACCTGTATCGGTGGGGAGGAGAAGCTGTTCACTGCCTCCCGTGCGCCGCCGCATCTCCTGATAGCAGTGCAGCAGGGCCTCCCGCAGTTCATCCCGATCCAGCGGCTTGGCCAGGTAGCGCTTGGCGTTTACGTGATAGCCCAGCAGAGCCATATCCCGGTCGGTGGAGATGAATACAATATCCGGGGGGGCGGCCTGCTCTTTCAGATGGCTGGCCAGCGCCATGCCGTCCAGCGCATCCATGATCACATCCAAAAGCAGAAGATCGAAATGCCTGCCCTGCTGAATTTCGCGCAGAAGGTCCACACCGCTGCCGTAGGCGGTGACATCGCAGGGAATCTCCGCCTCCTGCAAGATGCGCTCGGTGAGCTGAACGGACTGGTGCAGGTCGGACTGCTCGTCGTCACAGACGGCGATTTGATACACAGAATGCTGCCTCCTCTCTATGTTGTTGGTCCATTATACCACATCCAGAAAAAAATGAAATAGCCGCGTCCGCTGGAATGAGACCCGCGGAAGAAGGGGAAGGGGGGGCCCTCGGGAAAGAAAACCAAACAGAAAGACACAGAACAAATCATGCCTTTCTGTTTGGAAGATCGTTTAAAATAGAGATTTGAAATACGGGTTATGAAATGAACACACGGGAGGGAGCCGGCCTACCGGCCTTCTGGCCGGCGGCGCCTTTGCGCCGTGCGAGCGTTTTGCCCCAGGCAAAACCTCGGCGCAGGCGGAATTCACTTCCGCCGAGCATTTGAAATCTCAAAGGGTGGAGGCCGCCTCCGGCGGCCGGAACCCAAAACAAAAGGCAACTGCTTTCGCAGTTGCCTTTTGTTTTGGTACGGCTGGAGGGATTCGAACCCGCGGCCTTTTGGTTCGTAGCCAAACACTCTATCCAACTGAGCTACAGCCGCAACTCATTCCGTAGGGGGCTCTCCCCTGACGGCTTGATTAGTATAGCACAGAAGAGAATCTTTGGCAAGTGTTTTTTTAAAAATTTTTTCTTTTTTTGAAATGCCGGGGAGGGGCCCTCACCGGCGCAAAAATCAGATCTGCTCTGCCCAGCGGCACACCGCCTCGCAGAGGAAGCGGGCGCAGCCGGGGACCGTCCGGTCGTAGTAAGCGGTAAAGCGCTCGTCCTGGATGTAGAGCTGGGCCAGCCCCATGTGTTTGGCCGGGTCGTAGGTATTTCCACTGAGGGTCAGCCAGCGCCTGTGGAGCTGTGTGATCTCCCGGCCCTCCAGGCTGTCGGGCGGGGTCTGGCTCCGAACCGCCGCCTCCAGACGTCTTTGGATCTCTTCCCCCAGGCCGGTCCACTCCCGGTACTGCTCCTGGGTCAGATTGCGTACGGCGTTCTGGGCGGCATCCACCATGGGGTCTCCGTACTTCTGACGGGCCTCCCGGCCATAGCGCTCCTCGTGGGTGGTGACAATCTGCTGCTTCAGCGCCTCAAATTTCTCCTGATCGTTCATAAGTTCCTTCCTTTCCTGTGCCGAAATGGTCTTGCGTACCGACCGGATCAGCGCCTCCAGCCGGGCCTGCTCCTGTTCCAGAGCGGTCAGGTGGCCGCGGAGGGCGGCGAGCCGGTCAAAGGAGGGATCGTCCAGGCAGGCCTTGATCTGGGCCAGCTCCACCCCGAGGGCCCGGTAGTACAAGATGTCCTGCAGCCGGTCCACCTGGGCCGGGCCGTAGTAGCGGTAGCCGTTCTCCGCCACCCGGCCCGGCTTGAGCAGGCCGATCTGGTCGTACCAGCGCAGAGTGCGGGTGGTCACTCCGGACAGGTCCGCCAGCTCCCGGATCGTGTATTCCATTCAAATCCCTCCTCGAGTCCTATGGTACCAGTTGACGCACCGTCAAGGTCAAGGACTTTTTCCTTGTTTTTTCCCACGAAAATATTATAATAAAACAGACGCCGGTTTTATATGGATCAATTCCCCAAAAGGAGGCCGCCATGCGGATCATCATTTCCCCCGCCAAGCAGATGCGGGAGGACCGAGACACTCTGCCGCCCCGGGGGCTGCCCGGGTTTCTGCCGGAGACCGGGCGGCTGCTCTCCGCCCTGCGGAACCTCTCGCCTGCGGAGCTCCAGAAGCTGTGGAAGTGCAACGACGCCATCGCCGCCCTCAATGTGGAACGGCTGCGGACCATGGACCTGGAGCGGGGCCTCACCCCCGCTCTCCTGTCCTATGTGGGCATCCAGTACCAGACCATGGCCGCGCGGGTGTTTGAGACAGGTCAATACGAGTTCCTCCAGGAGCATCTGCGCATCCTGTCCGGCTTTTACGGCCTGCTCCGCCCCTTCGACGGGGTGACCCCCTACCGGCTGGAGATGGGGGCCAGGCTGGCGGTGGACGGCTGCCGGGACCTGTACGCCTTCTGGGGCGGCAAGCTGGCTCGTGCCCTGGCGGGGGAGAGCGGCTGGGTGCTGGACCTGGCCTCCAAGGAGTACAGCCGGGCGGTCCTTCCCCACCTGCCCCCCTCGTTGCGGGTGGTCACCTGCGTATTTGGGGAGCTGCGCCCCGACGGCAAGGTGGTGGAGAAGGGGACCCTGTGCAAAATGGCCCGGGGCGAGATGGTCCGGTGGCTGGCGGAGACGGGGACAACCCACCCCGACGGCCTGCCCGCCTTTCAGGGGCTGGGGTACCGGTACGATCCGGACCGCTCCACCGGGGCGCGGATGGTTTTTTTGAAAACAACTCAGTCAAGTGCTGTGTGAGAAGAAAGGACGGTTTCATATGCTGCGTTTTGAATGTGACTACGGCGAGGGGGCCCACCCCAAGATCCTGGAGCGGCTGCTGGAGACCAACTTGGAGCAGACCCCCGGCTATGGAAAGGACGAGCACTGCGAGCGGGCCAAGACTCTGATCCGCCAGGCCTGCGGCCTGCCCCAGTCCACCATTGAGTTTGTGACCGGCGGCACCCAGGCCAACCAGATCGTCATTGCCGCCATTTTAAAGCCCTATCAGGGGGTGGTCTGCGCCGACACCGGCCATATCAACACCCACGAGACGGGGGCAGTGGAGGCCACCGGGCACAAGGTGCTGGCTCTCCCCAGCAAAGACGGGAAGATCAACGCCCAGCAGATCGCCAAGCTGTGCGCCGCCCACTGGACCGATCCCAGCCACGAGCACACGGTCCAGCCCGGCCTGGTCTACCTCTCCCAGCCCACGGAGCTGGGCACCCTGTACACCAAGGCGGAGCTGAAGGCCATCCACCAGGTGTGCTGGCAGCGGCACATCCCCCTGTACATCGACGGGGCCCGGTGCGGCTACGGCCTGGCCGCCCCGGAGAACGACGTGACCCTGGCCGACCTGGCCCAGCTCTCCGACGTATTTTACATCGGCGGCACCAAAGTGGGGGCCCTCCTGGGGGAGGCGGTGGTCATCCCCAATCTGGCCATCCAGCGGGACTTCCGGTACATGGTCAAGCGCATGGGGGGCATGCTGGCCAAGGGGCGGCTGCTGGGCATCCAGTTCGAGGTCCTCTTCGAGGACGGCCTCTACTTCCAGCTGGGCCGCCAGGCGGTGGAGCTGGCCCGGCGCATCCGGGACACCTTCCGGGACTGCGGGGTGGAGATGGCCTTTGACTCCCCCACCAACCAGCAGTTCCCCGTCCTCACCCGGGAGCAGCGGGAGTCCCTGGCCCGGAAGTACAGCTTCAACCACTGGGCCGATCTGGAGGACGGGCGGTCTGTCGTCCGCTTCTGCACCAGCTGGGCCACCACGCCCCAGGCGGTGGAGGAGCTGTGCCGGGATATTCGGGAGATTTGCGGACAGGCGTAAAGCAGGCGGGGGAGCGCATGCCCGGGAGAGCGCACTGTGCAAATGGTCCCGGAATTTCCAAAGCGGCGGGGCGGAGCACTGAACCGCGGGCGGCCCAGGTGTGCCGCCCCTACGGAATGGTATGGGGCGGCGCGTCCAGGAGGCCGCGCCCTACATGAGATGGAATCTCAGGGGCGGGCGGGGCTGGGGCCCGCCCCTACGGCGAATAACGGAGCGAACGCGTTCTTTTCGTAGGGGCCGGTCCCAGACCGGCCCGCGGGCGCACACTGTGCGCCCCTACGGTTGAAACGGGCCGCTCTCATAACTAGGGCCGTTTCCCTCATCCGTCTGGCCTTCGGCCAGCCACCTTCCCCTAAAGGGGAAGGCTATCGGGCGACCGGAAG
>ERZ836939.2056-NODE-2056-length-20849-cov-7.363086_pt1 | contig 20849 bp, 13 predicted proteins | sample MGYA00519912_ERZ836939 | MGnify/ENA primary metagenome ERZ836939 (study PRJEB31850, sample SAMEA3708810) | human gut metagenome | biome: human gut; feature: human-associated habitat; material: faeces | place: China | collected 2014 ...
CCTTCAGTAACGGATTACTGGAGGGGACAGTGAATAAAATTAAAGCGGTAAAAAGACAGATGTACAATAGGGCAGGAATTAAACTACTGAGAGCGAAGATTATTTATTCACAATAGAAGAAGTACCACCAAATTTGACGAAGAACCAGATTTTTCATTTTTATTTCTCATGTTCTCATAGAAATATGCTAATCTGTTGTAAACCATTTATATAATGCCATGAGAAATAAAACATAAAACGGTATTTCTCATAGTCTTTTCACTATTTTTAGCTAAAAATGGTGTATTTCTCATATGTTCCAAGTCATTTCTCATCTTATTCTCATACTCCTTTTCTTCTTCAGTTTGATTAGCAACTCTCTATTGTTTATTGCCTTTCTGTGTATTATTCACCATATACTTATCTGTTTTTCCTTCACCATTACCGTTTTGTCTTACCGCTATCCAGTTCATTCCACTCCAGTGAACAGATCTTTGCACTAGAGTGAACGATTCTTTCCACTGGAGTACAACGATCTTTCCACTAGAGTGGAACGAATGATATCTTCCTTATAGAAAATGGTATAACTTGATGACTCACAAATGATTAATTAGTCTATTTTATGCAAATAAGCAATGAACTGTTTGCAAGATGCTATTGCGTAGGAATAAGAGAACAGTACACAGAGCAAGCCATCCGTTCTGTGAATGAGAAATGCGACAGAATACGATGAGAAATACCTAAAACGAGTATGAGAAATGACCTAGAACCTGCACAATTTTGCCATCAAACTATGAGAAATGTTTTTTAAATAGGCATTTCTCATAGACTATCTATCTGATAATATATGCTTTATACGAATGCTATGAGAATATGAGAAATGAAAATGAAAAATCTTTTGCAGAAGAGAAGCGAAAGTACAGAAAGTCAGGGCGAACGCTCACAGGATTAAATGAAAATGTTGAATGAATCTTTTGGAAAGTTTTTTCATACGGTATCAAAAGTTGAGTTTCAATTTCGCTAACCGCGGTTAGCGATTTCAAATCATCGTACCAATGCTTGGTATTTGACGACAAAGTTACAAAAAGAAACCTGGACTGAAAAAAAATATTATCAATCTCTTTTCGTCTATATTTCTTTGCGTATATTTGTAGCTCAAGAGCACAAGATAAGGAGAATGATGAAACTGTCCGCTTATTCTTTTAAACAATTATTTTCAGGAGGCTTGCTTTGTTGTCTAATTTTGCTGGCTGCCTATTTATTTCAGGTTTTCTTCCCTGAAATGTATGTTGATGCGTTTTCATCTTCCATACATCTATTGATGTGGTTGACACTCTTTGTGGGGGCTTTACTGTGGACATTTCGTGAGAAGGGGGCACATGGTATACCTTCCGAAATAACGGACTGGCAGTGTATCGCTGCTTTTCTTTTAATTACAGCAGATCAGATATATGTCGTTATGCCAAAAGAAATACATCAGGAGGTGGCACCGGCATTGTCTACCTATACAATTCCTACTTTAGTGGTTGCTGGCATATTGATAGCCGGTATAATTAAGTATTCGATTTTATTATATCAAAAATTGCAGAATGAACGACAACAATCTATTATTCAATCTCAAAAGTTACAGCAATTGCTAGCTTCTCCTTTATCCATCCAAAGAGGCATTTCTTTAGTTCGTAAATTGATAGAGAATAAATCTATTGCTCAATTGTCTGCCCAAGATTATCTTTTGTTGGTAGAAGGATGTAGAACGATAGATCCTGATTTTTTTGGTTGGTTGAAGTCGCAAAGCCTTCAGCTTCCTCCACGAGATATTGTGTTATGCGTATTGATCCGAATGTATAAAACAAAAGAAGAGATTTTGTCAGTTCTATGTGTAAGCGACGGATCTTATCGTACTATGCGATCACGTGCCCGGAAACGTTTAGGGATTGTAGATAAAGAATTGGAGGCTTTTTTACTGGAGATTGATTAACTCTTCTCTTATCTTTATGTGTCTAATATTTCTATTAGTTTGACGAAAGACTTAATTGCTGCAAGCATTCCTGACATCGCTGCACAATAAAACCATACTCGTTTATTAGAATATGATTTTTCTGGCATACATTTGATTGCGCCTATTGTTACTATGATCCACGAAAGAAAATCGAAGAAATGAATGAGAAACAGCTGAAGAATAGAATCGATGTTATCTATAAAAAGATCTAGATAACACATGATAATGCAGACAGCGCATGTACTGCAATAAAGTATAATATAGCGAATCATTGTTATTGATTGTTTATACAATTCTCATAATCTTTATTTGCTATTCTTATATTTGCTTTATATACTGTTGTTTCTTTCAAGTAACATGGTGAGAGAGGTCCCATACCTTTACAGTTTGTAGCTATGGCATTATCATACTCCGTTTTTGCTTGTTCGTATGCTGCTTGTCTCAATTCTTCACATTTACTGTTTCCATTTCCTTCTTTGCGTGTTTTTAATATCTTTCTTTTTGCTAGCTCACGACTTTTGGCATATTGCCTGAATAATGACAACCGTTCCTCTTCACTCAATCTTAAGAATACTGTATGCTCAAGCAAGCCTTTTTTAGCTTCATCCATTTGTCGGAGTTCTTCTTCCAGATTCGCTTTTTTGATGAAATCTTCCATATACTCATCATCATTCAGACTTTCCATGAGTTTGTCATATTCTTCATTATTTAGTTTGGATGTATAAGCACCAAACTTGTCCGCTAATTGTTCACTGCATCTTTCAAATTCATAAAACTCGTCTGAATTGGCAACGGAATCTATCAATACATTTCCTGTATTCCAAGTTTGAGAGACCAAGCTGCGTGTTTTAGCAATTGAGTTTACTTCTGTTGCTGTCTCATTTGTATAGTTGTATTCATCGGTGCTACAACTATAAATAAGGAATGTGGTCAATAATATTCCAAACAGTGTAATTACATATATGCTACTCTGTTTTTTGTTCTCGCTTTTCATGTCTTGTTTATAATTTAAATTAGGAAAAACAAAGAAAGGGATTTTACAGCAATTAGATGGAACGTTTTGTTCAAAAAATAAAATAATTTGTTCAAATAGCTGTTTGATGACTATAATAACTCATATATCAATGTTACAATTTAGATATAAAATGACTTTTTTAGGGCTCTAAATGTCCGATAAATGCCTGTATGACAGGGATAGAAGTGTAACGCCCCCTTGAATGGCATTTGTTATGCTCGTATCTTTGTATAAAAATAATATTATGAAAGCAATGACAAAGCTGATTCCTATTATTTGCCTTTTTGTTATTATAGGCGGTTCTCTTTTATATTCTTGTTCACAAGAGAAGAAAAAGGAGACTGCTATTGTACTTCCGTTGGAGGCAGCTTTGTCACAGGCTGGAGAAAATCGTGTTGAACTTGAGAAGGTGTTACATCGTTATCAATCCAATCCATCGGATAGCCTGAAATATAGGGCAGCTTGTTTCCTGATAGAGAATATGCCATCTTATACCTATTATAAAGGTAAGCTGCTGGAACAATACCTCACCTTCTTTACTCTCTTGCAAGAAGCGCGAAGTAAAAAGGTATATCCACAAGCAATGATAGATTCTATCAGAAGGATGTATGGACCATTCTCTTTAGATTCTTTGCAATATTGCAAAGACGTTTTGACAGTCGATTCCGCTTATTTATGTAATAACATTGACTGGGCATTTAAAGTTTGGCAGGAACAGCCTTGGGGGAAGAATGTATCTTTTGACGATTTTTGCGAGTATATTCTTCCTTATCGTATTGGTGATGAAACATTAAGCTATTGGCGTGAGGATATTTATCGAAAGTATAATCCTTTGCTTGATTCGTTGTGTGCTTCCACTGTTCTTGATATAGAAGATCCTCTTGTTGCAGCCCGTTGTTTGTGCGATTCTCTTCGTAAACGTAGCCGCTTCTTTACAACTACGGTTCCGCAAGGACTTCCTCATGTAGGACCGGAGATTGCACAAAGCGTTTCGGGCAGTTGTCGTGAACTCTCCGATTATGTTGTTTATGTTTGTCGTGCGTTGGGAATTCCTTGTGCCATAGATTTTATGCCTCTTCATGGAGGTGGGAATGATGGGCATCAGTGGGTGTCGTTCACAGATAAATATGGTACGCTTTATTTTCAGGAGTATCCGGATAAGATAAAAGAAGTCCGTAAGGATAAGATGTGTGGAGCTTCGAAAATAAAGGTTTATCGGAATACGTTCAGTCTTAATCGTATTATGCAGGCAGAAATGCAACGCTTGGATACGGCTGTTGTACCTTTCTTCCGAGATCCGCACATCGTTGACGTAACAGCCGATTACGCAAAGACATACAAAAAGAAACTGGAGATTCCTGCATCTATGCTTTATTCGGGAAAGCCCCGTTCGCGTATCGCTTATCTTTGTGGCAGTAGCCGCATGGATTGGGAGCCTGTGGCATGGGCGGAATTTGATGGTGAACATCTTGCTTTCAGCGATGTCCAGATAGAACCCGTCATGCGGATAGCAACTTACGAACGGGGAAGACTTCGTTACTGGACTGATCCTTTTGAAATGACTGTTTCCGGTGAGTTTCATGTTTTTACTCCGTCAGATAGTGTTCAGGATGTAACGCTGTTTGCTAAATATCCTTTGTGGCAAGATGAGAAGTATCAGAAACGTATGATAGGAGGTGTTTTTGAAGGAAGCAATGATCCGGATTTTCGTCAGAAAGAGGTGCTTTTCCTGATAGAAAAGCAACCCGAACGGTTGCGGACAATGGCGTATTCCCGTTCTTTGACGCCTTGTCGGTATGTTCGCTATATAGGACCGGAAAAGGGGCATTGTAATGTGGCGGAAATAGAGTTTTATGAAGCGGGCGGACTGTTGCCATTAAGCGGTAGAGTTATAGGCACTCCCGGTTGCTATCAACAGGATGGCTCGCACGAATATACGAATGCATTCGACGGTAATACTGAAACGTCTTTTGACTACACGGAACCCTATGGCGGCTGGACTGGGTTAGACCTAGGCACGCCAAAGGTGGTAGATAAGATAATTTATACGCCTGCCAACCGGGATAATTATGTTCGGTCGTTGGATGATTATGAATTGTCTTATTGTACAAAGAGAGGGTGGAGGACGTTAGGACAGCAAACGGCGATGTTGGATTCGCTGGTTTACAGGAGGGTTCCTAAAGGAGCGTTGCTGCTGTTGCAGAATCATACACGAGGGAATCAGGAACGGATTTTTGTGTATGAGGGTGGAAAGCAGGTGTGGAAATGAAGTAAAACCATTTTATTAATTAAAAATAGATTATCATGAATTTGAAATTAAAGAAAAAAGTTTGGTGCATGAGCACTTTAGTACTTGTTGTTTGTATGACTTGTATTGTCTACAGTTGTAATTCAGAAGATGCTTTTTTTGATGAGACAGGTATTTGTGAGGGAGAGGTTCATACACATGCTCTTTCTGCAAGATCAATATGCACTTTAGTAGATTCGGTTGCTGATTCTAATGAATTTCTAGATTATATACTTCAATTTAGATTAGTGAAATCTAAGTTTACTTTATATCTTAACTCTTTGGATAATGATGAACTTGAAACATTTAATTATAATATAAATAATGATGAATTTATTGATGATTTTATAGTTAAGGCAGAATTATCAGAAGATATGCAATTATTGATAGAATATAGGGATGAGTTGTTATCTAGTATGTCTTTCTGTAAGTTGAAAGATATTGAGAAGAAAGAATTGTTTAATTATTCTAGTAGTTCTAATATTAGATCTCTAACCAAGGATAGGGAGGAGATATTATATTCAGTTTGTTGGGAACCTTATCAGAGAGCAACTAGTTTTGCAGAAAATGAATGTGCCTTAAAAATATTAGGATGTCTATGTACAGGTGGCTTTACTTGTCCTTGTGTCATAGCTGCCTATAAAGAAATGGATGATGCTATAGCTAAAGCAAAAAGTGAATTTGAAGATTGCCAACGAAGACATAATGCAAAACATTAATAAAAAAAATAAGATATATGTAGGGTTGTGTATCATATATATATCATTGTCAATGATAAATAGGAAATATCCAATAGGAGATATAGTGTTGAATGTAGCTTATCTCTCAACTTGGGGGAGTATTTTTTTATGGGAAATTATAAATATACTCACGGGCAAAAAGAGAGATTATGATTCTGTAATTATCGTTTTAGTTATGCTTATAATTTCTATTATGAGCATGATAAGATAAGGATGATATAAGTAAGTAGTAATATTAAAAACGAATAAATGCGAAATTATATGCTGGTGGCATCTTTTATTCCAATTGAAAGACAGTATGGATACTAATAAACCTCGCTTTATTGAGGTTATTCCGAATCATTCATCATCAACAATGGAAAAATATGATAGGATTTGAAGGGCTTTTAGCAAAAGCAAAGATAAAATGAGTAAGGCTGGTATTCCTCAAAACGTGGTTGGCTTTGTTGGCAATATCATCTGGCATAGTGGTACGTTTTGCCACGTTAGCAGTCCTCGTGTCCGATGATGCATTGGAGGATGAGAACTTGATTTAATATTAGGATAGAAATGATAAGACTCTTTCATATTTTGTTTGTCGCAGCATGTATAGGCAGTATGTTTGTATATTCCCACCAATTTACAGACGCATATATTGTGCCTAAATGGTGCTGCGTTTTGTTTGTGCTGTTATGGATGCTGGTGTGTGCTGCATTTTTGGCATTGCAGCGTAAATCCATAGTGGTGGATATGGCGATATGGGGGAGTATCATTGTTTCCAGTTGTTGGTTGCAGGCTGTTTATGGAATATTGCAATACGTAGGTTTGGTTCCTTCTCATGCAACCTTCCGTGTGACCGGTAGTTTTGATAATCCGGCAGGATTTGCAGCTTGTCTTTGTGCCGGATTGCCTTTTGTCGTTTTTTTGATCATACATAGAAATAAGTATATTCGATATGCTGGATGGCTGGCAGGGGGAGTGATGGTATTGGCAGTATTTTTATCTCATTCGCGATCCGGCATGGTAAGTGTCATTGCGGTATGTGTCATGTTTTTGTGTGGAAGATTCGTTCATGGGAGATTGTGGAGATATTTATTATCGGTATCTATGATAGGATTGTTAATAATCGGCTCCTATTGGTTGAAAAAAGATTCGGCAGATGGTCGGTTGTTGATTTGGCGGTGTGGCTTGGAAATGGTGAAAGATGCTCCTTGGACGGGGCATGGCGTCGGAAGTTTCGAGGCTAAATATATGGACTATCAGGCGGATTATTTCAAAGAATATGGTTCGCAAAATCGCTATGCAATGTTAGCGGATAATGTAAAGCAGCCTTTCAATGAATATTTGGGAGTTCTGATTAATTTCGGTATTGTCGGATTGGCTTTGCTTTTGGGTATTGTGGGGGCACTTGTGTATTGTTATAGGCAAAATCCTACACAGGAAAAGAAAATAGCTCTTTATGCTTTGCTATCAATAGGCATATTCTCTTTCTTTTCCTATCCGTTTACGTATCCTTTTACGTGGATGGTGACATTTCTTGCCGTTCTCATGTTGACTGCTGATTATTTGAAGCGGATAAAGATAGGTACATGGGGCAGGAATATAATATATTCCGCAGCGTTGATGGGCTTCTTTTGGGGACAGGTTAGGCTGGGCGCACGTACACAGTCGGAACGCAGTTGGCAGGAGGCTTCGGAGTTAGCTCTTTGTCATTCGTATGATGAGGCGCTTCCGTACTATGTGAGTCTGAAACACCGATTCGAAGATAATCCTTATTTCCTGTATAATTATGCTGCTGTTTTCACGGAAGCCAAAGAATACGAGAAGGCTTTGAAGGTAGCGTTGGAGTGTCGCAAGTATTGGGCGGATTATGATTTGGAATTGATGATAGGAGAGATTTATCAGGAACAAAAAGATTTTATTTCAGCAGAAAAATATTACAAGAATGCATCAATGATGTGTCCATCGAGATTTACTCCACTTTATCAACTATTTAAACTTTATAAGCAGTTTGGTGAAAACATACGAGCCTATGAAACGGCTGAAATGATTATAAATAAACCGGTAAAGATAAATTCCATGACAATACGTATGATGAAACGAGAGATGGAAAAAGAAATATTACAAATGAAAGGATGATTTGGTCACTAAAAAATGAAACAATGAAGAAACTATTGATTGCTTTACTAATATTGCTTTTGGCAGCCTGTTCGAAAAGTGTTCCTTATTCTGACGAAACTATTAAAAATGATCTGCGTGTGCCTGCTTATCCGTTACTGATGCTCCACCCGCATCTGCGTTTATGGTCGACAGCAGATCAGCTGACGGAGAAGAATATGATTTTTACTAATGGGAAAAATCTTCCTTTTGTCGGTTTCCTGCGGGTAGACGGTACGATGTATCGCTTTATGGGTAGTCGTGATCTGCCTATGCAAGCCATTGCAACAATGGCATACGATTATGAAAGTTGGGAAGGAAAGTTCACCTCTCTTAGACCGGATGAAGGTTGGGAGCAACCGGATTTTAATGATCAATATTGGCAGGTAAGTGAAGGTGCATTCGGTACACGCGACAGACGTGAAACGAGAACGCCGTGGCTTTCTACTGATATCTGGGTGCGGAGGGAAATCGTGGATATTGATCCATATTTGCTTGAGAACAAGAAAATTTATTTGCGTTATTCGTATGATGACATACTTCAATTATATATTAACGGAAAACTAGTCGTGAGTGCGGACCGCGCAGCGGCAAATTTAAAAGTCGAGTTGCCGGATTCTATCTTGAATACAATGAAGGAAGGGAAAGCCCTTATTGCAGCTCATTGTGAGAATAAAAAAGGTAGTGCATTGATTGATTTCGGCTTATTTGCAGAGGAGCCGGGAATATTGGTAGAAGGCATAGCTCCTGTTTCTAATGAGAAGGAATGGATTGGGAAATATACAACGGAACAACCGGAAGAGGGTTGGGAAATGGCTGCTTTCAATGATAGCACATGGGCACAAGGAAGCGCTGCTTTTGGCACGGAAGGCGGACCGAGTGTTGGTACCCCCTGGAATACCAATAGGCTATGGATTAGGAGGGAAGTCTCATTCGATCCTTCTTTAGTGAAAAATAGACAACTTTTTGTGCGTTATTCGTATAATGACGGTATGCAGCTGCTTATTAATGGAAAGGAGCTTGTTCGTACAGGAACGAAGGCACGCAACGATGTGAAAGTGCAGATCCCGGATTCTATCTTGGAAACAATGAAAGATGGAAAAGCCTTGTTTGCTGCCCGTTGTGTGAATTGGGGAGGTACTTCCTTTGCAGATTTCGGGTTGTATGGTGAGCTAAAGGAAGCCGGGCAAAAATCAGTGGATGTGCAGGCTACCCAAACACATTATATTTTTGCTTGTGGAGATGTGGAATTGAAACTGACGTTTACGGCTCCTTATTTATTGGATGATTTGGAACTGTTAAGTCGCCCGGTCAATTATATTTCTTATCAGGCTAAGGCCTTGGACGGTAAGGAACATGATGTCGCTATTTATTTTGAAATGGATCCTCATAAAGCCTTTCGTGCCGGGCAGTCTACGGAGATGTATGAAAAAGACGGTTGGGTGATGATGAAGACCGGTCGTGAGAATCAGAAGTTATGGGTAGATAAGCTGAAAGATGCTCCGGCCTGGGGGTACTTCTATTTAGGAGCGAAAGAGAATGCTACTTATGCACAAGGGGACGCGGCAGAGATGCGGGCACACTTTATGAAAGAAGGTGATTTGAAAGAAATGCGTCGGTCGAATGAAAAACGTTATGCGGCTATAGCACAGAAGCTGGAAATGAATAGTGAGTTTCCCCAACATCTGATTGCGGCTTTCGATGGATTGTATACAATGGCTTATTTCGGTGAGGACCTACGACCTTATTGGAATAAGGACGGAGATAGAACGATAGAAGGATTATATGAAGACGCGGAAAAAGTATATAAAGAAACAATGGCAAGGTGTTATGCTTTTGACAGGCAATTGATGGAAAATGCTTGCCGTGTCGGTGGTAAAGAGTACGCAGAACTATGTGCTTCGGCATATCGTCAGGCCGTTTCGTCTTTCCAGATGTCTAAGGATTCGAGTGATGAGTTGCTCTATTTTACTACGTTGGTGGGTTCACTGGATATTTATTATGCTGCTTCACCGCTATTTCTTTGTTATAATCCCGATCTGCTGAAAGCAATGTTGAATCCTTTCTTTTATTATAGTGAGAGTGGTAAATGGAATAAGCCTTTCCCGGCTCATGATTTGGGCGGTTATCCGTTTGTAAACGGACAAGCGAAAGGGGGAGATTTACCGGTTGAACATGCCGGAAATATGCTGATTATGGTGGCTGCTATGGCTAAAGCGGAAAAAGATGCATCATACGCAAAGGTTCATTGGGAGACTCTCTCCAAATGGGCGGGGTATTTGGTGGAGAACGGGGTTGATACCGGTAAACAGATTGATACCGATAGCTTTGCCGGCCGCTATTCTCATAATGCTAATTTGTCTGCCAAAGGAATTTTAGGTATTGCATCGTATGCTCTTCTGGCAAAAATGCTAGATAAACAGGAAGATGCTGAAAAATATTTGGCAGCAGCAAAAAGAATGGCCGAAGAATGGGAGAAGCAGGCTTCTGACGGGGACCATTATCGTTTGGCTTTTGACCAGATGGATAGCTGGGGGCAAAAATATAACTTGATTTGGGATAAACTCCTTGACCTTCATGTTTTTCCGGATAGAGTCGTAGAATTGGAGACTGCTTTTTATAGGACTAAATTGAATACTTACGGTTGTCCGTTGCATGGTAAAACTGATTATGCGAAAGCTGATTGGACTGTATGGGCGGCTGCATTGCAAAATGACCGGTTCATGTTTCGTGAGTTTATTCTTCCGCTTTATAATTATATGAATGAAAACAAATGGCGTGTACCAATGGCAGACACTTATAATGTTGTGAATCAGAAAACAAGAGTCACATCGTGGGGAAGACCGGTAACGGGTGCCTATTTCATAAAATTGTTAGAGGCGGTTTTGGATGTAAAAGGTAATAATATCGTTTCAAAAGATGAAATGAATTGTTCAAGATAATCTTGATAGAGTAAGCACCTGAAAGTTATAATTAAAGATGAATAGGGGATATTTCGTTTGTTTGTACTTTACGGAGGGCGTGAATAGCAACCTTATTGATTGTAATATACTATTGAATGATGTTGGTTTAATGTGTATCTTTGTAAGAAATGCGGGACAACACATGGAATCAATATAAATCCCATAAATAAAATCAGATAATTATGAAAAACATTTTCCTTCCTAAAGTAACGATGTGTATAATTGCATTGCTTGCTTTAATTTTACCAGCTTCTGCACAAAATACAAATGCGACAAATGAGTACAAAGAAACATTGAAGAAGATTATGGACTTTTCTGGTACTTCGACCACTACGGATGACTTTTTCCAGAAATTATCTTCTATAATGAAATTAAATGTGCCGAAAGAAAATGAGGCTTATTGGAATGAGTTTGCTAAAAATTGGAAACAGAAGATGGAAAAGAAGATATTTGAAATGTATATGCCTGTTTATGAGAAGCATTTAACATTGGAAGAATTGAAAGCTGTTGCTGCATTTTATGAATCTCCTGTAGGTGAAAAATATAAAGAGGCTTCGTTGATTGTTATGCGTGAGGCAATGCCGTTGTTAGTGCAGCAACTCCAGACAGAGATGTTCAAAGAAGTAATGCCGGAGAGAAGTGAACGAGTAAAAAGAGATGAACAACGGCTGAAGGAATATGAGCAAAAGAAGAAGCGTGATAAAGAGTTATATGCACAAGCTTATATGCTTCCTAGTGATAGTATAGTTGTAGTTCCTGAAGAAGTGTATGAGAAAGCGTATGAGAATGGGAGGTCTACAAGTCCTTCTTTATATTCGATTGAAAGGAGAAAGGACGATACTAAGGTGACATTCATACAACCTATTTATTGGGATTGGCAATGGTTGTATTATAGTCCGGGATTTAAGATTATCGATAAGAAAAGTGGCGATGAGTATAATGTGCGGGGATATGATGGTGGAGCTCCGATAGGGAGGCTGTTGGCTGTCAAAGGATTTAATCATAAATATATTTATATCAGTCTTTTATTCCCGAAACTGAAGAAGAGTGTGAAAGAAATAGATATTCTTGAGTTGCCGCATGAAAAGGATAAAGAACAGTTGCCTTCTAATGACGATGGAAGGTCTAAATCATATTTTGATATAAAAGTGAAAGATTATCAGGCCGTTTCCGATAAGAAAGATAAGAAGATCTATTATTAGTTTAAATGATGATCGGAATTTGAAATGATAATAGTAGGTATATGAACATGAGCGTTTACTGTTTTTGATATAAATTTATTCTATATGAGAAATCGAATTATGATTCTATGCACGTTTTGTGCTATTGCTATATTTTCTTCGGCCCAAGAGAAATACTCAATCAAAGGTATTGCTAATGAGGAATTGAATAATCAATTGTTGTATTTATGCTTGATGGGAGAGGGAGATGGAAAGAATGCTAAAGAAGTTGTTTTGGACAGCACAACAGTGGAAAAAGGAAAGTTCTCTTTTTCCGGTGTATATCAGATGCCGGATATTGCAATTATCAAGGATATGGATGGAGAAACCTATCCGTTGATTCTTGAAAAAGGAAAAATATCTGTGAATACTGCTACGAACGAGAGAGGGGGAACACCCTTAAATGATTCATTGAATATAGCTTTAAATCGTATGCAGCTTATAATGGATAATATGCTAAAAACATCAGATAGTATTTATAAGTTAATGACCGGAATGAAATCTGAAGAATTTGCTGATAAGATGGTGAATGATACTGCATTTAGAGCAAGATATGATAAGATAGAGAAGAAATTTCTTGCACAAATGGATTCTGTATCACATTGTATAAGGGATTATAAGAATAGTATAGTGGGTATATACCTTTTCTCCATTGGAGGTATGATGATGCCTTTTGAGGATATGGAGATTTTGATGAAAGAAGCTTCGCCTATATTTTCACAAAATAATTTGGTGAGAAACATTGTGGAAAAGAAGAATCAGGCACAGTTGCGTATGAAGGCGGAAGTTGAAAAGAGAATAACTCCGGAGCAGCGTGAAGAACAAAAGAAGCGGAAGGAGATGGACGCTAAGATAAAGATTGGGGAACATTTCCCGGATGCTAAAGTGAAAGACAATACTGGTAACATGAAGCTCTTGTCTGATTATGTAGGTAAGGGAAAATATGTCTTGATTGACTTCTGGGCTTCATGGTGCGGACCTTGTCGGCATGAAATGCCTAATGTGAAAGCTGCCTATGAAAAATATGTTTCTAAGGGATTTGAGGTGATTAGCATATCTACAGATCGGAAACTGAAATCTTGGAGGGCTGCTATTGAAGAACTTGGAATGAACTGGACACAATTATTGGATGTGGATGCTGGTGACGTATATGGCATTTATGCTATACCCAGAACTTTTCTTGTAGATCCTACAGGCATAGTTATAGACAAGAACTTGAGAGGGGAAAAGCTGGAAGAAGCTTTATCGAAATTGTTTGAATAATCGTTGTTTTGTTTTTATTGTATTGGTGAATTGATAGTTGAAAGTTATTAGTATGATAACAACTATCAATTCACCAATGACTTTTATTGAATAAGAAGTCCATCCAATAATTCCATATACAGCCCAATAGCTTCTTCTATCTCTTTCAGCATAATATATTCCTCTGCCGTGTGTGAACGTGACGAGCGTCCCGGGCCAATTTTTACCGATGGAAAGGACATTAATGCCTGATCGGACAAGGTTGGAGAACCGAAAGGCACGCGTCCCAGCTTCACAGCTTTTTGAACAAACGGATGTTTCTCGTCGATTCGTGAAGAGTTGAGGCGGAATGAACGGGCTTGTGCTTCGCAGGAAATATGTTTCTTAATCTCCGTAAACAGTTCTTCATTTGAGTAAAGCTCGTTGCTTCGAACATCGACAACGAACGTACATTTGTCGGGAACGACATTGTGTTGTGTGCCGGCATTGATGACAGTGACACTCATCTTCACAGGTCCCAATAACGGTGATTCTTTCTCGAAACGATAATCACGGAACCAGGCAATGTCGTCCAATACCTTGTAAATAGCATTGTCTCCTTCGTTGCGTGCGGCGTGTCCCGCCTTACCTGTGGCAGTAACATCCAATACCATTAATCCCTTTTCGGCAATGGCAGGTTGCATCTCCGTCGGTTCGCCCACTACGGCAAATGAAACAGGAGGAAGTCCCGGCAATACGCTCTCAATTCCGTCTTTTCCAGAAACTTCTTCTTCACAGGAAGCAAGATAAATCAGATTGTATTTTTGTGAAGTACGACATAGTTGCAGGAACACCTGTAATAGGGAAACAACACTGGCGCCGGCGTCGTTACTTCCTAGCCCATATAACTTACCATTCTCTTCACGTGGAGTGAACGGATCTTTCCGCCAACCATTAACTGGTTTCACTGTGTCTATGTGGGAGTTAAGTAAAATAGTAGGCTTCTTCAAATCAAACATAGGGCTAAAGCACCACACATTATTTCCTTTACGTCCGGTCTGCATACCTGCCATTTCAATATAATTTTGCAGGAAATCCGCAGCTTGGGTTTCTTCCCGGCTGATTGAAGGGATACTAATCAGCGATTTAAGTAGGCTTACAGCCTCTGTCGACATATACGGAATATCATATTTCATAGTGCAAATCTTTTATCTATATCTTAATCTTTGCACAAAGATAGTCGTTTTGAGCAATAGTTTCAAATAAAACTAATACCTTTGTACCATATTTACTAATACAAAGAGTATGACTTATCATCATTTATCTGTCCTGGTCCATCGTCAGGCCGAAAAATATGGCGACAAGGTAGCCTTAAAATACCGCGACTATGAGACAGCTCAATGGATTCCTATTTCATGGAAGCAGTTCTCCGGAACAGTACGCCAAGCAGCTAATGCTTTCGTGGCATTGGGAGTGGAAGAACAAGAGAATATCGGTATATTTTCACAGAATAAACCCGAATGGTTCTATGTAGACTTTGGTGCATTTGCCAACCGGGCGGTTACCATTCCGTTCTATGCAACCAGTTCACCTGCGCAGGCGCAATATATCATTAATGATGCGCAGATTCGTTTTCTTTTTGTCGGTGAGCAATACCAGTATGATGCCGCTTTCAGCATTTTTGGTTTCTGCTCTTCTTTACAACAACTGATCATCTTTGACCGTTCGGTGGTAAAAGACCCTCGTGACGTATCGTCTATCTATTTTGATGAATTTATGGCGACGGGAGAGGGATTGCCTCATAATGATACGGTAGAAGAACGTACGGAGCGGGCTTCTTATGATGACTTGGCAAATATTCTCTATACTTCCGGCACAACGGGGGAACCGAAAGGGGTTATGCTTCATCATTCCTGTTATCTGGAACAGTTTCATACACATGATGACCGTTTGACGACGATGTCGGATAAGGATGTATCGATGAACTTCCTTCCATTAACACACGTGTTTGAGAAAGCATGGTGTTATCTCTGTATTCATAAAGGAGTGCAGATTTGTATCAATCTCCGTCCGGCAGATATACAGACAACCATTAAGGAAATTCGCCCGACACTGATGTGCAGTGTTCCCCGTTTTTGGGAGAAGGTATATGCAGGGGTGCAGGAAAAAATAAACGAAACAACAGGATTGAAGAAAGCACTGATGTTGGATGCTATCCGGGTAGGTAGAATCCATAATCTGGATTATCTGCGTCTGGGAAAGACTCCTCCGGTGATGAATCAACTGAAATATAAGTTTTACGAAAAGACTATCTATTCTCTGCTGAAAAAAACAATCGGTATTGAGAATGGTAACTTTTTCCCGACTGCCGGTGCTGCCGTTCCCGATGAAATCAATGAATTCGTTCATTCGGTAGGAATCAATATGGTGGTAGGATATGGACTGACGGAATCGACGGCTACTGTATCTTGTACACTGCCGGTTGGCTATGATATCGGTTCGGTAGGTGTTGTATTGCCGGGACTTGAAGTGAAGATTGGCGAAGACAATGAAATCTTGCTTCGGGGTAAGACGATCACAAAAGGCTATTACAAAAAAGCGGAAGCCACAGCTGCTGCTATTGAGCCGGATGGTTGGTTCCATACAGGTGATGCCGGTTACTTTAAAAATGGACAGCTTTTCCTGACGGAACGTATTAAAGATTTATTCAAAACATCAAACGGCAAGTACGTCGCTCCGCAAGCTTTGGAAACGAAGTTGGTCATTGACCGTTATATCGACCAGATTGCCATTATCGCCGATCAACGTAAGTTTGTCTCGGCTCTGATTGTTCCTGTATATGGATTCGTGAAAGAGTATGCCAAAGAAAAGGGTATTGAATATAAGGATATGGCGGAACTGTTGCAGCATCCGAAGATTGTAGGACTCTTCCGTGCACGGATCGATACACTTCAGCAACAGTTTGCACATTATGAACAAATCAAACGTTTCACTTTACTGCCTGAACCATTCAGCATGGAACGTGGAGAGTTGACTAATACACTGAAACTGAAACGGTCAGTGGTTGCCAAGAATTATAGTGAACAGATAGAGAAGATGTACGAAGAAAGTGAGAAATAGGCGATAAGCAGTTTATCGTTAAAAATGAAACGGTAAACCGTAAATGATAAATCAGAAATAAAAAAGAGTGTATTGGAGCTCTTTTTTAAAGTATTACCCCTGTTACAGTTCAATCTGTAACAGGGGTAAACTTTGTGTTTAGGGGTGCTTTGACACCTGCTTATTATTTATGGCCGGATCATTTCTTTTAATATCCGAAGATCTGTTCCTGGGTCAATTCTTCAATAGGACCTACAGCTTTCAATTTATCCAGCTCCAAATCTTTCTTATCTCCCAGGATGCAATAAACATACGTACGTCCTTTTACCCATTGCTTTTGGAAATCGACAATATCTTTTAGCGACATATTCTGTATGTCATTGTAGAGCTTGATACGTGGGTCTACGTTTTGCCCTAAATCTTGTGCATTGATATAACTCCAGATAATATCACCTTTGATGATACGTTCGGTGCGCAGACGGTTGGTTAATCCGTCTTTAGCCAGTTTGAAAGCAGCTTCGGATTCCGGCATGTTATTGATGATGTCATTAAATGTAGTGACGGCATCAATCATTTTGTCGTTTTGCGTGGCAATCTGTGTACGTAGTACATAGGGATACTTCAAGTAGCTTGGCGGCATTATGCTAGCCCAGGCGGAATAAGCCAATCCACGTGTTTCACGCATTTCCTGGAAGACGATAGAGTTCATGCCCCCTCCGAAGTATTCATCATATAATGCGCGGATAGGTTCAATGGCAGGATCATATTTCTTGTCGAGGTTGGATATCTGTGCCATATATATTTGCTTGGCATCATAAGGAGCTACTAGAACCTTAGTGACGGGAGTTTCGAGATAAGCATACTCGTTTCCGGCAGGAATATCCTTCAGGGCTGCCGGAACCTGATGATATTGGTTGATGGTAGCCAGTAAATCTTTGCTGCTGCTTGGTCCGTAGTATAAAATACGGTGCTTGTAGCTGTTCTGATTGTGAATCCGGTCTACCAGTTCCTGTGGATTCATATTTGTCAGTTCCGCTTCTGTCAGTAGATTGGTGGCAGGGGATTTGGGACCGTACATGGCAAAGCTCATCAAACGGGAGAAGTTCTGTCCCTGATTCAGTTTGGCGTCCGAACGGGCTTTCAGTATATCGCTGGTCATATTAGTATAGGCTTCCTTATTAACCTGCGCATCTGCCAGTAGCTTTTCGAATAATTGTACGGCAGCAGGCATATTCTCATTCAGTCCGGAAAGTACGACATACGTGCGTTCGTTACCCGGAGAAACATAGAAAGTACAAGCCAGGCGATAGAATTCACTTTTCAGTTCTTCCGGTGTCATGTCCGAAGTACCGAGATATTCGAGATAATCGAATGCTGTTCCCAAAGCTTTGTCATGGTTGTTTCCCATATCAAAGACATAAATCAATTGGAACAGGTCATTGGCTACATTCTGCTTGTAAAGAACCGGAATATCCGATTTTGCCTTTAATTGGCTCATATCCTTTTGATAGTCGAGGAACACAGGCTCAATCGGTTTAACTGCGCTTTCCTGTACCTCCACAAGGAACGGACTGGCTACATCACGATTGGTTATGATAGGAGTAATCTCCGGTTTCGTCATCTTCTTTTCGTTCGGGTCTTTTCCTTGCTTTTTGTAGATAACGGCATAATTATCTTCTTTCAGGTATTTGTTGGCGAACGCTACGATGTCTTCTTTGGTCAGTTTGGCCATGCGGTCGATGGCAGTAACTTCATTTTTCCAGTCTGTGCCGTTAATAAATGAGTTGACAAACATATCGGCACGTCCTTCGTTGCTTTCCATGTTTTGCAGTTCACCGAGCTTGAAGTTGTTGATGTTTGCTTCCAGCATTTTCTCGTCGAACTCTCCGGCACGGAGCTTCTTGATTTCGCTGAGTAGCAAGTCTTTTACCTCTTCCAGTGTTTGTCCTTGTTTAGGAAGTCCTCCTAACAGCAATGCAGAGTAATCTGCCAGTCCCATCGGGTAACCGTAACTATTCAAGACCTTCTGTTGCTGGTTCAGATCAAGGTCGATAAGTCCTGCCTTTCCATTGTACAATACTTGCGAAACGACTTGCAGGATTTCAAAGTCTTTGTCGGATACACCGGGGAATCTCCAAGCCAGTGCAACGCTTTCGGCATCCGGACCTAACACCTCTTTTACAACAGGTTGCGTGATTGGCGCCTCTTTCGGAAGGTCCAGTTTCGGGAGTTCCGGATTGGGTTTCAATCCACCAAAATATTTATCGATTAATGCAATTGTTGCATCCGGGTCTAAATCGCCAGACATACAGATTGCCATATTGTTGGGCACATACCATTGTTTATAGTAGTTCTTGATATTCGTGATAGAAGGATTCTTCAGGTTCTCCTGTGTACCTAACACAGTCTGCGTTCCATAAGGATGCTTGGGAAAAAGAGAAGAAAAAATAGCTTCCTGCACTTTGCTGTTGTCACGGGTGAGTGACATATTTTTCTCTTCATATACAGCTTCCAATTCAGTATGGAAACCACGAATTACATTGTTTTCAAAACGATCTGCCTGAATCTTCGCCCAGTTGTCTATCTGGTTGGAAGGAATGTCTTCCTGATAGACCGTCTGGTCATACCAGGTATAAGCATTGCTGCCGGTAGATCCGATGGCTGCCATTAATTTGTCATATTCATTAGGGATAGCATACTTGGAAGCTTCGTAAGAAAGGCTGTCGATGGTGTGGTAGATCGCCTTACGTTCCGCTTCATCCGTAGTCTTACGATAAATTTCGAACTGTTGTTCGATTGCATCCAGCAGAGGCTTTTCGGCCGCGTAGTCTTGTGTGCCAAACTTGTCGGTGCCTTTAAACATGAGATGTTCGAAATAATGGGCAAGTCCCGTCGTTTCTGCCGGGTCATTCTTCCCGCCCACTCTTACTGCGATAAATGTTTGTATGCGCGGAGTTTCCTTGTTTACGGTGAGGTAAACCTTTAGTCCGTTGTCCAGTGTGTAAATGCGGGCTTTTAGCGGGTCATTGGGCACTGTTTCGTAGCTATACTTCTTTTGTGAGCTACAGCTGCAAATCACTAATGCCAGGAAGAGTGACAAGCAAGAAAGTTTCAATCGTTTGTTCATAATATGACAACATTTTAATAACAAAAACAAAGGTAGCAGAATTTTGCTTATCTTTGTCCCGGATAAGAAACTTTTCTGTATCTACCTGACTGACAGATTTTAATTGAGAAGTAATAAGTTGTTGGTAACGATTTGGCGAAAGTTTGGTTGCACTAATCATCTGCGCTTTGCATTCCCTCAAAACAACTCTATGCAAATATAAAGGGGATTTTGCTAATAACCAAAATATTTAGAAGTATTATAATGGAGACCAAGAATCCTTCTCAGCCTCCATTATAACTTGAAGTTTAAGCTATTCCCTTTTTTTCTTATTCTTATTCAGTTTTTGAATATCCTGCTCCAGTTCTTTGATGCTTTCCAAACGCTCCAATTGCTTTTGTATCTCCTTGTATTTGTCATACTCATCAGCGGCTTTTTGCTGTGCGAGTTTATGAGAGATAGATCCGGCGTGCTCCAATATGTTTTTATCATTCATCGTAAGCACATGCTTTAGTTTCTCAATCCAATCCCGCATATACATGGGTTTATGCTGGATCGCCTGAGTCTCGGCATAAGCAAGGAATTGTTCTACGATCAATTTCAAAAGTCCGATTTCCTCTTCATTCAGGTAGTTCTTCCCGATTTCAACATCTGCCTTACGAACCTTATTCGGCAAAGATGTCGATGTTAGCCCCATTTGCGGCAATGCGGCATTTGCCCGATAATAAATCAACTCTGCCGCAGTCTTTCCACTGACCGCCCAAAGAAGTTTGTTTTGCACCTCTTTGTAAAAGGCAAGGGTCATTTCATCGGACGGATCGTAATCAATACTTGTGGCGTAAATATCTTTAATCTGCTGATAGAAAAGCCGCTCAGACAAGCGAATCTCCCGAATCCTGTCTAACAGTTCTCGGAAGTAGTTCATAGACGAGCCACTCTTGAATCGCTCATCATTTAGAGCAAATCCCTTGATGATATAATCCCTCAAACGTTGCGTTGCCCAAATTTATGTGCTGCTGCACATAAATCTGGTTATGAAGAGTCGGAGATTATGTAAAGAGAAAGGACCGTACTATTAGCAGCC
>ERZ836939.2090-NODE-2090-length-20539-cov-5.511277_pt1 | contig 20539 bp, 20 predicted proteins | sample MGYA00519912_ERZ836939 | MGnify/ENA primary metagenome ERZ836939 (study PRJEB31850, sample SAMEA3708810) | human gut metagenome | biome: human gut; feature: human-associated habitat; material: faeces | place: China | collected 2014 ...
TGTTGGTCGTTTATTCCACAAAGACATAAAAGGATTCATGTTGGATGATTTTTCGTTTGGCTTATTCACTGATTTCTGTTGTTTTTGTTTCTTCTGCTTTTTCGGTTTCTCTGTCTTTGGATTGCAAAAACGAACAGAATAGGGTAAAATGGGCGGGTGTAAACGGACTAGGATTAAGTACAGCGAAAGGAATGACAGAATTTTGGATGTAATCAAAAAGTATGGTGACTTTATCAAAAATACGACCCCGGAGCGCCCGGAGAGGGCGCGGAAACTGATTCGCCTGGGGCTGAAGGAGGAGGTGCTCCGCCATGGGCTTCTGCCGGATAAGGGGATGCCGAAGGCCTACACGAGGTTGAATCAGCTGGCCTTAAAGAGCGTGCTTTCTGCCCTGGAGCATCCGGAAAAGACCGTGTGGACCAATATTTTCGCTCCGGTGGAGCTTCTTCAGTGCTTTGGCTTGAGTTCTATTTCCATGGAGTGCCTCTCCTCGTTTTTCTCCGGTTTCACGGTGGAGGATTACTTTATCGACCAGGCTGAGAGCGTGGGAATCGCCGCTACGCTCTGCTCTTATCATAAAAATTTCATCGGCGGCGTGGATGCGGGGGTGGTGCCGAAGGCCCTGCTTTCCGTGACCACCTCCATGATCTGCGACGGAAACGTCAATACCTTCCGTTATCTGGAGGAAAAGCATCAGGTTCCCTCTTTCGTGCTGGATATTCCAGACGAGTATTCCGAGGACGCGGAGAACTATGTGGTGGAGCAGTTGAAGGAGCTCATCGGGGTGCTGGAGGAGCGCACCGGCAGAAAACTGGATCCGGAGGAGCTGAATCGAACTCTGGAGCGGGAAAATGAGTCTAAGCGGCTTTATCGCTCCTTCCTGAAAAAGCAGAGCCGGAAATACTATCCCAACACGATGACCCTTCATTTATATATGCTCTTTGCCACCCATCTGAACATCGGTTCAGAAGAGTGTCTGGAATTTTTCCAGAAGTTGGAGAAGGACATCGACAGTTATCCGGATTTCCACGGAAAAGGCGTCCTCTGGGTGCATCTGATGCCCTATTACCAGGAGACCCTCAAGGGCTATTTCAATTATCAGGAGAAGTATTATCTCAAAGCCTGCGAGATGAACCTCGATTATATGGAGGATCTGGACACGGCGCATCCTCTGAATGCTCTGGCGAGAAAAATGCTGAATAACCTGTACAACGGCCCGTATGAGCGGAAAATCAAGAGAGTTGCTGAACTGGTGGAGGAACTTCATGCCGATGCGGTCATTCATTTCTGTCACTGGGGCTGCAAGCAGTCTGCGGGAGGTGTTATGCTCCTGAAAGAAGAGATGCGAAAACGGGGCGTTCCCATGCTGATCCTGGACGGAGACGCCATGGACCGCCGGAACAGCCATGACGGCCAGATCAAGACCCGGCTGGAAGCTTTTCTAGAATTACTGGATCAGGAGGAGGAAAAAGAATGATCGGATATGTCTGTAAATATGCCCCTCTGGAAATTTTCGAGGCTATGGGAACGGAGACCGGCAGAATCCAGCCCCAGGTGACAAATTTTAACCAGGCGGATACCCTGATGCATCCCAACGTCTGCTCCTTTGCAAAGGCCGTGCTGGAGGAGGTCATGACCAAGATCATGTACAGCGTCCCCTCTGACCCCACCATCGTCAAGGTGACAATCACGGCTTCCTGCGTGACGAACGGGGCCGACCCGGAGATCGTCCGGGACCCGGAGCGCCGCCAGCGCCCCCGTCTGGGCAAGGCGTCCCTGCGGGCCGAGCGCGGCGGTGCGGTGGGTACCAACGCCGGCTGAATCCCATTTGAATGACCATTGCTGCAATGTCCCGCGGAAGCCTATCCTGTGCGGGCCTCCCGGGACTTGCTTTTTATTCCCAGAGAGGAAGTGACGAACATGGACCATGATCCTGTTGCCAGCATCCAGACTCTCCCGGCTATCGCGCTGCGGGGGCTGACTGTGTTTCCCAATGTACTGATCCACTTCGACGTGGGCCGCGCGATGGAGGCCGCCATGGCTGCCGGAGAGCCGGTGTTCCTGGTGGGCCAGAAGGACATGACGGTGGAGCGCCCCGAACGGGATGACCTGTACACAGTGGGCACCCTGTCCAACGTGCGGCAGATCCTCCGCATGCCCGGGGACAACGTGCGTGTGATGGTGGAGGGCATCTCCCGGGCCCGCCTGAGGGACGTGACCCAGAGGGAGCCCTATTTGATGGCGGAGATAGAAGCCATCCCAGAGGAGAAGGCGGGCAGGGCCTCGGCCAAGACCGAGGCCCTGATGCGCAGCACCTATGAGATGTTCCAAAATTACACGGAGCTCGCCCCCAAGATCTCACCGGACCTGCTCATCAATGTGCTGGCCAGCGACGACCCAGGCTATATCGCGGACTATATCGCCCAGAACATCGCCATGCGCAACAGTGACAAGCAGGCCATCCTGGAGGAGCTCCGGCCGGTGCGCCGCCTGGAGCGTATGTACCGCCTGCTGTGCCGAGAGGTGGAGGTGCTCTCCCTTGACATGGAGATCCAGAGCCGGGCCCGGGAGCAGATGTCGGAGAACCAGCGGGACTACTATCTCCGGGAGCAGATGAAGGCCATCCAGGCCGAGCTGGGTGAGAGCGAGAACGGGGACAGCGAGACGGCGGACTATCGGAAAAAGATTGCTGAGGCCCAGCTGCCGGAGCCGGTGCGGGAGAAGCTGGAGAAGGAACTCAACCGCCTGTCCAAGCAGCCCTTCGGCTCCTCAGAGGCCACCGTGATCCGCAACTATCTGGATGTATGCCTGGAGCTGCCCTGGGGCAAAAAGACCCGGGAACGGGTCAGCGTGGAGGCTGCCCGCAAGGTGCTGGACAAGGACCACTATGGGCTGGAGAAGGTGAAGGAGCGCATCCTGGAGTTCCTGGCCGTCAAGCAGCTGGCCCCTGAGCTGAAGGGGCAGGTGATCTGCCTGGTGGGCCCGCCTGGTGTGGGAAAGACCTCCATTGCCATGTCCATGGCCCGGGCCATGAATCGTAAGCTGGCCCGCATCTCTCTGGGCGGCATCAGCGACGAGGCGGAGATCCGGGGCCACCGCAAGACCTATGTGGGGGCCATGCCGGGCCGCATCATTGCCGCCGTCAAGCAGGCTGAGAGCTGTAATCCGCTGCTGTTGCTGGATGAGATCGACAAGCTGGGCAATGATCAGCGGGGCGATCCCGCCTCGGCCCTGCTGGAGGTGCTGGACGCCGAGCAGAACAGCACCTTCCGCGACCATTTTCTGGAGGTGCCCTTCGATCTCTCCGACGTGCTCTTTATCACCACCGCCAACACCCTGGATACCATCCCCCGGCCCCTGCTGGACCGGATGGAGGTCATTGAACTGACCAGCTATACCGATGAGGAGAAGCTGCAGATCGCCAAGCGGCACCTGCTGCCCAAGGAGCTGAAACGCCACGGGTTGGCAAAGGCCCAGCTCAGGCTGACCGACGACGCCATCCGGGAGCTGATTCGGGGCTATACCCGTGAGGCCGGCGTCCGTGTTCTGGAGCGGAAGCTGGGGGCACTGTGCCGGAAGGCGGCTATGGACATTGTGTCAAATGGTGTAAAGTCGATTCACATCACAGGAGATAACCTGGAGGACTATCTGGGTATCCGCCGCTATCACCCGGAGCGGCTGCCCCGGACGGAGCAGGTAGGCGTGGTCAACGGCCTGGCCTGGACCCAGGTGGGGGGCGAGATCCTGGAGGTGGAGGCGGGCGTGGTGCCCGGCTCCGGCAAGGTAGAGCTCACCGGCAACCTGGGCAGCGTCATGAAGGAGTCCGCCCAGGCCGCCCTGTCCTACATCCGCAGCCGCGCCGTCCAACTGGGAATCGAGGCGGATTTTTACAAGACGAAGGACATTCACGTCCACTTCCCGGAGGGAGCAGTGCCCAAGGACGGCCCCTCCGCCGGCATTGCCATCACCACCGCCATGGTGTCCGCCCTCACCGGCGCGCCGGTGAGGCGGGAGATCGCAATGACAGGTGAAGTTACTTTACGGGGCAGAGTGCTGCCCATCGGCGGCCTGAAGGAGAAGACCATGGCCGCCTACCGCAGCGGCATCAAAACCGTGTTCCTGCCGGCGGACAATGTGCCGGATCTGGAGGAGATCGACCCCACCGTCCGGGCCGCTCTGCACTTTGTTCCGGTGGAGCAGGTGGATTCGGTGCTGGCCGAGGCGCTGGAGCTGAAGACCTGCGACCCCCTTCGGGATGACGTGCTCCCGCCCCCTGAGTCCGGCTCCCGGAGCCGGGAAGTACCCACCTTCCGACAGTGAGGAATTGACATGAGTGTGAATTTACAGAAGGCGGAGTTTGTGCGCTCCGCGGCCAAGGCCGGGGACTTTCCCCGGGATCGCCTGCCTCAGGTGGCCTTTGCCGGCCGCTCCAACGTGGGCAAGTCCTCGGTGATCAACCGGCTGCTCAACCGGAAGAATTTTGCCCGGGTGGGCGCGGCGCCTGGCAAGACCACCCACATCAACTACTTTTTGATCGACGGCGCTTTCTACCTGGTGGATCTCCCCGGCTATGGCTACGCCAAGGTGTCCCAGGCGGAGAAAGCCCGCTGGGGTCGCCTGATGGAGGAGTGGTTCGCGGACAACTCCCTGATGACCCTGGGACTGATGATCGTGGATGCCCGGCACAAGCCCACGGCGGACGACTGCACCATGGCGGAGTTTTTCAAGAACAGCGGCCGTCCCTTTGCGGTTGTGGCCAACAAGCTGGATAAGCTGCGCAAGAGCGACATAGAGCCGAACCTGGCGCGCATCCGGGAAACTCTTGAGCTGGACGAGTCTGTAAAGCTGATTCCCTTTTCGGCTGAGAAGGGAGACGGCAAGCAGGAGCTGCTCAATCTGATCCTGGAGCACGCGGAGGGAAGCGTATGAGATTCGTCAAACTGCTGCGAGAAGGAAGGGGCGTGTGGGGGGTGCTCCACGGCGATGTGGTGCGCACTCTGACAGAGCCGCCCTTCGAGGGTGTCCGTTATGACGGAGAGAGCCTGCCCCTGTCCGGCTGCCGCCTCCTGGCTCCCTGCGAGGCCACAAAAATTGTCTGCATTGGAAAGAACTATTCCGACCACATCCATGAAATGAAGTCCATGTTGGATGCCTCCCACACCCCCGACCGGCCCACCCTGTTTCTCAAGGCCCTCAACGCCCTCAACTCCCACCTGGGGAAGGTTCACGCCCCGGACTTTGTAGGGCGGCTGGATTACGAGGGAGAGCTGGCCGTGGTAATGAAGCGGCGTGCCAAGGATGTGCCGGAGGAGGAGGCACTGGACTATGTGCTGGGTTATACCTGCCTCAACGATATTACCGCCCGGGATGTCCAGAAGGCGGACGGCCAGTGGGCCCGCGGCAAAAATATGGATGGCTTTGCCCCCATGGGGCCTGTCGTCACCGACGAGGTGGACCCGGAACACCTGACCATCACCACCCGACTGAACGGTCAGGTGGTGCAGCAGGGGAGGACAGAGCAGCTCATCACTGGTGTACGGGCGCTCATCTCTTTCATCACCGCCTCCATGACCCTGGAGCCGGGGGACGTGATCGCCACCGGCACCCCCGCCGGTGTGGGCCCCATGCAGCCAGGGGATACAGTAGAGGTGGAGGTTTCAGGCATCGGAATCCTATGCAACTCCATTGTATGAGAGGACGGCGGACGCTCAGGGGAGGGCTCCGCCGCTTTTCCTTGAGTTTCTCCTGGAAATTTGCTATAATTGACACGATCTTTGTGCTAGGGGGGCGGACACTTGGGCTCCATATCCGACTTTCTCGACAACATGGACTGGTGGGGCCTGCTCACCCTCCTTATCAGCGCCGCGGCAGCTCTGCTGTGCATCACCCTGCACGAGCTGTCCCACGGCTTTGTGGCTTGGCGACTGGGAGATCCCACGGCCAAAAATGCCGGGCGGCTGACCCTCAATCCCATCCGGCATCTGGATGTGGTGGGTCTGCTGATGATGCTTGTGGCCAAGGTGGGCTGGGCCAAGCCGGTGCCGGTGGATATGCGCTATTTTAAGCACCCCAGGCAGGGAATGGCGCTTACCGCCCTAGCCGGACCGGCGGCCAACTTCCTCACCGCCCTGGCGGCGGTGGGAGTCAGCTCCGCCGTATTCCATCTGGCCCCTCTGGGCCCGGCGGCGGTGTTCGTGCTGTGCTTCCTGTCCAACATGGCCCTGTTGGGGGTGGGGATGGGGCTGTTCAACCTGATCCCCCTGTCGCCCCTGGACGGCTCCAAAATCCTGTTCGCCCTGCTGCCCGACCGAATCTACTACACCATCTTGCGCTATGAGAAGTATGTGATGGGAGTGGTGATCCTCCTGGTGCTGGTGGGGGTGTTCGACAAGCCCCTGTCCTTCCTGATGGTCCATGTCCTACAGGGCTTTTGCACCCTCACCGGAATGCCTCTGGGCGGGCTGCTGCTGTTCCAGGACGCGTCTGCTATTTTAAATCTGTTTTGAGGTGAGGCACCATCGAAACGCCGATTTTTCATCTGGAAAAGGTGGTCAAGGCCCGGGATGAGGCTATGGAGGACTTCAACGGCCCACTGGATCTGATCCTCCACCTGCTGAGCAAGAACAGGATGGAGATCAAGGACATCCAGATCTCCCTGATCCTAGACCAGTATCTGGAGTGGATGGATCAGCGCAAGCGGCTGGATCTGGAGGTGGCGAGCGAGTTTGTCACCATGGCGGCCCACCTGGTGTTCATCAAGACGCGGATGCTGCTCTCCATCCACGACGAGGAGGCCATCTCCGAGATGGAACAGCTCATTGCCTCTCTGGAGGAGCACCAGCGCCACGAAAACTTTGCCAAGATCAAGGCCATCGTGCCAGAGCTGTCCGACCGCTACGCCATCGGCCGGGACTATATTCCCAAGGTGCCCGAGGCCCTGCCGGTTAATAGGACCTACCGCTACGTCCACAAGCCGGAGGATCTGCTGCGTGCCATGACGGCGGTGCTGGCCCGGGTGGACCACCGCCTCCCGCCACCCATGGCGGCCTTCGAGGGCATTGTGGGCCGGGAGCCCTACCCGGTGGCGGACAAGGCCGGCGAAATTCTGGAACGGCTCAGCCGCTTCGGTGTGACCCGGTTCCGGGCTCTGTTCAAGGGCAACCGGAGCCGCTCGGAGGTGGTGGCCACCTTTATCGCAGTACTGGAGTTGTGCAAGGCACGCCGCCTGCGGCTGGCAGGCACGGAGAGCGACTGCACCGTGACCTGTACCGAGGAGGGCGGGGGAGAGCTGGAGCTGACCACCGATGGGGAGAAAACGGCAGATTGAGGGTATACTATGGAATTGAAGGAAATTGAATCCGCCATTGAAGGGGTCCTCTTTGCCGCCGGGGAGCCGGTGGGGGTGGAGCGCCTGTGTTTGGCGCTGGACATCGACCGGATCACGGCGGACTCCGTGTGCCAACGCCTGGCCGATGCCTACCGCTATGAGCGGCGTGGCATCCGCCTGGTGCGGCTGGATAACAGCTATCAGCTCTGCTCTGCGCCGGAGTTTGCCGACTGCATCCGCCGGGCGTTTGAGAGTCGGCGGCCCGCCCGCCTGAGCCAGCCCGCCCTGGAGGTGCTGGCCATCATCGCCTACTACCAGCCTGCCACACGGGCCTATGTGGACCAGATCCGCGGCGTGGACAGCTCCTACACCGTCAGCCTGCTTCTGGAGCGTGACTTGATCGAGGAGTGCGGCCGCTTGGCCGTGCCGGGTCGCCCCATCCAGTACCGCACCACCCAGACCTTCCTGCGCTCCTTCGGACTATCCAATCTGGATGAGCTGCCCGAGCTGCCCAACACCACCCCAGAGGATGGACAGCTTACCCTGGAGATGCAGGCGGCGGTGGAGCGGCTTCAGGCCGCCCAGACCGCGGAGGGGACAGAGGAGGTCACCGAGGAGGAGCTGCTTCAGGCGGCCCGGGAGATGGCACAGGCCGAGGAGGAGGCGTAGGGCTGGATGAAAGCAATCCTGATCCTGGGCGCGGTGCTTCTGGCGCTGGGGGCGCTCCTCCGCCTGGTGCGACTGGGCGCGCTGGCGGAGTACTCCGCCGCCGGACTGCGGCTCAAGCTAAAGGTAGGACCGCTGCGCCTGATGCTCTATCCCAGAAAGCCGAAGCAGCCCCGCCGAAAGGCTGGGAAATCGTCCCGAAGGGAGAAAAAACGGGAGGAACGCCCGCAGCCGGAGCTGGGCGGCGGGCCGCTGGCGCTGGTGAAGCGGTTTCTTCCGCTGATCGCCGAGGCGGCGGGGCGCTTCCGGCGCAAGCTGCGCATCGATGTGTTCCAGCTTGAAGTTACCGCGGCGGCGCCGGACCCCGCCGCCGCCGCCCTGTGCTTCGGCGGGGCGAATGCATTTATCGGTATGATCTGGCCGCTGGTGGAGCAGAATTTTAACGTGAAGGAGCGGAGGCTGCGCACCCGGGTGGACTTTGACGCGGAGCGGCCCTCCGTCTATCTCTACGCGGCGGCTACCCTGACCGCCGGCCAGGCGCTGGCTCTGGGCCTGCGCCTGACCACACGGTTTCTGGCAGAGTTCTCCAAGTATCGCGCCGAGGCCGGGAGCCCGGCGACAAGCAAGCAGAAAGAGGCGGTTTAACGTATGGAAAAGCAACATCCCATCGGTGATCTGATGACCACCACTATGCAGAAGCTCCGGGAGATCGCGGACGTCAACACCATTGTGGGCAAGCCCATTTTGGCCGGTGAGATCACCATCATTCCCATCTCCAAGCTGACGGTGGGCTTCGCCTCCGGCGGCAGCGACTTTACCTCCAAGAACCAGAAGCCGGAGGACGACAACTCCTTCGGCGGCGGCAGCGGCGCGGGAATGAACCTGTCCCCGGTGGCCTTCCTGATTGTCAAGGGGGACTCGGTGCGCCTGATGCCCGTAGCGCCTCCGCCCGGCACCGCCGTGGACCGGGTGGTAGAGATGGTGCCCGATGTGATTGACAAGGTCACCGGCTTTATCGAGAAACAGCAGGACAAGGATAAATCCCAGGGCTGACACGCATACTAGCAGCATCTATCCCCTGAGGTGATGCTGTTTGAAACGGTTTGCCGCCGTCCTTTTGACACTGGCTGTTCTGCTCTGTCCCTCCGTCCGGGCCGCCGGGCCCGGCATCTCGGCTGCCTCCGCCATCCTGATCGATGGGGAAAGCGGCCGGGTCCTTTATGCCCAGAACGCGGAGGAGGAGCGCCCCATTGCCAGCATTACCAAGCTGATGACCGCGCTGGTGGCGGTGGAATCTCACCCTGATCTGTCCGAGGTAGTCACCATCCGGCCCGAGTGGACCGGAGTGGAGGGCTCCTCCATGTATCTGAAGGCGGGGGAGGAGCTGACGCTGGAGGCGCTGCTCTACGGGCTGCTGCTCGCCTCGGGCAATGACGCGGCGGTGGCCATTGCGGGCTTCTGCGCCGGGGACGTGGACACTTTTGTGGCCTGGATGAATGACAAGGCCGCCGAGCTGGGCATGGAGCACACCCACTTTGAAAACCCAAACGGGCTCAATGACGAGGGGCACTACTCCACCGCCGCCGACATGGCTGCCCTGGCCCGGGTGGTGATGGAGCACGAAGCGCTGGCAAAGATCGTGGGTACCCGTTCCATCACGGTGGCAGGGCGCACCCTCACCAATCACAACAAGCTGCTCTGGCGGTATGAGGGCTGCACTGGCCTCAAAACCGGCTACACGGACAGGGCGGGGCGGACGCTGGTTTCCTGTGCGGAGCGGGATGGGCAGCGCCTGATCGCCGTCACGCTGAATGATCCCAACGACTGGGCAGACCACGCCGCCCTGTTTGACTATGGCTTTGCCCACTACCGCAGCGCCATGCTGGCCCTGGCGAACCGGACCTTCCGCATGCTCCCGGTGACGGGCAGCCTCAACCGCTTTGTTCCGGTCTATACGGCCTCCGATGTGTACTATCCGCTGACGGAGGGAGAGCTGGTCAAGGCCCGTGTGGAGCTGCCGGAGCGGGTGGAGGCCCCGATCCAGGGCGGAACCATTGCCGGCCGGCTGCTCTTTACGCTGGACGGCGCGGTAATCGGCGAGACCTATCTGCTCTATGCCGGCGATGTGGCGGACGACCGGGCCGGCCGCGGCCTGTTCGGCCGGGTGCTGGACTGGTTCCGGGCGGGGGAGGCCGACACGCTGGCGACGGTCTGCTGCCGCTGGATCTCTGATTCGAATTTGTAAAAAGGGGGGAGCGGCCATGGAAGAGCGGCTGCAGAAAATCCTTTCGGCCCACGGCGTGTCCTCCCGGCGCGCGGCGGAGGGCTATCTCTCCGCCGGGCGGGTGACGGTAAACGGATGTACCGCGCGGGTGGGGGACAAGGCCGACCCGGAGCGGGACGACATCCGAGTGGACGGGCGGCCTCTGCGGCGGCCCGCCCGCCGTACTTATCTGATGCTCAACAAGCCCAGGGGCTACGTAACCACCCTCTCTGATGAAAAGGGGCGGCGCACCGTGGCGGAGCTGGTGGCCGGCTGCGGCGCCCGGGTGTGGCCGGTTGGGCGGCTGGATCTGGACTCCGAGGGGCTGCTCCTCCTCACCGACGACGGGGCGCTGACCCACGCCCTTCTCCACCCCAGCCACGAGGTGGAGAAGGAATACCGGGTGTGGGTGGAGGGCGACGTGGACGCCGCCCTCCCGGTGCTGCGGGGCCCTATGGAGCTGGATGGGTACGCCCTCCGTCCGGCCCGGGTCACTCCGGCGGGGGAGGGAGTGCTCTCCGTGGTCATCCATGAGGGGCGCAACCGGCAGGTGCGCCGGATGTGCGCCGCAGCGGGCCTGCGGGTGCGCCGCCTCCAGCGGGTGCGGGAGGGGGAGCTCTGCCTGGGCGCGCTGCCTGTGGGAGCATGGCGGCACCTGACAGGTGAGGAGCTTTGTCTCCTGCGAAAATGATCTCTTTTTTGCAAGGAGATCAGGAAAACTTGCAGAAAGGGGATTGCTTTTCCGGTCAATTCCCGGTATGATAGGGACGAATCAAAACACAGCGTGGTATCATTCCCGCCACGGGCGGGCAGAAATGCGAGGGATCGTCCACAATGTCCAAAGATATCCTTTCGGTCATTCAGACCAATATGAGTACCTTTTCCAAGGGACAGAAGCTGATTGCCGGCTTTATCCTGGAATCCTATGACAAGGCCGCTTTCATGACTGCCAGCCGCCTGGGCAAGACGGTCAACGTCAGTGAGTCTACCGTGGTGCGCTTTGCCGCCGAACTGGGGTATGACGGTTATCCCGCTATGCAGAAGGCCCTGCAGGAGATGATCCGCAGCAAGCTCACCTCCATCCAGCGCATTGAGGTCTCCAACGACCGCATCGGCAATCAGGACATCCTGTCCATGGTCATGCAGTCGGATATGGATAAGATCCATATGACTCTGGAGGAGACCAACCGGGAGGACTTCGACCGGGCGGTAAGCGCCATTGTGGACGCCCGCCACATCTATATCCTGGGCGTGCGCTCCGCGGCGGCCCTGGCCAGCTTTCTGGGCTTCTATTTCAACCTGATTTTTGACAATGTCACCGTGGTACACGCCACCTCCACCAGTGAGGTATTCGAGCAGCTCTTGCGCATTGGTCCCAACGATGTCATTGTGGGTGTCAGCTTCCCGCGGTATTCCCGCCGGACGGTGAAGGCCATGCAGTTTGCCCACGACCGGGGGGCCGCCACCATCGCCCTCACCGACAGCGAAACCTCCCCCCTGGCCCCCATCTCCACCCTGACCCTGCTGGCCAAGAGCGATATGGCGTCCTTCGTGGACTCCCTGGTGGCTCCGCTGTCGCTGATCAACGCGCTGATTGTGGCCATCGGCCGCAAGAAAAACGACGACCTCTCCCAGACCTTTGAGACACTGGAGCAGATCTGGGATGAATATGAGGTCTATGAGAAAGTGGAAGAGATCACTTGAAGCATGTAATTGTCATCGGCGGCGGTGCGGCCGGCTGTATGGCCGCCGTCGCCGCCGCACAAAAGGGTGCAGCCGTCACCCTGCTGGAGCGCAATCCCAAGCTGGGGCGCAAGCTCTACATCACCGGAAAGGGCCGCTGCAACGTGACCAACGACTGTGCGGCGCCGGAGGTGCTGCAGAATGTCCCACGCAACAGCCGGTTCCTCACCAGCGCCGTCACCCGCTTTCCCCCGGAGGCGGTGAAGGCGTTTTTTGAGGGCCTGGGAGTGCCGCTGAAAACAGAGCGGGGGAACCGGGTCTTTCCCTGCTCCGACAAAGCCGCCGACATCATCGACGCCCTGCTGTTGGCCCTGCGTCGGTCCGGGGTGCACATTGTGCAGGACCGGGCCCGCGCCCTGCGACGGGAGGGTGAGATCCTCACCGGCGTGGAGGGGGAGCGCGGCTTTTACCCCGGCGGGGCGGTGGTCATCGCCACCGGCGGGGTTTCCTATCCGCTGACCGGCTCCACCGGTGACGGATATGCCCTGGCTGTGGCGCTGGGCCACACCATTCTGCCGCCCAGAGGCAGCCTTGTGCCACTGGTGGCGGAGGGGGATGCCTGTGCAAAAATGCAGGGCCTGTCGCTGCGCAACGTGGCCATTCAGGTGCGCAACAGCAAAAAGAAGACCGTCTACGCCGGGCAGGGGGAGTTACTGTTCACCCACTTTGGTCTGTCCGGGCCGCTGATTCTCAGCGCCAGCGCCCATATGCGGGACTTTGACACAGAGCACTACTACATCAATCTGGATTTGAAGCCCGCACTGGATGAGGAGAAGCTGGACCGCCGTCTGCTGCGGGACTTTGAGGAGAACGCCAACCGGGACTTTCACAATGTTCTGGAGGGCCTGGCACCCCGCCTGATGGTGCCGGTGCTGGTGGAGCGTACCGGCATCCCGGCGGCGGAGAAGGTTCATTCGGTGACGAAGGCCCAGCGCCGCCGTCTGCTGGAGGTCCTCAAGTGCCTGCGCATCGACATACAGGGGCCCCGCCCGGTGGAGGAGGCCATCGTCACATCAGGCGGGATAAAGGTATCCGAGATCAATCCCACCACTTTGGAATCCAAGAAGGCCCCCGGCGTCTATTTTGCCGGGGAGGTGCTGGACGTGGATGCCTATACCGGCGGCTTCAATCTGCAAATTGCCTGGTCCACCGGCCACGCCGCTGGAGAGGCCGCCGCACAAGACATAGGAGGAATCAACCCATGACAAAGCACAAGAGCATCGCCGTGGACGGCCCCTCCGGGGCGGGAAAGTCCACCCTGGCGAAGCTGCTGGCCCGCAGGCTGGGCTTTTTGTATGTGGATACCGGGGCCATCTATCGGACCGTAGGTCTGCGGGCCTACCGGGCCGGAGTGGACCCGGAGGACGAGGCGGCGGTGACCGCTCTGCTGGACGGCCTGGACATCGAGCTGAAGTATGGCGCGGACGGCCTGCAGCATATGTATCTGGACGGCGAGGATGTGACCGATGCCATCCGCCAGCATGTGATCTCCCGGTATACCTCCGGCGTGTCGGCCATCCCGGCGGTGCGGGCCTTTCTCCTGGAGCGTCAGCGGGACATGGCCCGGGAGCACGATGTGATCATGGACGGCCGGGACATCGGCACGGTGGTCCTCCCCGGCGCGGATGTAAAGATTTTCCTCACCGCCTCGCCAGAGGACCGGGCCCGCCGCCGCTTTGACGAGCTGCGGAAGCGGGGGCAGGAGGCGGACTATGACACCGTGCTCCGGGATATCATTCTCCGGGATGAGCACGACACCCGGCGCTCCGCCGCGCCGCTGCGGCAGGCGAAGGACGCCCTGCTGGTGGATACCACCGGAAATTCCCTGGACGAGAGCCTGGACGTCCTTCTGGAAACCATAAAGGAGCGTCTGAAGGCATGAAGAAGCGAAAGAAAAATGTCATTTACTGCATTGCCTATATGGTACTCTGGGTCGTGTTCCGTATCGTGATGCCCACACGGTGCATCAATAAACAGAACAGGCCCGAAGGGGGCGCGCTGCTGTGCGCCAACCACACCCGCACCAATGACCCACTGTTCATCGCCTATGCACTGGGGTGGCATTACCAGATCCACGTCATGGCCAAGGAGGAGATTATGCACTGGCCCTTCATCGGCTGGGTGCTGAAGCACGGCGGCATTTTCGGCGTCAAGCGGGGCAAGGCGGACGTGGCGGCTATCAAGACGGCGATGAAGTACCTGAAGGACGGTGAACTGCTGCTCATGTTCCCGGAGGGCACCCGCCACCAGGACGGCGAATTCGGCGATGCCAAGACCGGCGCGGCCATGCTGGCCCTGCGTACCGGCGTGCCCATCATCCCCATCTATCTTCCTGCGGAGAAAAAGTGGTTCCGCTGGAATCCCGTCGTGTTCGGCGAGGCATACTATCCTAAGGCCCCCGAGGGGCGTAAGCCCACGCCGGAGGACTACCACGCGGTGGCCGATGATCTGATGGAGCGCATTGAGGCTTTGAAGCCTCAGGCTGGCCGGTGAGGCTGGAGCTGGCCCGCTCCGCCGGCTTCTGCTACGGAGTCCGCCGGGCGGTGCAGATGGCGGAGATGGCGGCGGAGGGGGGCCGGCCGTGCGTCATGCTGGGGCCCATCATCCACAACCGGGACGTGATCGCCTATCTGGAGTCCATAGGGGTGGGCCTGGTGGACACCCCGGAGGAGGTTCCGCCTGGGACGGCGGTGCTTATCCGTTCCCACGGGGAGGGACGGCCCGTCCATGAGGCGCTGGCGCGCCTGGGCCGGCCGGTCATCGACGCCACCTGCCCCAATGTGTCCCGCATACACCAGATCGTCTCCCGCGCTGAGGAGGGGGGGCGGCAGGTGCTCATCATCGGCACCCGCACCCATCCGGAGGTGGCCGCCATCGCCGGATGGTGCCGGCGGCCGGTGGTGCTGGAGGGGGTGGCGGAGCTGTCGAACTGGCTGGAAACCGCGCCGGAACGGCGGGACATACCTCTCACTATGGTCTCACAAACCACCTCCACCCGTTTTATTTGGGATTCCTGCGTAGAAAAAGCAAAAAAAGAGTGTACAAACTTAAAAATTTTTGATACAATATGTAATGCTACGTGTAAACGACAGTCTGAGGCCCAGGCGCTGGCCGCGCGCTCCGATGCTATGGTCGTCATCGGAGGGCGGGAGAGCTCCAATACCAAACGGCTGGCCGAGTTATGCGGGGCACTCTGTCCCATGGTCGTTTGGATCGAACGGGCGGCGGAGCTGGAACCTTCCAACCTGTGTCGGAAGGCTTCTATTGGAATCACTGCGGGCGCGTCCACGCCTGAGTGGATTATAAAGGAGGTCTATGACAAAATGAGCGACGAAAACATTGAGATCGAGGAATCCTTCGCTGAAATGCTGGAGAAGTCGATCAAAACTTTAAATACAGGGGAGAAGGTTACAGGCGTTGTCACTGGCATTACGCCTACTGAGATCTATGTGGATCTCGGCACCAAGCACGCCGGTTACATACCGGTGTCCGAACTGACCGACGACCCTACGGCCAAGGTTGAGGACCTGGTAAAGATCGGCGACGAGATTGAGACCTATGTCATGCGTGTGAACGACCAGGAGGGTGTGGTCACCCTCTCCAAGAAGCGCCTTGACACCGTGAAGAGCTGGGATGACATCGAGCAGGCCCGTGAGGAGCACACCACCGTTGAGGGTGTGGTCACCGAGGAGAACAAGGGCGGCGTCGTTGTGTCCATCAAGGGTGTGCGCGTCTTTGTGCCCGCCTCCCAGACCGGCCTGCCCCGGGAGACCCCGATGAGCCAGCTGCTCAAGCAGCATGTCCGCCTGCGCATCACCGAGGTCAACCGCGCCCGCCGCCGTGTGGTGGGCTCCATCCGCGCCGTTGAGGCCGAGGAGCGCGCCGCCAAGGCCGCCGAGGTGTGGGCCAACATTGAGGAGAACAAGCGCTATACCGGCACTGTGAAGAGCCTGACCTCTTACGGCGCTTTTGTGGATATCGGCGGCGTGGACGGTATGGTTCACATCTCTGAGCTGTCCTGGTCCCGCATCAAGCATCCCTCCGAGGTCGTCTCCGTGGGTGACACCGTGGAGGTCTATGTCATCTCCTTCGACAAGGAGAAGAAGAAGATCTCCCTGGGCATGAAGGACCGCTCCCAGAACCCCTGGGAGGTGTTCACCGGCAAGTATCAGCCCGGCGACGTGGCCAATGTCCGCGTAGTCAAGCTGATGACCTTTGGCGCCTTTGCCGAGGTTGTGCCCGGTGTGGACGGCCTGATCCACATCTCCCAGATCGCCGACCACCGCATCGACAAGCCCGGCGACGTGCTGAGCGAGGGCCAGATGGTGGATGTGAAGATCATCGATATCGACTACGACAATAAGAAGGTCTCCCTGTCCATCCGCGCCCTGCTGGAGGGCGGCGACGAGCCCGCTGAGTCCGAGGATGTCAACGAGGAGTAATCACATTCCTACAATGAAACCGTGCTGTTTCCGCTTGGAAACCGCACGGTTTTTTTCATTTTTACAAATAAGACACACAAAATGACTTGCAAAGGGTGAGGAATGCGTCTATAATACGATATGTAGGGTAAAAATGAAGTTATACGCATCGGAATGTTCTGCTGGGAGGTGGGAGCGTGTTTCAGGTTGGAGACAAGATTGTGCATCCAATGCACGGTGCCGGTATCATTGACAGCATCGTGCAGAAAAAAGTCAACGGCGTGGTAAGGGATTACTACATTCTCAAGCTGCCGGTGGGCGGCATGCTGGTCATGATCCCCACGGCAAACAGTGAGGAGATCGGTGTTCGCCCGGTGGTGAAGGGCGACGAGGCGGACCGGGTGATCGCGGCCATCCCGGACATCGAGGTGGACATGACCCCAAACTGGAACCGGCGCTACCGGGAGAATATGCTTCGCCTCAAGAGCGGGAATCTGCTGGAGGTGGCCCGTGTAGTCAAGGGCCTGATGCTCCGCGAGGAGGAGCGCGGCCTGTCCACCGGGGAGCGGAAGATGCTCCACTCGGCCAAGCAGATTTTGATCTCAGAGATTGTGCTCTCGCAGGATGCCAGTTATGAAGATGTTGAGGCGCGCATAAATACCGCCTTGGCCTAATACAGTCTGTAGGGGCGGTCCGCTGTGACCGCCCACCGGACCCCTGGAGGGAAACGGGGGAGGAGCCGAAACGGCTCTTTTTTTGTGGAGGAGGAATGGACATGGCCGGACTGCTTGGGCGGCTGTTCCGGCGGCAGCGGACACCGGAGCTCCGCTGTTCCGCCGTGGTCCCCGCGGCCGGGAGCTCCACCCGGATGGAGGGCCAGGACAAGCTGCTCCTTCCCCTGGAGGAGCAGCCCGTTTTGCTACATACCCTGCGGGCGCTGGAGCTGTGCCCCTATCTTGCCGAGATTATCGTGGTCACCCGGGAGGATCTGATCGTCCCCATTGGCCAGCTCTGCCGGGATGCCGGCTTGTCCAAGGTCCGCAAGGTGATAGTGGGTGGGGCTACCCGCACCCACTCGGTTCTGGCCGGGCTTGGGGAGCTCTCCTCCGGCGCGGAGTTGGTGGCCATCCACGACGGGGCCCGCCCCCTGGTCAGCCAGGAGGTGCTGGAGACGGTGATTTTCCGCGCCGCAGAGTGCGGCGCAGCCGCCCCGGCGGTGCCGGTGAAGGACACCATAAAGCGGGCGCGGGACGGTCTGGTGGAGGCCACTCTGGAGCGTTCGGAGCTCTTTGCCGTGCAGACACCCCAGGTGTTCCAGGTGGATCTGATCAAGGCCGCCCTGGTCAAGGCCCTGGAGGACGGGGCCGCCCTGACCGACGACTGCGGAGCGGTGGAGCGGCTGGGCATCGGCGTATCCCTGACGCAGGGGGACTACTGCAATTTGAAAATCACCACCCCGGAGGATCTGGCGGTGGCGGAGGCGCTTTTCGCTTGGAGGGAGCAGCAGTGAGAATTGGACATGGATATGACGTACACCGCCTGGTGGAGGGCCGGCGGCTGATTCTGGGCGGTGTGGAGGTGCCCTTTGACAAGGGCCTGCTGGGTCACTCCGACGCGGATGTGCTCACCCACGCGGTGATGGACGCCCTGCTGGGCGCCTGCGCCCTTGGAGATATCGGGCACCTGTTCCCGGACAGCGACCCGGCCTACGCGGGGGCGGACAGCCTGCGGCTGCTGGACGAGGTGGTTTCCCGCCTCCGTCAGAGGGGATACCGGGTAGGCAATGTGGATGCCACCGTGCTGGCCCAGGCCCCAAAACTGGCCCCCTATCTGGAGCAAATGCGCCGGAATCTGGCCTGGCGGCTCCAGGTGCCGGTGGACGCTGTCAGCGTCAAGGCCACCACAGAGGAGGGCCTTGGCTTTACCGGCACGGGAGACGGCATTGCCGCCCATGCCGTCTGCCTGGTGGAGAACCTTCTGTAACCGGCGAACCAGACGCTCCTCCGGTGCATACACTGCACTGAGAGGAGCGTTTCTATATGGTTTACTATCTCATTGTCTGCCGTTCCCTGACCTACGCCCAGCGGACGGCCTCCGCTCTGGAGCGGGCGGGCATTACGGCCCACATCCTCCGCTCGCCAAAGATGATTTCCGGGGAGGGGTGTAGCCACTCCGTCAAGGTTTCGGAACGCAATCTGGCCCCGGCGCTGCTGATTTTGGGCCGCGTCGGGCTGACGCCCAAGCGCATCTATATCATGTCCAGCGACGGCAGCTATAAAGAGGTTCTGCTATGATCTATCTTGACAGCGCGGCCACAACCTTACAAAAACCGCCCGCCGTGGCGCGGGCGGTTTCGTCCGCAGTGGGGCGCCTGGCAACCCCTGGCCGCGGCGGGCATGTTCCCGCCATGCGGGCGGCAGAAACCGCCTTTCTCTGCCGTCAGGCAGCGGCGGAGCTCTTTCAGGTGGAGAGCCCAGAACAGGTGGTGTTCACCTCCAACGCCACCCATGGGCTGAATCTCGCCATTCATTCCCTGTTGAAGCCCGGGGACGCCGTGGTGATCTCCGGCTATGAGCACAACTCCGTCACGCGCCCGTTATATGCCTTGGGCGCGCAGGTGCGCGTTGCGGCGAGCCCGCTGTTCGATCCTGCGGCGGCGGTCGATGCTTTCCGGCGCGCCTTGCCGGGAGCGAGGGCGGCCGTGTGCACGATGGTGTCGAACGTGTTCGGCTATCTGCTGCCGGTGCAAGAGATCGCGGAGCTCTGCGCAGCGGCACGCGTCCCACTGATCGTGGACGCATCGCAGGCGGCCGGCTGCGTCGCACTGGACGCGTCCGCGCTCGGTGCGGCCTTTGTCGCCATGCCGGGGCACAAGGGGCTGCTCGGGCCGCAGGGAACGGGCATTTTGCTGTGCTTCGCGCAGCCGGAGCCGCTGCTGTATGGCGGTACCGGTTCACAAAGCATGCTCCAGACCATGCCGGAACAGCTGCCCGACCGGCTTGAGGCGGGCACGCACAATGTCCCCGGCATCGCGGGGCTGCTGGCGGGCGTCCGCTACGTGTCCGCGCAGGGCGTGGACAATATCGCCCGGCGGGAGCGAAGACTTTCGCAGAATCTGAGCGAACGCCTGAGCAGGGAGACACGGCTGGAAGTGTTTGCATCACCGGACGTGTCCTGCCAGACGGCGGTGCTGTCCGTTCGCTGCCGCGATATGGACTGCGAGACGCTGGCACAGGCGCTTGCGCACAGCGGCATTGCCGTGCGCGCGGGGCTGCACTGTGCACCGGTCGCGCACCGCACTGCGGGTACGCTCGAGACCGGCACGGTGCGCCTGAGCCTGTCGCCGTTTACGACGGACGCGGACATTGCACACACAGCACTCGCGTTTCATGACATCCTGCGTACAGGCAAAAGCGGATTTTTGTATTGAAATTCACGGGCTTGTAGGGTATAATGTTATAATTCATAAGATTGGCGTTTTGCGCCCGCAAAACGGAAACCAACAGCCGAGGGAATGCTTATGGCACAACTTGCAGCCTTCTGGGCGAAGCTGACGATTCTGGTGTCGACGATGCGGTTTTCGGACATCGTGGATATTCTGATCGTCGCTTATCTGATCTACAATATCATCATGCTCATCCGCAAGACGAATTCGTTCCGCCTTGCGCGCGGTATTCTGCTGATCCTGATTGCGCTTTGGCTTTCGGGCGTGCTGAAGCTGACGATGTTCAACCGCCTCCTGCAAAAGACGGTCGAGCTCGGACTCATCGCGCTCGTGATCATCTTCCAGCCGGAGCTGCGCCGTCTGCTTGAGCGCATGGGCAGCAAAACGTTCCCGAGCTTTGGGTCAAAGCCGCTCGAAACGCTGGGTATGGATAACGTCATCTCGCAGACGATCGCCGCGTGCACGCAGCTGTCGTCGACCAAGACCGGCGCACTCATTGTTTTTGAGCGCGGTGTAACGCTCGACGAGCAGATGCGCAGCGGCACGACCGTCAATTCCGATGTGACGGCGGAGCTGCTCAAGAATATTTTCTATCCCAAAGCGCCGCTGCATGACGGCGCAGTCGTGATCCGCGACGGCCGCATTGCGGCGGCAGGCTGTGTCCTGCCGCTGAC
>ERZ836939.2092-NODE-2092-length-20496-cov-13.235898_pt1 | contig 20496 bp, 15 predicted proteins | sample MGYA00519912_ERZ836939 | MGnify/ENA primary metagenome ERZ836939 (study PRJEB31850, sample SAMEA3708810) | human gut metagenome | biome: human gut; feature: human-associated habitat; material: faeces | place: China | collected 2014 ...
TCGGGCCGTGGACGATCTCGGAAAGCAGCATTTACCGCACGGCCAACGAATTTGGAGGCAGCGCGAGCATGTACTTCGGCACGAGCGGGCTTTCCATCAAGGACAAATTCAAGGTCGACGCGAACGGCAAGCTGACGTGCACGGGGGCTGAGATCGGCGGAACGATCAACGCAACGGATCTGAAGCTCGACGGTACGAGCATCCAGACGAAGCTCAAGCAGATCATGGATGAGATCAACATCATCAACAACGGTCTTGAGATCGCGGGCACAAACTTCTCGAACGGCACGATCGGCGGCGCGGAGGGCAGTCTGCAGTTTACGTCCTCCAGCTCGGCGGCCTATGCGGTCGACCTGTCCGGCCCGGCGGTGCGCGTGCGGTCGACGAGCGGTGATGTGTATCTGCAGAACGCGGCGGGGACGGCCAGCATGCAGATAAAATCGGACGGGAGCATCCGGTTTACCGCCTCCGGCGGCGTAAGCGGCATTACGCCGGTGTTCGGATAGGCAGGTGGTCTGAGTGGCAACGCTATCTGGCGCGTCGGGTACGCCGACAAGTATCACGCTGACGGTATCCGGCATGTCGTCCACGACGACATACAAGCGAAAATATGAATATATCCTGGCCGGACAGGTCATGGCGACCGTGACGGACTCGACTGCGGGCACGACGACGACCCACCGGGTCATTACTGGTCTGACACCGGACACGCTGTATATCTGCCGCGTGCGGATCTACAACAGCAGCACGGGGGCGCTTGTCGCCGAGACAAACTCCATCAGCGTGCGGACGCTGGCACAGTCGACCTCTCAGGCGACGGTCAGCATTCTAAACTTCCTGGATAACCTGACGCAGCTGGCGAGCGGGTCCTTCAAAGGCGATATCGGAGATACGTTTTACATTTCGGCCGCGGGCACACAGTATCAGACGTACTCGCAGCAGTATCATTTCCTGTACTTCCGGCTCTCGTCGCAGAATTACAGCACGGAGCACGACGCGAGCTATCCAATCCCAATCCAGGAGGGGCAGACCGTCAAGGTCTACTACCAGAGCAAGACCACGACGATTCCAATCTACAACTACCTGGACGGGCAGCACACGCTGTCAGACGGGTCCGTCTCCGGCACGATCGGCAATTCGTTCTTCCTGTCCATGTCCGGCACGCAGTACCAGACGTATTCGCAGGAGTATGAATTCCAGTATTTCAGGCTCGCGTCGGAAGGGTATGCGACAAATCACGCGGCGACGGAGACGATCCCCATTACGAGCGGGCAGGCCGTGCGCGTGTACTACAAGACGAAGATCACGGCAGTCGCGCCGGTTATCAGCGGGGTCACGCTGACGAAGAACACGGCGACGATCACGTGGGACAAAAACGGCGGCGGGTACGGAAGCTGGACGCTCTACTGGGGAAAGACGAGCTATACGGCGATCGGATCGCAGTCGATCGGAAGCTCACCGGTGACGGTCTCGGGGCTGGAACCGGGCACGACGTATTATTTCTGGATCGTCAACAAGGCCGGGACGGACTCGAAGACGTCCAACACCGTATCCGGCGAGACGAAGGCACAGATCGCGGCCTTCGCGTGGACGAGCGACGATGCGGCGTATATCGCGGCGGGGAAGGCCGTGACATACCTGACGGCGGCGAGCTGGAACCGGCTGACGGCGAAGATCAACGAGGTCCGGGCCGCCAGAGGCTACGGGAGCATTTCCTTCACGACGGCCTACGCCGGGCAGACGATCACGGCGGCCATCTACAACGAGGCGGCAAACGCCATCGGGAATCTGGCAGGCGCGGGAAGCGTCAGCACGGTATCGGCAGGGACGAAGCTGGAAGCGACGTACTTTGCAAACAGCTATTCTGCGCTCAAGGAAGCGCTCAACCGGGCAATCAGCAGTTATAACGGATAGGAGGAGCTATGAATATCACAAAAGCAGTGGTGCAGCTGCGGGGGCGGCTGATCGAGGCCATCAATGAGGCGGGGCTGCCGCCGGTCATCGTGGGCTTTGTGCTGGACGGGATCCAGAACGAGGTGGCGAGACTCACGGCGGAAGACCTGCGGAAGGAGGAAGCGGACAATGCAGACAGAGCAGATGCAGACGACCATGCAGAATGACACGGCGAGCGGGCTGACGGCGCGAAAGGCCATCGGCGAAGAGCAGGCCAGAAAGGCCATGGACACGCTGCAGAAATACCGGCAGGGCAAGAGCGCGCTGGAGGCGCGGGTCATTGCTTCGGAGGACTGGTGGCGCATGCGCAGCTGGCAGCGGATCCAGAAGGGAAACCCGGAGGATGACAAGTGGACGTCGGCGTGGCTCTTCAACGTCATCATGGGCAAGCACGCAGACGCGATCGCGGCCTATCCGGCCCCGGCCATCCGCCCGCGGGAACCGGACGACCGGGAGGAGGCAGCGAAGCTTTCCTCGGTGCTGCCGGTCATTCTGGAACAGAACGACTTCGAAGAGGTCTATTCAGACAGCCAGTGGACGAAACTCAAGCAGGGCACGCTCATCTGGCACGTGAAGTGGGATTCTTCGAAGCTGAACGGCCTCGGGGATATCTCGGTGCAGCCGGTGGATATTCTGTCTTTCTTTTGGGAGCCGGGCGTGCGGGATCTGCAGAAGTCGAAGAACATCTTCCTGACGGAGATGGTGGACAACGATCTGCTGGTCGAGAAGTACCCGGAGCTGCGGGGAAAGCTTAACTCCAATCCGCAAATCCAGCAGAAGTACAACACGGACGACGTCATCAATTTTGACAACAAGTCGATGGTGGTGGACTGGTATTACAAGAAATATCAGAACGGACGGCAGGTGCTGCACTTTGCGAAGCTGGTGGGCGACACCATCCTGCAGGCGACGGAAAACGACACAGAGCAGCGGTATGACACGATGACCATGCCGGACGGCAGCATCGTGCAGCAGCCGGTCGGAAAGCCAATGGCGGAGACGGGCCTGTATGACGACGGGGAATACCCGTTCGTGGTCGACGCGCTGTTCCCGGTGGAGGGCAGCATTGCCGGGTATGGGTATATCGACATCGGCAAGTCGACGCAGGAGCAGATCGACCGGATGAACCAGGCGATCGTGAAGAACGCGATCATGACGACGACGCCCCGGTGGTTCAAGCGGTCGGACGGGTCGGTCAATGAGCAGGAGTTTGCGGACTGGACGAAGCCGTTCGTGCATGTGGATGGGAATCTGGGGCAGGACAGTCTACAGCCGATCCAGGTCAACATGCTCAACAGCAATTATATCGCCATTCTGCAGAACAAGATCGAGGAGCTCAAGTGGACAACGGGAAACACGGACGTCAACAACGGCGCGGCGAGCTCCGGCGTAACGGCGGCCTCGGCCATTGCAGCGCTGCAGGAGGCGTCCGGCCGGAGCAGCAAGGACTCCACAAAGTCGGCTTACCGGGCCTACGCGCGGATGATCCGGATGGTCATTGAGCGCATCCGGCAGTTCTATGATCTGCCGCGGCAGTTCCGGATCATCGGGCAGCGCGGGGCAGAGCAGTTCGTACAGTACAGCAATCAGGGGCTGCAGCCACAGACGCTCTACGGCGCGAACGGACAGCCGGACGGGCTGCGGAAGCCGGTCTTCGACATTGAGGTCTCGGCGCAGAAGGCGAGCGAGTACACGTCCATGGCGCAGAACGAGCTGGCGCTGCAGTTCTTCCAGCTGGGGTTCTTCAACCCACAGATGGTGGACCAGACGCTTGCAACGCTGGACATGATGGACTTTGACGGGAAGGACTCAATCATCCAGAAGGTCCAGGAGAACGCGGACCTGCAGCAGCGGCTGGTCGAGTGGCAGCAGCTGGCGCTCGCACTGGCGGACCGGTACGATCCGGTCATGGGTGAGGGGCTGGCGCAGCAGATCCTGCAGGAGGGCGGACAGGCAGTCCCGCAGGCGAGCGCCGCGGCAGCGGAAAAGCCGGAGATCAACACTGGCGAGACGCAGGAGCCGAAGATCGTGGAGAATGCGCGCAAAAAGGCGGAAGAAAGCACGCAGCCGGGATAAGAACCGACGATTGCGGCGGCCCGTTCTGGCGGGATTATTTCTGGCTGGCGTGGGGTGAAGTTGGGAAAAGTTTGTGCTACGATGATTTTAGAATAAACGCCAGAAAGGAATTTATAGCATGGAAGGCGAATTCACGGGCGTAAGCGTTCAGACGAACGCAGCTGACGCCGCCGGTCAGCAGAGCGGGCAGGAGGCAGCCGCACAGGCGCAGGTGCAGCAGCAGCCGGTCAACGTCCCCGACGCTCAGGGACAGGGTACACAGGAAGAAACGTTCGACAGTCTGATCCGGGGCCGGTACAAGCAGGACTTTGATTCTGCGGTGCAGAAGGTCGTAAAGCAGCGCGTGCGCGGGCTGAACCAGTACAAGGGGCAGGCGGAGGCCATGGCTCCGATCATTGACCAGCTGGGCGCGCTCTATGGGATCGACACGTCGGACCCACGGAAGACGGACTTCGCGGCACTGGCACAGCGCTTTTCCGCTGACGAGCGGCTTTACAGCGCGGAGGCCATGGAAAAGGGCATGTCGGCGGACGCCCTCAAGAAGGAGTACGCCGGCAGGGCCGAGAATACGGCCATGCGGCGGCAGCTGCAGGAGTACCAGATGCGAGAAGCCTTCGCCGGGATCCAGGCAGACTTTGCCCGGGATGTGACGGCGCGGTACGGAGCAGACTTTGAGACCGAGATGCAGAACCCGGATTTTGCGCGGCTCATGGGCGCGGGCGTGCCGCCGAAGACGGCCTATGAGGTCATCCACCAGCAGGAGATCGCACAGGCACAGGCGCAGCTGGTGGCGAACCAGGCGCGGGAAAACGTCATGCGGACCATCCAGGCGCAGGGCGCAAGGCCGCAGGAGATCGGCTCCGGCGCTGCGGGCGGAGAGAACGTCCCGATGAAAACACACTGGTCACGCGCGGAGGTGGAGGACATGCGCCGCCGCGCGGCAAGAGGGGAACGAGTGATCCCCTGAGAAAGGAGATAGGAAATCATGTTTAAATCCAAAGTCGGATTTCAGTTTTTTGCTGACGCCGGTACGCTCGTCAACGCGACCGGCAACTACGTAAACGCAGGCACCGGTCAGACGACCGCATTCAGCGGCAACGACACGCTCGCGCTGACCATGAAGACGTTCTACGACACGCAGCTGCTCGAGAACGCACGGCCGAACCTCGTGCATGCGCAGCTGGCAGGCCGTCAGGCGCTGCCGCGCAACCATGGCAAGACCGTGGAGTGGCGCAAGTGGAACACGCTGCCGGATGCGGAGGAGCTGACCGAAGGCGTCATCCCGACCGGCCAGAAGATGGGACAGACCAGCATGACCGGCGCACTCAAGCAGATTGGCCTGTATGTAACGGTTTCCGATCAGCTCGAGCTGCATGCGCTGGACAACGTCATCCTCGGCGCGACCGAAGAGCTCGGCGCTTCCGCCGGCACGTCCATCGATAAGCGCGTGCGCGACGCGGCCGCGGCAGGCTCGAATGTGCAGTACTGCGACAAGGTTGCAACGGGCGGCGCGCATACGGAAGTCACTAGCCGTGCGGGCCTCGACCTGACGGCCAAGCTGACGCCGGACGAGGTCAACAAGGCCGTGACGACGCTGAAGAAAATGAAGGCTCCGAAGATCGACGGCAAGTATGTCGCGATCATCCATCCGTCGGTCGCATACGACCTGCGGTCCTCGAACGCATGGGTCGAGGCGCACAAGTATGCAGACGTCACGCCGCTGTTCTCGGGTGAGATCGGCGAGTTGCACGGCGTGCGCTTCGTCGAGACGACGGAAGCGAAGATCTTCAACAACTCGACCTGCCCGGTCAAGACTGCAGCGGCTGACGGAAACCCGGCGGTCTACTACAGCGTGTACGCGACGCTGTTCCTCGGCAAGGACGCATACAAGATGATCGACCCGGAGGGCGGCAATCTTGAGATGATCATTAAGAACAAGGGACAGATCGGCGGCCCGCTGGATCAGTTCTCTACCGTCGGCTACAAGGCCGAGATGGCGGCAAAGCTGCTGTATGAGGACCGCATGGTCCGCGTGGAGAGCTGCAGCGCATACTCCGGCACGGACGAGGCAAACTGAGAAAGGAGCACATAACATGACAACGAAAGAGACCGCCACGGCGGCTGTACAGGCAAACCCGGAAGACGTGTGGAACGTCATGAAGACGATCTACCTGCCCCGCGGGCAGGGAAATGAGGAGCAGAGCCGCTTCGTGGCGGTAAACGGACGGACGTTTCAGGTGCCGAAGGGCAAGGACGTGCAGGTCCCGCTGCCGGTGTATGAAGTCCTGATGAACGCGCGGATGGCGGAGGAGGTAGCCTTCCGCCGCGCGCAGGCGGACAACTGACAAGTGAATGCCCATGACGGCATGAAGCAGAGGAAGGGGCAGAAATGCCCCTTCTTTTGGTAAGGAGGAAAAATGAAAATTCGGGAAGCGATCGAGACGGTCGACCGGTTACTGTCGAACCAGTACGAGACGCCGGATAAGGTCCGGTGGCTGTCGGAGCTGGACGGGATCGTGTATCGGGATATCATCTGTACGCACGAGCACGAGAAGGAACCGGAGCCGTTCACGGGCTACGGGGAGGACGTGGACTTAGAGACACAGCTTCTGATCCCGTGGCCGTATGATGAGATCTACCGCTGGTATCTGGGGATGAAGATCTGCGACGCCAACGGGGAGACGACGAAGTATGCGAACGAGGCGGCGAAGTACAACAGCTACTATCAGGGGTACTTCAATGCCTACAATCAGGCGTACATGCCGAAGCAGTACGCGACACATTTCAAGCTTTAAGGCGGTGAGACTATGAGCGTATATCGAGTAGAGTCGGGCGGCAGGGCCCCTGCGGGGCTTTCGACCGGCGACGAGGTCGTGACCGGCGGCGGCACGTACCGCATCACGGGCGTGAACGCAGACGGCAGCTACCAGTCGCAGCTGGTGAACAAGAACCAGACGACGAGGAACTACGGCGGCAGCTATCAGACCAGGAACAGCCCTTACACCATGTCCGGCGTGTCGGACTACACGAGAAGCAAGCTGAACGGGCTGGAGAGCGGGTACACGCCGTCGGGCAGCGTACAAGCGGCGCAGGCGTATCTGGAGCAGGTCAAGGCCAGCAAGCCGGGCGCGTATCAATCGCGCTGGGACGATGAGCTGACGAGCCTGTATGACCAGATCCGGAACCGGAAGAAATTCAGCTATGATATGGGGACGGATCCTCTGTACCAGCAGTACCGTGAGCAGTATCAGCGTCTCGGGCGGCTTGCCATGCAGGACACGATGGGGCAGGCGGCGGCACTCACGGGCGGCTATGGCTCAACCTACGGTGAGCAGGTGGGCCAGCAGGCGTACAATGCGTATCTGCAGAACCTCAACGACATCGTGCCGCAGCTGCAGCAGCAGGCATATCAGCGGTATCAGGATGAGGGGACGGACCTTTATAACCAGTACAGCCTCGTGAAGGGCCGGGAAGATACGGACTACGGCCGGTACCGGGACACGGTCAGCGATTATTATTCGGATCTATCGGATGCGCGGAGCGCGTACAACTCGGAACGGTCGCTGGACCAGAGCCAGTGGGCGACGATGCTCGACTACTGGGCGCAGAAGGCAAACAACGAGAACGCCGCCTACCTGCAGGCGCTGGCGGCGGAGCAGGCTGCGGCGAAGAAATCCGGCGGCGGAGGCGGCGGTGGGAGAAGCAGTTCCGGCAAAACCGGAAAGGGGTACATCGACAACACGTACAACAAAGGCGGCTCGGGCGGTGCGCAGGCGCAGACCTACAACCAGCTCAAACGCGGCATGACCGAGTGGATCCAGGCCGGGCAGAAGCAGAAGGCATATGAGCTGTTCGCCGGGGTAGCTGGGCAGCTGAGTCTTTCCAGCGCGGCAGGCAAGAAACAGTATAACGAGCTGGTGACGATCCTGAACCGTGCGGGCTTCGGGATCCCGCTGGAACGATAAGGAGGCGGACATGGCAAAGAAGAGGCGGACAGGGCTGGATGCCCTGAAGGAATACGAAGCTGGCAGCGGATACGCTGCCAGCTCTGCGACGTCTTACGGGCAGACGCAGACACAGGGAAAGACCACAACGTTCAAACGGAGCGGGCTTGACGCGCTGCGCGAATATGAACAGTACAAGAATCCGGGAGCCGTGCAGGATACGGCGTTCGACCCGAACTACAGAAGCAGAAATTATCAGACGCCGGGGCAGAACGCGGCGTTTGAGGCATATAAAAATGCGGTCAACGCAACGCAGAAAACGAGAAATGGCGTGGCTGTTTCCGGGAAGGTTTCGGAGCAGGAATACAGCCGGTCGCCTGGCATGCAGAAGCAGTACGGGACGTACCAGAATTATCTGCGCGGCGTGGAGGCGGCGCAGGGGCTGAAGCTTGGGACGCTGGCGCTGCAGGGACAGAGCGCACTGCTGGCCGGCCGGTTTGCGCCGGCCACGCAGCAGGTGCGGGGGGACGTGGATGCGCAGAACCGGCGTGCAAAAGCGGCGCAGACCGTGCAGCGGGATCAGGTGCGCGGGATGCGGCGGACGTCGCAGGAGCTGGACAAGCAGATCGAGGCGCTGGAGATCGAACAGGCGGACACGCATTTCTCCGGGACCGGGCTTTCGGAAAATGGGAAGAGCGTGACGCAGCTGCAGAACGAGATCGATGCGCTGAAGGAGCGCAAGGCGCAGGTCGACAGCCAGAGCGTGCTGGCCCGGGCACAGGAAGCGATCGGGAACCTGAGTAAGGAAGACCAGAATCTGCTCCGGCAGTACCGCGGGCAGGAACTGAACGGATATCAGGTGCGGGCGTATGCGAAGTACGACGCGAAGACGGCGCTCAACGAAAAAGGCTACAGCGACGACACGCTCAAGCGGCTGGCGGAATGGCAGAAGGTGCTGGACGATTACGACAACGCGCAGAAGCTCGACCAGGCGGCGCAGGAGATGGGAAGCGGATCCTTCGCGGGGAAAGCTGCGGCGACGCTGTTCTCTGCGGCGCTGGCGCCGGGGAAGGCACTGGGCAATGTGGAGTCGCTGCGCGGCGTATTGCCGAAGTGGGCGGGCGGCTATCAGAACGAGGATATGCCGACGAACATCTACAGCCCGGCGTACAACGCGTCGCGCCTGTCCTCCGGCATTCGGCAGAGCGTGATGCAGAATATGAACCCGACAGGGCAGTTCCTCTATCAGGCGGGCACGTCGGCGCTGGACAGCGCGGTCAACATGGCGGTCTCGACGGGGCTCGTGGGAACCTTTGGCGGCGTGGCCGGTGCGGGGGCGAAGGACGCGGTCGCGGAGACGATGAACTGGGTGATGGGCTCGCAGGTCGCGGCGGACTCCGTGTATGAGGGGATCCAGAACGGCAAGTCCAACGCGGACGCGCTGGTCGACGGTATCGTCGAGGGCGCGATCGAGGGCTTCACGGAAAAGTATTCTGTGGGCGATATCATCGAGAACATGTTGAGCGGGAAGGCCGTGTGGAGGAAGGCACTGCGGTCGTTCGCGTCGGAAGGCGCGGAAGAGATCGCGTCCAACTGGCTAAACCGTGCGTATGACGTGGTGGCGAAGCATGACCGGGGTGAGGTCATGACGGCCTACGCAAATTATATCGCAGAGGGCAGGACGCCGGCGCAGGCGCTGGCGGCGATGGTCGGAGACTTCGCAAAAGAAGACAGCCTTTCGTTCCTCGCGGGCGGCCTGTCCGGCCTTGCCATGTCCGGGACGTATGCGGGCGTGAACCGCGTGATTTTGGAAGCAAACGTCACGCAGACGGCCAGAGCGGTCATCGAGGCGGGCGAAGTGCAAGACGTCATCGACTATGGCATGGCGCAGGAAGAGGGCACGAAGGCACACCAGCTGGCCGAGGAACTGCAACAGACCGTGGACGATGGCGGCGAGGTGACGCAGAAGGCCGTGGAGGACACGCTGCGTGAGGTGGCGAAGGAGCAGCAGGCGGCCGTGGACGAAGGGCAGGAGCCGCGCGTGCCGGAGACGCTGACCCGGCTCGAGCAGCTGCAGGAACAGGCCCGGCAGGAGCAGGCGCAGACCGAGGCGGACGAGAAGACATTCCAGATCTACAAGAGCGCTGCGGAGACGGCACAGGAGAACCAGAGGCTTGCGCAGCAATATCAGCAGGAGCAGGAACAGAGCCGCGCACAACAGTCTGTACAGGCCGTTCAGCAGGCCCAGCAGGCGGCGCAGCGGCAGTACGACCAGGACAGCTTATTTGCGCCAATTCCGGGGACAGAGAACATAGGAGAGCTGGATCCGGTACAGTATGCCCAGCGGCAGACGGCGGACGCGGAGCAGGCGCTCGATGAAGCCGCGCTGCAGCAGGAGGAACAGTATCTGCAGACGCAGGCCCAGAGAGCGGGCTACGACGAACAGACGGCGGCGTATTTCCTGAACGGGAACACGACGGGCATGCCGGCGGAGCAGTATGCGCAGAGCTTCGGACAGGTCTATGAGCAGGGCAGACTCGGCGCGAGTGAGCAGCGGGCGATGCGCTACGCCGAAGGAATGAATCAGGACGTGGCGGCAGCAGCCTATCGAGCGGGCCTTGCCGCAGGGCAGAAAGGAGCAGACAATGGCAATATCGAGGTTACTGATGAAGGACAAATCGGGCAGGCTGGTCAGCGTGCCGAAGGACAGGCTGGAGGCGTTCGCCAAAGCACAGCGCAGCAGCAAAGAGCTGACGCCGGAAGAAAGAGAGCGCAGGGTGCAAGAGATCTCGCAAAGGCTTGGGATGAAGTAACGCTTTCGGATCTCGGTTTCGGAGAGAACAACACGCAAAAAGTGCGCGTCATGCCGAAGGGACAAGAGGCCAGAAGCGAGGATATCCAGGCGGCGGAAAAGTTCTTCCGGTCGATGGGCGTACAGAATGCGCGGTTCTTCACCGGGCAGCTGACGCAGGAGATCGATGGGCAGACGTTTTATGCGGATGCCGCCGTGACGGAGGATGGCTCCGTGCTCATCCGGGCGGACAGCGAGGAGTATTCTGCGTTCGAGCTGGCGAAGCACGAGGGGTATCACCTGCTTGTCAAGCGCTGGCCGGAGATGGCGGCGAAGATCCAGAAGCGGCTGCTGGGAGAGGGCAAGATCACGAAGGAGATGATCGAGAGCTATGTGGACGCCTACGCCGGGATCTACGGCGACGACACGGACGCCTACGTCGAGGAGATCGTCGCGGATACCTACGCCGGCATGAACCGAACGGACTACGGCACGAACCAGCTGCGCGCGGACGTGAAGATGGAGGTCGGCCAGTGGCAGAAAAAAACTGGCAGCGCGAGAGCGCCGCCGGTGAAGATGTCGATTGCACAGGATTTCAAAAGCAGAGTGGCGGCATGGTACAAGTCCGGGATGCCGGAGGGCACGTCCTTTGTGCTGGGTGAGACCGGCGCGACGCTGCAAGGGCTGGGGGCAATCGAAAGCGATATTTATATGAACGGCGAAAAGATCAGCACCATTCTGAAGGAGCATTCGGAAATGACGATCCGCGAGATCCAGCGGATCCCGGAGATTCTGGACGATCCGGTTCTGATTCTGAAAAGCAAAAACAATGCGAGAAGCCAGTACGGAAACAGCCGTCTCGTGATGTTCGGTGCGATAAAGGCGCAGGACGGACGGAACATTATGTGTGTCCTCGATCTGCGGCCAACAGAAAATGGTCTGCTGATTGACGATATGCAGAAGGTATCCAGCGCGTACTCGAAGGACGTGGCACCGGAAAACTTCATAAAGCGGAGTTTCATTCTGTTTGCAGACGAAAAAAGAACCATACCGCTTCTTCGCGGCATGGGCTTCAAAATGCCCATGTCCCTTCTGCGGAGTGGTTCTATAGGTAGTATATCCTATGAGGGCAAAAGTGTCAACCTGCGCGGAGAAAAATTTTCAGATGTTGTAAGTGTTGGAACTACCGCAGAGACGGCAAAGAGGAAATTCTCTGCCAGCGCGCGGCAAGCGTCGGAGCGGGATAAACAGAACCTTGAGACCGTCTCTGCGATGCTGGACGATGGGAGCGGGCGCGGTGTGTTTAAGGACGCCGTTTTCCTGCGGAATCCGAGGCTCATGCAGAAACTGATTGATGAGCGGGAGAAGACGCAGACGGCAGCGTTCCGGGATTGGTTCGCAGACAGCAAGGCAACGAACACGACAGGCGAGCCACTGCTAGTGTTCCACGGTGCCGGAGCGAAATTTACAAAGTTTGATGTAGGCGGGAAACCAATCTGGCTGACTGCAAACATCAAGTACGCGGAAGAATACTCCACTGCGACGCGCAGCGTTGAGCGAATTCTGCCGGAGGCATCGATCTACGCAGGGAACGTCGATCGTATTATCCCGGCATATATTCGCGTGGAGAATCCGGCGGATATTGGAAACACTGACGGCGGATACAGCGGGAATTATGTGGATCTTGCGAAGCGGCTACAGATCAGACCTAGCGAACTGCAAGCCGTATGGGAACAGGCGGGGAAGCCGGAGCTCATGTGGCAGGTGATCAATACGCCGGGGATGGTAGAGATGCTGAAACGGCATGGATACGACGGGGTTCAGGCGGTTGAGAACGGCGTGAAGGCATGGGCTGTGTTTGATTCTGCGCAGGTGAAGTCCGCGGTTGCAAACAACGGAAGTTTCAGCCTAACGAACCCGGATATCCGGTATTCTTCGCAGGACGGGCGGTATCGGGATCTGATGGGGGAGAAGGCGGCGCAGTACACCAGGCGGGCGGAAAACTTCCTGCTGGCGAAGATCGCGGGGAGCTTCGGCGTTTCGCCGGAGGCGAAGCGGGAGACGCTGCAGCCGTTCACGGAGCAGATCGTGCGGAAGTTTTTGCAGACCGGCGAGCTGGACAATAAGCTGGTGGGCGATTTGGTCGACGCGGCGGCGGAGATCAGCATGGAGGAAAACCGGTCGTACTATGAGGAGTACAAGGGGGTCCTGAAATTCATCGAGAATCAGAAGATCTCCATTCCGGCGCAGGACAAAGAGGATATCCGATACTGGAATCAGTTCTGGCAGCAGGCGGCGAAGATCCTGCAAATCAGGGACGACGGAATGCCGGTGCGTGACGTTTACTGGACGCTCCACAAGAAGGCGCCGCAGTTGTTCCAGGCGAGCAACAAAACGGCGGGCGCACAGATCATGCAGATCTATAAGGTCGCCGAAGGGATCCGGCAGACGCGCGAATGGATCGAGGGCTACAAGGGCGTGGACGCGGCAGAGGTCAGCAAGGTCAAGCAGAATGTGTTCGAGGCCAGAGCGACGAATGCGCGGCTGGACTGGGCGAAAAATGACGCGAGGAATGCGGTCAAGGAATTTGCCGCAGATCTGCGGGTCACGCAGAGGTATCTCGACCGGCAGAAGAAGGCGAAGGACCTGCTGGGGCTGGCGATCCCGCAGTCGGCAGAAGAAGCGTTGGAACTCAGCAAGGAGGTCAAGAAACTCCGTGGGCGTGTGCAGTATGTTATGAATAAGAACCTGCTGACGGCGGAAGACCAGAAGATCGTCGGCGCGCTGCTGCGCGGAGATATCAGCGAGGAAGCCGTGCGGAAGATGAAAAACAGCAAGGGCATTCTGGACGTCTATGAGGCGAAAGCGGCGTATGACGCGCGGATGCTGACGCTGCGGGCATGGCGCATGCAGAACAAGCAGCGGATGCTTGACGAGGTGGACGCAGATCTGGACGCGGCGAAGTTTGACCAGTGGGCTGACAAGGGGTCCGGCTGGGGCTACGACACGGAGACGCCGGAACGAAACTTCGCGGACGTGATGCGGAAGATCCCGGGCGGCGATGTGCTGGCGAAGGAGTTCAATAACAAGTATATCTACAAGATCAAGCAGAACGAGAGTGCACGGAAGAACTTCATCCTTGAAATTCAGGAGCGGGTCAAGAAGCTGGATATCAGCGAGAAGGTCATGAGAGGGAACGCAGACTCCGAGGCTTACGCCGTGCAGCTGCTGGGCGAGGCACAGGAGAACGCGGAGATGCTGAAGGGGCAGGACGCGGAGGCGAAGAAGGACGGCAAGACCTATGAAGAATGGCTGGCTGTCATCCAGAAGCTGAAAGCGGATAACCCGAACATGGACTTCGCAAAGATCGACAAGGCGATCACGGAGTTCCATAAGATCTATGATGAGCTGCTCGACATGATAAACCAGGTGCGCGTGCAGTTCGGCTATGACCCGGTCTCCTACCGGCGCGGGTACTTCCCGCACTTCACGGAAAATGAGGAGAGCATCCTTGCGCGGTTTGGGCGGGAGCTGGGCTTCACCGGGACGGTCTCACCGCTGCCGACGACGATCAACGGGCTGACGTCCAGATTCCGGCCGGGCATCCGGTATTTCAAGAATGCCAACGAACGGCTGGGCTACGCGACGGCGTACAATGCGATCAAGGGACTTGATCTGTATCTGGATACGGCGAGCGACGTGATCTTCCACACGGAGGATGTGCAGCGCATGCGGGCACTGGAGACGCAGATCCGCTACCGCGCGAGCGACGAAGGCATCCGGCGGCAGATGGACGCGATCAAGGCAAATGACGCGCTTGACCCGGACAAGCAGCAGCAGCTGATCGATGAGCTTTCGAAGAATGGGCGGACGCGAATGTCGCACATGGCAGCGTGGCTGACGGAGTACACGAACGTACTGGCAGGAAAGCGAACCGGTGCGGACAGATGGATTGAAGAGCATATCCCGCAGAAAATCTATAACTTCATGCGGAAGTCCCAGCAGCGCGTGGGCGCGAACATGGTCGCGGCGAATATCGGCTCGGCGGTCACAAACTTCATCCCACTGACGCAGGCGTGGGCGCAGACGAGCACAGTCAATATGATGAAGGGCATGTGGTACACGCTGGCGAACTACGTGCAGGCGGACGGGCTGGACCAGCAGTCGGTCTTCATCAACAACCGGAGCGGGTATCACGGACTTTCACAGTCAAGCATGGATAAGGCGTCTGAGATCGCGGGCTGGGTGATGGAGAAGATCGATGGATTTACGACGGGGTCCATCGTCCGGGCACGGGTGATCGAGAACATGCAGCGCGGCATGTCGCAGCAGAGCGCGCTGGAGGAAGCCGACCAGTTCGCGTCCGGCATCATGGCAGACCGCAGCAAGGGCGCGACGCCGCTCATGTACACGGTGCGCAGCCCTATCGTGAAGATGTTCACGCAGTTCCAGCTGGAGGTCAACAACGAATTGAGTTGGATCTTCAAGGACATGCGCCCGCAGGAACGGAAGAAGGGCGTTCAGGCTCTGGTGAAGGCGCTGCTGAAATTCGCAATCGGCGCATGGCTCTATAATGAGGCGGCAGAAGCAATCTTTGGCAGGCGGCCGGCGCTGGACCCGCTGGACATGCTGAACGATACGGTCGGCGACGTGTCGGGGTACAAGGTGCCGAACACGTGGCAGGCGATGGCCGAGTACGGCGTGAACCCGAAAAACTGGGATTATACGACGGAGAAGAAGACGCCGGAGGAAGTATGGAAGGGCTTCGCGAGCCGCGTGGTCGACGAGCTGCCGAACACGCAGCTGCTGACAATGTTCGGGCTGGACGAATGGATGGGGCTTGATCTGCAGGGCAACCGCATTGCAGTTATTTCGGCTTTCCCGGATATGGAAAAGGTCAACAAGGCGCTGATGTCGAGCAAAGAGGACATGGCGACGAAGAAGAAAGCGCAGGTGCTGGTAGACGAGCTTTCGAAGCCGCTGTCGTATGCGGCGCTGCCGATGGGCGGCGGACAGGCACGAAAGAGCCTGCAGGGCATCATGTCCGTGGTGAACGGCGGCAAATACAGGCTCAACAACGAGGGCGAGCAGCAGCTGCAATATCCGACGTACACAGACAGGCCGGGCGATGTGCCGCTGAAGCTGGCGCAGGGCGTGCTGTTCGGCAGAACGGCGACGCAGGAGGCGCAGGACTGGATCGAAAATGGATTCAAGTCTTTGTCCGTCAAGGAGACGAAAGCCTATCAGGCGATCACGGAGGGAGGCGAGGACCAGCGGGAGACCTATACGTTCGTGCAGGCGATCAAGAACGTCGAGAAGGAATACGACAAGAAGATGCTGCTTAAGAGCTACAGCATCAGCGATACGGCAAAGACGGCGTATTTCTATCAGGCGTTCGCCAATGAGGACCAGCAGAAGGAAATGGACAAGCTCGATGAGCAGGGCAAGATCGACTTCATGAAGAAGTACCTCGCAGAGGCCGAGGACAACCACAACCGGGACGAGCTGCGCGACGCGGCGGTCGCCGGGACGGTCACGCAGGAGAAGGCCATCCAGCGGATGGTCGCCAACGACTGGGCCAAGAACGAGGACGACGCATACTGGAAGTACCGCGAGTGGATCCGGAAGGCGGACGACAAGGACTACAAGATGTACGACGATTTCCTGAACGCGATCGAGGCGGGCGGAGACGTCAAAGAGGCAGCGAAGGAATACCTCGAGCACGGAAAGGAAGCGAAGGATCTCAGCAGGGAGGTCACGACGGCGTACAAGGCGCAGTATCTTGCCGCAACGCCGGAGGAGCGGAGAAAGCTTAAGCAGAAGCTGCTCGAGATCTACGCGGCGCTGGGCTTCAACCGGAAGGAGAAATCCAAGGATATCGACAAATGGGTGAAGGACGCGGAGAAGGCGAAGAAGGAGGAATAACGCAAAAGGCCGGGGCGAATGCCCCGGCCTTCGGTGTATCGGTATGGTTACTGCGCTTTTTCCAGCTCCGCGAGGCGCTGGCTGTGCAGGTGAATGACGGATTTCAGGAAGGAAACCTCTTCCTCCAGCTCTTCAACGCGGCTTTTCGGCGCGAGCGTATCAAGGAGCGCCTGCTGCCCTTCAATCAGGAGGTCCAGCTTCTTCATGACGCTGCTCTCGATGATGACGCGGGTGTTGGCTGCGGACTGCTTGAGCATGTCGTCTTTGGCCTGGTCGATCATGGATTGGATTTTCTCAATATCTTTTTCGTCGAGCATGGGGAAGCCTCCTTGTATTTGATGGAACCAGTATAGCACCGGCGGGCGGGAATGGCAAGCGGAAAGTGCTGCGTGCGTGGGGTGAATCCGGCGGCTGGGTCTGCTACACTGGATGAAAAGGAGGGATGCGGCATGGCGACGCCAATTCCGGGGGCTTATCCGAGCCCGAGGATCGACAAAGGGGTGCTGCGATGGTACGAGGGAGACACGTTCTCGATCGTGCTACGGTTCGACCTGAAGGACCAGGACGGCGAGGCCGTCACGATCGGGACGACGGACAGCATGGCGGTCGTGTTTCTGGACGATACGCGGCAGACCGTCCACACGTTCAGCTTTGCGAAGGTGGAGAATGACCAGGTCACGCTGAACTTCGACGCGACGGTCTCGGCAAAATTCACGAAGGGAAAATACACCTACGATATCCGGTACACGCACGGCGACAAGACGACGCTGGCGAGCGGGAATCGGGCATTCGTGGAGTAAGGAGCAGGTATGAGGGTAGAAATTCCGAATCAGATCACAGTGACGATCGGCGGGCTGATCTCCCGCGGGGTAAAGGCCGTGGAGGTCACGGACGCGGGGAAGCTGATTTTCACGCTGACGGACGGCAGCGTGATAGACCTCGGCTCGGTCATCGGCCCGCAGGGGCCGAAGGGCGAGACGGGACCGGCGGGGCCGCAGGGGCAGACAGGACCTGCCGGCGCACAGGGTGAGACCGGCGAGGCGGGCGCGAGCATCACGTCGATCACGAAGAAATCGCAGAGCGGGACGACGGCGACGTACACGATCGCGCTTTCGGACGGGAAGACATTTGACTTTAACGTCGAGACCGTCAAGGGCGAGAAGGGCGACAAAGGCGATAAGGGGGAGACCGGCGCGACCGGCCCGAAGGGAGAGACCGGCGAGCGGGGACCGCAGGGCGAGACCGGCCCCAAGGGTGATCCCGGCGAAAAGGGCGACACAGGCGCGACCGGCGCGACCGGCCCGAAGGGAGACCCGGGCCAGACCGGCCCGCAGGGTGAGACCGGCCAGACCGGCCCGGCAGGTCCGCAGGGGCCGAAGGGCGACACGGGAACGGGATTTACCGTCAAGGGCTATTACGGCTCGGTCTCCGCGCTGCAGGCGTCGGTCAAGAATCCGGAGGTCGGAGACGCCTACGGCGTGGGCGCGGCTGCACCTTATGACATTTACATCTACGACGGCGTGACGAATGCGTGGGTCAACAACGGACCGCTGCAGGGCGCGAAGGGCGACAAGGGAGATCCGGGCGAACAGGGGCCGAAGGGCGAACCGGGCGACACCGGCCCGGCGGGCGCCAGCGGAACGGACGGCATAACCCCGAGCATCGGCAAGAACGGGAACTGGTATCTCGGGACGACCGACACGGGGAAGCCATCGCGCGGCGAGAAGGGCAGCACCGGCGACACCGGCCCGCAGGGGCCGGCTGGTGCGGACGGAACTCCGGGCAAGGACGGCGCCGACGGCGTCACCCCGGCGATCGGCGCGAACGGCAACTGGTATCTGGGCGAGACCGACACCGGCAAGCCGTCCCGCGGCGCGAAGGGAGACAAGGGCGACCCCGGCGCAGACGGCGCGCCCGGCCAGACCGGCCCGCAGGGAGAACCGGGAGACCCAGGCGAGACCGGTCCGCAGGGGCCGAAGGGCGAACCCGGCGATACCGGCCCACAGGGCCCGCAGGGGCCAGCGGGCAAGACGCCGGTCAAGGGGACGGATTACTTTACGGCGGCGGATAAGGCCGCGCTGGTGCAGGACGTGCTTGCCGCGCTGCCAGAATGGACAGGAGGAAACTACTGATGGCATTGGATAAAGCAGTAGATTCCGCGCAGCTGAACGCCGACCTGACGGCGGTTGCGGACGCCATCCGCACGAAGGGCGGCACGTCCGCACAGCTTGCGTTCCCGGATGGGTTCGTGAGCGCGGTGCAGGCCATCGAGGGCGCGCCCGACTTGCAGATCGTCGTCACGACCAGCGCGGGTGCGACCGTCACGGCCACGAAGGGGAGCAAGACGGCTTCCGGGACGGCAGATGCGAGTGGAAACTGCACGTTGATAGTCGATGAGGTTGGAACATGGACGGTAACAGCAGCGACAGCAAGCACAACAAAGACGGCAGATGTTGTGGTTGGGACAGCTAATGTCGATTTGGTCATGATCGACCCCGTGTTCGGAAATAACAGCTGGGCTACAATTATTAAGGCCTGTCAAGAGAAACAAGTTCCCAACACATGGAACGTCGGCGACAGCTGCAACATGACGATCAACAACAAGACCTACGCGATCGACATCATCGGCAAGAACCACGACGATTATGCCGACGGCTCGGGCAAGGCTCCGCTGACATTCCAGATGCACACGACCTACGCGACGCAGTATAAGATGAACGGCGCAGAGGATAACAGCTGCGGCTGGAAGAACTGCCTGGTGCGGACGTCCAATGCGTTCCCGGCGCTGAAGAAGGTGATGCCGGCGGAGGTCGTGGCCGCGCTGAAGGCCGTGACAAAGAAGACCACGGCAGGCGGCGCGAGCTCGGCCATCGACACGACGGAGGACACGCTGTTCCTGCTGTCGGAGATCGAGGTCCAGGGCACGCGGACATACTCCTATGCGGGCGAGGGCACGCAGTACGAGTATTACAAGACGGCGGCCAACCGGAAGAAAAACCGTGCATGGTATTTGCGCTCGCCGAGACTCAACAACACCAGCTGCTTTGACAGAACGGGATGGAACGGTGAGGCGGACTGGAGCGTCGCGTCCGAGGTGGACGGTATCGCGGCGGCATGGTGTTTCTAATCATGTAGATATGATCTTTAAGGTCATTCTGATAAACAAGCCGACGAGCGTTAAGGAGCTTCTATGAGTATGATTATTGACACCCTCATCACCGACCGAACTGCAGCGGACGTCGCACGCGTGCACGAGTTGGCCGTGAAGGGCTACGCGGGCATGACGGCGGCGGAGCTGGCGGAGTGGCTGGCGGGGATGAAGGGCGCATACAACGCCGTTGACCTCAACCGCGTCGGGACGGCGCTGAACTACCTCCGCGACCGCCTGACCGGCGTCTGCGGCAGGGATATCACGTGGCAGGCGAAGACAGAAAAGAGGTAAAAACATGGATGCTGGAACCATCACGATCATCTGCGCCGTCCTCGGCTCGTCCGCGCTGACGACGGTCATTCAGGCCATCGTCGGCACAGCGCAGAAGAAGAAAACACAGGTAGACTCCCAGGGCGACCATCTCGCCGAGATCGACAAAAAGCTCGGGAAAATGCAGGAGCATCAGGACGAGCAGTATCTGGCGATCCTCCGGCTGACCATCATGTCGGAGGAAATGCCAATGGCCGAGCGTCTGATCGCCGGGCAGAAATACGTCAAGCTGGGCGGCAACGGCGATGTAAAAAAGTTTTTGCACCAGCTAGAGAAGCAGTGTGAGCACAATGGAGTTTAGCAAGAAGTGGCTGATCTGCAGCGCG
>ERZ836939.2093-NODE-2093-length-20496-cov-3.944768_pt1 | contig 20496 bp, 28 predicted proteins | sample MGYA00519912_ERZ836939 | MGnify/ENA primary metagenome ERZ836939 (study PRJEB31850, sample SAMEA3708810) | human gut metagenome | biome: human gut; feature: human-associated habitat; material: faeces | place: China | collected 2014 ...
ACTTCGTTGTATTGCTATGATATAATCTCAGGATAATACAAACTCTACGCTTCGTGGGTGTGATTACCCGGCCACTTATCATATAATCCTTCCAAGAAAGGCGGTGTCGGCATGAATCAGGTAAAAACAGGCAGATTTATTGCTGAAATGAGAAAGCAGCAGAATTTAACCCAGCGCGAATTTGCTGATATTCTTGGCATCAGCGACAAAACCGTAAGCAAATGGGAATGCGGCAACGGAATGCCCGAATTATCCTTGATGCAGCCGGTTTGTAAAGTTCTGAAAACAGATCTTAACGAATTGTTTTCAGGGGAAAGGCTGACCGATGCTGATTACAAAAAGAAAGCAGAGGAAAATATGATGGCGCTTGCAAAAGAAGCGGAGATAATGAAAAAGAACATTGTCGGCGGCAGGGTTTTAGGTAAGGTGGATAATGTGGAAATGGAGGTTTCTGAAGCGCATAAAACAAATAATGAGTTTTGGAGCACAATAGGCAGTGAGTTCCTGGGGGCAACTGCCCTGCCGGATTGGGGCAGTTTTTTCCCCTCAGAAGACAAATTGCATCTGCTTGGAAATCTTTCCGGGATAAAAACAATTTATATACAATACTTATAACAACATTCCTGCGGCAGTCTCTTCGGCAACCGGATTACCTTTGATAGCAGCCACCAAAGCCAAACCAAACTTAAATACCAGCGACGGCCCTTTACCTGTAATGACATTGCCATCCACTTCAACGTCGGCACCACAAGTTTCAGCACCAATCAGATATTCTTCAAAACCCGGATAACAAGTAGCCTTACGACCTTTCAACAAACCTAATCCACCCAATACCAACGGAGCAGCACAAATTGCAGCCACAATTCCACCATCCCGATATTGTTGTAATAAAGCTTCTTTCAAAGGAACACAGGCATTCAAGTTTGTTGCCCCAGGCAGTCCGCCCGGCAATATCAAAGCGGCAGCATTTGCCAGCGGAGCTTCTTCCAGCAGATAATCTGCTTCAATCGTTACTTGATGAGAACCTGTCACAAGCTTACTGCCTGTAATGGATACGGTTGCCGCCTGAATACCAGCACGACGCAATACATCTACCGTTCCAATAGCTTCCGTTTCTTCGAAGCCTGTAGCTAAAAATACAAATGCACTTTTCATCTTGTTGTCTGTTTATTTAAGTTTATACACATAGGTGATTGTACCACTCTGATTGTTTGCACCACTGATGCTGTTGAAAGTTGCCCGCTTGGCAGCTTCAAGGGCACTTTTTCTCATCGAAGCATTATCAATATTGGTACCTCGACCTATTTCTGCAAATATAACTTTACCTTTCGGATTAACGGTTATATTAATCACAATCTTTCCCTCTTCCTGGATCGTATAAGCCGGACGAGGCAAACCTCCGGCACCAATCGAACGGCCATTCAGGTTGAACGAACCATATCCGCCGATGCCATCATTCTCACCATGATCCGAATTTCCGAACGGACTTCCCTGATTGCCTGTACCGGTTTCGGCATCACCCTGGTTATTTCCTTCGGCACTACCGATACCAAACGCACCCGCCACCTTATTACTGATGGCTTCGGCCTTCTTACGCTGCTCTTCAGCAATACGCTTGGCCTCGGCTTCTTTCTGCTTACGGATACGTTCTTTTTCCTCAGCTTCTTTCTGTTTCTTCTCTTCTTCCTCTTTCTTGCGCTTCTCCTCTTCCTTCTTCTTATCATCCAAAGAAACACTTTCTTCCAAATCCTGCGTCAACAAATCTTCCTTGGGCGTTTCCACCTTTGGTGTAGGAGTTGGAGGCGGAGGAGTCGTTGTCTCTTGTGGAAGCTGCTGTCCGGTATATTGCGGTTCGAAAGTTCCGGCAGAAGAATCAACGTTTCCGAAGTTAACCAAAACGCCTCCATCTTCCTCAGGAACGACCGTCTTCAGGACAGTAAACCAGAGAATCAGAAAAATGACCGCATGGAAAGCCAACGATCCGATTGCTCCATATATGTCATCTTTATTAAACATATCTAAATCCGATTATTTCTGCGGTCTGGTAGCAAGTACCATTTTGAATTTATTCTCGTTTGCGATATTCAGAATCTTAACAATCTCTTTATAAGGAACTGTTTCGTCTGCATACAAAGCCACATACATTTCCGGTTCTTTGGCATAACAATCCTGCAGAAAAGGAGTAATCTCCTGGAAAGAGACCTGCACTTCCTTCTGCTTACCGAATGCCACATAATAATTCAAAGAAGCATCGATGGTAACACGAGTCAGCGGTTTAGCCGCCGTTTGCTTTTGAGCTTGCGGCAAAGTTACCTTGATTGCATTCGGAATTACGACCGTCGATGTCACCATAAAGAAGATCAACAGCAGGAAAATCACATCCGTCATAGATGCCATGCTGAAAGCTTCTGATACTTTAGTTCTTCTTTTTAATCCCATAACCAATCAATTTATAGATGGATGAATATACTATTAATTGGCAGGCTCATTTAATAAGTCCATGAATTCCATCGTGCGGGCTTCCATCTTATTGACTACATTGTCAACCTGCGATACCAAATAGTTGTATGCAAACAAAGCAATAATACCCACAACCAATCCACCTACAGTTGTTACCAAAGCTTCATAAATACCACTTGATAATAAAGAGACATCCACATTCGTTCCAGCATTTGCCATATCAAAGAAGGCACGAACCATACCGGTTACTGTTCCTAAGAAGCCTAACATCGGAGCACCAGCAGCCGTCGTTGCAATCACCGGAAAACCTTTTTCCAACTTGGCAACTTCCAGGTTACCTACATTTTCAATAGCAACCAGTACATCATTCATCGGACGTCCTAAACGTGTAATTCCTTTCTCGATCATACGAGCAGAAGGAGTATTTGTCGAACGGCATAAATTCAAGGCCGATTCTACCTTGCCTTCATGTATATAATCTTTGATGCGATTCATAAAGTTCTCATCTTCCTTACCGGCCCGCTTAATAACCATAAAGCGCTGGATAAAAATATAGATAGCCAGCAACGACAATAACAACAACACTACCATAATCCACCCTCCTTTGAAAGCCAGATCAATAATGTTTATCTGTGCTTCCGTTGGAACTGTTGTTTCTGCCACCTGCGTCAAATCAGGCATCTGATCAGCAGCCTGAGCGGCTGACTGCAATAAAAGAAATAGACTCATCGTTTAAATAGGTTTTTATTAATATTTTATTGTTCCAAACAAGCTTTATATTGTTTGATCGTTTCCTCTAATCCTAAGTACAAAGCATCACAAATAAGCGCATGACCAATCGACACTTCATCCAAAAAAGGAATATTCTTGCTGAAGAAAGCCAGATTCTCCAGACTCAAGTCATGTCCGGCATTGACACCCAAGCCTAAATTCTTGGCAAAACGAGCCGCTTCCACAAAAGGAGCAACAGCAGCATCACGATCTTTCGGATAAAGAGATGCGTATGGTTCCGTATAAAGCTCGATACGGTCGGTTCCAGTCTTGGCTGCCCACTCTATATTTTCCAACTCCGTTCCAACAAAGATCGAAGTCCGAATGCCATGGCTTGTGAAGCGTTCTACCAAATCCTGCAAGAAAGCATGATTTGTCTTAACATCCCAACCGGCATTTGAAGTAATGGCATCAGGAGCATCCGGCACTAAAGTAACTTGCGTTGGTCTTATCTTTAATACCAAATCAATGAACTTATCGCACGGATAACCTTCGATATTAAACTCCGTCCTGATCAACGGCTTTAAGCCGTACACATCACTGTAGCGAATATGACGCTCATCCGGACGAGGATGAACCGTTATACCTTGTGCTCCGAACGCTTCCGCATCCTGAGCAAACTTCAATACATCCGGCATATTGCCACCTCTGGCATTACGGATTGTTGCTACTTTGTTAATGTTTACACTTAAATTTGTCATCGTATATCATTAAATCTTTTTCTTTGATTACTTTTGTACCTAGTAATTTGCAAAATTAGCAGTATTTAGGAAATAAGCAGACAAATGTTGGTGAAAGATTTCATAACAAAGGAAATCCCCGTGTTAAAAAGTTTTGATACGGGTGAGTATGCATTGACGTTGATGGACGACTATAAGCTGAAGCATCTACCCGTTGTATCGGATAATTCATTCTATTACAAAGGAATTATTTCGGAAAAAGAACTGCTTTCGCATACAGACCTATCCACAAATATCGGAAATCTATATTTGGCGGAAGTACCTTCTGTACGGCTCGAAACACATCTTTTTGAGGTCTTGACGCTGATCACCCGCAACAAGCTGAGTATTCTTCCTGTCATATCCGACATGGATGAGTACGAAGGCGTCGTAACCCGCGAACATTTAGTCGATGTCTGTACTGACTTTTTTCAGGCAGACGCACCAGGAAGTACAATCGTTCTGGAAGTTGTTCCTTCTGATTATTCCGTGACGGATATTGCCCGTATCGTAGAATCGAACAATGCGCATATACTTTCCATGCAGACACATCCTGAAGAAAAGAACGGACAACTTTTGATTACCTTAAAACTTGATTCGGAAGATGCCTCTGCTGTTATCCGGAGTTTTGAGCGTTTTAACTATACTGTCCTATGGCACTTTATGGAAAACGGTCTGGTAGATGATATATTTCAACAACGAATGAACGAATTAATACATTACATGAATATATGAAAGTAGGAATTTTTGGCAGTCAATATCAGCAAGAAAAGCAGAGTATCATCCGACGGGTATTCAGTAAACTGACTTCTTTAGAAGCAGAGATTTATGTGGATACACTTTTTCACGACTATCTGCTGGATGCTTTTGGATTTGAGCCACCAATAAACGGCCTCTTAACAGGTGATATTTTCGACCTCGATGTTGCCATCAGCCTCGGAGGAGACGGAACTTTTCTTCGGACAGCAGCCAGAGTCAACCGCCAGAATATTCCTATTCTCGGTATCAATACCGGTCGGTTAGGTTTTCTGGCCGATGTAGGTAGCACTGACGTAGAAGACACACTCGAAGAGCTTTTCAAGCATTACTATAAAGTAGAAGAACGCATTCTGCTCCGATTAGAAACGGAAAGCCGGGCTTATAAAGGTTATAACTATGCGTTGAATGAAGTGGCCGTATTAAAGCGTGATACTTCTTCCATGATTACCATTCATACTTCCTTGAATGGAGAATATCTGACTTCCTATCAAGCCGACGGACTGGTTATTGCAACACCAACCGGTTCAACGGCTTACTCCATGAGTGTAAACGGCCCGATCATTCTACCACAGGACAACAGCATCGTGTTGAGTCCGGTAGCACCTCATTCACTGAATGTTCGTCCGCTGGTAATTCCTAATGACTTTGAGATTACGTTGGGTGTGGAAAGCCGTAACCGCACGTTCCTTATCTCACTGGATGGAAGATCAGAAATATTCCCGGCTGGAATCCAGCTTAAGGTCAGCAAAGCGGATTATACGACTAAGGTGATCAAACGATATAACCATACATTCTACGAGACGCTTCGGGAAAAACTGATGTGGGGAGCAGATGTCAGAATGAAATAAATCAGTAGCAGAAGATAAAGCAACAACAAACGACTTCACAAAGTAGAATCTTGATAGAATTTATCGTTACCTCAGACAAGAGGATGTTATTAAAATCCCAAAAGATGTTCTATCAAGATTTTTACTCCTATTCCGATTAGGATAACACCACCTATCAAGTCTAACTTCAAATCCACTTTGTTTCCGAGTTTCACACCAAAGCAAACGCCAAAAGAAGAAAACAGGAAAGTCACAATTCCAATTGTCCAGGTAATCACAGACAACGATGTTTGCATAATGGCTAATGAAACTCCTACGGCCAATGCATCTATACTAGTGGCAATTCCTAATCCACAAAGAGTCTTCAGACAAAGCGGATTCATCTTTTTATCCTCTTCTTTTTCCTGACGGCTTTCCCAGATCATCCGTCCACCCAAATAAAGTAACAGCCCAAAAGCGATCCAATGATCGATTGTTTCTATCAGTTTCAGAAAACTAAAACCCAATAAATAACCAACCAAAGTAAACATGGCCTGAAAAAAAGCCAAGACAAACGCAATCTTTACAACCCGGCGCACGGAACATTCCTTCATAACGGCTCCACTAGTCACCGATACAGCCAGACTGTCCATCGACAAGCCGACTGCCAACAACAAGATTTCAAGAAAAGACATACAAGATGAATGAGATATATAGCGTATTAAAAACAGGAAAGATTGTGTCCTGTTCCTCCGGACACAATCTTTATTATCTAAGCATTATAATTCTTCTGCAATCTTATAATTATTACGATTAGGAGAACTTCGGGAAATCAATTCTCCGACAAATCCGGATAAAAACATCTGAGTTCCCAAAATCATACCTGTCAGCGCCACATAGAAATAAGGCGAATCCGTTACTAAACGCATTGGCATACCAGCCATCAGAGAAACCATTTTAGCTCCCAATACAATCAGTAAAGAAATGAAACTGACAAAGAACATAACACTTCCCCACAAACCGAAGAAATGCATTGGTTTTTTACCGAACTTAGATGTAAACCAAAGCGTAATCAGATCCAAATAGCCATTGACAAAACGATCCAAACCGAATTTGGTTGTTCCATACTTTCGAGCCTGATGATGAACCACCTTCTCTCCTATCTTGGTAAAACCGGCAATCTTAGCCAGATAAGGAATATAGCGGTGCATGTCATTATAAATCTCGATATTCTTCACCACTATTTTCTTATAAGCTTTCAATCCACAATTAAAATCATGCAGATTATGAATACCCGAGATACGGCGGGCCGTCGCATTAAACAACTTGGTTGGTATTGTCTTTGACAGCGGGTCGTACCGTTTCTTCTTCCATCCGGAAACCAAATCATAACCGTCTTCTGTAATCATCCGATACAATTCGGGAATTTCATCCGGACTATCCTGCAAATCGGCATCCATCGTAATCACAACATCACCTTCTGCACGCTGAAATCCGCAGTGCAAACCTGGAGACTTTCCATAATTCCTGCGGAAACGGATTCCTCTTACAACTGATGATTTCTGTCGAAAACCTTCTATGATTTCCCATGAGTTATCGGTACTACCATCATCTACAAAAATAACTTCATACGAAAAATGGTTTTCTTCCATCACACGCTCAATCCAAGCAAACAGCTCCGGAAGTGATTCAGCTTCATTATATAACGGAATTACGACTGATATATCCATATTACTTTATTTATAACCGATGTTTCTTTTATTCCATATCAGCTCTTTCTCCGGCAAACCAAAGCAGCTACAGGAAGAGACAATATGATACCGTAAAATATATTATTCAAGATACCTTGAAGTGCCATGTGTATCGGCGAGAAATTCATGGACTCAATAGAGGAAATGACCTTACTATCTACCTGCATCTGCTTTAAGGAAGCAATTGTCTGCTCTACTGCCGAAGATAAGAAATCAGGAGGAGCTACAAATCGATAAAACACATAATGCATGATAGATACAAGCATAGCAGCAAACAAATAGATAAGGACACCAAACCGCCATGCCTGACTAAATGAAATAACACCTCCTAAATCTTCCCGGTAACGCTTCGTCAACAAATAAGCCAAATAAGGAACTACCAGCGACATTCCCCAATAGATAACAACTAAATAAGAGAAGCGCATACTGAACATATAGAATATATATTTCACTATCCAGAATATTCCTAAAGAAAAACCATAGGACATAGCAGCCGACATGAGTCCACTATTTTTATTTTCCATACTTCAAATATATCGATTCTTTGCGCGACAAAAATACGTTTTTTAGACTAATCTACAAAAAGCAATGATATTGTTTTCATTATCCTCAGAATGAAAGAAAGCCTTTTACAGTTTTCTTGCTGTAAAAGGCTTCCCATCTAAGATAATTATTGTGACCCCGGAGGTTTCGGGGCTATTCCGTCTCGCACACTGAATTTCAGCAAGTTATAGAAGTAGTAGTGAGCCGACTCACTGATGGCTCATTCTGCTATTTCAATGTTCTTCTCCGAAATGATATTTCGGTAATGCAAAGTTAATACTTTATCTCCAATTCTCAATGAGCCAAAGCGTTAAAAATGCCTTTTACTCACGCTAATAAAATTTTATTGCTTCTACGTTCAAAATGCCAAAATTTGAGATAGCTCCAGATCGCGTTATTAAACGACTCACGGTATATGTCTCGGTCCATTTTATCCTTTTAGGAAGCTATTTCACTGCGAAAACTGCGAGAGGCGTGGCGGCTCACGTTGTTGTCGTCGGCTATGCCGTCAAAGTGTGACGGCGAAGCAGGCTTCGCTGACACTCTCCGACCGCACGCCGACTATGAGAGCCGGCTGAACACCGACTGCCTCATACGCCTTGTGAGATTGCGACAAGGATGTCGCACACACAAGACTTCTAATCGACAGCCCGTGTTCTTAACGCCTGCTCTTTGATAAGGAATTTGAACCGCCTCGCCACTCTCCGTTTGTTACTGCCCACGGCGGCAAAGAATGTTTCGGTGCCGATCACTCCATATCTTCCGTGTTCGTCCCCGATACATACATTGCCTTATGCCGGGGCTGTCAATACAGTTTCTCCCGAAAATAATACATTCTATCTTTTCACTGATAAGCTTGTCAGTATGTCTGCCGCTCAGTGTCACCAAACTGGGCGATGCCAGCTCTATGTTCCGTGCGGATTATAATCATAGTTCAAAGTCTGTTCGCTCGGAGTTGATGAACACGCCGGGACGGGGTATTCTTTTGCATTCGTCTGAAAAAATCTCCACAGCTCCCGTTGGTCGGTAGTATTTTTCCGGCGAGTGCAGAACACCCCTTTTTCTCCCGTCGTGCGAGTGTGTCAACGAGCGAACAAACTTCAAACAGCGATTATACGCATTAAAAAAAATATCGCTTTATGACACTGAACAACAGACATATCAAAAATACGAGCTTCACTCCTTCTCCAGCTCATACCGCATTAAAAAGGGCGGCAAGAGTGATAGGGATAATAGCCGGTCTGATTGTAGGTGTGCTTCTTTGGGCGATACTGAAACCGATATTCCGTGGCGTAGGCTGGATAATATCAATCCTCACCGCAATAGGGATAATCTATTGGATAACGACACTCTAAAACATTTACGACTATGGCAATGAACACAATGAAGGGAACACAAGCATTCCAAGACACAATCGCCCGGTATCTTATGGCAAGGGCAGAAAACGACCCTCTCGTAGCGGTAAGGCTGGCAAATCCCTCCAAGACTATGGAGCAGTGCTGCGCCTATATCATCGGAGAGGTCAAGAAAAGCGGATGTTGCGGTTTTACCGACGATGAAATCTTCGGTTGGGCTATGCACTTTTGGGATGAACCCGAAATCGAGGTAAGCAATATAGCCACCAACTGCCAAGTGGTAGTAAACCATACGGTAGAACTTACCGAGAAGGAAAAGGAACAGGCACGACAGGACGCCATCAACAAACTCCGTGACGAGGAAATGGCTAAAATGCGCAGACCCAAGACCACCGAGAAGAAAGCACCCGAAGTCCAACCAAGTCTATTTGATTTCTAACACATTACGACTATGAAACCGAGAACGAAATACGAACAAGCGGTAATAGCACAGAGTGGGCATCTTCGCCCACTCCCGACCGCCCCACGCCGTTGGGCGTTCACCAACACTATCAACCACTATGCCTTCCGTCTGCCCAAAGGTCGCACCACTTGTATGGACTGTGGACACTCGTGGATTATGTCAGAGGCAGCCGAGAAATGCACATGCCCCAACTGCAAGGCGAAACTTGAGGTCAAGGAAACCTATACACGCCAGTGTCAGCAGAAATCCTATTTCAATGTGATAACCACTTGCGGTGAGTATCAGATATTGCGGATGTTCCTCCTTATAGTGGAAATGCGAAAAGGCTTCAAGGCATCCCCTGCATTTCTGGAGATAGGTCAGTATTGGATTGCTCCCAATGGCAAGACTGCACTTGTCGCTCTCCAGCGCACTATGGGATTGTATCTTGACTGCTTCGCTTTCGGCTCTCCCATGGAGATTAGAAAGGACAGCGAAACATATCAGCATATCGCCAACCAATACCTCTATCCGAAAGTCAAGGTCATACCGGAACTGAAACGAAACGGATTTGACGGTAATTTCCACGACATCCGCCCCGTCAGTTATTTCTCAATGCTCCTTTCCTCACCTCAAGCCGAGACATTGCTGAAAGAAGGCAATATAAGGATGCTCAGATATATGGCAGGACACACCGCAGAGGTTAAGCACTTTTGGTCATCGTATCTCATCGCCAAGCGTCACGGATATGATATTCCCGACATTTCAACGTGGTATGACTATCTCCGTATGCTGGAGCGTTTTGGCAGGGATACCCACTCGCCCAAACTGATAATGCCCTCCAATCTCTTTGACGCACACGATGAATATGTACGAAAAGTCAACCGCCAACGGGAAAATGAGCGCAGAGAGGCAGACCGCATAAAGGCGTTGGAGAACGAAGCCAAGTTCAGGGAACTTAAAGGTCGCTTTATCGGACTTGTGTTCACTGACAACGAGATAGAAATCAAGACCCTTGACAGCGTTGACGAATACTATATGGAAGGCAGTACACAGCATATATGTGTAGGCAGCAGTCAATATTATCTCAAAGCCGAGACACTTGTATTCTCTGCCCGCATAAACGGCATGATTGTGGCGACCGTTGAGATAGACTTAAAGACACTCAATGTGATACAATGCCGAGCAGCCTGCAACAAGGAGAGCGAGTATCAGGAACGCATCGAAAAGACTATCGCAAACCACCGAAAAGAAATCAGAGCAAGAATGACCGCCTAAATGTCTAATCCGACCTGCGTCAGCAATGGCGCAGGTCATAAAACCCCACCGAATATGAACGTAACATTTGAACACCCAACCATCATCTTTGATGATAAAATAGCCGAGGTTATCATAGAATTTGTGAACCACATTCTCTATGCGGACAGCGAGGAAACCCTACGGCAGATTGTAGCCGACTTTGCCGACAAGTATGCCCTTGACCGATACTTCGTCTATGGCTACGGAAGCCACCATCTGTGGCTGAAGCAAAGGAAGATAACCAACCCCGATATAACATTTGAATATCGGATACTGATTGTAGAATACTAAAACCGCAATACTATGGCAACGAAAATGACCGCCAACGGAATAAGTACTACCACTATTCCGGGCACTGAACAATACGAGATATTTTATAATGCCTATCGCCCACGGCGAAAGCACTATCAATACGACTATCGCCACACTGACGGAGAACTTTTCTCCTGCGTTGCTCCTACTCTCAAAGAGTGCAGACAACGCCGTGATGAATGGCTGAACAAAAAGAAATAATATTTGCCAAGTCGTAATATAGCAGGCGGAGCGACCTCGTGATGAAGTCGCTCCGTTGATTTTGCTGAAAATTTCGGCCGCCAAAAGGCGGCAATTAAGCATTTTCCGAATTCATTTAGGAGAATTATCTTCTTCCCCTACTGGATTTTCCAACTCAATTATGCGCTGCCTAATTTTTTCAAGGTAATCCGGCATATCGCTATCAACATATTTCCAGAAATCCTCAAATTGATATTGACCTCCATCAATTATAATTTCCGCAATAGGAGGATTAACCAGCGTCCGTTCAATCATATCTGCATAATTAAACATTGAGTTGGTAGCACGCTCTCTATCTTTTTTAAGTCTATCGTTCTTTGATTTATATTTGTATTCTCTATATGATTCATATAAAGACTCCAGTCTACCAAGTTGGTATTTTATTTCATTTACAAGTTCTGGCATATCAATATAATTCGTTGTTATATACAAAGGTAATATAATTTCCTGAACTTATCGCAAAAATAATGCTGCAAATTCCGTCAATCGGCGTTGGTAGAGTTGCTTATGGAACTTGCCTTTGTAGCGGCAGTGGGCGGTGTAGGCTTTGAAGATGTCGCGGTTGCCGGCTTTGAGTTTCTTCAGAACGGAGGATTTGTTGACGACGCCGGGGCCGCAGTTGTAGGCGAGACAGGCTAAAAGGATTGAATCCTTGCCGTACTGCGCATACAGTGCGCAGAATTTTCGGAGGTCTTTTCGTAACAGTGCGTCTGCCTGTCTTTCGGTAAGTTGCACTCCTCGGCGGTAAGGTTCTCCCAGCTGGACTTGATGACCGTAACCGACATAAGGCCAGTGCTTAGGCTTATGGAGTGTCTCAAACTTTTTAATTATCAGTACAGCCCGTTCAAACGGCGGCAGCTCCATGATTGACCTGTTCTTTCTCTGCTCCGTGCCGAAAGCGCGAGGCGATGAGGCGTTGGCGTCGGGCGTTGCCGCCACAAGGGCCAGCAACGCCACGAAGAATAGCATCAGTTTCTTCATCGGATAACCGGTGTTACAGGACCGACAACCGGACCGATGATTTTGCCGCCGTCATCATCGCCATTGTCTTTGCCGTTGAACTCGAAGGTCTGCTCCCACGGGGTCGAGCCGAAATTATCTTCAATGACCACGAGGAATTTATGTGCGTCGGCACTTTTGGCAGTGTAGTTGAGTCGGAAAGTCTTGCTTTCGAGAAGAACTCGGTCATTGTTGACCAGCACCGGTCCATCTACCAGTTTCAGCGTGCCATTGCCGTCATATTGGAAATAACGTATGGTGTAGAGAGTGTTGGAGTAGTTGCCTTCAGGCTTGATCTCGAAGCGTAGTTCCACGGTCTGTCCCTGCGTGATTTTGTCGCCGTATGGCATCACATCCACTGTGAACGGATAGGACTGCTGCACATCGAGGTCGTCGGAACAGGAAGTCATGGAGATTACGATTGCGAACAGAGCAATCCAAAAGCCGAAGAACCGGCCCGGGGTGAGGCGAATATCGCCGATGCGTGAAAAGAAATTTGTAGTCATAATTTGAATTTGGGTTTAGTGATTTGTTTCGGATTGAGAGACATCAGGTAATCGTTCAGATCCTTGTGGTCGGGATAGAGCGCGGACTTGTCGCTGACCCTGTCGCCGAACTCTCGGCGCAGTCTGGCGACTGCTGCACGCCCGGCGGTGTCGTTGTCGAGATAGCACAATATCATCGGGTATTCCGCAAGAACCGGAATTGCCTTGCCGACATTAGCCACGGAGTTAAGCACAACACTGTCGTTGCCGTCGTTGAAGCCGAGGCGTTCAGCCGAAAGAAAGTCGATGAAACCCTCGAACACGTTGCAGCGGGAATTGCCATTGGCAATACGTGTGATATGCTTCGGAGGATAAGACCCTTTGAAGAAAGGGTTGCGCAGCTCATATCCGTGGGCGTTGTTCTCAAAGCCGATGGCGTAGAAATCCTTGCCATGAAGCTGATAGTTGACCTGTATGCAGTATCGCTGGGCAATATCGCGCGGAATACCACGGTCCGAGAGATATTTCAGCAGCGCAGGCGAAGAAAGTCGCGACACTTTCACATTCTCGAAAGTCGGTTCCTCGACAAACAGCACCGGTTTGTAAGGCTCAGCGACAGGCATATCCATCCTTTCGGCGATATACCGTGCCTGCTCAACGAAATCCGTCTTGCCAGAAATTGCCCCAGCAAGCGTAAAAATGTCGCCGCCCTCTCCTGTGCCGAAATCGAACCATACGTTCTTGTGTGGATTGACATGGAACGACGGCTTTCTCTCACTGCGATATGGTGCGTAAAACCACAGACCTTTGCTGTCGCGTCCTGTCGGCTGATAGCCCAACCGGTTCAGAAATTCCACAAGAGAAACCTCTTTGATAGCGTCAATATTCATAGGCGCATCTTCCGTTTGGGCTTGTCAGCATCCGGGTTCCGTGTCTCTTTCGGTACCTGCCGGATGCTGACATTCCGGATATTTGACATCTCGCCTGCGATATACATATTCAGTTCACGCATATTGCACGAGCCAGTCAACTCGTATGCAAGGTCATAGATTCCGCCGTAAGCACCGGACTTGGTATCACGCCATAGATTTGTTTCGGTGTTAATTACCATTGTTGGTTCACCATTTGCGTCATAAGGAGCCTTGTAGATGCGAAGATTGCCGTCAGCCAATACGGGATGGTCCTGACCGAGAGCTTTCATAAAATCCGTGAGACGGATTTTTCGGATGTCAAGATTTATTATAACCGGTTCCATATCGCTTACTCGATTATGAATTTGACACCGACACCATATTGCGTATGGAAATGCCCCGTGGAGTTGCCGAATACAAACCGCTCCTTTACGTTGGCTGTCAGGGCGATTTTATCAGAGAGATAGAAATCCGCAGAGAGAGTGAGCGCACCGCCATAAATGAAGGCGTCGCCGTTGTGGAGTGTGGAGCCGTCGGACAGGGTGTGTTTGCCCCAGTTTACCGTTTCATAGCCGCCGAGAACCGATAAACCGCCATAGAGGTGGAATGTCTGCGAATAGTCGCTGACAAGGTGGAGATTGTATCCCGCCTCCGCCGTGAACTGCGCCACGGGGATACGACCTTTTTCGGCGTATGGCTTATAGGTCTGGAGATACTCGCCCCCGAAGCTCCATGTGTTCGCGACACCCTTGAACACAGAGTAAAACACTCCGAATGAATAACCGCAGTCGCGGGAATTGCCGATATAGAAACCGTCTGCCATATCAGCCTTTATTTCCACCGCAGACATACCGGGGAGGCATCGCTGGGCCATTGCCTGCCCCGTGAAAAGGGCAAGCATGGCAGCGAAGATAAACATCGCTTTTCTCATGGTTTACTGAATTGAAAGTTCATCAATCACATTGGCTCTTACAATGTCCTCATTCTCCACAACGAAGGATTGATGTCTGCCACCATCTTTCTCGGCGACTTCGATCACAAGCTGCTTGTCGTCGGGAATTGTGAATTTCTCCAGCGCGAACACCGTTCTCTCAGAAGATTTTGCCGGAACGACCACTACATAGTTCTGGGCGCGTAGCGGCTCCAACACCTGCTCCTGCATTGCGGTACGCTTGATAACCTTCTTGTCCACAATCTTGAAACTCACAAAATCGACATCGAAAGGAATGTTGGAAGTGTTCTTCAGCTCTGTATGGAAATACAGCAACCCGTTGTTGGCATAGATGGATTTCAGAAGAAATTGCACCCCGAAACGCTTTGAACCGATATGTTTGATTTCGCGCTTGTTCTGCTTGTGGATAGATTTCATAATCAGTTTGACAAGCATAGGGCTTTCACTGCCGAGGCGTTCCAGATAGATTTCCTGAGCGTTGTTGGGACGGTTCACCGATTCCCCGTCATGGAGAAAGTCGGTCATCTCGATACTGAGCAACAACGGCTCTTTGGCGAATTTCACGTTAAACGTGTAATAGCTGCCATCTTCGGTAATGACCGAAAGGTTTGTTTCCTGCTTGAACGACTTGAAGGCTGATTTAACACGCAGCACGTTCTTCGCACCGTCGGCGAGTCCGGCGACAAGGTTTTCGTTGCCCAAATCGACATAGGTAATTTCAGCGGGGAAGATGATGTGCGTGGTTTTCTCAAAGCATACCTCCAAGGCGTGAGGCGGTATCATGCGGTCGAAGCCGACCTTACGGGTAAGACCGCTGAACTTGTCGCCGTCGGTGTAGGCAGAGCCGTACACGTTCAAGTCGTGTTCCATCGCGTTGGCTGTTACCTGTTCAGTGTCAGGCGACACGTTGTTATCGGCACTATTGACCGTCTTTTTGCCTTTTGCAAAGGCGGGTGTTGCCATACATAGGACGGCAACGAGAGAAAGAAAAAATAATTTGAAATTCATTTGATTGTGGATTAAGTGGTAAATAATCATATATCTTCCGGCTGGTGGAGCATAACATGGTAGCCGGCTTTGAGGTGGACTTTCACGGTCCGCAGCTTCTTGTTGAGATACTGGCTGACACCGTTTATCAGACCGCGACCAACATCGGAGGCTATCTGCGCTCCCGCATCGGTGGAGATATTGATTGAACTACCCATCGTACTGCCCATATTGGCGCCGATTTCATGAAGCGCATCGCTCTCCATAGAATTGGGGATATTGATACCTTCCTGACCGTCGGAGTCATAGACCTGCAACTCCACATCGTAGATAGAGCCGTCGCACTCGATGGAGGATATTTCAATCTCCAACCTCTCACCCTGCACTCTTGCAGAGCCGACAATTACGGTGTTGCGGGGAATAAGGCGTGAGCCTACCCACATAGGTTCAGTGGTCCGTAACTTCACACTCTCTCCGTCGGTTACACTCTGATTACTGGCGACAACTGCGGCGATTGTGTTCTTGGAAACCTCTTTCATCGTTCCGACCGCTGTCGTAAAGCCCCTGACTGTCGAAGATGATCCGAGAGTTGAAACCACATTTCTGTTTACCTGCGCCACCGGCTGCACATTGCGTTTCCCTTTCTCATCGTCGGCTGATACAGGTACCGGTTGATTGCCGCCGTTACCCATATACTGAGCCGCCAACTGGTAGGAGCGTTCCATAAGTTCCAGCTCATTCGGCTGCTGAACATGTTGCTGCGCCGTAATATTCTGAGCCTCCAGCTCATCTATCCGGGCCTGCAACTCTGCGACCTGCGCCGCCTCGGTACTCTCCGGAATATAGAAATCGTTTAGCGAAGCCTGTACTTCCTGATAAACCTGCGCCGATGTCTCAACCGCGGATGGTGTATTGGCGGCAACCTCCCGACTTGTCGAGAGAGTATCCAGCGACGCTATCGCCGTCTGTTGAGACTCTTTCTCTTTAGCGGCTGCTGCGGCTTCATATTCCGACATCTTATCCTTCATACCTTCGTTTTCACCTTCCGGTATCTCGGTGTTGAAGGCATCGCCTACATGCCCGTCGCTCTTGTTGAGACTGCTGTAAAGAAGCCATAGTATCACGGCTCCACAGAGAATGGCGGCAGGCATCACGATAAGATATTTCATCATCTTCTGCCGTTCAGCCTGTGACTTCGGCTGGAAGAAGCCGTTAATCCTCGCTTTCCATTCCTGCATTGTCATAGGCAACGGGAGTTATCGGTTTGACATCGGGATTGGAGATTTTCAGTGGCTGTATATGCTCGACCTCCACAATCCTGCCGGAATGACCCAGCCCGATTTTATAGCAGGCATGACCAAACACGAAGAAGGCGATCAAGACGAAGGCGCAAAGCATGATGGTTACGACCATAAGCCGCTGTTTATGAGAAAGACCGTCGCACAGGTCCTTCAATTTAGAAGAGAGCTTCCCTTTCGGTGAGTGCCACACCTTATTATATACGGTGTCTCTCGCGGCACTGAGATTTGAAAATACATTCATCGTTTGGTTGTGATTATATCCTTGTTTTCAAGGATGTTGAAACCTTCAATAATAAACCCGTTGGGATTGTCGTCGGAGCGCGACACATTTGACAGACGGCATATCGTTATCAATGTGCGCTCCGTCATGTTGGACTCGCGGATAATCATCTGGCGGGCGTATGTCCTGGCGGTATATGGATATGTGTTGAAATCGCATACCACGCTGTCAACCTGCACCACTTGATTGATATTTCCGGCTATGATACGGTTGTAATAACCTTTCTCCGAAAAGTCGGTATAGTAATTGTATGCCGACTTGTCGCTGAGAATCAGCGCACGGTTGATGTTATGCTCGATGGCTGACTTATCCGGTGAGAGGTTGAAAAACAGCTCATGGAAGCGTCGCACGTGTTCACGCGCCTCTGCCGGACGGTTCTGGCTCATGTCCTGCGACAAGGCAAGCATAAGCGACTTGCCGTTGTCAAGAACATAGATTTTCTCACGCTGTTTCTCGGCGAAATTGAACACCATTATCATGGCCACCGACACGACCACCGCGCACATCGCCACGAACACGATACCGAAAAGCCGTATCTGGCGGAACGATGTTTCGATATTCCTTAATGATTTGAACTCCATAGGCATGATTATTTGAGAAGTTTACCGGCCCGACCTGCTACATTGCCCGCAACTCCGCCGGCGACACTTGCCGCACCGGAGCCGACCTGCATGGCGGTTGTGTTGACAGCACGGTTGTAATTACCTGCGCCTCCGGCCTGAATAATCCAGCCTGCCACCGTCGGGATAGTGAAATACCCGATAATACCGATAATCATGAATACGGTGTAAGCAGTGTTGCTGCCGTCAAGGTCAACATTGGGATTGTTGGTCAGTTCCGAAATGTCGTTCTGGAGCATCAGGACTTGGATTTTGGCAAGTATTGTGGAGAATAAATCTGCCACAGGCAACCATAGATAGGTCTGAATGTAGCGGCATATCCATTGTGTCAGGGTTGACTGAAAACCGTCCCAGACGGATAGAGCGAATGAAATCGGTCCGAGGATTGCCAATACAATGAGGAAGAATGTCCTTATCGTGTCAATCGTCAGGGAGGCTGCCTGAAAGAGCATCTCCAAGAGTTCACGAAAGAAATTCTGGATTGCCTTCTTGACCTTATACATTCCGCGCTCGATATACATCCCGGCGGCGGTACCTATCTCCGTCACGCCCAACTCGTCAATCTGCCTGTCAAATTCGGCATCATCAACGAGGTAAGCTGTCGATGGGTCGTTCATCATCGCCTCATATTCCAGCTTGTCTTTCTCCTCCCGGTATTTCTTCATGTCGAGGGTCTGACCTTCGAGCATCGTGGCGGTACCCTGCACAATCGGAGACATGACGGAGTTGATGGTACCCAACACAACCGACGGGAAGAACATGATACAGAAGCCGATGACAAACGGGCGCAGCAGCGGGAACACATCAATGGGTTCGGCTCTTGCCAGCGACTGCCATATACGATAGGCGACATAGAACAGCGCGCCTAATCCGGCTATGCCCTGTGCCACACCAGCCATATCCTCGCAAAGAGGCATCATCTCATCGTACAGAGAGCGCAGGATAGTGTGGAGATTTGAAAAATCAATAGCGCACAGCATAGGCATCACCAATATTTTTCGGAGCCGTCACCATAGAGAGCCACCACACGTTTTGTGTCGGCTTTCTTCTTGGCACGCAAGTATGATACGCTGATATTCTTGTTGGTATAGTAGGCCGTCAGATTCTTCAGACGCTTCATCTCCTTGTAGCAATCATCTACGACATCCATGCGGTCTTTATCGGTCATGCTTAACGTGGTGATATTTACTACCTGCTTCAAGTCGCCCAATACTCCGTTGGCTTCTTCGAGGATACGGGTGTATCCCGATGCGATTGCCGAGAGTTCTGCGCTTGTAAAATTCGGATCGGTGAGCATCTTCTGAAAATTATTGACATAATAGCCGGAGATGTTGCCGAGCATCAGGATTGTCTGCTGCACCTTGCGGGCATCGCGGACAAGGTTGTTCACCGACTGGAGCGCGTCATAATATTTCTTAGCCTGCTGGTAGATTTTCACAGTTTCCTGAAAATTCTTGACCATGTGCGTAGCCGTCTGCGACTCCTGCACGAGTGATTTAGAGTTGTTTACGATGGACTGCGCTATGTTGGACGGGTCTATGACCGTCCACTGGGCCGAAGCCCTGCCCGCACCTAAAAGAAGGCACAGGGCGATTAAGGGAATAAGAAACTTCAATTGCTTCATTTGATTGTGGATTAAGTGGTGGATTTATCTGATTCTGTGAGCCATGCTTATGACAGTTCTAATCATGGCGACAATAACCGTCTGGAGGAGGCCGAGGAAAAGGAACAGACCTGAAATGATGAATATTAGGGATCGCTTGACTTTCATACATCAGTTCTCCCTCCTCTCGTTGGCTAACTGCTTGATGGCAGCCTCGATGTCGCCGCCGAGCTGACGGGCGCGGGCGAGTACCTGCATCTTCTCCGTTTCCTCGGTGGTATAGGCGAGGTATTCTTCCGGCGATACCTCTGTCGCATACACTGCCGATTGTGTTCCGCCCAGTCCTATCCACACCTCCTTGTAGTTGCGGTTCGGATTGTTCGCCATATTGATACTGAGTATCTGCGCCTTTTCTTTGTCAGTCAATCCTAACAGCTCCTGTATCTGGTCAAAGCGGTTCATATACTTTCTTTGGTCGAGCAGTATCTTGCAATCGGAGTTATTGATTATGGTTTCCTTTACAATCGGCGACGATATGATGTCGTCAACCTCCTGCGTCACCACTACCGCCTCGCCAAAGTATTTACGGACAGTCTTATAGAGGTACTTCATGTACTCTGCCATGTTCGCCGACGAGAGGGCCTTCCAAGCCTCCTCACAGATAAGGACTTTGCGGATTCCCTTGAGTCTTCGCATCTTGTTGATGAAAGCCTCCATGATTATGATTGTCACCACCGGGAACAGCTCCTTATTGTCTTTAATTGAATCTATCTCGAAGACAATAAAGCGTTTACCGAGCAGGTCGATATTCTGTTTTGAGTTCAGCAGGAAGTCGAAGCGACCGCCGCGATAATACTGGCGCAACGTAGTCAGGAAGTTGTCAATGTCAAAGTCCTGTTTG